>ERZ1026880.114-NODE-114-length-44520-cov-7.526482_pt1 | contig 44520 bp, 66 predicted proteins | sample MGYA00380170_ERZ1026880 | MGnify/ENA primary metagenome ERZ1026880 (study PRJEB33269, sample SAMEA4719806) | human gut metagenome | biome: human-associated habitat; feature: organic feature; material: feces | place: Cameroon | collected 2013-10 ...
CCATCAAGGTTCACCCCACCCCGCTTCTCAAAAGGGTGGTACTCGAAAAAAATATTTTTTCACCATTCGCAACCATTGTTGTTCTCCGGCCCTGACAGGCGGCATTGTAGCCTGTTTTCATGTGCTTTGTGAGGCTGGTACCCAAATCAAAACTAAAGGTTTTGTTGGAACCCCGTGCCGTGTGGCGGGTAAGTTCACACGGGCGGCCCTACACGCAAAGTAGGAGGGGCGTTTCCGCCCCATTATGCCGTCATAGCTCAGTTGGTAGAGCGGCTGTCTTGTAAGCAGCAGGTCGAGGGTTCGAGTCCTTCTGGCGGCTCCAAAGCCGGCGACCCGCTAAAATAGCTGAATCGGACGCGGTTCGGAGTTCGCGGTAGGCGGCCCCCGCACGCCTCTTCACAATGCGTACCATGCGGGGGTTTTGTTGGGCTGTGGCCAAACGGTAAGGCATGGGACTTTGACTCCCAGATAGCAGGTTCGACACCTGCCAGCCCATCCAATGGGTGAGCCGGGCACAGGATAAGCCCGGAGGGCGGGAACGGGGTGTGCGTGCAAATAGATGGGCAAGCGGGAAAGCCTCCGCCCAGTAAGGCTCTGCAATGGGTCTGCGCACAGGAAGGAAGAAGCATGGCAGGATTTGCAGATGTAAGAAAAGCGGAAGCGAAATACTGCATGGAACACCCTGCCTACTTCGTGGAAACGTATGTCCACATTGAGGACAAGGACGCAGCTGAACTGATCGTTCCATTCAAGCTATGGGACGGGCAGAAGAAAGCCTTGCAAGCATTCGCAAATGATCGGCTGATTGTTGTGCTAAAAGCACGGCAGCTTGGCTTTACATGGCTTGCATTGGCCGAGGCGAGCAGGCTGTTGGCGTTGAATACGGGCCGAACAGTCGTTGGCTTGTCCAGAACAGAGGATGAAGCAAAAGAGCTTGTGCGCCGCATGGGCGTGATTTTGCGCTATATGCCGGAATTCATTGCAGAGGAAGGCGCTGTGCCCGCCGGGTGGAGCGGCCCTGTTTTCAAAGCATCTGCATTGGAACTGCGGGTAAAGTGGCCAGACGGCCCGGAAGGCGTTTTCAAAGCGTTCCCCTCGTCCCCTTCTGCCGGCCGTTCGTTCACAGCTGATTTAATTATCATCGACGAATGGGCGTTCCAGCAGTATGCAGAAGAAATCTGGCAAGCAGCGTTCCCTGTCATCAACCGTCCAACCGGCGGTCGGGTCATTGGTCTGTCTACAATCAAGCGAGGGACGCTGTTTGAGGAGATTTACACAAACCCGGACAACGGGTTCACGAAGTTGTTTCTGCCGTGGAGCGCAGATCCTCGCCGTGATGAAGCATGGTACAAACGAACACTGAACGCGCTGGGCGAAGATAAGACCTATCAGGAATACCCCGCAACTGTAGATCAGGCATTGGAAGTCCCCGGCGGCGCGTTCTTCCCCGAAGTGAGGAAGGAAACCCATTGTGTGGATAAACTTCCCGCAAAGGGCAGGCGCTATTGCGTGATGGACTATGGCCTTGATATGCTGAGCGTCCATTGGGTAAACATTGATGTAACAGGCCATGCATGTGTGTACAAAGAGTATAACGAAAGCAATTTGCCCATCGGCGCGGCGGCAGAAACCGTCTTGAAACTGTCGAAGGGCGAGGAAGTTGAGTTGTTCCTGGCCCCCTCTGACCTGTGGGGCCGTAGCCAGGAAAGCGGTAAAAGCCGGGCGCAGCTGTTCCTTGAAGCGGGGCTTCAATTGGTGCAGGTGAGCCGGGACTTCCCTGCCGGATGCGCGGCCATGAAAGAGTGGTTCCGCATTGACCCGGCGACTGATACGGCATGGCTGACAATGTACAAGACCCCGACACTGTTGAGGTGCTTGCAGAAAATTCAAAAAGACGAGCGCAAACCGGACGTTTACGCAAAGGAACCGCATAGCTTGACACACTCCGTGGATAGCTTGCGGTATTTTTGTGTCTGGTGGACTGCGCCCGCCGAAGCCACGCAAACAAGGAAGCACGTCACGTGGGAATCTGACCTGTGGGAGGATTACTACAACGCAGACGAAGAGGGCAAGGCGTACATGATTCAGAAGTTCGGAGATCCGTTCTAAGGAGGGGAAACATGGCAGTACATTTTAGAGTTCCTGACCAGGTGTCCCCTAGCACAATGGTGGTCGATACGTTTCTGGGCGTGGATTACAGCAACTCCCCCGGCAACGTAGATAAGCGGCAGTCTCCGAACGGGCAGAACATGATCCGGGACGTGCCCGGAAAAGTCCGAAAATCCATGGGATATGAGCTTGTGAGAACGTTTGACGGCAAAATCAACGGGTATCACAAGCTGAAAAAAGATAAAGAGGGCATTATCCACGCCGGAACAAAGCTGTACCGTGAAAATGGTACGGTTATTTATGAACAAGCGAACAATGCCCCTTCCAAAAGCTGGCAGCTCAATGATAGTTTGACCATCATTGACGGCGCGCACATCCTGATTTATGACGGAACCAGTGTGAAGAACGCGGCAGAAATTGCAAAGGTTCCGCTGTTTTCCATCGCGAAGGCCCCGAAAGGCGGCGGAACGGATTATGAAGCGCTAAATCTGATTTCTCCGAAATTCAGGGAGCGTTTTGCCGGTACGAAAGACGACACAGTTTACCATCTGAGCTTTTCCGGGCTGGATGATGGCCCCGTAACGGTGAAAATCCTGAATTCAGACGGCGCATGGGTGGACAAAAACGACGGTTTTACGGTTGACAGAACCAAAGGAACGGTGACATTTAACACCGCCCCTGGCGTTTCTCCACTATCCGGCGAGGATAATGTTGAAATCTCCGCGAGCCGGACGGTTTCAGGGTATGCAGACCGCGTTTTGAAATGCGATATTGGCATTTTATTTGGCGTAAATGGCGCGTCTGACCGGCTGTTCTTGTCCGGGAACCCGGATTATCCTAACCAAGACTGGTATTCCGGGCAGTACGACACGACATACTGGCCGGATACTGGATATTCCCAGCTGGGCACGGCTGGCAGCGCAATCATTGGGTACAGCATTATCAATAACTACCTTGCCACGCACAAGGACGATGCCGAACCTGACCGAAATGTGATTGTCCGGCGCGGCGATCTGGTAAATTCCACGCCCGCATTCCCCATTATCAATACGTTACAAGGCCCCGGTGCCGTGGCGAAGCGCTCTTTTGCGTATCTGTCCACGGAGCCGGTGTTTTTGACAAAGCTGGGCGTGTTTGCAATTACCCCGTCGGACATTAGCGGCGAACGATACGCACAGAACCGAAGCTACTACATCAACGAGAAACTGAAAAAGGAAAAGAACCTCGAAGATGCGGTGGCAGTGGTGCACAAGGACTTGTATTGGCTGTGCGTGAACGACCATGCGTACATTCTCGACGGCCTGCAAAACATTGGCAGAGCTGCCTCTGAGCCGTATTCTACACGACAATACGCTTGCTTCTTCCGTACCAACGTACCGGCAAGCGCCCTGTGGGTGATTGATGAGCGGCTGTATTTCGGCACGGCAGACGGCAAGGTATGCCGTTTCTATGACGACCCGGCCAGCCTTGACAGCTACAACGATATGGGCGAACCGATTGAAGCATGGTGGGAAACCCCTGATATTTCGGGACGCCTTTTCTATAAGAACAAGACATTCAGGTATCTCGCAGTTAGCGTTGCGGCCGCAGTTGCCACCAGTGTGGATATGCGGGTGTTGCGCAAAGGCGAATGGAAAACCCTGAAACGGAATGCATTCAATTCACGCTATCTTTCCTTTGCACAGCTTGTTTTCTCGAAATTCAGTTTCTCCAGCGATACCACGGCACGCACCTTGCATACCAAAGCGAAGTTGAAGCGGGTGGACAAGACCCGTTATCGCTTTGAAAACAAGGCGCTGAATGAGCCGTTCGGGCTTACAGCATGGGCAATTGAGTTTATTGAGAGCGGAAAGTACAAGGGGTGATAGCATGAAGTGTCCTAGATGTGGCATTGAAATGAAGGTCAACGTCAGAGGTGAACTGCTGACGTTCATTTGCCGCAATCGGCAGTGCAACGGCTACGGCCAAGCACAGGCAGAAAAAGACCTGAGTACGGAAGGAAAGGAGGAGCGTCATGAAGATTGAGAATGGCAACAAGAGTACCGCCAGCGTGAAGGCCACCAACAGCTCTAGCAGCAAAAAGCCTACCGTTACCAAGGGCGGCGATCTGCGCAGCAAGTGACAACAAGTGAGGAACTATGGAAGAGAATACCAGCGGCGTTATGACTGAAGAAGTCGAGCAGGAAGCAGCCGCACCTGCACAAGAAGAGACTACCGGAGAACCTGCCACCAATGAAGGCGTAGGGGAAGCTGCCGAAGCCGGGCAGCAGCAGGAGATTCCTAACGAAGTATGGGAAACCAGCCGGAAACGTGCTGATGCAAAGGCCAAGCAGCGGTACGACCGGATGGTAACTGAGCGGTTCGGGCATTTGACAAACCCTGCCACCGGAGATCCCATCCGAAGCATGGACGATTACTTCGCGGCACTGGATGCGCAGGCGGACATTCAACGCCGCCAGTCCTTGCAGCAGAAGGGAATCGACCCCAAAATTCTCGATGATGCAATCAACAACAGCCCCGTCATCAAGCAGGCGAAAGAAGCAATTCAGGCCCAGCGTGAAGCAGACGGCCAGCGGCAATTCAACGAGCAGATGCGGCAGATCACCGCACTGGACGGCGAATTCCGGACACTGGGCGATCTTCGTAACGCCCCCGAATTTGACACTTTCAACCAGCTTGTGATGAGCAATGTTGATATGGTGAGCGCTTTCAAAGCGGCCTTCTTCGATCGGCTGGCCGCCAAGAAGAGCGCAGCGGCCACGCAGGCAGCCATTAACACCGCCAAGAGTAAAGACCACATGGCCCCAATTGGCGGCGGAAATGACGCAAGCGACGGCCTGACCGATGACATCATCGCGGAGTATCGCAAGTTTAATCCTAAATGGACGCGCGACCAAATCGCGGCGTACCACAAGAAATATGGAAAGGATAAGTAACCATGTTTATCGTTGTAATGCGAGACATTGCGGACGTGGAACCTTTTGAGCACCAGCCCGGTGCTGCCAATCTGGCGCGCGGCTCTGCCGCTGTGCTGACCGCTGGCAGTCTGGCCAAGTGCGGCGCGACCGCTAAGCCCTCTCATATCGTTATGGGGCCTGCCGACGGCAACGGCCTGTATCCCTGCATCCGCGTTCAGCCCACCACCGTGTTTGAGACCACCAGCACCGCTGCCGTGGCTTCTGCCGGTGCCAAGGTGACCCTGAACACCGATGCACTGAGCGTGACCGCCACCGCCACTGACGGTGTGTTTACCGTCGATTCCACCGAGAATAAGGCCAACGGCGTTGTCCGTGGCCGTTTCCTGTAAGGAGGATATATGGCTAACATTATTTTTTCTGAGGGTTCCGGCGTTGCCAACAGCGTGTTCGGCAAGAGCCAAGAACCCATCAAGGCTATGATCGAGAGCGGCGTTGAGGCGTTCGAGGAAAAGAGCCTGATTTCCAACATCTTCAACATGGAAAGTTCCACCAACTTCGCCGAGAAGTACACCAACGAGACCAGCGTGGGTGACTTCGAGGACGTGGGCGAGAATGGCGCTTACCCCAAGACTGGCATGCAGGAAGGTTTCTCCAAGGTCATTGAGCCTACCACCTGGAAATCCAGCTTTGAGGTGACCCAGGAGATGATCGAGGATGCAAAGATCGGCAAGATCAAGAGCCGCGCCGGTATCTTCTCCACCAGCTACAACCGCACTCGTGAGAAGTTCGCCGCTTCCCTGCTGGCCGGTGGCACTGGCACTTCCGTCAAGATTCAGAACAAGACCTACAGCACCGCTTCTGCTGACGGCGTGGCCCTGTTCTCGACCGCTCACCCCAGTGCCACAAAGGGCACCAAGCTGACCCAGAGCAACTTCTTCAAGGCTGATTTCAGCACTAGCATTCTGGATCAGGTTCAGGAGGCCATGCAGAGCTTCACCGACGACGACGGCAATCTGCTGAACGTCGCTCCCGACACCATCATCATTCCCAACGTGGCTTCCCTGAAGCGTGCCGTTCTGGCTGCCGTGTCCAGCGATCTGGACCCTGAGAGCAACAAGAATGCAATGAACTTCCAGGCCGGCCTGTGGAACGTGCTGATCTGGCCCTATCTGCCCAAGTCCATCGGCGGCAAGCCCTTCTTCCTGATGATGGACAGCCAGTTCAAGGACGACTATCTGTGTATGCCCTGGGTTGACCGTGTTGCCCTGACCGTCAAGAGCGAGATTGACCCCAACACCGACGCCAACGTGTTCCGTGGCCGCGCCCGTTTCGGCGCTGGCTTCAACAACTGGCGTTGCATCGCCCTGTGCGGCGGCGGCGTGACCGGCGGCACTACTCTGACTGCCTAATTAAACTTACCTGATTTACCGATGTCCCTGCCTGATGGTGGGGACATTTTTTTGGAGGAGCCATGTTCGAGAAGCTGAAACACGCTGCTGACGATGCCACAAAGCGGGGGAAATGGCAAAGTCGGCTGGATGACGCAAGAAAGCAGTACGACCGTACCATTATGGATACCCGCGAAGCGCTGTACCGTGGCGATAAAAACATTCGTGGCGCAAATGGTACAGACGCAGATAAAAAGGCAACCAACGTCCGCAACATCGTGTACGAGCTGATTGAAAGCCAGGTGGATTCCTCTATTCCGGCGCCCCGCGTCACAGCTATCCACGAAGAGGACAAAGAGCTTGCAAAAAAGATTGAAGCATTGCTGCTGAACCTGAGCAAGCAGCTCAACCTGAAAGAGCTGAACGACCTGCAAGAGCGAACCGTGCCTATTCAGGGCGGCGACTTTTTCCACGTTGAGTGGGACCCGCATGGCGGCTATCACTGTATGTTGGGCGACGTAACGCTGACGGAGCGCCACCCGAAGCAGGTTATTCCGCAACCCGGCGTGTACGACATTGACAAGATGGAGTACATTTTCATCCTTGTGAGCCAGCCGAAACGCTACCTTGAACGGCGGTACGGCGTTGAAATCAAGGATGAAACAGAGGATGATGTGGCTGCCAGAGGGCAGAATCCAAGCTCTGTAAGCGGCATTGTTACACAAAATATCGCGTATTATCGTAACGACGAGGGCGGCGTTGGTCTGTACAGCTGGTGCGGAGACGTAACTCTGGAAGATTTAGACAACTGCCAGAAACGGCGCGGCGAGGTGTGCGCGAAATGCGGCCGCCCGAAGTCCGGCGATGTGTGCGAGTGCGGCAGCAAAAAGTTTGTGGATGGGCCTCTGGATGTGCAAGAGCTGACCGAGGACATCACCATTTTTGGCGGTGAGACTGTTGCGGCAAGCACCCCGGGTAAAGACGAACTTGTGATGAACCCGGACGGAACCCCGCAGGTGGACGAGGAAGGCGTGGCTATTACCATGCCCGGCCCGAACGTGCCCACGCAAATCCCGTACTACGAGCCGAAAGAAATTCCCGTTATTCTCCGCAGCAATGTGCGGATGTTCGGCCGCTTCTTGGGCGTGAGCGACGTTGACGTGATTGAAGATCAGCAAAACGCGATCAAGAAGTTTGGCACGAAGATTGAAGAGAAGCTGCTCAAAGGCGGAAGCTATGTTACGCTTCCGCAAGGCGTACAGGTTGAAACCAGCGACAAAGAGCTGAAGATCATGCGGCTGAAAAACCCGGCGGAAAAGGCGTTGATCTCTGTTATCAATGTTCAGCCCGACACAAGCCGCGAACAGCAAATGCTGGAAAGCAATTACAGCTGGGCAAAGAGTACGCTGGGCATTAACGATTCGTATCAGGGCAAGTACGATGCATCTGCAACCAGCGGCAGCGCAAAGCAGTTTGCTGCACAGCAGGCGGCTGGCCGTTTGCAGTCCAAACGCGAGATGAAGAATCAGGCGTATGGGCGGCTGTACAAGCTGCTCTTCAAGTATATGCTGGCCTATGCTGACCAACCGTACCCGATGACTTACACGGCAATCGGCGGAGAACAGACGTTCGCCCATTTCAACCGATGGGACTTTTTGAAGCGAGATGCCGCCGGGGAACTGTACTGGGACGATGAGTTTATTTTCGGCGTTGACCCGTCTCCGAACATGGATGCAAACCGTGAACGGCTGTGGGATATGGCCGACGTGAAGTATCAAGCCGGTGCATTTGGCCCGATTAGTGAACTGACTACCAGCTACCGATTCTGGACTTATCTAGAAGATAATGGATTCCCTGGAGCTGGGAAGGTAAAAACCGAAATCAAACAGCAGATGGACGAGCAGCAGCAAATGCAACAGGCTGCACAGCAAGTAATACAGCCGGATATGATCATGACTGACAGTGACCATTTGGAGGGGGCAGACGTATGACGTGGGGAGAATGCAAAACCGCAACCTTGCAAAAGATGTTTACCTCGGAAGATGAGGGCGCAGAGGACTACCTCGCGGCAATGCCGCAAGCCGCCAATGAAGCGATCCAGATGATTGCGACAACGGATGCGGGTAAACACATCCGTTCGCACGATACGCTGACGAAAGACCCGGCACAATCCAGAACGTTTGATCTTGAAGATGAACTCATTGACTTTCTCAATGTGGGAGACTTCGAGACATACTGTATGGATGGAGACGAGCCCAGGCCGGTATCGCTGAAACTTCTGGGCGGGCATTTGCTGGTGGTTCCAAAAGGCATTGAAACGGTGCTTGTGTACTACAACGCAAAGCCTGCCAGAATCACAGAGAACACGCCGGACGCGCAAGAAATCGACCTGCCGGAAGATGCCGCGGCACTTGTGCCAATGTACATGGCAAGCCAGCTGTACAAGGACGATGATCTGGCGATTGCGACAACGTACCGCAACGAGTTTGAAACGGCGTTTGAGCGCCTGCAAAACCGGCAGGCAGAAAACATCGACACGGAATTTACAAGTGAAAGTGGGTGGTGGTAAGTGGCCTTCACAAAAATCACAGACGGAGATTTGAAGGACAAGGGCGTTATTGGGCTGCCCGATACACCCGGCCTTTCCACAAGCGAGATGCAGGCGAAGTTTGAGCAGATAACACGGGAAGTTATTGTGCCGAAGTTCAATCAGCTAGTGAACGAACTTTTAGATCCTTCGGCGGCAAGTCAAATCGGCGCCAAAGGCAAAAACCGCACAGTGCAAGGCCACATTGACAACCTGGAAAATCCGCACAATGTAACTGCGGAACAGGTTGGAGCGTATACAAAAGACCAGACAGAAAAAGCAATCAGCGACCGCATTTCCCAGATTGGTAGTGCGGATATGACGCAGGCCGTGTACGACCCGACCGGCAGACGGCGAGACATTTTTGCCTATGCCGACTCTCGTGGTGTAAGCACTTACACGCACACCAAGATGGACAACGTGCACCACTTTAGCGGATCCGGCACAAGCGGCCGCGTGAAGATGACGGCTGACGTGGAAGCCGGAGACACGGTGATGCTGGGCGGAAAGGAAGTGCCCGCCTATGTGGGCACAGAAATCTTTGCCGATGCGCTGGACGGTGAACCCGTCACGGGCCGGTGGCTGACCTTTACGCAGGACGGTACGCAGATAAATTTTAATGGCGGCGGGGGCTTATCCCTCACAAAACTCGCCCTCGCCACTGCCGACACCGGAGACGTGATTTCGGGCAAAAAGTTTTACTCCGGCGATAAAACGATTAAAACCGGTTCTATCCTGCCGCGCAACACCGTTGGAAAAAACGGGACGGTGGGAATCAGCCAGTATTTTCCCAGCGTGCCCGTCACTCCCGTGGCGGCGAACACGCAGATAAACAGCAACCTTGATGGCGTGTCCCGGCTGTGCTTGCAACCCCCTGCTGGATTTTACGATGGGAACAGCTATGTGGGCGAGACTTTTGCCAAAGTAGCCAGCGCAATCGGCCTGACGGCAGAAAAACTTTGCGCTGGGAACACGGTGATTGGCGTAAAAGGAACCGGCGTGACGAAAGCGGTTTGGAATGGATCTATTCCAAACGACACCTCGACGCATAGTCTGGCTACCACTCCCGCCGCCGGTACTCTGCTTTTCTTCTTCGCGGGCAACGCCGATCACGATATGCAAATCAAATCAATTGTCATTGGTAGTAAGGTGGTGGCAACGCCAGGGAGAAACAACATGTACTTTGCCACGTTCTCTGTGAGTGCAAACCAAAACATTTACATGCAATGGGACATCAACTTCGGCGGTGGTACACCAAGCGGAAAGGGCGTAATTTGCTACGTGTGATTAAAAGCAATAGGAGGTGTGACAAACATGAGCACCGTAATCTCTAGCGGCACAACCGTAACGAATAGAATTACGTTGCCTGTGACGCAGAGCGAACTGGCAAGTTTGTATGTGACGTATGAGCAACGTAACAAGACCGTGGTGGAAAAAAGTTTGGAAGAGTGCCAAATGGTAGGCACGGATTTGCTGGTGCCACTTGGGCAAGAGGACACCCTTGCTTTTAACCCGAAGGCAGGCAAAATCAGGATCCAAGTCCGGTTGCGGAAGAAGGACGGAACAGCGCTCAAAAGCGACATCGTTGAGGCTGAGACCGATGAAGTGCTCAAGGACGGTGTGATCTAATGCCGGGATGGAGCAGCACAGAGGCAACGTTCGCTGCCACCTTTGATGTTGTCGAGGACGTGCGGTTTTCGGTTGACCTTAGTAGTACGGATGCGACGTTCGCTTTCTCTTTCAGCGGGGAAACCGCGTTGCCAGAAAATTACCTCGGCTCGTATGAAGTAACGCCGAAAGGCAGCGAACAAGAACTCGAAACGGAAAACAAATATCTTTCAAACAACATCGTTGTGCGAGAGATCAAACGCTGGGACGTGGGCAACACGTCGGGCGGGAACACAGTGTACATCGGGGAGGATGCATAACATGCCAGCAGCTACTTACAACAGCAAAGTGATTTTTAACGGCGACGTCTTGATGGACCTCACCGGCGATACCGTCACTGCCGATAAACTGCTTACCGGGGTCACCGCCCACGGGAAAGACGGTGCGCCCATCACTGGCACCTGTGACTTCGATGCCTCAACGGGCGATGCCACCGCTACGGCGGCAGAAATTTTGTCTGGGAAAACCGCATATGTGAAAGGCACAAAAGTTTCCGGCGAAATGCCTAATCGCGGGGCGGTGACCGGGACAATCAGCACCAAGGCCGGGGCCTATACCGTGCCCCAGGGATACCACGACGGCAGCGGCAAAGTGACCATCGACAGCACCGAACAGGCAAAGCTCATCCCCACCAACATCCGCAAGGGCGTGACCGTGCTAGGGGTCAGCGGTACGATGTCCGGGAGTGAGGGCATGAAGCCTCAAAGCAAGAGAGTAACGCCCAAAGCCACTGAGCAAACGGTGCTGCCGGATACCGGCTATAACTGTCTGTCGCAGGTGGTTGTGGCCGCCATCCCCTATGCGGTGAGCGACAACACATCTGGCGGCAAAACCGTGACCATCGGGTGATGGCTATGGGCAACAGCAAAATCGTTTTTAACGCCAAGGTGCTGATTGACCTGACCAAGGACACCGTGGCGGCGGCGAAGCTGCTGGAAGGCACCACAGCCCACGGCAAGGACGGCGAGCGGGTGACCGGCACAATTTTGGACCGGAACACGGTGGGCAAAAACGGCGCGGTGGGTGCGTCCTCTGCTTATCCGTCGGTTGCCGTCACACCGGTGGAGCGAGACACGCAAGCCTATCAAAACACCGACGGGGTTAAGCGCGTGTACCTTAAACCGCCGAAGGGCTACTACAACGGCGAAACATACGTGGGTGACAGCTATGCTACTGTGGCAAGAGTGATCGGCCTGAACGAAGGGAACCTTTGTGCAGGTAGTAGCGTGCTTGATGTCACCGGCAGGGGCCACGCCGTGGCTATGTTCGCGACTATTGGCGACAATCGTTGGAGTGGCGGCTCTTACAACCGAATGAAGCTTGCATGGACGCTGGGCGGCACCTCCGGCTTCGGCGGCTGGGGCTGTTGGCTCCCGGCAGGCACTTACCGGGTGTGCGGGGCCATCGCTGGGGTGAAAGGATGCTATATCGCGGACGCTGGCAATCTGGCCACGCGAATTTATAACGCGGAACGGACATATTCTGGCAGCGGTTGGGGCGGACAAGGAACGTTTACCCTCAACGGCAGCCAATGGGTGTCCGTTACCAGTGGAAGCACGAGCTACTCTGAGGACGGCGGCGTTTGCATTTATCGGGTTTGAGAGGAGGAGAACCATGACTTACGAGCAAAAGCAAGAGGCCATCAAAGCCCTTGTCTATGGCAGCACGCAAGAGGCAGCAGCCGATGCGGCTGGCGTGCCCGTCGCCTCTTTGGCTGAAATCACACAGGACGAAATCGACGAGGTGCGGGCCGACCTGAAAGAAATGGGGTGGTTGGACTGAGCATCACTATGGAGGGCGTTGACGTCTCGAAGTATCAGGGCACCATCGACTGGAACAAGGTGAAAGCATCCGGCATGGGATTTGCTATGGTGCGGCAGGGCTGGATTAACAGCGACGGCACGATTACTGAGGACCCTTTTTACCGCCAAAACATGGCCGGGGCACACGCTGCGGGCCTTAACACGGGCGTATATCTGTACAGCTACTGCACGTCCGAAAACGCCATGAAGGCAGCCGCAAACGCCTGTGTGGCCATGTTGGAAGGCTTTGTGTGCGATATGCCCATCGCTCTGGACTTTGAGCACGCCACGCTGTACAAAAAGTTTTCGCGCACTGCAAATGCCAGCTTGTGTGCGGCCTTTTTGAACCGTGTTGAAGAGCTGGGCCGCTACTGCATCCTGTACACTTACAAGAGCTTCGTGGCGGCGTACCTCGACATGAGCGCCCTGAGCCGCTTTGATTTTTGGCTTGCCCACTACACCGCCCGCACGGACTACGCAGGCCCCTATGGTATGTGGCAGTATACCAGCAGCGGCAGCGTTCCTGGCATTTCTGGGCGCGTGGACTGCAACCATGCGTACAAGGACTATCCGGCAATCATCACCGGGAAGAAAGAGGAGGACGTACCCATGAGCGATATGCTGAAAGTAGGCCCGGTTTCGGGCGGCGACCGCAAGACGATGGCGGCCCTGGCGGACAGCCTGGGCCTGCCCCACGAGGATGCGGGCGACTATCTCATTATCGGCCCCGCCAGCGCAGGCGACCGGAAGGCGGTGGCCGCAAAGGCTGCTGCTCTGGCGGTGGGCTGCGTGGAGTACGTGCCCGAACCCGAACCGGAGCCGACCCCTGAACCGGAACCCACGCCCACGCCGGATCCTGCACCGGCCCCCGACAGCGGCAAGGACTACACCGAGCAGCTGGCCCGCATTGAGGCAAAGCTGGACAAGCTGCTGGGGCTGGTGAACCCCACCCTGCTGGAGGGTTGACATGCAAGAATGGACGGTGGTTGGCGTTGTTGTTGTGCTTGTAGGGCTGATCGGCTCTGTGAGCGGCCCGCTCATCAAGCTTAACAGCAACATCACAAAATTGACTGTAGCGGTGGACAACTTCCAGCGAGCATTGGACAAACTGGAAGGCGAAAACCGTGAAAGCCACAAGATTTTTTACAATCGGCTGGACGGCCACGACAAGGAGCTGGCCCAGCATGAGCAGCGACTGAAAGCGCTGGAGGAGGAATAATCATGGATATTTCGTTCATTTCTGAGTACATGGTTCCCGTTATCGTGGGCATCTGCCTGTGCGTTGGGTACGTGGTGAAGTCGTGGGTGAAGGATGTCGATAACAAGTACATTCCCACCATGTGCGCCGTGCTGGGTGTGATTCTGGCCGTGTGGATGCACTGGCCTGCCGTGGACGCTGGTGTGATTTTGTCGGGCCTTGCATCTGGTCTTGCGTCCACCGGTCTGCACCAGGTGTTTAAGCAGCTGCTTGGCGGGGAGTGATTGACGTGTCGCACCAGATCCCCTGGAATAAAATCATCCTTGAAGAGTTTATACGTCTCGCCATCTTGTCGAAGGACGAAGAAGCGGTGATGCGGACACGGGTTGCTGGGTGGACCAGGGTGGAGCAGTCCATGAAACTTGGAATGTCTCTGGCGAAGGTGGACAAAATCACCGCACGGCTAAAGAAAAAGTACGATGGTGTGCAAAGATACAGCGCTGTTTTGCCGCCCCGCAAAACCAGTGCGAAAGAAACATACATGGACACACACTAACTTTCAGGCGAAAAGCGTATAACAATACGGCTGTAAAAATACGGTTTTACGTCCTTTGTTTGGAGTATGATTATATCAGGGGAGGAAAACGCCTTCCCTGTAAACGAACCAAACGAAAGGAGAAAACCGTATGGAAATGACCTATGCATCCAGAGGTGTGGCAAATGCTGGCCTGGCCACTGGCATTGTCGGCGCCGCCCTTGGCACGCTGAACGCTGTGGGCGGCCTTGGTGCCATGGCATTGAACGGTGGGCGTGTTGCCGAGTGCAGCGAGAACCAGACGATCAACCGGTACGAGCTCGATCTCGTGCAAAAGAACGCAAAGCTGGAATCCGACATTGCGCTGCGTGATGCGAATGCCTACAACGACCAGAAGGCGCTGGAAATGTACAAGTACATTGACGGGCGGCTGCGTGGCATTGAGGGAGTGCAGGCGGCGCAGGCCGTCCACAACCAGAAAACCGAGGACAGCTTTGTGCTGGCCCGGCAGGACATTGCCACTGTGCGTGACAGCCTGACCGAGAAAATCAAGCTGGAAGCCGAGCGCCGTTGTTGCGGTGACAACTCCATCGTCAACTACGCGAACGCCACCTTCTACCCGAAGATGGTTGCGGACGTGACCACTGGAACCGGCACCACCGCACAGACCCTGTACAACCCGCTGCCTAAATGCGGCGAGTGCTGCAACGGTAACTGAGCTGATGGGGGCGGGGCTAGGCTTCGCCCCCATTCTCTTTGAAGGAGGATGGTTATGGTTAGCATGGACATGGTTCAGCGGGGCATCAACCGCTATATGGAGCAGGAAATTATCAGCCGATTGCCGGAGGGCAGTCTGGGCCGGTTTGCGGCGAATGCGGCAAAGTATGTGTTTGTCGCGCGGAGCGGGAACGCCATGAACAGCCTTGCAGAGAACCCTATTGCAAAGGCGTTTGGGCTGACGGCAGACGGCCAGCTGGATATTGATCTGGCGGCAGATGCGGCACGGGAAAGCATTCCCGACAACGGCTTGAAAGTTGATATGCCTGTACTGGGCAGAATGACCTTCCACCGTGGGGATGTGGACACGCTGGTGCGCATGATTATGGAGGGCTGAGGGATGACCCGAGAAGAAATCTTCTCCGCTATATCGTCTCGCCAAATCGAAGGCATTATGTTGCACGACCAAATGGCGCAGTGCTTCACGTTCCTGCACCTGGACGGTTACAAGCGCCTGCAAGAGTTCCGCTTTATGGATGAGGCCGCCGAACACCGAAACATGGTGCGATATTACATTGAGCGGTATAACCGCCTAATACCTGGCGCACACGCGAGCAATCCGGCGATTCTTCCGGAAAGCTGGATGGGGCGAACCCGGCTTGAAGTTGACACAGGCATAAAGCGCATGGCTGTAAAGGACTTGTTTAAGCGCTGGGTGAATTGGGAATCCAGCACGGTGAGCAGCTTGCAGGCACACGCACAAGCGCTTTACAGCACCGGAGACATTGTGTGCGCTGACTACATCGGACGCATGGCACAGGACGTGGCGGACGAACTGAAAACCGCAACGGGCATGATGATTGACTTGGAAGCAGTTGATTATGATATGACCGCGATTCTCGACAGACAACCCGCGTTGCACCGAAAGTACAAACACAAATTGCAGGAAATCGGAGAAGCGTTTTCCTGACAACAAGCTCTGAGGAGAAATCCTTGGAGCTTTTTTGATAAGAAAGGATGGGAATATGGCAAGAAAGCTTGTAAGCCTAGCTGACTATAATAAGCAGGCTGCCGAACAAGGCGGCGCTCGAAAAATGTACAACAACAGCGGATGGAGCGTGGGCAACAACGCGGGGAATGCTGCCTCTGTGCGAAAGTCGTACTCCGGAAGCAGCGGCGGTTCTTCGTCGGGCAGATCCTCTTATTCTGCACCTGCCGCTCAGGCCGCACCCGCTTCCAGTGGCCCCAGCTATGCCGACGCATATGCAGATGCATTGGCCTCTATCATGGCAGAACAGCGGCGACAGCGGGAAGCAGCGTATCAAAAGGCAGCGGCAGCCCAGAAGGAAAACCTCAGCTTTGCCACAAATCAGCTGACCGACACCACCAATGACGCGCTGAAACAGGCTTACATCAACAAAATGCAGACCCTCCGCAACCTGCCCCAGCAGATGAGCGCTCAGGGGTTAAATGGTGGAGCTTCTGAAACCACATTGGCCAGCATGAACAACAACTACGGCAACGCCCGGAACCAGCTGGAAACCGAGCGCTTGAAGCAACTGGCCAGCTTGCAGAACACCTACCAAAACAACCTTGCACAGCTGGAAGCCCAGCGGGCCAGCGGAGACGCTGCGCAGCTCTCCAACCTTGCCCCCACGCTGGCAAACCTTGTGGCCACTAACACCCCTGCAAGCGTAAACATCACGCAGGGAAGCGGCGCCAACGCTGGCAACGTAAGCGCATGGCTGCGTAAGCTGATGGGTTACGACGACGAGGACTATTACAACTGATTTCATTCTCCGCCCGGCCTGAAACACGGCCGGGCTTTTTTGAAATAAGGAGGACTCCATGCCCTATTCTGATCAGGAAGCGTTTCTGAACGCCTACCTTAAAAACTATGCAAAGGCCCAGCAGAACGCCATAAACAGCGGCAAAACGGGCATGAGCAGCGCCCGGTACACCGGCCAGCAAGCCATGAACGCGGCGCCCACAACTCTGCCCGACTATGGAGACATCGCCAACAGCTTTACAACGGCCTACACAAAGCAGCTGGCAGCCGTTGAAGCACAGCGCGAGAAGGAAGCGAAGGCAGCCCAGGCAGCAGCAGAAAAAGAAGCAAGGGCAGCCGCAAGTGCGGCGAAAAAAGCATCCTCTTCCACCACAAAGAGCAAGAAACTGAAGAAGGAAGAGCTTAAAGCACTGGATTCAGAGCTGGAAGAAATGGCCAAAACGCGGGTGGCCCTGCAAGAAAGAAAAGAAACCCTCGATACGAACACCCGCGAGCGCATAAAGGAGAACGTCGGAGACACTGCCGGTATTTCCAGCCTTACAGCCGCAAGCAGAACCTTCGCGCCTGAAAGGAAAGGCAGCGCCACAAAGAAAAGACTTTCGCAACGGCTTGCCGCTGGCGTGAAAGGTTTGGCAAAAGGCGCTTCCGCCTATAAGCAGATGCAGAAGGCGCGCGGCGGCGTATCGGCTGAGGACAGCGTTGATCTGAGCGGGAAACAGACCGAACAGGCCAAGGCGGCCATTCAGAGGGAACGCATAAAGGAACGGGCCTCTGTGGCAAAGCAGAACTTCACGACACAGGAGCTGGATGCACGTCTGACCGCAACAAACCAGCGGATGCGGGAGCTGCAAAAGCAGGGAAAGACCAAAACCCGAGAATATCGGCAACTGCAAAACCAGCATGACACCTATGCCACCGCGTTGGGCGTGGACTCTTTGGCTGGCCGTGCAGGCGCAATCGGACTTGGTGCCTTTACAGGTTTTGGCGGCGGTGTTGCCAATATGGGAGACGCAACGCTTCGCGCCATTCGTGGGCAGTCTGCCAGCATGGACATACCGGAGTATGAGGCCGCATCGGACGACCTGCAAGAAGCCAACGAGCAGCGGGACGCTCTTATTCAGATGGGCCGGGCCTACACGGACGGCCCGGACGGCCCCGTTGCTACACCCGAGTTTCAAAAGGTGCTGGACAAGATCAAAGCCGCAAAGGACATCCGTGCCGAAAACCAGATCACTCCCGAGCAAAACAAAGTGGTCAAGTCGATCTTGGACTATTCGACCGAACAGAACCAAAAAGCGCAGGCCGGTTTGAACGACCAAGGCCGGTTTCTTGTGGGAACCATCGGCAGTGTGTCGCAGAACCTTCCCGCCTTTGCGGCAGCAGCCGCGGTTCCCGAGGCCGCGCCGGTTCTCATTCCCGCCCTGATGGGCGCAAGTGCTGCCGGCAACCGGGTGAACGAACTGGAACAGCGCGGTATTCCGCTTAACCAAGCGGTTCTTCGCGGTGCAATGTCCGGTGCTGTCTCTGGCGTGACCAATAAGCTCCCTCTTGAACAGGGTGCGGAACTGATTGCGGGCGGCGGCCCCGGCGTACTGCGGGCAATGGCCCGGCAAGCACTGAGCGAAGGTGGGCAGGAAGCCTCTGAGTATGCAGCAGACTACGGCCTCGACGTTTTGGCCGGAGACCCGGATGCAAACTTCAGCCTTGCCGAACTTGGGCAGCAGGCGCTTGGCGGCGCACTGGGCGGCGCAATCAGCGCGGCCGGAAGCTCTCTCATTGGCAGCGGCGTGAATCGCGCAAGAGAAGTGCTTGGAGCCAACGGAAACGCCCCTGTGGACACGGATGTGCAGCAGGCAGAACCGGTATCGCCCGCCCCTGAAACCTCCGTATTCCCCGAACCTGAATCTGTATCACCCAGTCCTGAAACCGTCGCACAGCAGCCGCTAGAGGCCACGCAGGAAAGCATTCCGGAGCTTGGCGTGGTAACACCCAATGCAACCCCGAAAACGGCCATTGACGTGATTGTGGATGCATACCGCAACGGCACGTTGACAAACAAGCAGATTGACCAGCTGAAGCCCGGCGGCGAACTGCGGCAAGCGTTTGAAGAGGCCACTGGCGTGACACTCCCGGACACCAGCAGCGAAACCCGGAAGGCACTGAGGACAGGTGCGCAGAATGAAATTCCGTACCTGCATTCCATTGACAGTACAGCCAACACAGGATATGATGGAACCAATGAGACCTACACAGGAGGTGCGAGCTATGACGGAACTGGAAGCGGCGAGAGAAGTTTTGCGGAACAGGACGGAGAAGGACGAGACGGAATTCCAGAATTATTACGCAACGCTGAAAACGGGAGCGGAGCGAAATCTGGCGAAATCTCTATGGGAGGACGGGACAACGCTGGAGGAAGTCAAGTATTACGTGGATTTTTGACGGCATCCCCGGAAACGCAGGCAACCATTGAACGCAGCGGAGCTACCCCTCTTGAGCTGAGAGACACGACAAGTGACCCTCAGCTTTTTTCGTCTGCGCTGGACGAAGCCATTCGGAAGAACTCGCACGGCCTGATGGTAAGCCCCAAGACAGTTGAAGAACTAAGTAGCCCCGGAACACGTACCTTTATGAGTGCTGACAACATGGCTGGTGCGCTTGTGACCGCGGATGGCGACATTGAAGCGGTTTTCAAGAACCCGCAAAGCAAAGCGAAGCAGGCGGCAACCTCTCTTTTGATTACTGCCGTGGAAAACGGCGGGCGCAAACTGGACTGCTATGGTAAGGGCCTTGTAAAGACATATAACCAAAGAGGGTTTGAAGCGGTTGCGAAAATCCCTTTCAATGCCGAGCAGGCGCCGGACGGATGGTCGTATGGCCAACAAGATGTTTACGTCATGAAGTTGCGCGATGGCGTGACAGCACATGACATTGCAACCAACCTTAATGTGTCAGAAGAAAACGGTGGCTACCACCTGCAAACAATAGGCGAACTTGCGGCTCTTCCTGTGTTCGATGATTATGACAAAGCGTTGGCCTACCGCGACAGCCTGATGCAGTCTACCTCTGCTGACACCCTCAGCGCGTCCGGAACTATTCCGGAGCTTATGGACACCACCGCCCAGTCCGTCCAGCAGCCTATCCCCACATTGGCTGACCATCCCAACACGGTAGGCGCGGCCCAACGGCAATTTGACCGGCCCGAAGTTGCCAGCCAGAGCCATATGACGCGCGACACCGATAATGATTACCTGCAACCTCTTGTGCAGAGAGATCAAGGCGGCGAGCAAAAGTTTACCCACGAGCGTGTGAGCAACGCAGACCGCATGAAAATTGCGGCCAACAGCATGGAGACCGAAAGCCGTGACGAGATCGTGTCCCGCTTGACCAGCAAAGAGCAGTGGGACGCAGATGACACCGCATTGGCCGGAAGCGTGCTGCGCGAGTGGGATTCGGCTTTGGGCGATATGGACAAGAGCGGAGAGGCATATAAGCAGGCTCTTGCCCAAAAGATGAAGTTTACTCAGCGGATTAGTGAGTCCAACACCATGAATGCGCAAGCACTGCAAATGACGCAGGAGTTTACCACTCCGGAAACCGCCGTGATGCAGTCGCAGAAGAGCATCAAGACCGCCGTTGACCGTGTAGCAAACGGCGAAAACAAGCGAAAGTTCGACCGATACAAGGGCGATGTAGAGACGGCCGTTGCAAACGCAGAGGATACGGCCACGCAAAAAGCCAATGACGCGGTGCAGAAAGCCATTGAAGCTGTGCAGCAGCAGGCCGCAGACACGGATGAACAGCCCAGCAATGCGACAAAGCGCGGCAAGCGGACAGGAAAAACGCAGGATGAGGCGAACCATCCCTCTGCCGAAGATGTACTGAGCCGCAAGCTGGCGGCTGCCGTAAAGCGGCACGTAACGGACGGGAAAGAATCCAGTGTTGAGGACGTTGTACAAAGCGAAATGCTTTCCCAGCTGACCAAGATGGCGACAAGCGACACCGAAAAAGGTGCACGGCCCCAAAAGCCGAAGCTGACGGTTGAGGAAAAGCTGCAAACCGCGTTGGACAATCAAGAGACATACTCGCATGTATGGGAAGCGGCAAAGGAAGCGCTTACCGAAAGGTATAAAGACAATGCCGACATGAGCAGCCGCCTGCAAGCTTTCTTTAATGATGCCGGAGAATCCGGATTGTACGGGAAAGATACAATAAAGCAACTTGTGTCCAAGTACACCAAAGATCAAGGGATTGACTTCAAGGCCCTAGTCAAAAAAGGGCGTGGGGACAAACAGGCCACTCTTCGAGAAATTCAGGAGCGCATTCAGGACACCTTCGACATGGACGACACGCAAGCCCAACGTATCGCCGAAATGGCCATGAACGAGTATTCCAAAGCATTGTCGGAAGCGGCGGACGCAAACCTGAAAGCCATCCGGGGCGGGAAAGGCAAAACGAGCAAGTCCACGCACGACCAATTTTTGGAGCTGTTGCGCATGGGCGTTTACGATGAAGGCGACGTGCAGGCGTATGCTGCATCCAAATTCGGTGTGCAGCCGTTGACCGCCGAACAGTGCCAGCAAATTCTCGATCTTGCAGAGCGGGCGGAACAGCTCCCCGTGAACAGCCGTGAGCGGGTGGCCATGGAAAACAAAGCGGCCGCCGTTGCGGCTCAAAACGTGAGCGGCTCTTTCCGCGATGCATGGGACGCATGGCGCTACACATCCATGCTGCTTAGCGCTCGTACAAACGAGAAAAACATCGGCGGCAACGTGTCGATGGGCCTGAACGCCCGGGCAAAGGACGTTGTGCTTGCATCCATGGAGTGGATGATTAACAAAGTTGCCCCCGGTTCGGTTGAACGCACAACGGCGATTGTAACTCCGTTCACTGAGGATGGCCGCGCGTTGCTTGCAGCCTCTGCCAACGACGCTGACCTGAACAGTTATCGCCAGCTTTCCGGCACAAGCGAGCGCATGAATCTGGCGCGGGACATGCAACAGCACCGCGAAACATTCCGGAGTCTTGCATCCCCTGATAGTAACAACATTGTAACCAAGTTCCTGTCCGCTTTGGACAGTCTGGCCGCAAGAGCAAGTGCGCCTCTGGGAGTTTCCGACTATGAAGGTGCTTTTGGCGCGTTGGAAGGTCTGCGCGGGATTAACAAAAACATGGACGCCGCAATTGACTGGATTCAGGATTCTGCTGCGAGTGGCACAAACAAGGGCGTTCTCGGCGTTGCTGGCCTGAAAAACAACTATGCATGGTCGTTGGCGCAATACCTCAAAGCAAACGGCGCAGACGCAAGCATTTTCGACGCGACGGACGCACAAAGTTTAGATTTGCTTGACAGGGCCAGAGCACATGCTATCCAACAGGCACTAATCAACACTTACCATGCGGAGTCCAAAACTGCCTCTGCCGTGTCCAAGTTCAAGGCGGACTTGCGCGGCTCCGACAACTTTGCACACCGTGTGTTGGGCGACATTGTGGAAGGCCTGCTGCCATTTGTGAAAACGCCCATCAACGTGGCGAAGCAGAGCGTGCAGTATAGCCCGCTGGGCTTTGTGTCTACCGCCGCCGAGGGCGTAAAGGTTGCGCGCGGCACTGGCGATGTAAACCTTATGCTCGACCATGCGGCGGCTTCCGTCACCGGCAGCGCGTTGTTTGCTCTGGGCGGAATTTTGGCCGAGAAGGGCTTGCTCACTGCCGGAATTAGCGACGACGAAAAGGACAAGGCAAATCTGGAAGGTCGCCAAGAGTACAGCCTCCAGCTGGTGGACAACGACGGCAAGCTGCACAGCTACACCATTGACTGGGCAAACGCTGCCGCTATCCCTATGTTCGCTGGCGCTGAATACTCGAAGTTGACTGCAAGTGATGGGGCCTCGCTTAACAGCATCGTATCCGCGTCGCAACAAGTTCTCGAGCCTCTGCTGGAAATGTCTTTCTTGCAGGGCCTAAACAACAACCTCGAGTCTCTGCGCTACTCCGAGAAACCTTACATTTACGGCATTGCGGAACAAGCCCTGAGCAGCTATGCAACTCAGGGAATCCCCACGCTTGTTGGACAAGTCGCCCGAAGCGTTGACCCCGTGCGGCGCAGTACATACAGCGGCACGACCGGCATTGAATCCGACATCGGCTACACGGCAAACAAAATCCGCAACAGAATCCCGTTCCTGTCCGAGACTGGGCAGCCGTACATTGATGCATTCGGCGACACCCAGTCGAATACCGGCGGAAGTTTTGCCGGGCGGCTGGCATACAATATGCTCTCCCCCGGTTACTACAGCGAGGCGACGGACGACCCCGTGAAGCAGGGTGTGCTGGATTTGGCCAACAGCTCTGGCGACAACAGCGTAATTCCGGAAGTCGCGGAAAAGAAAGTGTCGTGGACTTCTGACAAGGAGCGCCACAGCTATCAGCTTTCGCCGCAGGAGTACACCGACTTTGCAACACAGTCTGGCCAGCTGCGCAAGGACATGGCCGAAGCCGTGCTGGATTCTCGCTACAACGAAGAGCAGCAAGTGCAGCTTATCCCTGAGCTGTACAGCACTGCGGAAAAGATCACGGCTCTCGATGTTGTGCCCGACTACTCCGTTGGCACCGAAGAGCAGAAGCGCATTGACATCTACAATCAGTATGGCATTGATGGGCTGATGAACTGGATTGCCTACCGGAAGTACGCGAACACGGACGGCAAGACGGGCATTAACCAGAGCGAGGCCCGTGCATGGCTGAATGACAGCAACATGAGCGAGGCCATGAAAGATGCATTCTGGGATGCAAGCTCGACCACCTGGAAATCCAAACGGTAAAGGAGCAGAAAATGGATATTGGTAACAACATCCCCTTTGAGCGTGTCCGCCGTATCACCGGCTATCTGGTGGGCACCATGGACAAGTGGAACGACGCGAAGAAGGCAGAAGAACGAGACCGTGTAAAGCACTTATAATGCAACAATAGAGTAACAGTTCAACGTATTTTCGCTGAAAATCATCCAAAAATTCTGACTACGAATCAGAAGGTCGGGGGTTCGAGTCCCTTCCAGCGCACCAAAAAGGCACCGTGCAACGTTGTTTGCATGGTGCCTTTTGTTTTTTATCCAAAAGCAAATGTGTTCCAATTCTGCGGAATTTGGCACATAGAGTAACGGATAGTGTAACAAATTACGTTGCATCAATAATACATTTAATCTCGTTTGCCATTTTTTCAAACTCTTCTTGCGCGGCAGAAATGTGTGCGTCTTGCGAAATGTAATAATCGTCCGTGACAGAACTGCCGATCTGGTGGCCGATGGCGCGTTGCAATGCTTCTTTGTCCACGTTCGCTTTGGCCGCGAGACTGGCAAAGGTGTGACGGCATGAGTAAGGGACATAGCGGTGCGGATTCTGCACACCTATCTCTTCCAGGCCCGTGTAGAATTCTCGTGTCCGGAAGTTGCGGATGTTCCAGGCGCTACCATTCGGACTGCGGAAAATGCGCTGGCCGGGCTTTGTGTCGTTGCAGAAGTGCATAAACACGTCCCACGTGATGGGGTCGAGAAGAATGTACCGGTTCTTCCCGGCGGCGGTTTTGGAGCCTTCCAGACGGATGCCGTGGCGCTCAAAGTCAATGCAGCCATTACGCGAGATCTTCGCAAGGTCTACAAGGCGGCAGCCGCTCATGCACAAGAACCAGATAATGCCGGGCACACGCTCAAACCGGTGCTGGTACAGAAGCCGCAAATCGTCATCGGTAAACGGTACACGCTGGCTCTTCACGTCGGCAGTGAGCCTCAACCCCTCGGAGTAGTCCGTCTGATGGATGCCGTGCTGCACACAAAACATACAGAGCTTGTGCATGAGCGAGCGGAGTTTGTGTTGGTGGGACTTCGATTTCCCTTCATCCTCTGCCCGGTACAGGATGCCCTCCAACGTTTCTTTTCGCACGTTGATTGCCTTGATGTTGTGCAGCTCTGTCATGTAGTTCCATGCGGATGCCACGTCAATCCGGTACTTCTCTGTGTTCTGCTGGAAAGCGCGGTCAGAAACCACCGCGTCATACACCTGCTGCATGGTATAGTTGCGGTAATCCAAATCAGGCTCTTGCTCTGAGGCCGCGAGAATTGCCCTCTCCGCGTCTTGCTTGGTTTTGTAACAGCCAATATACGCTCCTTTATAAACGGCCTTGTAGGGCGAGCTGCGCCCTTGCAGACGCGCAATGGAGCCGTTTCCCTTTGCCCTTCGCGCTTTTGGTCTCGTTGCGGCCGTCTGTCGCTTGCCACACCATGGGCAAAACAGCGCCCCTTCTGGGATGTCTCTTGCACATCTCACACACGTCATGGCTTGCACCTCATTTCATGGTGTACTCATTCTTTTTCATCTGGGCTGCTTGCCTGCCTGCATCGTGGGCGCTGTGCAGGTTTTGCAGGTTCGGTTTTGCTTTCTCCGGCTCCACCAAGTCGCCGGTGATGGATTCCAGCTCGTAGTTGTCAATTATCAGCCTGCACACGGCTGTCCGGCTTGCCATGCTGCAATGGGCGTTTGCTACGTACTCGTCCAGCATGGACGGCCATTCACTGCCGTGTGCGCCGAAGATCAGGAATGCCAGCTTGTCAACCTCCCCCGGCGGGCAATCAGCCAGGTATTTAAACAGCCCGTTCCGCCTCTGCTCCACATCCGCGTGGCTGCCGTCAAAGTCGGTGTACAACTCCGGGTGGGCCAGGCGAAGAACATCGGGAAACCAGTTCAGGCTTAGTGCTCTGTACCAGTTTATAAACTCTTCCAGTGTGGGCGGCTTCTCCCCGTGCTCCCATCTCTGCACCGTGCGCGGGCTGACGTGCAGCAGCGCGGCAAGCGTCTCTTGTGCAACGCCTGACCGTTCCCTTGCTTGCGCCATGAGTGCTGCAATCCTCTTTGCATCGTACAACATACGCCATCCTCCTTTGTGCAAAAACACCAAAAGAGCGTTTCTCAGCTGTCGAATGCCGGGAAACGCTCTTTTTTTACGCAATTTTAGACGTGGTAAAAGCCACGAGTTTATGCTATTGTGTGGACAACAAGTACAGCGGCAGTTTTACTCCACCGGCTCAAAGGTAAACGTCACGGCAAATTCAGCTGAGTTCCCGGCATACCGTCCGTAATCCTCCGTGACGATTATGTCTTGAGTGACAGTAAACGAACTCCACAAATCATCCTTGTGAATGACGATATACGAACTATCTTCACCTGTGTCTGGGTAAACATCCTCTTCCACACACTGTGCGTACAGATCCACACGGTCGCCCACATCGCAGGTAACATCCACGCCGCCGTTGGTCACAGTCTTTCCATTTACTGTTGCGTAAAAATCCCAATCATTGCCCACGGAATCGTTATACGTTTCATCAAACGAAACTGTGACATTGTATGTACATGGGCCTGTTCGGGCCTTCGTGGATGCTGGACGGTATGTGGTTGAGGAACCGTCATCCAAACTTGATAAAGCCCAGATGACGTAAACCGCTGCTATGGCAGCAGCCCCAAACGACCATTTCTGTATGCGTGTCATACCTTTGACGGGCGGGTTTTCATGCTTTTGGTCTGCACGATCCCCGAAACCAACGATGAGAGCGGAAATGACAACCACCAACGCTAAAGCAATCATTTTAATCACCTACCTATAAGATGTAAGAAAGAGAGGTAATCATGAACGAACAGCGAAAAGAAATTGAAGAACTCATGCGAAAGCTGACGAGGGAACAACTCAAAGAGTTTATTGCTTACCTGCAAGTCCTCGAAGCATCAGCAGGGCAGCATTGAGTTTATCTGCATCCAAGCGATCAAGAATTTCTCTAGCTTCTTCCAGCTCGGGCAGCGGTGGCTGCTCGGGCTTTTTTTGTTGCTGCAACGCGATAGCAAGAGCGGCAGCCATGTTTTTAACATCTTCGGACAGTTCCCCTTGATCTGCGTCATCGTGAAGGACCGTAGGAACACTGACGGCAAGCTCGTTCTGGCGGGACAGCTCAGGTCCTTTCCCTAGCAAATATTCGACCGTTATTTTACGTCCGAGTTCCTTGGAAAAGTAAGCAGAAAAAGAATTCAACTTTTCTGCACCAAGTTTTTGAGCATGGCCGTTTTTTAAGTTACTCAACGTGCTTCGCGGCATTTGTACGGATTTACAAGCCGCAGCATCACTAATGCCCAGCTCTTCACATAAACCGTGAATTCTGCTGTACAAGTCCGACATAAGCGGTGCCCCCTTTTTGTTCACTTTGCTCAAAGTATAGAATTTTGTACAGAAGGGGTTGACTTGTACAATGCTTTGTACTACTATATAGGCATGGGCGTACAAAACGTTGTACATAGTAATTTCTTTTCTTACTATTATTATAAGTACAACTTTTTGCACTGTCAACAAAAATATGATTGGCAGGTGAAATAATGAAGCAACTTACCCCGCTTGGCGTGGAAATCGAAACAGCGATGATTCGCAAGCGCATGACAAACTCTGAACTTGCCGAGATGGTAGCAAATGACACGGGTATGTTTTGCAGCGTGCAATACATTAGCAAAATCAAGTCCGGCGCTCGAAAGCCGGAGAAAATCATCTCAAGCATTAAAAAAATTTTGGAAATCAATTGAAAGGAGACAACATGAACGACATTTTAGTTTTCCACTACAAGTCCAGCGAAGTTCGCACCGTAGAGCTGAATGGCGAACCGTGGTTCGTTCTCAAAGACGTGTGCGCGGTGCTGGGAATCTCCAACCACAAAATGACGGCGCAGCGGCTTGATGCGGATGAGGTAAGCCTGACTGACCTCACCGACAGCATGGGCCGCCAGCAGGAGACTACCGTTATCAACGAGTCTGGCCTGTACAACGTCATCCTGCGCAGCGACAAGCCGGAGGCAAAACCATTCCGCAAGTGGGTCACCAGCGAGGTGCTGCCGAGTATCCGCAAGCACGGGGCTTATATGACCCCGCAGAAAATCGAAGAAGCGCTGCTCAATCCCGATACCATCATCAGCCTAGCGCAGCAGCTCAAGGAAGAGAAAGCAAAAACCGCGAAGCTCGCGCCTGCCGCAGAGTACGCACGAAACTTCCTTTTGGCAAGCGGCGGGCGGCTGGTCAGCAGCATTGCAAAGGACTACGGCATGAGCGCACAGCGGTTCAACCAGATACTCAATGCATTGGACATTCAGTATCGGAAAGGCGGGCAGTGGATGCTTTACCAAAAGTACACGGGTAAGGGCTACACCGAAACCCGCGTGAACCTTATCCCGCACAATGACGGGCGAACCCACCAGCACCCTGAAACGCTGTGGACGGCAAGAGGCTGCGCCTTTTTGTCGAAGCAGCTGGCCAAAGCGGGAATATTCCCGACGAAACAAAGCGAAGCAGACAAGGAGTGAGCAGAATGGCCTTTTGGTGGTACTTTACGCCAGACGCGGCGGACATCACGGCTTGTAAAGGAGTTGCTTGCCCGCTCCTGGGGGACGACCAGCGCTACAAAACGGAATCGCAAGCTATCTGGCACGGCAAGCGCTGGATGAAGGAGTGCCACCGGACCGGCACCGTGACCGCCGTGCCTGCGCAGGCAAGCGGCCCGGCATACATCTTAGACATCTAAAAAAGGAGGCACCGCAATGACGCGACCAACTTTAACCATCACTGAGTGTTGTGAGGTGCTTCGTGCGAACAACATTTCGGTGGACAACAAGGGACTGGCGGCCGCCATTGAAGCCGGACGTATCCCGTGGGCAGTCGCCATGAACGCGCCCGGGGCAAAGCTCCAGCCGAAAATCTTCAAGCACAAGCTGGCCCGGTGGCTTGAAGAAATGACCGGGCAGCCCCCCGTTGCCATTGAGCCTGAATGGCTCTGAAATGCGGCGGCAATGCACCGAGAACCTATGCAAAGGCTCGGCAATGTCTCGCTTCGCGGCGGCATTGAGTGGATGTGCAAGGCACAGCCACGGAATTGCATAGAAGTGCATAGACGAGCAATGGCAGCGCAAGGATTGGATTCGCTACGGCAAAGCGGTGTTTTGACATGCGACGGATCAGCTACGCTGGGCAGAGCAATGGAAACGCGACGAATAGCAATGGATACGCAGGGCGAGGAAATGCCACGGCGCCGAGAGGCTTCGCAATGTGTTGGAAAAGCTCTGATTCGCAATGAAAAGGCGAAGCCACGATTTGCTGAGCAGTGGAGCCGCAAAGAAAACGAAACAAACACAATAAAAATGGAGGATTTAACGATGGAAAAAGCTTTGAAAATCAGGCTTACTCTGCTGGAAGAGGCGCTGGGCAGCAGCCCCAGCAACGAGGATTTGCTGGGGACTTACATCGCCAGCAAGGCACCCACAGAGGAGCTTGAGGCGCAGGAGATCGAAACGATCAAGGCTCAGAACGCGGAAGAACGGCTAACGGTGTTTCCGAAGCTGCCGGACGGAACCCCGTTCGTGTACGACTATCAGATCAAGGGGATGTTGAAGGACAGCTGCAAGATGCTGGCGAAGGCCGGTAAGGCCGGGTATCCCGGCGGCAAGGCTTGCGCGGCAATCAAGGCGTATAAACAGGCCATTGATGGGCTGATTTTTGTGGAGCCGCGCTGCATCCCTTACAACCTGCACGGGCTCAAGATGGATCACTGCGAGCGCATTCTTCGGGCAAACACCCCCATGGGAGAGCGAACCAGCATTGCAAAGAGCGAGAGTGTGCCGGAGGGCAGCACCATCGAGTTCAGCGTCGTGTGCCTTGATCCGGCGCTGGAAAAGATGGTGAAAGAGTGCCTTGATTACGGTACGATGCGCGGCCTTGGGCAGTGGCGCAACAGCGGCAAGGGCCGCTTTGCGTGGGACATGCTGGACGAAAGCGGGGCCGTGATCGGCGGCAACAACGAGTTTGAGGAGTAAGGAGGCAACCCATGCTGTATGAATTGAGCATTCACGAGGTGATCGCTTTGCAGTCCGCCTGTGCGGTGGTCCAGGCCCGGATGGCAGAAAACGCCGAATCCTCCGAGCGCTGCGCAAACAGCCAGCACTTGCCGAAGGCCGAGCGCGACAGCGCGGCCCGGGTGGCCAAGTGGTACCAGGAGCGGGCTGACGCCTTTAAAGCCGTCAGCAAGGCACTCGACGAGGGCCGGGAGCTCACCACCCTGGCGCAGGCCAAGGAGGCGCTGGAACGATGATGGTTTTGCTGAGCCTGTTGCCCTGGCTGGGGCTGGCGGCGCTGATCTGGTACATGGCCGCTTGTGTGGCGGCAGACAAAAAGCCCAAAGCAGCCCCGACGGCGGCACTGATGCTGGCCACCTGGCTGCTGGCAATGTGGGCGAGCTGAAGGAGGACTGAGGATGGAAACTTACATCTTCGTGCAAAAAAAGGCCGCCCCGGCTGCAACCCAGAGCGACCTGCAAAGTGCCAAAGCTGAGCGCCGTGGCACCTATACTGTACGCCATATGCTGGCCCGCGTCAACTGGGGCGGTATCTTCGGCGGCACCTTCGGCGCCCTGGCCGCGGCTGCCATCTGGGTACCGGTGGCCTACCTGACCCGCGGCTACTGGGCCGTGGGCGGCGAGATTTTCCTCATTGGCCTGGCGGCGGGCCTGGGCAGCTGGCTAGGAGGTGACCCCCGTGGCTGACGTACAGCTCACCCCGGAGGACATCGACTGGATGCGCTGCACCTACAAAGAGGCCCGCAGCAAGACCAAGGCCATCCCGATCCTGGCCCAGTGTACCGGGCTGACCCACGCACAAGTCCGTGCGGCATTGGGGCTGCCGGAGTCAGCGGCAAAGCACACCGCGCAGAGGACCCGCGCGCTGGCACTGCTGGCCCGGGGCTACACGCAGCAGCGCGTGGCCATCATGGTGGGGGCCGCCCCTGTAACCGTCAGCGGCTGGGCCAAGCAGGCCCGAGAGGAAGGTACTCACCATGAAATGTGACATGAATTGCGCGGCCTGCACCCGCCCGGCCAAGAAGTGCCACGGCGGCAGCTACCGCACGGCGTACCTGGACCGGAGCTGCGTCCCCACGAAAAAGCCCCCCGAGGGCCGAACGCCTGAATACATGCCCGCGCTGCACCGCTGCGGGCGCAGAGTAAAGGAGAAATAAAAATGATGCGAGACAGCATGGAAATTATGGAAAATTTGGCCGCCGCGGCAAAGGGCAGCGCAATCGAGCGGCGCAAGCTACTGGTGAACATCGAATACATCGGTACGCTGAGCCGCTCGTGCAGCGGTGATCTGGAACTCGGCGACCGCTACCTGAACAGCATTCTGGCCCAGCTGCTGGCGGACAAGGATCCGTTTAAGTCCTTTGCCGGCCGCGTCCGCCTGATCGTCGAAGAGTACGCCCAGAGCAGCGGAATCCCTGCGCAGCCGGAGAAGGAGGCGGACAAAGAATGACCTTGTACGAAATTGACCGTGCCATCCTGGCCTGCATCGCCCCGGAAACGGGTGAGCTGATCGACGAAGAGGCGCTGGCTGCGCTCCAGATGGAGCGGGCCGATAAGATTCGGAACGTCGCCCTGTGGGTGAAGAACCTGAATGCGTCCGTGGTGGCCCTGAAGGCCGAACGGGATGCATTCGACGAGCGGCTGAAAGCCGCCCAGAAGAAGGCCGATGCCCTGAAGCAGTATCTTGCGGATGCTTTGGGCGGCGAGAAGTTCACGGCGGACGAATGCGTGGTGAGCTTCCGCAAGTCAACCGCGGTCAACGTGCTGGACGAGGCCGCGATCCCCGCTGCGTACATGACCGAGAAGGTCAAGCGCAGCCCCGACAAGACCGCAATCAAGGCAGCCATTAAGGGCGGCGAGGTCGTTCCCGGCGTAGCGCTGGTGGAAAACCTGAGTGTACAGATCAAGTAAGGAGGCAGCACCATGGACAACTTGAGATATTACAACCGGCTGCGGGCGTGTCCGAATGAAGCGCAGAAGCCTATCCCGGCGGGCCGGTTGAAGGGCAAGAGCGACATCAACCCTATGTGGCGCATTAAGACCCTGACCGACACGTTCGGCCCATGCGGCATCGGCTGGTGGTATACCATCGACCGACAGTGGCTAGAAGCAGGCAACGGGCCTGAAATCGCCGCGTTCTGCAACATCACCATGTATTACAAGGATGAAAACGGAGAGGAGAGCCATGGCATTCCCGCCACCGGCGGAAGCGGCTTTGTGCAGAAGGAGGGCAAAGGCTCCTACACTTCGGACGAGTGCTTCAAAATGGCCCTGACGGACGCGATCAGCGTTGCCGCAAAGGCACTGGGCGTTGCCGCTGACGTGTACTGGGCACAGGACAACACCAAGTACGAACCCGCACAGCCGGAGCAGCCGGAGCAGCCGGAGCAGCCGAAGGAAGCGCCCATTCTGTGCGAGGTGTGCGGGAAGCCCGTGCAGGGCGCAAAGAAGCGGGACGGCACAATCATGACCCCGGCACAGGTGGCGGGCTGGACGAAGCACAAGCGAGGCAAGGTGATGTGCATAGCTTGTGAGAAAGCCGCACGAGCGCAGGATGACCAGCAACCCGCGAGGATTGAGGGATGAAGCTCTGCATCAAGGCAAGCCAGTTCCCGGATCACATCGGAAACCTGCTGCATGTGTGCCAGGGTTTTGAGCCTGAGCAACTAATCGACATCCAGATTGACAAGCACCGGCAACGGCGAAGCCTTGACGCAAACGCATACTGCTGGGTGCTGCTGGACAAGCTGGCGGCGGTGCTTCGCAAGCCGAAAACGGAGATTTACCGAGAGCTGATCCGGGAGGTTGGCGGAAACTGCGAGACCTACTGCGGACTTGAGAAGGCCGTGGACAAACTGGTTCAGCTGTGGGAAAAGAACGGCATCGGCTGGTGTGCGGACGTGACCGACAGCAAACTGGAGGGCTGCAAGAACGTGGTGCTGTATCAGGGGTCTAGCACCTACGACACCCGCCAGATGTCGCGCCTGATTGACCTTGTAGTGCAGGAGTGCCGGGCGCAGGGAATCGAGACTGCAACCCCGGCGGAATTGGAAAAGTTGAAGGAGGCGTGGCATTGACAAACGAGTATGGCGCAGAGCTTGACCGCAACGGATATGCCCCTAGCATTGTGCAGGAATACATGGACGAATGTTTCATTTGCAGAGCGAACGGATACCGTGACAAGCTAGACCGACACGAGATTTTTTACGGCCCGTATAGAGACAAATCAAAACGGCTGGGGCTGTGGGTGAGCCTTTGCCACCACGCCCACCACATTGACGGGATCTCAGCAGTGCACAACAACGCGACCGCCGACCACGCCCTGAAATGGTTTGCTCAGCAGTGCGCAATGGAGTTTTACGGATGGAGCGAGGACGACTTCCGCTCTGAGTTTGGGAAAAGTTATAGGGAGGATTGAACATGAATCAGATCATCATTATGGGCCGCCTGACCGCCGACGTGGAGATGCGCCAGACGCAGGCCGGAGACGCAGTAGGCTCCTTCTCTGTGGCCGTGGACGGCCCGAAGAGCCGCAACGGCGAAAAGCACACCGACTTCTTCCGGGTGACGGCATGGCGCAAGACTGCCGAGTTTGTCTCCGGCTGGTTCCACAAGGGCGACATGATCGCGCTCTGCGGCTCCATGCACTGCCGCGAGTACACCGACAACAGCGGCAATCGCCGCACGACGTGGGAAATGACCGCTGACAAGGCTTTCTTCTGTGGCGGGAAGAATGACGTGGAGAGCACGAAACAGCCCACAGCGGGCAAATTTGCCCAGCCAGCGGCGACGGATGACTTTGCGGTCATTGATGACAACGAAGATTTGCCCTTTTAATCGGAGGCAGCGCCTTGAAAGATAACAATTACATCGTGATTCAGGGGTGGATGGTATCCCGCTTAAAGCTCACAGGAAATGCCTTGATGGTATATGCATGTATCTTCGGCTTCTCGCAGGACGGCGAGTGGTTCACCGGCACGGCAGGTTATCTTGCGGACTGGTGCGATTGCCAGAAGAAATACATGCTGAAACTGCTTAAGAAAATGACGGACGAAGGCCTGCTGCGAAAGCGAACCCGCGAACAGAATGGAGTGGCCTTCTGCGATTACCAGGCAATCACCCCGGAAGAGCGCTGCGAACAACAGCAAAAAGACGCCTCTGGCGGCACGTCTCAAAGTGCACCCCCGGTGCACAAAGTAGACCCCCCCGGTGCACAAAGTGCACCCCATAATATAAAAGATAATATAGATACTCGAGTATCTAAAGATACTCTCGTATGCGCAAACAGCGGGGGGTTTGAGGCGTTTTGGACTGCCTACCCCAAGAAGAAGAGCAAGGGGCAAGCATTATCTGCATGGAAGAAACTTAAACCTGATAGCTCTTTACAGGCTTTGATCCTGAAAGCAGTTGAAGCTCAGAAACGTAGCCCTGATTGGCAAAAGGATAAAGGACAGTACATTCCCTACCCCGCAACTTGGCTGAATGCAATGGCATGGGAGGATGAAATGCCCGCTGAACAGAAACGAAGGGAGGTGCAATATTTGCCATGAATGAAGCAGAAAAGGCCGTCATCGGCTGTTTGCTTGTCAACCAGCAGGCACAGCCATACATCCTGGACGCCATCACCGGGGAGGATTTCAGCGACCCGGAATTGGGTGAGGTGTACGACAAGCTGGCCAGCCTGTGGGCACGGCACCGGAAGCTGGACACGGTGAGCGCGGCCTCTGTGATGGGAAATGAGCTGCTTGCAGAGTGCGCGGAAGCCCCCATTGCTTATAGCAACTATCCGGCTTATATTGCCGCCGTGAAAGATCATACGCTGGTGCAGCGGGCGCAGGCGGTGGGCCTAAAGCTGGCAAGCAGCGGATGCTCCAAAGATGATGTAGAGGGCGCGGCGCAGGAGCTGACGCATATGCTGGCAGGCAAGCAGAGCACCGGGCGCTTCAACGCCATGGATTGTGCCACATGGTTCATGCGGGCCATGGCTGGCGGGCGGCCGCCCTACTTCGCCACCGGGTTTGGGCGGCTTGACCGTTACACCGGATGGGGGCCAGGTGACTTCGTGGTGATCGGCGGACGGCCCAGCAGCGGAAAGACGGCATTCACATTGCAGGTGGCCCGACAGATCGCGCAGAACGGCAAGCGCGTTGGTTACTACAGCTACGAGACGTCAAAAGAGCGTCTGTGCATGAGAATTTGCACCAACATTATGCGGCTGCAATACGATAGTGTACGCCGCTATGCGGTGCAGATGGACAACGCAAACGAGATTCAGCTGCGGGCACTCGACCACTTTGCCACTTGCCCGCTTGAAATCGTGGAAGCCAACGGGCGCGGTGTACAATGGCTGAAAATGGACGCTCAAGCGCAGAAGTTTGATGTGGTTTTCATCGACTACTTGGGCCTTATCCCTTCCAGGGGTAAAGACAGCTACGAGCGGGCCACCATGGTGTCGAAAGATTTGCACGACTTTGCCCAGCAAACCAAAATCTGCGTTGTGGCGTTGTGCCAGCTGAACCGCGCCGGGTCCGGAGACTTACCCACGATGGAAAACTTGCGCGACAGCGGCCAGATTGAGCAGGATGCGGACAACATCATCCTGCTGCACAACGACAAGGAGACGGGCAAATACACCGTTCGCATTGCAAAAAACAAAGACGGTATTACCGGCGATTTGCCGTTCAATTTCGTTGGAAGCCAGCAGCGATTTGAGGAGGTAGCGGTGAATGATTACAGTTGATCTCCCCTTTCGCCTGCCGGGGGCAAATGAGTACACAAACGCTTGCCGCCGGAACCGCTTCGCAGGTGGAAAAGTCAAGTCCGACTACACGCAGGCGGTGGCCCTCTACTTTCGGGGGCTGCCGCCCGTTACCGAACCGGTAAAAATCCGCTTTATATGGCATGAGCGGACGCGGAGGCGGGACAAAGACAACGTTGCGTTTGGCAAAAAGTTCATTCTTGACGGGATGCAATCCGCGGGATTCCTGCCAAATGATAATAACCGTTGGGTCGTCGGTTTTGAGGATTGTTTTGTGTATGACGGCCGCGACGGCGTGGAGATTGAAATAATCGAAAAAATGGAGGAGTAAAAGGCGATTTATGAAGCCGGGCTTTTGGGTGAGCTGGCGGCACCTGGGGAGCCTCAAAAAGGCCCGTTTTGACACCGCCGAAGAGAGAGCTGTGTTTGTGCAAACGTGGCTCAGGGACGGGAAACCGGCCCTGTGGGAGACCAATTCGCGGGGCCAGAGGATTATCAGAAGGGAGAGCAAAAAAGCGTAGCAAGACCTTCCCCGGAATCGCCAAAGCAATGGCGGAGCAATGGGGAGAATTGGATAAGGAGGCACCCAATGGCGAAGTACATTGACCGGGAAGCACTTGTCAATTGGTTGAAGCACATCCCGTTAAAAGACTTGTCCGATGGACAGGGGCTGTGCCGGGTTATCATGGAGGATGACTTCAAAGCGGCGATTAGTTCCCTGCCCGAAAGTGCGGTCGCGGACATGGTCCCTGTGGTGCGCTGCAAGGATTGCAGGTATAGCCGCCCGCGAATAGCAGTTGAGAAAGAAGTTTTACGCGAAAACGTGGTGATTTGCACAGCTATTAGCAATGAATATATTACCAAGTGGGAGGATGATTTTTGCAGCGAAGGCACACTCAAGGAGGCACAGCATGAATAAATATAAACCTTTATCTGATGGCACATTGATGCACATGAGGAAAGAGGAAATCATCGACTTGCTGCGCACGGTAGAGCACAATTTTCTCGCAACAGACGAAACCTGTGACCGTTTAAGCGAGTTGCTGGGAGCATCTTTTAAAATTGTCGAGCTTGCGACTAATGTACACCCATACAGCAAAAATCCAAGGGAGCCAGAAACTTTTACACCCTATAATCAAGGCTGGAATGATGCCTGCGATTATATCAACGACACGCTAGATAGACTGCTACAGGCCGCAATCGGTTGCGAATTGGTAGGGAGGACAAATGGTAGCGATACTGATTAAAGCTCTGACGGCGCTTGTGGTGCTGATTGCGGTGCCAATTGCGCTGGCAGAATTATGTATTATTGTTGTAGGCTTGTGGACGCTGTTTCATTGGCCGAAGGGAGGTTGGAAAGATGATTAAAATCGAGAACACCGAAGTTTTGGGGTGGGAACACGCAATCCGGGGAATGCGAAATCCCATGAACAGCTGGGCACGGAGTGACAGCCATGAGTGCGATTGCGGCGAATATGCCGCCGTCCGGGTGCTTGGGGGCACTGCTTATAAAGTGTTTTGCCCGATGTATAAGGCTGACCACAAGCCGGCAAAACTTTGCGGAGGTGAGGCGAAATGCGACTTTTGCATCGGTGAAAACGACCACGCCCTCATGATGCGCCTTGCCAAAGCCGGGCCGGAACATGCAAAATATCGGCGCATGATCGTTGTTTATGCGGATGTTACCGCGCCGCTTTACTGGTGGAAAGAATATGATACATTTAAGGTGGGAACGGTGGCAAACTCGTGCAGCACCATGCACAAAGTTACCGCGAAGCAGTTTGATTTGCAGGACTTTAGCCACGAGCATTTAACCATCGCCAGCTCTGTGGCGCTGCAAGAAGTGATTTACCACCTGAATTATTGGTGGGCGAAGTACGACACGGCCGAAACGGACGAAATCAAAAAAGAATGCTGGTGGCAGATCATCCAGATGCTGCCCAGCAGCTACAACCAGCGGCGCACGGTGATGCTGAATTACGAGGTGCTGGCCAACATCTACCGCCAGCGCCTCAACCACAAATTGGACGAGTGGCGGGAGTTTTGCAAGTGGATTGAGCAGCTGCCTTACAGTGAGCTGATTACCGGGAAGGAGGCCGAAGCGAATGGATGAGCTGAAAAAATGCCCGTTTTGCGGAGGTCAAGCACACCTGTTCGTTGACAACGGTATAAGGGTGATATGTCCCAGTTGTGGCGCCGGGACTAAAATCCAGATAGATATAATGACCGCACGTGGCGTATCAGGCAATGCCACAAAGGCCGTGATTGATGCCTGGAACAGGAGGGCTGACAATGGCTGAGGAACTGTTCCAACTCTCCAACGGACGCTACATCACGTCCAAAGAAATCAGCGAAAAGAGGAAACCATCACATGAAACACTTAGGTGATATCACCAAAATGACACCGTTCTGCACTGACCCGGTAGACTGCGTTACCTTTGGTTCTCCCTGTCAAGACCTTTCTATCGCTGGCAAGCGGGCCGGGTTGGCAGGGGAACGCAGCGGACTGTTTATGGAAGCTGTGCGTGTCATCAAAGATATGCGCCTTAACACATTTGGTGCATACCCTACTTTTGCAGTCTGGGAGAACGTACCAGGCGCATTTAGCAGTAACAAAGGAGAGGATTTTCATGCCGTTCTGGAAGAATTGGCCCACATCGTCGAACCTGAAGTTTCAATCCCTCGACCTGAGAACGGAAAGTGGGCAAAAGCAGGTTTTGTCTCCGGAAATGGATGGAGCCTTGCGTGGCGAACTTTCGACGCTCAATTTTGGGGAGTCCCCCAGCGTCGCCGTAGAATCGCGCTTGTCGTGGATTTTGGAGGACAACGTGCCGGAGAGATACTATTTGAGCGCACGAGCCTGCGAGGGGATTCTGAGCCGAGCATCCCGGCGTGGAAAGGCGTTGCCAGAAATCCTGCACACGGCCCTGCTGGACATGATCGAGTGGCGGAAGGAGCAACCTCCTACACCTTAAAAATCCGTTCCGGTTGTGAGGTCGGCGGCAAAGGCCCGCTGGTGCAGACTGAGAAAAGCGCCACACTTTCGACCCTGCAAGACCAAACCTTGTTTGTGTTGCAGGGCAACATGATTGACCGTGATGTGAAGCAGAACGGTTCCGGCGTATCCGAGAGCGAAACCATGTACTCGCTCACGTCCACGGACAGGCACGGTGTAGCAATCCCAATCAACACTCAGATAGCCACACGTCATATTTCACTTGGAGAACGAACTGGTATGGGCTGGGGAGAGGATGGAGACCCTGCTTATACCCTTCAAGCCGGGCATGAGCACGCCGTGTGCTGCCTGCTGAATGACCAGGGCGGCCAGCGCATCCAAGTGGAGGATGGCCGGGTATCGTCAAACCTTCGGGCCGAAAGCCACGCCCATGAGCCTGTGATATGCGCCGCCTTTACTGCCGGACAAGGGGCGAAGGCAAACGGGATAGGGTATGCAGAAGAGCAAGCCCCCACCCTGCGAACGAATGGCGGTTTAAGCGCTATGCCAACGGTCCTGTGCCGGGCGCACGGGCAGGCCAACGCCGAAACACTGAAGAACTGTTGCCCTACGTTGAGCTGCAACCATGAACAGCCGATAGTGTTTGAGAGCCATAGCCAGGACACACGATATTCCCAGCAAGGTGACACGTCCCTCGCTTGCACGGCGCAGTGGGGAACCGGCGGGAACAATATGCCGCTGGTGGCAGAGATGCATGAATTCCAAAATACAGGAATTGGTTGGTGGAACCAGTCTGAAACCGGGGCAACGCTTCGTACCCCTTGCGGCGGGGATTCCACAAAAGCGAATGTGATTGTGGAAAAGCGCCAGCTTCGCCGGATCGTCCGCCGTCTGACACCGACCGAGTGCGAACGCCTGCAAGGCTTCCCGGATGGGTGGACGGACATTAGCGAGTGGGTAGACACCAAGGGCAAGCGCCGCAAGACCACAGACAGCCCCCGCTACAAGGCCCTGGGTAACAGTATCGCCCTGCCGCAGTGGTGGTGGATCACCTGCAAGATGGCCCGCTATCTGCCCGAAAAATCCACTCTGGGCAGCCTTTTTGATGGCATTGGTGGTTTCCCTCTGGTGTGGGAAACAAAGCACGGAAAAGGCACCGCAGTGTGGGCCAGCGAGATAGAAGAATTCCCCATTGCGGTGACTAAGATGAGATTTGGGGAGGAGGTGCAATGATGGAGGAGTACATCACTTTTGCACAACTGGCGGATGCTCTGCGCCGTTGCGGTAATCGCCCCACTGTGGCAGACTGCAAAGGCTGCGCTTTCTATAACGGGCCGGACATGTCCTTGTGCATCCCAAAAATGACCGAGCGGGCCGCGCAGGTGATTGAGCTTTTCGCGGCGGATGAGCCGAAAAAAGGAGGTGGGCCTGGTGACCTATGATGAGCGCAAAGCATGGCTGAGACGGTATCAGGACGCGCTGAGCGACTACCGCATGGCAACCGCCCGACTGGAAGAGGCCAACGCGCAGGCCACGAAGTGCACGGCCAGCGTGTCCTCTACTCTGGGGCGCGGAGGAACAAGCGACCACATCCCGGCGGCGGTGGAAAGGATTGAGGCCATCCGAGAGGACGCAAGGCAGGCCATGGACGAAGCAAAAGAGGCGCTGAACGAGATTTCGGCCGCATTGAAAAAGCTGGAAAGTCGGACAGAGCGGACAGTGCTTGCGCTGCGGTACGTGGACGGCTGCACATGGCAGCAGGTCGCGGAGAAGTGCGGCTACAGCATCGACTGGGTATATGCTTTGCATCGGTCTGCTGTAAAAAATCTGGACAAATAACAAAAGAGGTCACAGCCGAAAGGTTGTGACCTCTTGTTTTTTATTCGTCAAATTAGCCCGAAATGTTCCGCCAACAAAAAACGGATATAATCCGGACAATTTCGCTGTGCCCCGCACCAGTTTTGCACGGTGCGCAGAGGGATGCAAGCGGCCCGGGCGAAAGAAGATTGGCTCAGCCCGGTGGCTTCTGCGAGTTCCCGCACATGCATGTGCGCAACGTCCCAAAAGCGGGACAGGCGCTCGCTTTCTGCGTCGAGGTCAACGCAGCCCGGCGCGTTGTCCGGGATGCTCAGAGTCACATTGTTTTTAAAGACTTCCTTCGGCTGCTCTTGAGCCATTGTGAAGAGTTCAGCTTTGTTCCGCATTTTTAATTTCCTCCAATATCTTATTTCGATCCCCGTCCTCTATGTGGAGAACGACCACATCACCAGATGGGCGACACCGATTCGATGGTAAACGGGATGCTTTCCCGCTTACCCGCCTTTGTGGGGGCGGAAACAACAATCGTTTTGATTGCTGCATCGATTGCCGCTTCAACGTTCCCACACACGCGGATGGGGTCGCATGTGATTACAACAAGGTCACCAAGTCCGTCGCCCGTGCGGTACGCAGAATGCAGCTCCCACACATCATCCTTAAAAATGAAGTCCGGAAGCGAAATTTCCACTCTTTTTCTGTGCGGTGCATCGCCCTGGAATCCATAGTTCCATTGCCAGCCGTCAGGAACGGGCAGGGCGGTGAACGAAAATCCGCGCACCTGAGCGAAGTAGGCGTACTCGTCCGGTTCGCGGTTGGGCGAACGCTTGACAGCACCCCCAATGGAGACGATGATTTCTGTTTTCATGGTTATTCCCTCCTTCTTTGTCCTGCATCATCAGATAATCCCGATCACACCGCGATGCAGCGCACTCTCCACAGTGATAACGCATCCCATGAGCTTGCGGTCGTTTTGCGCCTGAGCTTCGCGGGCAACTCCGTCTAGCACTTCGCGCACTTTCTTTTCCCGCTCCTTGTTCAGCTCGCCCAAAACGGCATACTTTTCGCCGCCGCTGGCGGCCAAGAATTTCTCGTACAGAGGGCTTTCGCGCCAGTCGAGCACGCCAGCGGCCTGCATCCGGGCTTCCACAAGGTCGAGGCACTTCAGCCTCATAGCCGCTGCATCAAGGCTCTTTTTCATCCCTGCAAGGCACTCTGCGCCTTCGTCCCCCGCCTCTTCCAAGCGGCCGTTCCACAGGCTTTCCAGCTCCTCTTGGTCAGCCGCCGCCTTCTCGTGCAGCTTCGCAAAGGCGACCGCTGGGCGCTCACGGTCATACTGCTCCGTGTCAATCACGCTCTTGATATCTTCGATTTCCATTTTTATTCTTCCTTTCGCTTTGGTTTAGGTTGCTTCGTTGTCTACACTATACCACCCAATGGGTGGTGGTGCAATAGGCGGATTGCCTAATTTTTTGTATTCTTTTTTGTGCGGGCTGCCGCAAATGCAACAGCCGAAAACAGCCCGATACACTACTAAATATATCGCAAATATGATATATTTAGTATGTAGAGATAGGGAGAGATGGGGTTCCATCTCTCCCTATTGCGTTACGCTTTGAGCGCTTCAATCTCCTCCATGGCCCGGCGGGCAGCGCGCTTGCCGTTGTCGGTGAGCTGGCGCTGCCATGCCGAGTTGCGGGGAGACCAGCGGAAAGCCCACTTTTTGAGGATGGCGCGGACATCTTCGGCGGGCTTGCCGTCAAAAATCAGCTGTACGCGCATCTGTTCGGTGTCCTCGCGGTATGTGTAGCCGTCGTGCTCCACTTCGGCGGGGGCGGCTTCCTGGGCGGCTTGCAGGCTCTTCAGCCGCTGCTCAATGCGTTTCACGTTGGCCAGCGAGTTGGACAGCGCGTAGGGCGGGTAAGGGACACCGACGTACCAGCCGCTCGCCCACAGGCCTTCAATGCTTTTCCGGGCGGCCGGGGTCAGCTCCGGGCATCCGTCAAGGGTGCCATGCTTGCGGTAAAAGGCATTCACGGCCTTCATGGTGGCGCGTTCCTGCTTCAGACCCTCCAGCTTTGCGGTCAGGGCCTCGATTGCCTCGGGGTCGTTGCTCTTGATGGGCTGGGTGTGGGCGGTGCGGAGCAACTGCAAGTAGTGCTCTGCACGGGCAAAGGTCTCCCGGTTGGCGTCCCACGCGGCCACCTGCTTGGCCTTCTTCGCGGTCGGGAAATTGCCAGCGCCGGAGATCATGACGGACGGGCACCGGGTACCGATCTCGTTGTCACGGTTGATGGCCTCCGCCAGGGTCGCGGCGTACCGGTCAAACAGGTATTCGGCGCGGTCTCGCTGCGCCTCGGTGGCGCACTTGGCTTTGACGTTCTCCAGGATCTGCGCGGCCTCGTTCACCCGGGCGTTGTAGCCGGCGGTTGCGCTCCCGGGCTGGTAGTCGCTAAAGCTGCGCATCTCGTGCGCAATGCGGGCGGTGCTCTCGTTGATGGTGTACATGGTATAACCTCCTTGTGTGGTGCCGCCGTGGCGGCTGTGTCGATGTGATAGGGCCTTCAAACCCATGAGCGCCCGCCCATCTGGGCGGCTGGACTTGCACCAGCGGCGGCGGATGCCGTCGGCCTTGCGGGTTAGATCATGCCCAGGCAGTGGAGCCAGAGTACCGGGAGCGATACGCCCCAGCCAAAGCCGAGTGCCAGGCACTCCAGGCGGGTGAGCCTCATGCGCTCACCTCCTGCGCCTTGGCCTTCCGCGCGGCGGCTAGCTGCGCGTTATATGCTGCGATCTCGGACGGGGTCTTGATCTTTGGGCGGGGGGTATCGTCCAGCCGGTGCACCTGAGACGGTGCAAAGAGGTGCGCCGTCTGCATGTAGTAGTGCGGGTCGGGTGCATCTTCGGCGGGGCCTTGCTGCCCTGCCTGTGCAGCCGCTACGCGGGCCGCCTTGGTGACCTTGCCGGGCTTGTCGGTGTACTGCCAGAGGCTGCACACTAGTACGGCATGCGCCCCACGGTTGACGGCGTAGCCCATCCGGCGCCACTCTGCAAAGGTATGCAGAGGCAGACAAAGGCTGCGACTGAGTATTTCGGCGGCCTCCTCTTTGGTGTAGATGCCGGCTGCCAGCGCGGCCTTTAAGATGATCTCGTGGTTAGTCATGTGGCTACCTCCTTGCTCTTCTGCTCGCGGCCCTGTGTCGCTTGCTGTGGCTAGAGTATACCCGTTAGCGTGTACGTTGTCAACCCGTTAACGGGAAGTTTGGAGAATCTCACAAATCGGTTAACGGGAAATTGTGCAGTTTGTACACGTTGACGGGAACCGGCGAAGCGTGGTATACTCTCCTATAAGGAGGTACAGCCATGCAAAGCGAAGCAAAACGACGAGGTAACGCTAAATATAACGCAAAGTGCGATCAAATCATGATCAAGCCGCTGCGGCCCGAGGGTGAGAGCATCAGAGCGGCGGCGGCGGCGGCTGGGCAGAGCCTGCAAGGGTACGTGCTCGCGGCAGTCCGGGCACGTATGGCCCACGGCACACAGCCACAGGCCGCCGGAGATGACGACCGGATCCGGCTGAGCCTGAGAGCGGATGCGGTGCAGGGCCTAGAGCGTGACGGCGAGACCGCCGCACAGGCAGCGGCGCGGCTACTGGCTGACGCTATCAGGCAGGCAAGACAAGACACATAAGACACTCGGGAGACCTTCACAATGTGGGGGCCTCCCTCTTTTGTAGGGAGGTGAGCAGATGAGCAGCAGAGATAACCTCCGGCCGCCTACATCGTACAAGCCGGAGGAGTGGGCGGAGATCGCCCGCAAGGGTCAGGCGGCACAGGCTGAGGGGCGGAGACGCAAAAGAGCACTCAGAGAGGTGCTGGACGCGCTGCTCAGCATGGAGTACACCGGCACCGCGCTGGATGGCACAGAGCTGGCAGCGGCTGCACAAGAGGCCGCAAAAAAGCAGGGCACGAGCCTAGATCAGTATGACGCGGTAGCTATCGCGCAGATCATCAAGGCCCAGGACGGCGACACAGCGGCGGCGGCATGGGTGCGAGACAGCGCAGGCGACAAGCCCGGCGAGGCCGTCACGGTGCAGCAGCTGAGCGCCGAGGATGTGCAGCTTGCCCGCAAAGTCGCGGCCCGGCTGGATGCATCCGGCACCAAAAGTGCAGATGCTTCAGCAGCAAAAGGCAAAAAGAAACGGTAAAACGTTGAAAACTATTTCGTTTAATCTTTATTTAGCGAAATAGGGTTAGGCTGTACCGACGGCACCGGGCTGCTGGTGATAGTAGTATAGATATTCTGTACCTCTATTCTCTGGCGGCCCCCCCCCCCTCTGCGGGGCAGGGGCGGGTGTCCGAGGAC
>ERZ1026880.115-NODE-115-length-44439-cov-562.252884_pt1 | contig 44439 bp, 38 predicted proteins | sample MGYA00380170_ERZ1026880 | MGnify/ENA primary metagenome ERZ1026880 (study PRJEB33269, sample SAMEA4719806) | human gut metagenome | biome: human-associated habitat; feature: organic feature; material: feces | place: Cameroon | collected 2013-10 ...
TGGCATCAACCGTTATCGTGCAGGTGCAAAGGTATGGCAGCGGGCTTTGGAAATAAAAGGTCGAGCCTTCGGTTTTCGAAAAAATCTCCACACCGTTGGGTAGTATTTTTCCGAAAAACCTTGTATTTCCAGCCTCGCCGCCCTTGAAAGGCACCTGAAACGAAACGACCGATGCGACAGGAAGACGCAAAAAAAAATGTCGGAAAAGGGAGCGACAAAAAGGTGAAGAAACGAGAACTTCCCTTCAGTTCCTGGAACCGCAAATAAATTTAATTCAAGGCTATATGACAACAAACATCAACATAACACAGACTTGGTGGAGATTACTCTCCGCAGTCGGCTCAACCCTCATCACTTTGGTGGCTTGGTTGGGATATATGGCTCTCTGCATGGTCGGTGAAGTCATATTGGGAATAGTGAAGTTCATCTTCGGTATCATCATTTCCATTCTTTCTATGGTGGTACTGATTGGAACATTCATTTGGTTATTAACACTTTAAAGTACAAGCGATATGAACAGAAGCATTGAAGCGATACCTACATGGGCACTCTGCTACATCATCAATGGCGATGCAAGCGGACTGACTGACGAGGAAATCCGTATGGTGGACGAAGCCATGCGCAAGAACAATATTGAGATAGTAAGTCCAAGATACAACGAGGACATGTGCACAGAACCTTACTTCAGCCATTATCCGTTCTTCGGACAGCCTACAGAAGTTGAGGACTGCGACATCATCTATCACGAGTAACAAACCCTTTAACAACATCAGATATGAACACTACAGAATATTTCAAGAGAACCATACAAGCCTATTTGGAGGAGCGAGCAATGGAGGACGAACTCTTTGCAGCCAAGTATGACAACCCCGACAAGAACATAGACGATTGCGTCACCTACATACTTAATTGGGTGCAGAAGAGCGGTTGCAACGGCTTTTGCGATGACGAGATATATGGGCAAGCCATCCACTACTACGAGGAGAAGGACATCGAGGTAGGCAAACCATTGAACTGCCAAGTGTCTGTCAACCACCACATCGAACTCACAGAGGAGGAGAAGGCACAGGCAAGACAGGAAGCCATCCGCCAATATCAGCAAGAGCAGATGAACAAGATGCGTAACAGAGATACCGCCAAGCGCACCTCACAGAGAACGGAAACAGAAGTACACCAACCATCATTATTCGACACGTTATGAAACCAAGAACGAAATATCAGAAGCAAGTCGTAACCTCAAACAAGGGGTTACGACCTATCAAAGGAACGCAAATGCAATGGGCTTTCCGTGAATGTCTTGACCACTATGCCTTTCAGTTGAAGCACGGACAGACCACCTGCATGGACTGCGGACACACTTGGACTACGGACGAGGATGCGGACAAATGTGTCTGCCCGAAGTGTAAGGCAAAGTTGGAAGTGCAGCGCACCAAGAGACAGAAGGCAATGTCTTCTACCTATTTCAGCGTACTCACTGAGCGTAAGGGACTGCAACTCATGCGAGCGTTTCAGATGAAAGCCTATTACCGCAAGGGACAAAAGGCAGACATCTATTGTTGGGAGGTGGCACGCTATTGGATGAACGAGAAAGGCAAGGTGGAGGTTATGGCACGCAAGCGCACTATGGGTATCTATATGGACACGTTCTGCTACGACTCCGACATTGAACTGCGCAAGGACAACACCACCTATCAGCATATTGCTTCATTTCCGGTCTGCCCCGATATGAAAGTTATTCCTCAGATATGGCGCAACGGCTTTGACGGAGCTTTTCACGGCATCGAACCGCTTACATTGTTCAAGGCGATGCTGACAGACCACCGCATCGAAACGATGATGAAACAATGCCGTTACGTACACGTCCGCCACTTCATAGACCATCCACGGCACTTGGAAACTTGTTGGAATGCCTACAAGATAGCCAACCGCAACCATTACCTTATTACAGACATCGGCAAATGGGCGGACTACATTTGTATGTTGGTGGAAATGGGCAAGGACATAAGAAGTCCACATTACATTTGTCCCGACAACCTTGAAACCGAGCACGACAGAATATCCGAGAAAATCAGAGCCAAGAAAGAAAAGGAGCGTACCGAGGAGGAGATACGCAAGGCATTGAAGAACGAGGACAAATTCAAGGAAATGAAGAGCCGTTTCTTCGGTTTGATGTTCACGGACGGCAATATCGTGGTGAGAATGCTTGAAAGCGTCAGGGAGCACGTTCTTGAGGGTAAGGCGATGCACCATTGCGTAGGCAGCGGTACAAACTACTCACTCAATCCCGACTGCATCATCTTCTCTGCAAGAATAGCCGAACAAAGGGTTGAGACCGTGGAGTTTTCTCTCGAACAGATGAAAGTCGTACAATGCCACGGACTACAGAACAAGGACACCGAGCACCATGCCGACATCATCAACCTGGTGAACAGCAATGCAAGACTTATAGAGCAACGAATGGTTGCAACAACATAAAATCCATATCGGCGGAGCGATGAAAATTCGTTCCGCCACTTTCTTGAGCCGAGGAGCGGAAAAGAAAGTGGCAAAAATAGTGCAAACCGAGCGCAATGAAGCTTGCTTCAATTGCCGAGGTGCAGCCTATTTTATCAAAAGAAACCGTCTTGCCCTTATCTGCGATGCTTGCAAAGAACAAAGGACAGCCCCCAATCAAAAGGACTGTCCTATTTTATAAAACCTTATTCTATGGAGTAAACAAGAGTAGATACTCCATTTTTCTTCTTCGCTCGATGGAAGGCACTATCTTTCCATTCCACCTTTTGAAGTCCACATAATCACGATAGATGTTTCTGTTGCCACTTCGCATCTTGGCATACATCCGGCTTTTCATCACCTTTCCACATCCCACATTGTAGGCAAGTGCAGCCAATAGTAGGGAGTCACGACCGAAGCCACGGAACATGGCGCAGAGCTTTCTGAGGTCAGAGCGCAGCAAGGCATCGGCTTGCCGTTCCGTCATTCTTGGAGAATACCTCTCGCCAGGCAACAGTTTGTGCCCATATCCGACATAAGGATGATGCTTCGGTCCATGCAGACCCTCGTACTTCTTGATGCAGGCGACAGCCAACTCAAAACGTGACACATGACAAACTCGCTTTATCGCCCCTTGCGTCTGGGCAGACAAGCTGCCCGACACAAGAAGCAAGGCTAACAATATCATCAACCTCATACGCTACCGAGTTTGTTGGCACTTCTCGCAAACTCTTCCTCCTCATCAGTATCGTTGAAACTGAACTCCATTTCGTATGACTTGCCGAAGTTGTCCTCCACCACCACGGTCAGCGTCTGTGTCTCCGTACTTGCCGAAGTATAGTAAAGACGGAACTTCTCGTTCTCCAACAGATAGCGGTCGTTTGGCAGGAACACCGTTCCGTTCTCCATTCTCAGCGAACCTTTTCCGTCATGCTGAAAATAGCAGATGGTGTAGATGGTGCCTTCAAACTTGCCCTCCGCCTTCAACTCGCAGCGGATTTCAACAGTCTGTCCACGCACAATGTCCTTTGGTACAGGCATCGTCTCCACCTTGAATGGATACGACTGCTGAATGTCCAGCTCATCGCTGCACGATGAAAGGATTACCGACACGGCACACACGAAAAGGAATGCCAACACGTTCACTGATTTCTTGATTTTATTGTTCTTCTTCATTGTCTTGTTGCTTTTTGAATGATTGTTACTTTCTTGTCTTATGGCTCATCAGGTACTCGTTCAAATCCTTGTAACCTGTGTATAGATGCGAATGATCTACGACTTCTTACCTGTCAACTTGTTGGGTAGCTTGTAGGGTTACTTGTTGGGTGCTTGTAGGGTACTTGTTGGGGCAAGGCACAAAGAAAAGTGAGCTGTGGGGTAACTGTATGACAACTATGGGGTAACTGTGGGGTAATTTTGATGCCTATGTAGCAGGAAACGCTAAACAATTTCTTCGTTTGAGTCCCAAAATAGAAAGAAACGCTAAACAATACCTTCCCTGAAGAAAAAAGGGGGCATTGTTTTGCGTTTCTTGCCATTTAGAGAGCCGTTGGACGAATTGTTTAGCGTTTATTTCGACTTTTGATGGTTGTTGGTGCTTTTGTTTAGCGTTTCTCGCTACTTTTAACCTCAGTTGGAGGTTTCGACGCACGTTTCTTGTCATTTTGGGATTCAACGAAGCTCTTGTTTTGCGTTTCTTTCTACATTCAAATGCTAACGGAGATATTGATGCAAGTTTCTTACCCCAATCAAAACTAACAAGAGCAAGAAACGGCGTATCTTACAGCATTTGCAATTCCAGTTTTACAATAAACGTGCGCCAATGGTATAACAACCGTTAAAAAATAGGTTTAATTTAGCAATTTTATCCGATTTTTATTCATTTGTTCCAGTTTTAGCGATATTTTTCGTATATTCGCATTCGCAATCGGGAAACCGACAACGCAAAAATCTAAATGTCGAACTTAATTCCAATGATTATGAAGGAAATAAATGACATCAGTTTGCCACGCATGAATAATGGTGCGCATTTCACGTTCGTAAGTAACATTCTTGCACGTGTTGAGTCAGACACTGCCGTAAAGGGCAAGGCGGCTGACCAAGTAAGTAATTTCAAGGCTGCTGTTGCGGCAGAGGACGAAGCCTTGAAAATTTCACAGAAAAGTCTCTTGACTGATGATATTACCAAGGCAGACAGCGACCGTGACGCACTCTATGCTGGCTACAAGAAAGCCGTTGAAGCATTCCTTGCTATGCCTATCGCTGACATGGCACAGGCTGCAAAGGTTCTCGCACAGCACATCAAGGACTACAAGATAAACACCGCCGACCAACTCGACAAGGAGACCGGTCTTTTGGTGAACTTTATCACAGACCTTGAGAACAAATATTCTGCACAGGTTGCCAAGTTGGGCTTGACAGCATTTGTTACCAACATGAAGGAAGCCAACGAGCGTGTAAGAACACTTACCTTGCAACGTACTAACGAGAAGATGGGCGTATCTGTCGGAGCTTTGAAGACTGCTCGCACAGCAAGTGATAACGCTTACCGTGCATTGGTGAAGATGGTGAATGCCCTTGCCCTCGTCTTTGGCGAAAAAGATTATGCTCCGTTCATCGACTACGTGAACACTGAAATTACTCATTACAAGCGTGAGGTACTTGGTCAGAAGGCTTCCGCTCCTTCTACTTCGGGTAGTTCTTCTGCGGATTCTGGCAGTAGTACCCCAAGTGGAAGTTCATCGTCAGACTCTGGCTCCTCAAGTGGTAGTTCTTCATCAGGTGGAAGCTCGTCTTCTGATGGGGATAATGACTATATCGGGCTGTAGTAAATCAGAAAAAGATTGTTCAATGCTGCTCTCAGTAAGTTGGGAGCAGCATTGATTTGAGTAGCATAGAATGAATGCAAAAACAAATTTCTTATGGCAAAGATTATTGTAAGAAACCAAACGATAAAGACTCTAACAAAAGATGGAGTTGACTACATCTGCATTACCGATATAGCAAGGCAGAAGAATCCTGTTGAGCCTAAAGATGTCGTAAAGAATTGGTTACGCTCCAAAAACACCTTGGAGTATTTGGGACTTTGGGAACAGTTGAACAACCCTAATTTCAAAGGGGTCGAATTCGACCCCCTTTTGAAAGAAGCAGGTTCAAATGCTTTTACAATGAGTCCAACTCGGTGGGTGGAACTTACCAATGCAGTAGGTATCGTATGCAAGAATGGGGCAAATGGAGGCACTTATGCCCAAAGGGATATTGCCTTTAAGTTTGCCAGTTGGGTTTCTGTGGAATTTGAACTGTATTTGATAAAAGAGTTCCAGCGACTAAAGGAAGAAGAGCAAAAGCAGATAGGATGGTCTGCCAAACGTGAGTTGTCCAAGATAAACTATCGCATCCACACGGATGCAATCAAGGCGAATCTCATTCCGTCAGAGGTAACTCGTGAGCAAGCAGCCATGAAGTATGCAGATGAAGCGGATGTACTCAACATAGCAATGTTCGGTATGACGGCAAGGCAATGGCGTGAGCAGAATCCCGACAAGAAAGGCAACATCCGTGATTACGCCAGCATCAACGAGCTTATTTGCCTATCGAATATGGAGAACCTCAACGCTGTGTTTATCAATGATGGAATGCCTCAGTCTGAGCGACTGATAAAACTCAATCAGATAGCCATCCAACAGATGAGGATTCTTGAGGATACAAGTGGAAGAAACCTGTTGCAATAATCGTTTTTAGTTGTTGGGGAAATGAATATAGGTGCAATTACCCCTTTTCCTAGCCATAAAACAATAATTATACGTTAAAATATCATATCAAATTCTTTATTGCAATTAATTTTTGTTATTTTTGCACTCGCAATTCATTATGTGAAGTATGTCTTTTACATTTTGTTTGCAAGTTCACGGATTGTTAAACTAAAAAATATAGTAAATAAGAAACAGAAATATAATTAAGAAAGAAACGCTAAGGACTTGTATGATTCGGGGAATCATCAACCTAACAGAGACTAAGAACAGAGGCTAATACCTCATATTTTCAACTCGGCGTTTCCGTTCTATACTTTTAAGGATATATTGAGCTTTAGCTCTTGTTCTCTAATTCCGAATACCGCCAATATTCACTCAACGGGAACAAGCAGATTGAAGGTTCACGCTCTATGGGCGTGAGCTGTTCTGTGCTTGTTGTTGAGTTAGGTCACTTGGCGGTAACCTGGAATTAAGCAAGCCACGAACGGTTCCGCCTTTTTTATTTTTTCGCATGAAAAAGAATCTTTTTATTTTTACATGTCTTTCGCTTCTAAGCATCCCTGCGGTTGCTCAGAACAGTGAAGTACAAGGAGCTACTGAAAATGGAGGACATCGTGGACTTGATTTCAGTATCAATCCAAGTTATTACATTCCGACCAAAGATGGAGGCAAAGGAACCATTTCTGCTGAATTGGGACTAGGAAAACGTATCAACAAAAACTTCTATGTGGGAATTGGTACAGGAGCTTTCATCCCAACAAGTGAAAGCGAGAAAGTTCAAATCCCAATAACGGCAGATTTCAAGTTGCTTTTCCCATTGAAGCCTAATGGCATCACCCCAGGTTTTCTTGTACGTACTGGTTATGTGATAAATACAGCCGAAGACCAAAGTATAAAAGTTGGTAAAAAATGGCAAACTATACCATCACCAGACCACATAATGGCACAAATCATGCCAACTATAGACATTCCTTTGTCACATTCTGTGGACTTTACATTAGGATTGGGCTATACTCATTTTTTCCCAACTAAAGGTAGTGGAAGTAGTGGCGACTTTACCATTCGCACAGGCTTCAATTTCCATAAGTCAACATCTGCAAACCGTAAGCCAAGAAAGCCAAAGGTGCCAACACGTGACAACGGTGTTCAGCTCTCTTTTGAAGGTGGTGTCATAAGTCTTTCTGATAATGACAATAAGATAGGAGGATTAGGAAATATAGTTGCTACCTATAAGTGGAATCCTCAATTATCATTTGGCTTGGGTGTCGGAATGGATGCTTTTGGCATTTCAAAAGAAGAGGGAACAGAGTTTGTTGACCGTCGATATGATGGAAATGAATACCATTATAATAATGGTATAGATGCTAACATTTCTGCTTTAAAGGTCTTTGCAAGGGGTTCTTATCGCTTGACGGACAACAAGCTGTCTCCATTTGTATCTTGCGATGCTGGTTTTAGATTTTATTCTTATGGTGGGGATACAGATGTCTATGGTGACTGGGATGGAGAGCAAGACAAACCTGGTTCTTTCAGCAACAACATCGGTGAACCATCAAAAGTTGCTTTTTATGCAGCTCCAGCAATTGGCTTGTCTCTCCGTACTACAAACAACTCATATATAGAGCTAAAAGCTGGATATTCTATAGCTCCTAACATATCAGAAAAGAGTGGCGAGTATGCGTATAAGTCTAATTCTAACATGGATTTTACAAGAACTTATACTTGTCCTAAGATTAAGATGTCTTATCCATTCCTTACTATTGGCTATACCCATACCTTTAGATGGGGTAAGAATTTGTTTAAGAAGTAAAAAGATATAAATGTCCCTATCAAAAGATTGCAATAAAGTTACTCTATAGATAGGGACATATTAGGTTATACAATGCATAACTGCCATGCAAACAAACTTTTAGTTGCGCCCGACACGTACAAGGGATTTAACAATGAAACATTCAACTTTCCTCAAAGTATCTTTAGTGGTGCTATTCGGTTTTGTAAGTTTGTTGATTCCGCAAAAGATTTCAGCACAAAGCACTGTTTATTTCTTTATGAGAAAAATCTGCAATACAGAACTGGACGTATTCCAAAATAGTAAACCGATTTTTGATATGGTTGGACCTGTTACAAAAACTCAACAGGTAAAGTCTGCAATGGTTCTACCATTAAACACACAGGCAGCATGTAAACGCAAGGCTGTATTTGCAGCAACAGGAAAAACAATTTTTAGTATTGATGCAACATATACCAATCCTGTAAATGCAAAAACTGCGAAATACGCAGCAGAAATCCAACTCAACTTAATAGACGGTGCTACTTATTATGTGTTTATCACCCGAAAGGGCTTTAATGATTTGAAAATGGAACTTCTTTCAGACAAAGAAGCAGAGAAAATGCTAAAAGACAAAAAGTTTGTAGCATTGGATGATTATGATGAAGTAAACTAAGATGCGTATGAAAAATATATTGGCTATCATTCTATGGATATTTCCAACTCTACTTTTTGGGCAAAATATTGATATAAACAAATATTTTGCTCATACCTTCGACAATTCTTTTGTCAAGAGTAAATATGGAAAGTTCAAGGGGCAATTTCTGAAGGGGAAATGCAATGGCATGGGTGTCCTTCAAATGAAAGATAATTCTTTATACGTTGGTGATTTCATGGATGGTGAGATTACTGGATATGGAATGAAGATTGTAACGAGTGGCAAAAAAGTACTTGCCAACTGTCCTGAAGCAATGGTTTATGTTGGCAATTGGAACAAAGGACAGAAGAGTGGTGTAGGCACTTGTTATGACAATGAAGGCAAGGTTATTTATCACGGCAATTTCTTGGCAGACAAACCTACGGCAACCTATCCAACTAAAAATGCGCAATCGGCTAAACTCTTTTCAGTTATAGAGTTGTCCGATAATGTAACGTTCATTGGTGAGACCAAGCAAGGCATACCAAATGGATTAGGGCTTGTTTTAATGGAGAATGGCGACTTGTGTCAAAGTGATTATAAAAATGGAGAAAGATGTGGTATTGGTTTGTACCTTATGAGTGATGGGAATTGGGAAACTCTTAGCTTTGAAAATGGGAAATCTTATACCATTACCTCTTCTGATAATTACAATCAAATAGACAGCCAACGCAAACAAATGGTAAGAGAAGCTTGGGCAAAAGCTGGAAGAGAATTGGCAGGGCTATCCACTCAAATGGTAGAAAGTGTCAACAATATACATGCTATTGCAAGCGGGAAAAGTGTAAGCAGTTCTTCTGCAAACGTTTCTTCTATTTCAACATCAGATATGCCAGTTTCTACAGATAACAATTCTTCAAAAACTTCCAATACAAAAGGAAAATCCCAAATGTCAATGTCAGACCAAATGAACTACAATTCATTGCGCAACACATATAACAAATGGGCATCAGACCTTATGGAGATGAAAAATGCTAACGGAAAATATCAAAATGGATTTAAGGCATCGGATAAAAAACACGCACAAGATGAAATGAAACGAATTCGGAAAAGTGCTATGCAAAAATGGAGCAAGGAGATACCTTATAATTCTATAGAGGATTGGTAATAATGAGTAGTAGTCTAAAATTATTCAAAAAATTCTATCTTATGAAGTTTATGATTCTTTTTGCAGTTATTACCTTAATGGGTAGTTGCAGTAATGGCAGTAGTACTCCACCTCCATCAGTGGAAGATGAACAAGTTTCTTGCAGTCAATGTGGTGGTTCTGGTTATTACTATGGTGAAACATGCCAAAAGTGTTTGGGGCTTGGACATTATAACTACAAGAACGAAGGAAGTGCAACACCTTCTTTTACTGGTCGAGGACATAGATGTCGAGCAAGAGGTTGTGAATGTACTATTTCAAGAGAAGAATTAGATAATGCAGGATTAAACACTTGCGGTTGTGGTGATCCGACAGAATGGCATTTCTAATAATTCTTATTGAACTAACATTTAATAAATATCGGTTAGCCTTTGTCTTAAGACTAACCGATATTTTATATCTAAAGCATATGTTTTTAAACTATAATAATTATCAGAGTATGATTATACTTTGATGGAATATAAGTATCTTTGTCGGCAAATTACAAATCAGTGTATAATAGCTATGGCAAAAGTAGGTTACATATTTAACTCGGAGCAGTATGACACATTCACCTTTGACCGGGCTTGGATGGAGAAGTATGGCTGTTGCCGTATCATAGAAGATAGTGCAAGCCAAGAGAAGACACGCCCTGAATGGAAGCAGCTCATGGATTGTCTGGAACGAGGTGATGAACTGGTCATCTCGAACTTCTGCAAGATCTCGTCACTGTTGTCGATGAAGACATACTGGTTATAGATATGGTTGCAGGACAACAGCAAGCCAACTGGAGCGGCAAAGGAAAGTCGGCAGTCACTTCGGTCAGTAGTCAATCGCTCAAATCGGTTGTCCGTAGATACTTCCGTTGGCAGGTCTTTTATGTCCTTAAAGACATGGCAAGGTATGTTTTGAGTTACTCAAAACCTTTGGAGTTACTCTTCAAAGACCTTGCTCTACCTGGTTGTCAGCCTCTCCGAAGTCGGGCTCCCCATGTTCCAATCTGACGATAGTTTGCTCTGTTCCATCATAGCCGTATGTACCACTTAATCATGTCCTTGTTAGCCTCCGGATCTTTCAGCAACTCCTTCATCACGCCAAGCAGGTTTTCCACCTGGTCTGCCGCTATGCGGTAGAATCCGAAACGGCTTGGCTCCTTGCACTGGCGGAAGAAGTTTCTGAAGAAACTGTCCATCAAGTCACTGTTGCGGTCAAAGCGCAGGAAGTCGGACGTGTTCTCCGCCTTGGCGGGTGCTCGCTTCGGTTTGCCGTCTCTGCTGAGTCCGGCGACGACGCTGATCTCGCCCGTCTTTTCGTCACGGACTACCAGCACGTCCTGTTCATCACTCTTTTTCTTTTGTACCATAATTGTAAATTTTTAATGGTGAATACTGTTGTTATTTGAATTTCTGATGAATGCGGGTCAAGTAATGCTCCACATTCTCTTTCTTGAATTCTTTGACATTATTCTCTACAAACTGCATCACATCCTCTTCCGTGTAGTAGGTTTTCTGCCCCAAACGCTTGTAGGGAAGCACTCCCAGGCTGCGATAGCGTTGAAGGGAACGAGGGGATATTTGAAATAAGAGGCAGAGGTCTTGGTTGTCGAGCAATTTTTCATTGATGGCAGAACTTCCTTTTTGCTCCGTCTCTCGTTCGTGTCTCAACATCAGCATGTCGTAGATGCCGTCTATCTTTTTGTGTAGGTCATGGAGATATAACTCCAGTTTTCTCAATGTTCCATCTTCCATGCTCATGTCTCCTTTGCTATTGTTCGTTCCTCAACCATTCTTTCAATGGCTTCAACTTGGTATCGGCATTGATTGCCAATTTTAATAAAATCAATGCGGTTCTCTGAGCGCATTCGCTGCAAGGTGCGCTTACTCACACCAAGCATCTTAGCTGCATCGTCATTGGTCAACATCGGCTTCAATCCCTTACCCGTCAAGTTTTCTTGAAATGCCATTTTTGCCAATCGCACGTGCTGGACTATTTCTGTCAACTGTTCTGTCAGCTTTTTGAAGGCTGCACTTTCCATTGTTATTACTTCCATTCTAATTCTGTTTGAAATGTTATATAATTCGTTGTTTTGATTTCTCGGCGGCAAAATTAACCATTTGAGAAATACCCGTTTAACAACTCATTAATGACCCACGTATAATTTTCTTGATTTTTCTTGCCAAGCGGTCGGCAAACCCCAGAAAAGCACTGCCACAGTTATTCATTTTCATTGTTTTTCAACATACACACATTAACTTTGCACCCGAATTTGTTGAACCAATAAAACAGAGAATATGGAAGTAGTAACAATGGAAAAGAAGGCATTCGACTTGATGATGGCAAGATATGATGCCTTGGTAAAGAAAGTTGAGTTGCTGAAGCATAAGGCTAACGGCAAGCGTCTGAACAAATGGCTTACAGGTCATGAGGTCTGCCAGCAACTTCGCATCAGCCAGCGCACCTTACAAAAACTTCGTGACCGCCGTTTCTTGGGGCATACCCAGATAGGTCGCCAATTCTATTACTGTCCCGAAGAGGTCAAAGCCATCGTTCCGCTTATCGCCAGAATCAAATCGGTATAGCGTAAAGCCAAACTCGCCCAAGGCAAAGCCAAAAACTTCACTCTGTGCGAGCCAACACATTTTATATTCACCACTTAATCCAAATTGTAAACAATGAACATGAACCAACTTCTTACGCATGAGAGCAAGTCGATAGACACCGCCATGCAATCCTTGAAGAAAGCCAACAACTGGCTATCCTCATTCATCGAGTCCTACAGCCCACCTTTGGATGGGGAGCGATACCTCACCGACAAGGAACTCTCCGAGCTCCTGAAGCTTAGTCGCCGCACCTTGCAGGAATATCGCAAACAAGGCATCTTGCCCTACATTATATTATGTGGCAAAACCCTCTATCCGGAATCCGAGATACAAGCACTTCTCACTGGTAATTACCGCAAGCCGATAATCGACGGCACTGTTTCACAAGGGGAGGGTACTGCTTCATAATAGCGAAACAAAAATAGCGTACAGGGTACAACGACAAAAATCGTTTCCCCTGTACGCTATTATATTATAAAGGTGTAGGAATCTTATTAAAAGATGAGAGATTCTAACTTGCACCTCTTGGCATCGTTTCGTTCATCACAATAATCATCGGATACTCGTGCTTTACTTGCTCTGCTTGGCAATCCTTGCGGTTAACAACCTTACTGATAAACCATTGCCTGAACAACAAGGCTTGGTATGTATCCATTTGAAGTACTATGGCGATAATCACTTCCATATCATAGACATGCGCAGAATATCCATTTTCAAGTTTGATGTATTGAGAATGCTGGAAATCTTTCAGCACACTTTGTTTCCAAATGCGCTTGATGGTATTCTTCACTGCTGTCCCTGTTACATTCAACAGTTCGGCAATCTCCCAAACTGTCATCCACACCTCACCATGATGTGGGGCGTAGATGACCATATCTTCTTGTATTGTTATCACTTGTCGTTTCATACTCTGCCATTTATAGTGTTAGTATTATCGTTGCAAACATTTCCAAACGTGAATTCCTCAATGTTATTAATCTGCTGAGACAACTTTTCCACGTCTTTGCTCAATTTCTCCTTGGTAATTTTGGCATACACCTAGGTTGTCTTTATGTCCTTGTGACCAAGCATTGAACTCACGGTTTCTATTGGAACTCCGTTGGAGAGGCAAACCGAGGTTGCGAACGAATGACGGCTCATATGCCAGGAAAGCGGCTTGGTGATACCACATTTCTTTCCCAGTCTTTTGAGCGAATCCATACAACTTTGGTAGTTGGGTACTGGAAACACCCTGCCGTCTTCACACAATCCACGGTATTTTTCCATAATTTGCTTGGGATAATCAAGCAACTTGATGTTGGCTTCCGTTCCAGTCTTCTGTCGATGGATAACAATCCATTCACCTTCATCGAAAAATTCCTTGATGTTCTCTTCCTTCAAGTTGTACAGATCAATGAAAGCGAGACCTGTAAAACAACAGAACAGGAACAAGTCACGCACCATACTCATCTTCTTTCTTGTGATAGGTGTTTCCATCAACAGGTGAATCTCTTCTTTGCTCAGAAATTCTCTTGTGGTCTCTTCTTCCTTGTACTCATATCGTCTGAATGGGTCTTTTACGAGCCATTCATTATCTATGGCACGGAATACCATTGCACGGAGATTGCGGACAAACACCATCGCAGAGTTTATCTTCAAGTGCTTGTCGGTTCTGAGAAAAGTCTCGTAGTCTGTGATAAAAGGCAGCGATAACTCTTTCAGAGCAATATCCTTCACATGGTAATGCGTCTGCAAGAACTCGCCCACATAGGCACACCCAATTCTATACTTCGTGTATGTACTCAAAGATTTCATGCCAGCCTTATATTGCTTTTCCATTTCATCACGGCTTTGAGAATAGACTTTCATCAGTGTATGGCAACGATACTCCAGACCAAGAAAGGCATTCTTCACCTTGTCGGCAGTAACGAAGTTGTCCCTGTCCATAATCTCCTGATAATGCTTACTGATACTCACACGCATCTTGTCCAATTTGCGGTTCACCTCCAAAGCCTGCATACTCTTACCTATCATGCGTCCGCCCTTGGTGTCCCACAAATCAGGATTGGCAGTTGTCTTGCAACTGAACTGCGCCTGTGTTCCGTCCACTGTGATACGTCCCATAACTGGAACAGTACCATCTTTCTTTACTACCTGTCTTTTGAGGTAGAAGATAATTGAAAATGTACTCTTCATAACGTCATTCTTTTTTGCGTTCAAAATTAATACATGAAGAGTCTTTTCTTGCTACGCATTTCACGGCAGAACACGGCAAATTTGGTTCGTAACCAAAAATCTTACGTTACTCATTAGTAACTCACTATAAATCAGAGTATTCAAATTCAATTCGTAACCTTCTTCATTCTTCCGAACCTCAACATTCCCCATTTGGGGTATAGGTTACGGATAGGTAACGTTCCTCTGTCTCATCTTGGCGTATTCCCGTCTTCGTCTGTCCTCGCCACTTTTAACCAAAATGAGGAAAGTAACTGACAACCAGTAAACTTTCCTCATTCTTCTCTCAAACACTTTTTATATGCACTTTCTCCGCTTGAAACAAATTGTTTCATAGTATGAAATAAAGTGTTTCATATCGATAAACTTTTTTAAATGACAGACAATGAAATTTACCATAACACATAGAAATAAAAAGAACCAGCTCCTGGTAAGTACCAAGAGTCTGGAACGTTTCCTTGAGCGCATCATAAACGATGATGCCAGGAATACCGTGGAGAACTTCCGTGAATATGTACCTTATCTCACGAATGGTTATGATGGGTATAAGGATATGCCAACCTGGATGCATGTTCACCCTGCAGCAGAATTTCAGAAATCGGAGAATGGACTCCTGAAAATGAAGAAAAACAACGGCGTTCTGCTGCTTACGTTTGTTGATATAAATGAGGATGGAGGCGCAGATGCCCTCAAGCAGAAAGTAGCCAGTCTGCCTTCTACTCTTGCAGCCTTTGTGGGAGCCGATGGCATCAGTCTGCATGTCCTGGCGAAATATGCTCTGGCAAAGGGGACGTTACCTGATGAGGAGGTTGCTGCCGACAGGATTTACAAGCAGGCTTTCCTGACCTTTGCTCCGCTTTATCAGGCACTTGTGAAGGCAACGATGCAGATGCCCGAACCTTCTATCTACTCTGATTTCCTGATGACAAGAGATTCTTTTCCTTATTATCGTGAAGATGCGTTGCCCCTGACGTTGAATGAAGTTTTTCATGACGTAGAAAAACCTGTGGAGAGCGTTGATGAGAGGGATGCTGATAACTCTTCCGCAGATGTGGATAACGACAGTAAAGAGTTGAGTGACAATATCATGAGTATGATCGGATTTCTGTGTAAGAAATATGATTTCCGTTATAATTCGGTAATGAAATGCACAGAATACCGGCCGAAGGAAAAAGATTATTGGGGCTATCAGCCTGTGGATGCCCGTGTGCAGAAACGCATGACGCTGGAGGTACTGCTCGCCAACATCCGTGTGAGTATCAAGGATGTGCGCAATTATCTGGAGTCGGACCTTCTTTCTACCTATAATCCTGTAGAAAACTTTCTCTATAAGTGTGAGGGAAAATGGGATGGAAAGGATCATATCCGTGCCTTGGCGCGCACGGTGCCTACTGATAATCCTTATTGGGAGGATTGGTTCTATACCTGGTTTCTGGCGATGGTTGACCAGTGGCGTGCCTACAGTCATCGCAAATATGGCAACTCTGTGGCGCCGCTTCTCATCTCCAAGCAGGGTTACAATAAGAGTACTTTCTGCAGATCTCTGGTTCCGCCGGAGTTGCAGTGGGGGTATAATGATAACCTTGTGTTATCAGAAAAAAGACAGGTGCTTCAGGCAATGTGCCAGTCGCTGGTCATCAACCTGGATGAGTTCAACCAGATTTCTCCTCAGGTGCAGCAGGGATTCCTGAAAAACATCATCCAGTTGCCGAGTGTCAAGATGAAGCCACCGTATGGTAGTCATGTACAGGAGTTTCCGAGAATGGCGTCTTTTATTGCTACGAGCAATATGGAGGATATTCTTTCCGATCCTTCCGGTAATCGCCGGTTTCTGGGTGTAGAGCTTACGGGACCTATCAATGTGAGTCAGCGTCCGAATTATGAACAGCTCTATGCGCAGGCTCTCTCTGCTTTACGGGCAGGCGAGAAGGCTTATTTTGATGCGGAGCAGACTCGGCTGATCATGGCGAACAACAGAAAGTTTGAGGTGGTTTCTCCGGTAGACCAGTATTTCAATCTCTATTTCGACCTGACCGATGATGTCAAGCAGGGTGAGTATCTTACGGCTGCTGAGATTTTCCAGGAGCTGAAGAGTCATATCGGTTCATCGTTGAAGTTGAACAGTCTCATAGCCTTCGGCCGCAAACTTTCTCAGATGCCATCCATCCACCGCAAGCGTTTCAACGACGGCATGCGGTATCTGGTGGTGCGAAAATCGTGATGGGTGATAGATAATTATCTCAAAATGTATTCGCTTCCAATCTTTCCCAGATGGTATCCCGATAGATGAATTTCGATAGCGAACGGATAAAAAATGAAAAATCAGCCAATTGGCAACGGAATGTTGCTGGATGGCTGATTTTCTTATTTAGTATGATAGATTTCTAGTTTCAGATTTTCCTGTCATGGAAATCTGTTGGATTTCTGATGCAAATTTAGTCAAAAACTCCGAAATATCAAAATACGTTTTTGCTTAATAGGGGCTAAAATGCAGAGGGGCGGGATTAAGCGGTCTGATACAGAGATTAAACGGTCTGAATTCGTTCTATGAGGGTGTAGACAATAATTCTACTCTCATCTTCTCTACGTCAAATCTGATGCCATCCCGGTCGATGAATCTGGATAACGAGCCGTCTGCTGCAAGCTCTTTTGGGGTGCCGATGGAGAGATAGTTTGCTTCCATCAGCCAGAGCTGATCGGCAATCTGCAGGGCCAGTTCCACATCATGGGTTGACAATAAGATGGACTTGTGCTGATCGTGGGCAAGGCGACGGAGCATCTGGAGGGTTTCCACCTTGCTCGGAAAGTCGAGGAAGGCGGTAGGCTCATCCAGGATGATGAGGCTGGTTTGCTGAGCCAGCGCTTTGGCAATCATCACCTTCTGGCGCTCGCCATCGCTTAACTCTGTGATAGAACGGGAGGCTAAGTGCTGGATGCCTGTCTGCCGGATGGCTTCATCTACTATCTTTTTATCTGCTGAGGATAAGGTCCCCCAGAAACCGGTATAGGGAGAACGGCCGATGCCGACGATTTCCTGAACAGAAAGTTGGGGAGTATCCATACGGTTAGTGAGAACTACACCTATTTCCTGGGCGAGTTCGCGGGCTGAATAATCGGATAGGGGTTTGTCTTGAATCAGGATTTCTCCATCAAGGGGTGGCTGAAATCCGGATAAGGTACGGAGCAAGGTAGATTTGCCCACTCCGTTGGCTCCGATGAGACAGGTCAGTTTGTCTTCCTGGAGCGAGGCATGAATAGATGAGGCTACCGCTCTGAGCTGATGCTTCGAGCGATAGCCTATCGTTAGATTCTTGAATGTGATTCCTGCTCCCATCAAATCTTCTTCCTTCGAAATGTTTATACTGTCGAAGCGGAGATTTACTTGGCAGCCAATACTTCTACCTCTACCAATGCGCCCTTAGGCAACTTCTCTACGGCTACGGCAGAACGAGCTGGATATGGCTGGCTGAAGAACTCGGCATAAACCTCGTTCATGGCTGCGAAATCGTCCATGCTGTTCAGATAAACGGTAGTCTTCACTACGTGAGAAAGGTCGGTACCGGCTGCCTTCAGGATGTTCTGGGCGTTGGTGAGGCTCTGACGGGTCTGTTCCTTGATGCCACCCTCTACGAAATTGCCTGTTGCTGGGTCGATAGGAATCTGACCTGATGCAAATACGAAACCGTTTACTTCGATCGCCTGGCTATATGGACCGATAGCTGCAGGCGCATTGTCTGTGTGAATTGCGTTCATGATAATCTTTATTTATAATTAATAATTTGTAGTTTACGATTTATAGCTTATCGCTATACAATCCAGAGATGAAAGCCTTTCTGTTCCAAGGCTTCCTTGATTTCCTTGACATGTGCAGAATCGCGGGTCTCCATGGTGAGTCGGAGTACGCAGGCATTCACCTTGTTGCGATTGGCAGAACGGTCGTGATGAACTCCCGTGATGTTGCCGCCCAGGCTTGCGATGACGGATGCTACCTCAACCAATTCGCCCGGCTTATCGTCCAGCTCCATCTCGATGGTACAGAGACGTCCGCTCTTCACCAATCCACGGTTGATGACGCGGTTCAGGATGGTTACATCGATGTTACCGCCGCTCACCACGCAGATGGTTTTCTTTCCCTTGACTGGTACCTTGTTGTACATCACGGCTGCCACGCTAGCTGCACCAGCGCCTTCGGCTACCATCTTCTCACTCTCTATGAGTTTCAGGATGGCTGCACAGATCTCATCCTCGCTCACGGTTACGATTTCGTCCACGTAGTTGGAGCAGGTCTCGAAGGTGAGTTTTCCCGGCTCCTTCACGGCGATGCCATCGGCTACGGTAGCTACAGATGGTAATTTCTCCTGCTTGTGATCATGAAGACTCTGAACCATGCTGGCAGCTCCTTCTGCCTGAACACCATAAACCTTGACATTAGGATTCAATGACTTGATGGCAAAGGCTACTCCTGAAATCAAGCCGCCGCCACCTACAGGTACAACGACCGCTTCTACATCTGGCAACTGGTCTAGAATCTCCAGTCCGATGGTTCCCTGACCTGCGATTACGTTCTCATCATCAAAAGGATGCACGAAGGTATAACCGTATTCATCCTTCAGTTCCAAAGCTTTCTGATAAGCGTCGTCATAGACACCCGGCACCAGGCAGACTTCGGCACCCAGTCGCTTGGTAGCTTCTACCTTGGAGATAGGAGCACCCTCCGGCAAGCAGATGAGGCTCTTCACTCCCATGGCGGTAGCTCCGAGCGCCACGCCCTGTGCATGGTTGCCTGCTGAGCAGGCAATCACTCCCTTATCTTTCTCCTCTTTAGAAAGTTGAGAAATCTTATAATACGCACCGCGAATCTTGAACGAACCTGTCTTTTGAAGACATTCCGGTTTCAGATAAACATCACTCTCTGGGTTGATTCTTGGTGTGTGAACCAGCTCAGTTTTTCTAATCACCTTGCTCAGCACGAAGCGAGCCTTATAGAAATTATCTAGTTGTAACATAACTGCTGATATGCTTTAGTGTCCCTAATATCAGGATTTGTCATCCTGTTTGAATAATTGTGCAAAGATACTTTAAATTGAAGAAATCACAAAATAATTTGGTTTAATTTTTGTTTATTCGATAATAATGTGTAATTTTGCCGACATGAAAAAAGCGATAGTCATCATATTTGCAGCCATGTTCTGCCTGCTTGCTGCCCTTTACAGCCTGGATCCTGGCAGAAAGGCAACCCTTGCGTTGTTACAGGAAAAAGGTAAGACGGCGACGAAAGATTATATGCTTTCATCGCAGAGCGTTACGTCTATTGCAAGAGATAGACGAGAGCTGGTGTGGATTGGTACATCGGCTGGTGTGAATGTTTACGACGGCAAGGACTATGTACAGTTCGGCTATGACATCAAGGATACTACTGCGCTCCCCGATGACTATATCAATGTGCTTCATCTGGACCGGAAAGGCAGAATGTGGGTGGGCACTCAGAATGGACTGGCACGATACGTGGGTGGTTATCGCTTTCATCGCATCCCGCTTCCCGGTGAGAATGATAACATTGTAGCCATAGAGGATAGTCCGGAAAAGCACGACTCTCTGGCGATATTGGTTAGTGATGGCAATAAGACTTTTCATATCAGTGGGGATGAGAAGATAACCCCATCGGCTCGACAGATAGAACCCAATAATCTGAAAGCTCCACTTCCTAAAGACCATTCTATCTTGCGCAAGCCGGTAGAGGTGGTGAGTGCTACCTTCAAGGATTTGGGCGGTAATCTCTGGGTGGGTTATCGCAATGCCGGTATCCAGGTTATTTCCCAGAACCGTATTGCCTACAAGAAAGCCAATGATAATCTACTGGCTGAAAATACGAAGGGAATCGCAATACTTTCCATGACTACTGTGGGAAAACATATTCTGGCAAGTACAGCCCTTCACGTCTTTATTTATGATGAGCAAAATAAGAAGATAGGTCAGACTCTATTGAAAAACATCTTCGATTCGCTTCCTGCACCTCGGAAAATCAACCTCAAAAATATGGTGAAATATGATGACCAGCATGCCTGGTTAGTGAGTGATCATCAGGTGCTGAGTTGCCGTATCAGCAACGAGCGTGTAGAAGTGCTCCATAAGTCGCCTGTGATTCTTCCTATGCTGGGTAACGGCTTGGCGGCAGACGGTCATCTTTATGTGAGTAGCCGTGATGGAAATCTCTTGCGTTTCAGGTTTGATAATCTGCAGCCTGATACCCTCCGGATTTCTAGTCCCCATTATACGGATGATACGGAAATGGTAAAGCTCAGCAATGGCGATATCATGCTGTTTATGTCAGGTATGCATCTGGCAATCTTCTCTCCCAAGACCGGTAAGCTGAAGGAGCTGAAGGTGGCGGGAATGCCTCATAATGGCAATATGGACCCTGCTTTTGTAAGGCAGGATTCGTATGGCTATCTGTGGTTAGGCACGATGCGGGATGGACTTTATTTCATGGATATGAAGAAGCAGTATATGCGCCGTGTGAATCTATTGTTGAGCGATGAGCATATAGAAGCGATGGTAGAAGATGCCAACCGGCAGGTCTGGGTTACCACGATGAGAAATGCCTTCTTCTTGACGCATGCCAACAAAACCTTCCTGATGAGCAGTCTTCTATCGGCTAGCCAGGATCAGGATGACTGGCAGTTCTATTCCAATTCTGTTTGTCTTTCTCCTGACGGTAGTGTTGTGTTTGGCAGTTCTGACGGTTGTAAGTTCATGCCTCCTCAGGCTATGAATACTGATTTTCTGCGAACCTATGTTGGTACCCATGCCAGCAAGATGCTCAATATCTTTGGTTTGGAGGTGAAGAATCAAGAAGGTAAGGTGCTTGCCGTTACCGATGAAGTATCGCGTCTGAGCCGTTATACTTTTACTTATGATGAGAACGACTTGAAGTTTAGTTTCTATTATCCTTCCTTCAGTCGTCGATCGGCATTGATGTGTCAGTATCGGTTAGAGGGCTATGATAAGGATTGGCAGGCACCTACTTACGAATGTGTGGCTCATTATTCCAATCTGGCACCAGGTAAATACACCTTCCATCTGCGATTGATTTCTTCCATGAACCGTCCTGCATTGGCAGAGCGTAAGATAGAGATTATCATCAAGCCGGCTCCTTGGTGGTCGTCTGCGGCATGGTTGCTCTATTTTGGTATCATCGCTTTCGTGCTCTATACTTTCAACAGGCTCTATCTGAAGGCCCGTACCAATCATCTTCGTCTTCTGGAAGAACAGCGTGAAACAGAGCGCGAGAAGCGTGCCAAGGAGATGAATATGAAATTCTTTGCCAATATCTCGCACGAATTTCGTAACCCTCTCACCATCATTGCCGGTCCGCTGATGATGCTGAATGCCGACAAGGCTTTGCCCGATTCGGTGCATCGCATCCTGAATCATGTCTGTATAAGTGTAAATAGAATGCTGAGGCTCATCGACCAGATGCTCGACTTTAACCAGCTGGAGACCGATGAGCTGCGCCTTAGGGTTGTAGAGGTTGATGCTGCGAAAGAGTTGCGTCAGCAGGTAGCTTCCTTTGAAGAATCTGCCAGGGTGAAAGGCATTAAACTGGAACTGGTCATCAAGCAAGGTAACTACCAGATGTGGCTGGATGGTGATAAGGTGGAGAAAATCATGGGCAATCTTTTTACCAATGCCTTGAAGCATACTTCGCCTGGTGGTGTAATCAGAATAAGCGCCCATGTTGACGATGATATTCTGGAGGTATCTGTCTTCAATAGTGGCAAATTGATGGCTGAGGATAGGATGCAGGATGTTTTCAAACGCTATTACCAGCTGGCTGATTCGCAGGATTCTGATCTGTATGGTTGGGGTACGGGTATCGGACTCTATTATGTAAAGCGTCTGGTAGAACTTCATCATGGTTCTGTTAGGGCGAAGAATATCAAAGTGGTGAGCGAGACTTCGGCTGAGGCTTCGCTCAGAAATGGTGTGGAATTCAGTTTCGCCCTTCCTGCTGATAAGTCTATATATAATAAGGTGGAAATCGCTGATCGCGGGAAACGCGTAATGCAGATACCGCTGGAAGTGACGAGTGAAGAGGAAAGAGCTTTGGAAGTGAAGAGTGAAGAGGGAAGAGTGAAGAATTCTCTTGCTGAAAAGGACGATTCTACCCGAAATACTTCTCCTTCCGGTAAGAATCTGCCTAGAATCCTGATTGTAGATGATGATGTGGATGTGGCTCAATACCTTCATCATATCTTTGCATCAGCCTATGAAGTGGTGAATCGTTATTCGGCCGAAGAGGCTTTGGCAGATTTAGAAGAGGTGCAGCCAGACCTCATTCTCAGCGATGTGATTATGGGGCAGATGTCGGGATTTGAATTCTGCAAGTTTTTGAAGAGTAATCTTTCTTTCAGTCATATTCCTGTGATATTGATTACAGCTATGTCTACGATGAGTGAGCAGATTGATGGTTTGCAGCTGGGAGCTGTGGCTTATGTCACCAAGCCGTTCGACCCTGCTTATCTCAAGGCACTTGTCAAGTCGCAGTTGCATAATATGCAGATGCTTCGTCAGCACTTGAGTGAGAGTACAGAGACTGGTTCGTTGTCTGCGAAAGTGGCAGATACCCTTTCGTTGCAAGACCGGAAGTTTATGGATGAATTATACGGATGGATGGAAAAACGTTCTGCGGAACAGGAATTGAATGTGGCTACCGTGTGTCGCGACATGCTGATCAGTCCGGCGAAGTTTAATTACAAGATAAAGGAACTCACTGGCGAGACACCTGGTATCTTCTTCCGTAAGTATAAGCTCAACAAAGCAGCAGCTTGGCTGCGTGAAGGCAAGTACAGTATTTCTGAAATAGCCGTGTTGACTGGTTTTAGTACTGCGGCTCATTTCTCTGTAGCTTTTAAGAAGCAGTTCGGTGTTTCGCCGAGTGAATACCTATAGGCTCAATTGCTTGAGTATGTCTCGCCAAGTGAGTTCCAGCGTTTTCGCACCTTTTTTTGGATTGCCTATGTCTTGTTTGTGTCATTGATATTTATTTTTGGCACTCAAATTCATCTTATGCAGAACACATATTCTGCATGCTAAAATGATTTGACCTAGCAAAGGTAGGGCTTTTCCATTGGGATGTGTTTCGATTTTATATAATTGTTTTTCGAAAATCTATAAAAATGCTGGATAATAGCGAAAAAATACCTGATAGTAACGAATTTTCCAATAGAGAATAACAAAAAATCCCCCAAAGTAGGGGGATTTCTTGAAATATGAATGATTTGAATGATTCGAACTTTATGAGTGAAGAAGTGGTAGAATTTACATGTTGAAGTGTTCGAGAGCAGCTGCCACACCGTCTTCTTCATTCGATAAAGTTACGTAGTCGGCCTCGGCTCTAACCTCTGGTGCTGCATTCTCCATAGCCACTCCCATGCCTGCAAGCTTCAGCATGCTGAGGTCGTTGTAGCCATCGCCAAAGGCAATCATATCGGCAGGGGTGAGGTTGATTTTCGTTAAGAGACGACTCAGCGACTTAGCCTTGTCGATACCCTTAGGTACCAGTTCCAGGAAGAAAGGAGCTGAGCGGAAGATATCCATTCTGTCTCCCAGCTTCTCCACCAGTTCCTCCTCTGCCTTGAGCATGAGGGTCGGGTCACCCGTCATGAGGAGCTTGGTTGGATGAGGCTCCATGGCTTCAAACAGGTTCTCTACCTTTCGAATGTTCATCTTGTTGATGCGTGATTCTTCCTTGACATACTGGTCATCCGGCATCTCGGTGATGATTTCGTTGCCGGCATATCCCAGCAGGGCATGACCGTTCTCCTCGGCATACGCATATAATTCTGGTATCACTTCATCTGGCAGGAACTGCGAGAAGAGTTTTTCGCCAGTTTTGGCATTCACGATATTGCCGCCATTATAGGAAAGAATGTATCCTCCCTGCTTGTTCAGCTCCAGACATTCTGCCACCGGTTCGATGCCGTAGGTCGGTCGACCGGAAGCAAGGATGATTACTGCTCCCTTGGCTGATGCCTGAAGGAGAGCTTCACGAGTCTTTGGGGTGACCACCTTCTCGTGGTTTGTCAAGGTGCCATCCAAGTCTAAGGCGATGGCACGGTAAGGAATCTGTTTTGTTTTTTCCATTGTCTTATTTTGCTATTATGCTGCAAAGTTAATATAAAAAACTGACCGCACCAAAGTTTTCTCAAAAGGATTGTCTGTATTGTAACATAAACTTTATGATTTGTGCCAAAATGATGAATTATATACTTTTTCTATCGATTTGAGGACATGATAATCGTTTAAATCCTGTATCTTTGCAATCACAAAAATATAATCATAACTAAACTATACGCAATCGGAAATGAAGAAAAACGTTTTAGCAGTAGCGCTGGCATTGATGGCTGGCATCGGCGCCTATGCCGAAAAGAATACCATCACTTCTCCTGATGGTAAGTTGAATGTCGTGGTGGAAGACCGCGATGGCAAACTCTATTATTCCATCGACTATGCAGGCAAGCGAATGATGGAGGAATCGCAGCTCGGACTCCTTGCCAATGTGGGCGATTTCAGTCAGGGCTTGACCTATCAGAATAAGAAAGAAGCAAAGGTGGAGAAGAGCTATGATCTCCGTACCGCCAAGGTTTCGCATGTAGATTATCATGCCAACCAGCTCAACGTGACTTATCTGAACGGCAAGAAGCAGCCGATGACGGTTACCTTCAACGTGAGCAACAACGATGTGGCTTTCCGTTATACTTTCAATCAGCTGAAGGCTCAGCATCTCATCGTAAACGAAGAGAAGACAGCCTTCAATCTTCCAAAGGTAACCACCACTTACCTCTGTCCACAGTCGGATCCGCTCATCGGTTTTGCCCGAACCAAACCAAGCTATGAGGAGGATTATAAGGTAGATCAGCCTTTAACGGCAAAATCCGGCTATGGTCATGGCTATACTTTCCCATGCCTCTTCAAGGTAGGCGGCGATGGCTGGGTATTGGTCAGCGAGACGGGTACTCACGGCAACTATCCGGGTTGTCATATCAGCGATTACGATGCAGCAAAGGGTTATCAGATAGCCTTCCCGATGGAGAAAGAGGCAGATGGCATAGGTTCTACATCGGGCGCCTTCATCCTTCCGGGGGCCACTCCTTGGCGAACCATCACCGTGGGTTCTGATTTGAAGCCATTGGTAGAGACCACCATTCCATACGATGTAGTGGAGCCAAGATTCGAAGCTTCCCAGAAATACGGAACAGGCAAGTATGCCTGGAGCTGGCTCATCTGGCAGGATGGTTCCTGCAACTATAACGACCAGAAGCAGTTCATCGACCTGGCTGCTACCATGGGATATGAATATGTGCTGGTTGACGCGCTCTGGGATACTCAAATTGGAAGAGACAAGATAGCTGAGTTGAGCAAGTATGCGCAGAGCAAGAATGTAAGTCTGATGCTCTGGTATAATTCCAATGGTGTGGCAAACGATGCACCTCAGGGACCTCGTGGCATCATGGATAACATCGTGGCCCGCAAGAAGGAAATGGCTTGGATGAAGAGCATCGGCATCAAGGGTATCAAGGTAGATTTCTTTGGTGGCGACAAGCAGCACACCATGCAGCAGTATGAAGACATCCTCAGCGATGCCAACGATTATGGCATTCAGGTTATCTTCCATGGCTGTACTTTGCCAAGAGGTTGGGAGCGCATGTATCCTAACTATGTATCGAGCGAGGCTGTACTGGCTTCAGAGAATGTATTCTTCTCTGATTATCATGCCAAGCAGGAGGCTTTCGAACTCACCATGCATCCATTCTGCCGTAATGCTGTGGGAGCGATGGATTGGGGTGGTACCATCATGAACAAGTATCTCTCCAAGGATAACAAGAGTCGTCATCGCCGTTATACCACCGATGTTTTCGAGATGGCTTCGGCTATCATGAACCAGGCAGCTATCCAGTGCATCGCCATCTATCCGAACAATCTCTCAGAACTTCCTCAGCATGAGATTGATTTCCTGAAGAGCGTTCCTACTACCTGGGATGAGACGAAGTTCATCGCCGGTTATCCTGGAAAATATGCGGTTGTGGCACGTCGCCATGGTGATAAATGGTATGTGGCAGGTTTGAACGGCACAGACCAGGTGATGAAACTCACCCTGAATCTGCCAATGCTCGCCGGCAAGAGTGTTACCTATTATCATGAAACAGTCAGCAAGGACAAGAAGGCACTCTGGCCAGTATCGCAGATGAAGACTGTTAAGGTGGATAAGAAGGGAAACCTGAAGGTGGAAATGCAGCCTAAGGGTGGATTGATCGTTAAAAAGTAAAAAGGTAAAAAAGTAAAAAGGTTAAAAAGTAAAAAGAACCTTTCCCCCTTTGCACCTCCGTTCTCAGCGATTCTATCGCTGGTCCCACGCCTTAATGTTTAAAATTAATAAAGAAACTAGGGAGATTTTCTAGTTTAAGGGTGAAAAAACTGCCTTTTGAACGATAATTATACTTTTTCTTAGAAATTGTATTCCTCTGTTCGTATAGAATGATGTATCTTTGCAGGTAAATCGTGAAGACTAACATTTAAAACAAAATAATGATGAACAGAAAACTGACAATCGTTGGAATGATGGCAGCAGCCTTGCTGATGGCTGCTCCTGTGATGGCACAGAAACCAACCGTGCCTAACCCTTCATACACGGGTAAGGGAAATCCGATTCTTCCGGATTTTCATGCGGATCCGGAAATCCTGTATTCCAACAAGACAAAGAAGTATTATATCTATTCCACCACGGATGGAACTCCTGGATGGGGTGGATGGCAATATTATTGCTATTCTTCCAAAAATCTCAAGAAATGGAAGAACGAGGGAGTTGTGCTCGATGCAAAGAGCGACCAGATTTCCTGGGCCAATGGCAATCTCTGGGCTCCGGCAGCCGTAGAGGTGAAGCAGAAGGACGGCAGCTACAAGTACTATCTCTATTTCAGTGCCCGTCCTAACGACAACGGCAGAAAGCAGATGGGTGTAGCGGTTGCTGATTCTCCTACAGGTCCATTCGTTGACCTGGGCCATCCTCTCCTGGCGAAGAATCATCCAGGTTGCAACGGTCAGCTCATCGATGTGGATGTCTTCATCGACCCAGTATCGAAGAAGCCTTATCTCTATTGGGGCAACAGTTTTATGGCTGGTGCCGAATTGGAGCCAAGCATGATCAAGATAAAGGATGAAACCGTGACCGTGATGACTCCAAAGGGTGGAAGCCTGAAGGATTATGCTTACCGCGAGGCACCATACGTGTTCTATCGCAACGGACTCTACTACTTCATGTGGTCGGTGGATGATACGGGTGCAGCCAACTATCATGTGGCTTACGGAACATCGAAGTCTCCGCTCGGTCCTATCGAGGTAGCCAAGGATCCTATCGTTCTGATTCAGGACCCACAGCACAAGATTTATGGCACAGCCCATAACTCCGTGATTCAGAAGCCAGGCACAGATGAGTGGTATATCGTATATCATCGCATCAATAAGGACTACATCCATCATCAGCCAGGTGTTCACCGTGAGGTTTGCATCGACAAGATGGAATTCAACGCCGACGGCACCATCAAGCGAGTAGTTCCTACCCATAAAGGGATATAATATTTTTTTTAAACCTATCAACAATGAAGAGATTAGTTTCTGCAGTATTGCTCTCTGTTGCCGTGGTAATGCCTACGATGGCTCAGAAGAATGCAAAGACATTGAGTAATGGTTATCCTTTTACTCAGGTTCCTTTTACTAGTGTTAAGATTTCACAGAACACTTTCTGGGGTGCCCGCCTGAAGGCAGCCCGAGAGGTAACCGTGCCATTGGCTTTCAGTAAGTGTGAGAGCGAGCACCGTTACAAGAATTTCGAGATGGCTGCCTATACCTTGCAGCATCCTAACCACGAGGGCTTGAACACCAAGGAGTGGGATGTAAGCAAGTTCATGGGATTCTCTTTCGATGATACCGATGTCTATAAGACCATCGAAGGTGCCAGCTACATCCTCCAGACTTATCCAGACAAGAAGTTGAAGACTTATATCGACAGCGTACTCAATGTGGTAGCTGCTGCTCAGGAGCCTGACGGTTATCTCTATACCGCCCGTACTATCAATCCGAAGCATCCACATCAGTGGTCGGGAAATAAGCGATGGGTTAAGGACGAGGATTTGAGTCACGAGCTTTACAACCTCGGTCACATGGTAGATGCAGCATGTGCCCACTATCAGGCTACCGGAAGCACCAAGTTCCTGAACATCGCCAAGCGTTATGCCGATTGTGTGGTCAAGGAAGTGGGTCCTAAGCCAGGACAGGCTACCATCGTTCCGGGACACCAGATTGCTGAGATGGCTCTGGCTCGTCTCTACACCTTGACTGGCGAGAAGAAGTATCTGGATGAGGCTAAGTATCTGCTCGACTATCGTGGCAAGACTCATATCCGCAACCCATATTCTCAGAGTCAGGCTCCTATCTTGGAGCAGAAGGAGGCGGTGGGGCATGCTGTTCGTGCCGGATATATGTATGCTGGTATTGCCGATGTGGCTGCCCTGACCAAGGATTCTGCCTATATGAAGGTTATCGACCGTATTTTCGAAAACATCGTAGGCAAGAAATACTATCTTACAGGTGGTGTAGGTGCCCGCCATGCAGGTGAGGCTTTCGGTGCCAACTATGAGTTGCCAAACATGACTGCCTACAATGAGACTTGTGCAGCCATCTCTATGGTTTACCTCTTCGAACGTATGTTCCTCCTTCACGGCGAGAGCAAGTATATCGACTGCCTGGAGCGTACTTTATATAATGGTGTCATCTCTGGTATGAGCATGGATGGCGGTAGATTCTTCTATCCAAACCCATTGTCAAGCGACGGCAAGTATAAGTTTAATGCCGATGGCAACACCACCCGCCAGCCTTGGTTCGGATGTGCCTGCTGCCCAAGTAACCTGAGCCGCTTCATCCCTTCTATCCCGGGTTATCTCTATGGTGTGAAGGACAACAACATCTATGTGAATCTCTTTGCTGGTAATACATCAACTATCAAGGTGAATGGCAAGGATGTGGTTCTGGAGGAGACTACCGAGTATCCTTGGAACGGTGACATCAAGATTGCTGTGAAGAAGAGCGGTGTGAAGAATGCCAACCTCCTGGTCCGTATTCCTGGATGGGTTCGCAACCAGGTAGTGCCTAGCGATCTTTACAAGTATAGTGATGCCGAGAAGCCAGCTTATAGCGTAACCGTAAACGGCAAGGCTGTAGAGGCTGACCTCAATGCCAACAAGGGTTATCTCCCTGTCAAGAACATTAAGAAGGGCGATATCATCCGCATCCACTTCGATATGCCTGTACGTACTGTAGTTGCTAATGGCAAGGTAGCAGATGATAAGGGTAAGGTTGCCGTAGAGCGTGGACCATTGGTTTATTGCGCTGAGGCTGTGGATAATCAGAACGAGCCAGTGCTCCGTGCCGTTATGGCCAAGAAGCCTGCATTCTCGCTGGTAGATAACTACAGTATCGAGAACACAGAGACCAAGGGTGCTCCTGCCTTCTCTGTCAAGGCTATCAAGGCTGATGCCCAGATCCTGGAAGAGGGTGCCAATGGTGTATCTGTCAAGAATGATGTGTTGACTCTGATTCCTTACTATGCCTGGAATCATCGTGGTGCCAACCAGATGAATGTCTGGTTCTATCAGAATTTAAGTGTATTGGATAAGTAATAAGCAGTTTTATAAAATAAGAAAACCTGGCAACCGTCATTGCCAGGCTTTCTTGTTAATATAGGTTAATCCCATTAAGAAAAACACTTCTTTTCCGTTTATGTTGTAGTTTTGAACAAATAAAACAAAAGAGAGCAAATGACAGAGAATGAATTCATCCATATCGTTCCGCAGTTGCGGCAGATAGCCTTGCAGATCAGTCAAGGTTATGGCGTTGGCTGCGATGAGGCTGAGGACATCGCACAGGATGCGATGCTCAAGCTCTGGGCCATCAAGGATGATATTCAGTCTGCTGCTCATGCCAAAGGTTCGATGGGCTGTATAGCCAAGCATCTTTGCATCGACTTCTTTCGCAAGCGGAAGATGATTTCGATAGATGCCCAGCCTTTCGATATGTCGCCTAGCCACTATGCGCCGCCCGATGTGGAAGTGGAAAACTCGGAGAACGAACAGTGGCTGCAAAAACGCCTCAAGGCTCTGCCTTCCAACCAATATCAGGTGCTTTATCTGCGACAGGTAGAGAAGAAAAGCGCTGAGGAAATAGCGCAAATCGTAGGCATCACCCCTGAATCTGTATCAGTGTTGCTCTCGAGGGCAAGAAAGCAGATGTTGCAGGAAATCAGAAAAAGATGTCGATAGCCCTTATATATAAATAGGTATAATCAATAAAGGAGGAAACTGGATATGAACGAAAAAGAAAAAGACATACGGCAGTTGCTCGACCGGTTTATGGCTGGTGAGACTTCCCTGGAAGAGGAGGCTCTGCTAGGGGAATGGTTTCGCCAGCATCCCGATGTGAGCGATGACTTGAAGGAATACCAGATGATGTTTGGATATTTCGACGAGGGGATGCCTCTCGACCATCAGGCAGAGAAGCATGTTGCAGATGCTCATCCGAAGACTAAGGCAAGAATGCGCCGCCTATGGTTGCCGATTGGTATGGCTGCATCCATCGCCCTGCTCTTTATGCTTGCCATTCCTCGGATAGGTCAACAGCCAGGGCAGCAGGATGATTCGAAGATGGCTCAACTCGATGGCAGAACGACTCAGGAGGATACAGACTCAGCTGCTGTCCACGAGGAGAAATCGACAGATGCCGATCTCTCTATGCCTGAAAAGATAAAAAGGTCGGGTGATTCCTTATCTCCCAAAACAAGGAAGCACAAGTCTGGGAAATATCGGCAGCATCTGTTTACTCCAGCTCCTCCAAAGCTTTGGATAGCTCAGAATATTGCTACCGATTCTTTGTTGGCAGAGCCGGAAAAACTTGCCGATGAGCATCTCCGGGAGATGGAGGCTCTGCTGAACGAAATGTTCTTCAAGGTCTATCTCGTCGATGCTCTTCAGACCCTGTCGCTCAATGCCGATATTGCCAGTGCCTCGTTCGAAAGCGGGGAGAATGTGCATGATGAGGACCATGTGAGTGATGACCAGGAGGTTTATTAACAAGAAACAATTAAAACACGAAGGATATGAAAACAACTTTTAAATTAGCATTTGTGGCTTGCCTGATGGTGCTCTCTTCGGCTTGCTATGCCCAGAAGCCTATACCGGACATCGACCAGGCGTTTGATAAATTTGTACAGGATTTGTCGCAAGACGACCTCATTACTTCTTCCACGATGAATACCTATAATATAGGTATGATGAAGGGATTTGAGTTCGCCGTTCCCGGGAAGAAGCAGAAAATGGTGGATACCTTTCATAAGGCTTTGTTGAGCAATAGTCGCATCGCTTATACCAGTTTTACCAAGAAAGCGGGTTCTGCCAGCATTGAGACGAATCGGGTGGGATATGGCAATAACAATTCCACAACCTACTTGTTTGGCGCTCACAAGGACCGCAACTATAACCTGCAGTATTTCCGCAACAGAAAGGATTCTACCATGCGATATGTTTATGCCTTGGTGTGGTATCCAGGAAAGAATGATATGGTATTGGGCAGTGTCTATAAGTTCTACTCCAAGGATCCGCAAACCTATAAGATGTCATTAACTTATAAGATGAATGCTGTTCAAGGTTTGGATTCTCTTGTTTCTTTGGGCAACATCAGGTATAACAAGAATCTGGTTCGCAATTATGATTTGGATATGACTCCGCCAAAGGATGCGGCAGAGTTTATCATGCAACTCAACACGCTCCGTGCTGCCTTTAAGAATGCCAGAGACCAATACCCTTATTTGGAAAATCAGGTAACTCGACGTACCCTCCAGACGGGTGTAGCCAACAAGATAGTCAAGCTCTGTAAGGGGTATGGCAAGTTGCTGAATGCCGACGAGAAGAATTTCCTCGCCAATTCGCTGAATAAGATGAAGAAGGATACAGACGATGATTATCTGCAGAGCCTTCTGGAACTGACTGCCAATTCTTTGAGGAAGTAGTAAGTTCTGGAGGTATAAACTGAGGAAAATATGAAACTCTCTCTCTTAAAATACCGCTTTAAAGCGATATTTGCTCTAAAATTATCATTTTCTAGACTTTAGTCTTGTTATTATTTCGTAACTTTGTACGCAAAAAGTTAACGATATGACTAAGAAATTGATAATGATAATAGGCTTGGTGCTTTCATCTATGTTGATGAAAGCCCAGGCTTTTTTTGTGCCTTTCCCGAAGGCTGGCGACAAGTATTGGCAGAAGCAGGTGCCGGTGGCGATGCGCAACGACTATATCCGGTTGGGCAATCTCTATCAGAAGAAACCTTGGAATGCCATTCCTAACTCTATGTTTGCCGAGTTCCGAACCAATGGTAACCGCACCCGATATGAGGAGGCTAGCTTTGGTATCAGAAAGCAGTTTGTCTGTCTGGTGATGGCGGAAATCATGCAGGGCAGGGGGCGGTTCCTGCCTTCTATCCGCAAGGGTCTTCATTATTTTATAGAGAAGGAATCCTGGTGGGGAATCCCGGCGCATTATCCGAAAGACCATCCGGAAAAGGATATCCAGCCGGTTGATCTCTTCAATGCCGAGACGGCAGGCATGCTTGCCTGGACCCTCTATATGCTGGAAGATGAAATCTACAGAAAGGAAAAGGGACTCTGCGACCAGGTGAGAAGCGAGATAGAGCGCCGATTCCTAAAGCCGGTATTGAATCAGCCGCAGGGCTGGAAGAACAATGCCAACAACTGGAATACCTGGATTACCGCCAACTGGTTACAGACGGTACTTATCTGCGAACAGGATGCCAAGCAGCGTGATGCAGCCTTCAAGGGAGTGCAGCAATGTCTGCGAACCTTTATGAAGGGCTATCCGGATGATGGCGGTTGTGAGGAAGGCGTCAGCTACTGGGATTGTGCCGGAGCCTCCTTCTTCGAGTCGCTCTATTTCATGCAGTTTGCTCCCAAGCAGGCTGTCCTGACCTTGACTGATGCTCAGAAGAAGAAGGTGGAGAACATGGGCAGATTCATCACCACGATGTATATCAACGACCTTACCTTCGTGAATTTCTCGGATGCCCAGGCTCAGAATGTTCCGAACATCAACATCCTCTTCCCTTTTGGTGAGTATCTCCAGAATGAGCAGATGATGCAGCTGGCGGCTTATGTGGGCAAGAAATACCTGTATTCCCTCAAGCCTACAACGCTCTTCCTGAAATCGGGTAACTATCCTAAGCTGGGCAGGGAGCTGATGTTCCTCTCCATGTTGCCGAAGTATCAGGCAACAGCCGCTGTGGAACCTAAGACGGAAGATGCCTATCTGGTAAATTCCCAGATTATGGTGGCGAGCAACAAGAACTGGTTTGTGGCGGCGAAAGGCGGCAACAATGCCGAGAGCCACAACCACAACGATATCGGCAACTTCATCGTCTATCACAACAATCAGCCGGTTGTCATCGACCTGGGTCGTGATACCTATACATCCAAGTCGTTCAGCAACCAGCGCTTCGAACTGATGAACTGCCGTTCGGCTTATCACAACGTTCCCATCATCAATGGTCTGGAGCAGAAGGATGGCAGGAAGTATCGTGCCGAGAAGGTGAATCATGTCTTTGCCGATGGCGTTTCCTCCCTGTCGCTGAATCTCGAAAAGGCTTATACCGAAGGAGCGCATGTGGAAAAATGGCAGCGTAACATCGCCCTGGATAGGGAGTATAACTGGGTAGAAGTAACCGAGCAGTACAAGCTCGATTCCCTGCAGATAGAGAAGGACCGACTGAACGGTCAGGTTTTCGATAACCAGATTGTCCTGATGGCGTATGGCAAGCCGGTGGTTCAGAAGGCTGGCAGAATCCTCCTTCAGGGCGGTATGGTCAGGTTGGAATATGATGCGCAGTATCTCTCTGCATCTGTAGAAAAGGTGCAGATGACGGATGGCATCATGAAGACGCAGTGGAAAGATAACATCTATCGCATCATCTTGCGATTGAACGATAACTATCCGATGGCAAAAGTGAAATACCGGTTCGTAGGAGCGAGGTAAGAATAAAGCCTTCTATCGTTGGATTGCCGCAGCAATCGCTGATAGAAGGCTTCTTATATTTAATAACAATTACTTTTTCCTCTAGGCTTTTGGAGTTGTTACATACGGAATAAGTCATCCATAGTGATAACTTTCTGTATTCTTCCTGCATACTCATTGAACTTCAAACCGTATGTTGTGATGAGTGTCAGGTGAAGGGCATTCTTGCATCGGGTTTCTTCCTGAAATGTGCTGAGCTTATGGCGCAAGTTCTTGTCGTAGCTGGCGTTTATGGAGAAGTCATCTTCGCAAAACTTCATTTCGCAGATGTTACAGATGTGGTCTGCTCGTTCGATCACCAGGTCTATCTGTGCTCCATCCTTTTCTTTTCTGCTCTTCCATGGGCTTGATTCTGTCTGTACTCCGCTAATGCCAAGCGCCTGTTTGATTTGTGGCAAATGGTAGATGCAAAGTGATTCGAAGGTGAAGCCTCGCCAAGCCGTAAGGGAGGGCGTCAGTAAATTATCCTGCCAAAAGCTGGGATTGGTAGTCTTCTTGCCATCAATGAAGGAGAGATAGAATTTGCTGTAGAAGTCGGTAAGACGATAGTAAACCTCTCTCTTCGGATAGTCGTATTTGATATACGAGGTGATGAAGTCGCTCACTTCCAGAGTCTTCAGAGTTGTGGAGAGACCGCCGCCATCTGTAAGTTTCGTCAGTTCCTGTATCTCTTTTCTTGTGTACCCCTGTTGCTTCTTTGCCAGTAATCGTACAATCTTCTTGCAGTCTTCTGCATTGGTAAAGAGAGAAGAGTAGAGACGGTCGAATTCTAACTTGAGTTTGGCGTTTGGCTCGAAGAAGAGGCGGTCTATGTTTTGTGCCAAGCTCTTTCCCTTTTGGAGCATAGATATATAATAAGGTATGCCACCAGTAGCCATATAGCATTGTACCTGGTCGAATTTAGACATTACGATATGGTTTGCCTGGTAAAATCTCTCACATTCCCCCAAGGTAAAAGGGCGGAGCTTGATTTCATCTGTAGTTCGATCGAAGAGTCCTCCCTTGTTGTTGAGGAGTTTGTCTGAAATCCAAGAGGTAGCTGAGCCGCAGACGATGAGCATTAGGTTCTCCTTGCCTGCTCCCCATCCATTCCAAAAATGTTCCAAGGCGGTAATGAAGCCAGAACGGGGTGTATCCATCCATGGAAGTTCATCGATGAATACTACTTGTCGCTTGTTGGTGTCTTTTTTTTCCAGCAAGGATATGAGCGCATCAAATGCTTCCAGCCAGTCGGTTGGAACTCGTTTGATATCGCTGCCATGCTTGATGAGCGAAGAGTAGAAATTGCTAAGTTGCTGCTCCTTCAGTTTCTTGCCTTGTAATTCGTATGGCGAGAGTCCTGTGTGGTAGAATGCAAACTTGTCGCCTAACAATTCTCTTATCAGAAAGGTCTTGCCGACTCTTCTTCTACCATAAACTACTGCAAAAACAGGTTTGTTTGTTTGATATAGAGCCTCAATCTCCTTGATTTCAGGCTCTCTTCCTATAATCTCTTGTGCCATAATGATGTCGTTATTTTGCTGCAAAGATACTAAAAATATCGTTTCGCGCAAAATAATGAGTCACTATTTTGCGCGAAATGGGGCAAAAAAGCCATTTCCCGCAGAATAGTGACAGGAAGATCGTATTTATTAGTCGTGGAAATGTGCGAAAAAACAATGGATTTCCACGACTAATCATACTGATTAACCATTTTTCAGTTCCTCGGCATACTCCTTCGGGAAGACGTCGAACTCCTTCTTGAAGCATTTGGAGAAATACTATTTCTTGGGAAAACGGTGCACCAGTGTTGAAAAAATAATAAAATATACGGTCGCTCTGCTTGTTTCTAACTTAATTTTCATATATTTGCAGTTGCTTAGCTGAGGCTACCGGCAACTTTCAACTTACAATTATTAATAACAACAAACAATATACAACTATCTATGAATTATATATTTAAAAGTATCATGATGACGCTCGTCCTGGCGTTGGTTCCTTTTATGGGAATCTCTGCTAAGAAGAAGGCAGTTCAGCAGAGCGACCGCCAATACTGGTGCTCGCTTGCCTATAAGATGGCTCAGCCTGTGCTGGAGAATATGGCAAAGGGCGAGCTGCAGAAGAATATGCAGACGGAGTTCAGTCCAAGCTTCGACAACCGCAACAGGAAGGTACTCTATATGGAGTGTTTCGGCAGACTGATGGCAGGTGTGGCTCCTTGGCTCACCCTTCCTGATGATGCTACTGCCGAAGGCAAGCAGCGCAAGCAGTTGCGTGAATGGGCTTTGGCTTCTTACAGGAATGCCGTAGACCCTCAGAGTCCTGACTATCTCTGCTGGGGCATCGGTGGTCAGAATCTGGTAGATGCAGCTTATATAGCTGAGAGTTTCCTCCGTGCTTATGATACGCTCTGGAAGCCTCTCGATGAGGTGACAAAGAAACGTTATCTCACTGAATTTGCCAAGCTCCGCCACATCGATCCTCCTTATACCAACTGGTTGCTCTTCTCTTCAACCATCGAGAGCTTCATGGCAAAGGCGGGTGGCGATTTCGATGAATATCGCGTCAATTCTGCCTGCCGCAAGGTAGAGGAGTGGTATGTAGGTGATGGCTGGTATGCCGATGGTCCTTCGTTCGCTTTCGATTACTACAGCAGCTATGTGTTCCATCCTATGTATCTGGAGACTCTCCAGGCGATGGTAGATGCCAAGGTGAATTCCCGTCTCGACTATCAGAAGTATTATGACAGAGAGTTGAGGCGCTGCCAGAAGTACAGCATCATTCTCGAAAGATTCATCTCTCCTGAGGGAACCTTCCCAGCATTCGGAAGAAGTATTCCTTATCGTATGGCTACGATGCAGCCGCTGGCTCTGATGGCATGGTATCAGACGTTGCCTAGTGATTTGAGCAACGGGCAGGTGCGTGCAGCTCTTACCAAGGTGCTCCATCGTATGTTCGACCAGCAGAACAATTTCAACGAGAAGGGCTATCTCTCTATCGGTTTCTGCGGAAACAGCCAGAAGAACGTTGCCGACTGGTATACCAACAACGGTTCGCTCTATATGACAACCCTCGCCTTCATGCCTCTCGGCTTGCCTGCCGACCATCCTTTCTGGACCGATGCAGCACAGCCTTGGACTCAGGTGAAGGCATGGAACAATCAGCAGTTCCCTAAGGATCATCAGTGGAAGGATGAGATTGTTACCAAGGACAAGTGGTAATTTATAATGAATAATTATTAATGAATAATTTATAATGCGCAAGTTAATGATGATGTTGGCGGCTGCAGCTTTGGCTTTGCCTTTGAATGCAGCACAGCCAGCCAAGAAGACCGCTAAGGTCAAGAAACAGAATAAGAAGGAAGTGAAGGCTTCCAAGAAATGGGACCATGAGCAGGTGGTGGAACTCATCACCAAGGTGAATAACTACTGGCAGGCTAACAACAAGCCTCAGGTTCGTGCCTTCTGGGACAATGCCGCTTATCATACCGGCAACATGGAGGTATATAAGATGCTCAAGGACCAGAAAATGCTCGATTACTCTATCCGTTGGGCAGAGCACAACGACTGGACCGGTGCTACAGAGGCAAACCCAGCCAAGTGGAAGTACAAACCATACGGCGAGGGAAAGGATCACGTTCTCTTCGGCGACTGGCAGATTTGTTTCCAGACTTACATCGACCTCTACAACATCGAGGCAGCCAAGGGCAATGCCGCAGCATCAGAATATATGGTGAAGCGTGCCAAGGAGGTAATGCACTATGAGGCTTACTCTCAGCCAACAGATTACTGGTGGTGGAGCGATGCGCTCTATATGGTGATGCCTGTGATGACCAAGATGTATAAGCTGACCGGCGATACCAAGTATCTCGACAAACTCTACGATAATCTCCTCACCACCGATGAGATTATGTTCGACAAGGAGACTAACCTCTACTTCCGTGATGGCAAGTACGTTTATCCAAAGCACAAGAGTGCCAACGGAAAGAAAGACTTCTGGGCTCGTGGTGATGGCTGGGTTCTCGCAGGTTTGGCTAAGGTGCTCCAGGATATGCCAAAGGACTACAAGCACTATCAGTTCTTCGTAGACAAGTTCCAAAAACTGGCTAAGGCGGTAGCTGAAATCCAGCAGCCGGAAGGTTACTGGACCCGTTCGATGATGGACCCAGAGCACGCTCCAGGTCCTGAGACCAGTGGTACAGCCTTCTTCACCTACGGTATGCTTTGGGGTGTCAACAATGGTTATCTCAACAAGAAGGAGTACAAGAAGGTCATCGATCGTGCCTGGACTTATCTTACAGAGATTGCCGTTCAGCCTGATGGAAAGGTTGGTTATGTTCAGCCTATCGGCGAGAGAGCCATCCCTGGTCAGACCGTAGATGCCAACTCTCAGGCAAATTTCGGTGTGGGAGCCATGCTTCTCACTGCCTGCGAATATGATAAGTATCTTGCCATCAAGTAAGATGCCTATATATAATAAGGTATATATCAATTTAAAATAGTATTAATAACAACTGACAAACATGAAACAGAGACTGTTCGTTACATTGAGTTTGGCAGGATTAGCTATGGCAACCTTTGGTGCAACAAAACCGAAGGCTGCCATTAAGTCGTTGAATAAGACGACCGTCCAGCAGCCAACTTACACAGAATGGCACGACCTTCAGGTGAATGCCATCAATCGTTTTCCGTTGCACACCAATTTCTTCACCTATCCGGCAGATGACTGGGTTTCTGAGAAAGACGGTAAGATTGTGAGCAAGGATATCCTGCACATGAACAAGACGGAAAGCAAGTATTTCCTTTCGCTCGACGGAACCTGGAAGTTCAACTGGGTGGCTAATGCCGACCAGCGTCCTACCGACTTCTACAAGGAAGATCTTGATGATTCCAAATGGAAAACCATGAATCTGCCTGGCATCTGGGAGATGAACGGATTCGGTGATCCGGAATATGTGAACGTAGGCTTTGGCTGGCGCGGACATTTCGACCAGCAGCCACCAGCAGTTCCTACCAAGGACAACCATGTAGGTTCTTACCGCCGTATCATCGACATCCCTGCCAACTGGGATGGCAAGCAGGTTGTAGCTCATTTCGGTAGCGTTACTTCCAACATCTATCTCTATGTAAACGGCAAGTTTGCCGGTTATGCAGAGGATAGCAAGGTGGCTGCCGAGTTTGACATCACTCCTTATCTGAAGAAGGGCAAGAATCTGATTGCCTTCCAGACCTTCCGCTGGTGCGATGGTTCCTGGGATGAGGATCAGGACTTCTGGCGCTTGAGCGGTGTGGCTCGTGAAAGCTATCTCTTTGCCCGCGATGCCAAGTTGCATTTGGAGGATGTCCGTGTTACTCCTGACCTTGTAAACAACTACAAGGATGGTGTGCTCAATATCTCTACCAAGGTAAAGGGTAACGGAAAGCTCGTCTTCACCCTCTTCGATAAGGACGGCAAGCAGGTAGCAACCACTACCGGCGTGGCAAAGAACGGTACTGCCAATTTCTCTCTGCAGGTAGCTAATCCTCAGAAGTGGAGTGCCGAGACACCTTATTTATATACCCTGCAGGTTTCCCTGATGGGTGCTCAGAAGAAGGACGCTATGAAGGCGGCTAGCATGACTCCTGTCAAGGTAGGTTTCCGCAAGGTGGAAATCAAGAACAAGCAGTTCCTTGTCAACGGTCAGCCTGTGCTCATCAAGGGTGCCAATCGTCATGAGATTGACCCTGATGGAGGTTATGTATTGAACATGGAGCGCATGATTCAGGACATCAAGATTATGAAGCGCCTGAATATCAACGCTGTCCGTACCTGCCACTATCCTGACGATCCACGCTGGTACGAACTCTGCGATGAGTATGGTATCTATGTGGTAGCTGAGGCTAACCAGGAGAGTCATGGTTTCCAGTATGGCGATGATGCTGCTGCCAAGAAGCCGATGTTTGCCAAGCAGATTATGGAGCGCAACCAGCACAATGTTTCCATGTACTTCAATCATCCTAGCGTCGTAACCTGGAGCTTGGGTAATGAGACTGTGATGGGCGATAACTTCCTGCAGGCTTACAAGTGGGTCAAGAGTCAGGACCAGAGCCGTCCGGTTCAGTATGAGCAGGCTCGCAGAGGCGAGGGTACCGATATCTTCTGCCCTATGTACTATCCGGTAAGTGCTTGCGAAAAGTATGCGAAGGACCCTAACAGTCCGATGCCGCTCATCCAGTGCGAGTACAACCATACCATGGGTAATTCGGGTGGTAACCTGAAGGATTACTGGAATCTGATTCGCAAGTATCCTATCCTTCAGGGTGGTTTCGACTGGGATTTTGTTGACCAGGGCTTGCACCGCAAGGTTTTGAAGCCGATGACCATCAAGAATCCTGAGAAGATGAGCAATGAAGAGCTCCGCAAGATAGAATATTGCTACGGTGGCGATTACAACAATTACGACCCTAGTGACAACAACTTCAACTGCAATGGTATCATCGGTCCTGACCGTCAGCTCAATCCTCATGCCTACGAGGTAGCCTACCAGTATCAGAACATCTGGACTAAGATGGTGAATGCAGAGAAGGGTGAAGTAAGTGTACACAATGAGAACTTCTTCCGTGATTTGAGCAACTATGCCTTGGCTTGGAGCCTGATAGAGGATGGCTTGGAAACTCAGAATGGTACCATCGCTGATATCGAAGTGGCTGCCCAGCAGACCAAGAGCTTCACCATCCCTTACGACCTTTCTAAGGTAAAGGGCAAGGAGGTATTCCTCAACATCGATTTCCGTCTGAAGAAGGCTGAGCCTCTGATGGAGGCTGGTCAGATTGTGGCTTATGCCCAGCTGGCAGTGAAGGAGAAGAAGTGCTGCGGTCATTGTGCAGACAATATGGCTAAGGCTCAGGACGGCAAGAAGGTGAAGGCTAAGCTCATCGACAAGAAGGGCGAGCAGGATATCACCGTTACTACTCCTGATCTGACCGTGAAGGTGAACCGTACCACCGGTCTCATCTCTGAATATACCTATCGTGGCAAGTCGCTCCTCGGCGAGGGCGGTACCCTGAAGCCAAACTTCTGGCGTGCTCCTACCGATAATGATTTCGGTGCCGGCCTGCAGAAGAAGTTCAAGGTTTGGAAGAACCCTGTCATGAACCTGAAGGGCGTAGCTGTTGAAAAGGACAAGAAGGCAAACACCATCAATATCTGTGCAACCTATGAGATGCCAGAGGTGAAGGGTGAGCTGGAAATCGATTATCTCATCATGCCTAACACCGGTGCGATGAAGGTAAGCCAGGAGTTTGACGCTTCTGATGATGCCAAGGTCAGCGATCTGTTCCGTTTCGGTATGCTGATGCAGTTGCCATACGATATGGACAAGAGCCAGTATTACGGCCGTGGTCCTATCGAGAACTATTCTGACCGTGAGGACTGCATGCGCATCGGAATCTACAGCGATGATGCCGACAACCAGTACTTCCCATACATCCGTCCACAGGAGAGTGGAACCAAGGGCAATATGCGCTGGTGGAACCAGACCGATGCTTCCGGCTTCGGATTTAAGGTGAAGAGCTGCAAGCCATTCTATGCTTCCGCTATCCACTTCGATACAGAAGAACTGGATGATGGTGATGACAAGGATCAGCGTCACAGTTTCAACCTGAAGAAGTCAAGATTCACCAATCTCTTCCTCGATGCAGAGCATTCTGGTGTGGCTGGTGAGAACTCTTGGGGTGCATGGCCTTTGGAGAAATATCGCCTTCATTATGGCGATAAGAACTTCACTTTCGTGCTCATTCCATTAGATAAATAGTAGAAAAAACAGGGAATTGGATAAAAATCCAATATATTTAAACAGAAAATCCACCTCATTCGGGGTGGATTTTTTTATCTTTGCAGCAAATTACTGCACCACCTATATTTAATAAGGTGTAAGTACAGACCTAAAAAATAAACAATAACGAACAATATGAGAAAAGCAAAAATTTTCGCAGCAGCATTGCTGGCGATGTCTTCACTCGGAGCTTTCGCACAGCATCAGTTTACTGTTCAGGCTAACAAGCCTGGAGCAGAAATCCAGCCTACCATGTACGGTATCTTCTTCGAGGATATCAACTTCGGTGCCGATGGTGGTCTTTATGCAGAGATGGTAGAGAACCGTTCCTTCGAATTCCCACAGCGCCTGATGGGTTGGAATACATTCGGCAATGTAACCCTCAGCGACGTAAAACCTGCCTTCGACCGCAATCCTCATTATGTAACACTTGAGAGTGCAGGCGCACGTGAGAAGCAGACTGGTCTTGAGAACCGTGGCTTCTTCGGCATGGGCTTGAAGAAGGATATGAAGTACGATTTCACCGTATATGGCCGTCTTCATCTCATCGATGGCAAGCAGGGTAAGATTCGCGTAGAACTCGTCAATTCAAAGAATGATGTCATTGCCAAGCAGGTCATCAACATCACCAATAATAAATGGCAGAAGCTTACTGCTACCCTTACTTCTCCTCAGACCGATCCTAAGGGATTAATGCGTGTTTATCTGGAGAAGGGTTCTGAGAGCGTAGATCTCGACCATATATCTCTCTTCCCTGAGGACAACTGGAATGGTCTCCGTGCCGACCTCGTACAGGATTTGGCTGACTTGAAGCCAGGCATCTTCCGTTTCCCTGGCGGATGTATCGTAGAGGGAACCGACCTCGATACCCGTTATGAGTGGAAGAACTCTGTGGGTGCTCCTGAGAACCGTCCTCTGAACGAGAACCGCTGGAGAGATACCTTCCCACATCGCCTTTTCCCTAACTACTATCAGTCATTGGGCTTGGGCTTCTATGAGTACTTCCTTCTTTCAGAGAAGATTGGTGCAGAGCCATTACCTATTCTTTCTGTAGGTCTGGCTTGCCAGTATCAGAATGATGATAAGGATCCTAATGCACATGTAGCAGTCAAGGATCTCCAGAGCTATATTGACGATGCACTCGATCTCATCGAGTTTGCCAATGGTCCTGTTACCTCTAAGTGGGGTAAGCTCCGTGCCGATATGGGTCATCCAGCACCATTCAATCTGAAGCAGATTGGTATCGGTAACGAGCAGTGGGGACCTATGTATCCTGAGCGTCTGCAGAAGTTCATGGAGCAGATTCATGCCAAGTATCCAAAGATCAAGATCTGCGGTTCATCAGGTCCATCTGCTGATGGCAAGGACTTCGACTACGGTTGGGAGCAGATGCGCAAGTTGGGCGTAGATATGGTGGATGAACACTACTACAAGAGTCCAGAATGGTTCCGCAGTAATGCCAGCCGTTACGACAAGTACGACCGCAAGGGTCCTAAGGTCTTTGCCGGCGAGTATGCAGCTCATGCCAAGCACGATCCTAACTCATGGGAGGCTGCGCTTTCTGAGGCAGCTTTCATGACCGGCTTGGAGCGCAATGCCGATGTGGTTTATCAGGCTACCTATGCACCTCTCTTCGCTCACGTAGAGGGATGGCAGTGGCGTCCGGACCTCATCTGGTTCGATAACCTCAGCTCTGTCCGTTCTGCCAACTACTATGTTCAGCAGCTCTACGGCGAGAACAAGGGTACCAATGTGTTGAAACTTACCGAGAACGGCAAGGCTGTAGCAGGCGAGAATGGTCTCTATGC
>ERZ1026880.116-NODE-116-length-44270-cov-67.709488_pt1 | contig 44270 bp, 30 predicted proteins | sample MGYA00380170_ERZ1026880 | MGnify/ENA primary metagenome ERZ1026880 (study PRJEB33269, sample SAMEA4719806) | human gut metagenome | biome: human-associated habitat; feature: organic feature; material: feces | place: Cameroon | collected 2013-10 ...
GAATCAATGTCCAAAAGTTAACCCCTCTGTGTCCGAAATAAGCTTACCACTTCATCCAGGGATTATTTTTCCAAGATGAATTCATCCCTATTCAGAATAATTTTCCTCCAGGGATTATTTTTCCAAGGTGAATTCATCCCCATTCGGAAGAATCTTCTTCCAGGGATTATTTTCTCCGGATAAAATCATCCCCATACGAAAGAATCCGTCTCCAGGGATGCTTTGGGAATATAAAAGTATCCTCCATGGCCGCAAAAGCAAATTAAAGATACACGGCAACCGGCCGGAAGCAGCTTCCGGTATCTGCCAAACGTCCAAAAGCAATTTCAGGATGCATGGCGACCGGAAACAGCATTCAGAAAGCCGCGATAGCAGCAGATGAGATCACTAATAAGGTTCCGCGCACGCCGGTCAGCTCGATTTTCATACGTGCACGCCGGTCAGCTCGATTTTCATTTGTAATATGTTCATTATGAGGTATGATTAATTTTATGCCGCAGCGGGAGACGTTCCGTGATCTTTCATGGTACATTGCATTCATCAATACCTTTCACGGTGTATTGCATTCATTAATACCTTTCACGGTGCATTACATTCATTATGTCTTTCGATGGCATTGCATTCATTATATACAGGGTAAAGGATTTTAATTTATGAAAAAACGCGATACTTTTGGTTCAAGACTTGGTTTCATTCTTGTCAGTGCAGGCTGTGCCATCGGCATCGGCAACGTATGGAAGTTTCCTTATGTAGCCGGGGCAAGCGGGGGTGCTATCTTTGTGCTGTTTTACCTGCTCTTTCTGGTGCTCATGGGAATTCCTGTCATGACGATGGAGCTGGCCGTCGGCCGCGCAGGAAGATCAAGTGCCGTTCAGGCTTACAGAAATCTGGAGCCCCGGAAAAGCCGCTGGCACATCCACGGCTGGTTCTGTATCTTCGGCTGCACCATGCTGATGCTGTATTACACGACCGTTTCCGGATGGATGCTCGATTATGCGGTTAAATTTGCTTCCGGCACCTTCCGCGGGCTTTCGACCGAGGAGGTCGGCGGCGTGTTCAATTCCATGCTGGGAAATCCTGCTGAGATGCTCTTCTACATGATTCTTACCGTTGTGCTCGGCTTCCTTGTATGCGGAGGCGGCGTACAGAAGGGGTTGGAGCGCATCACAAAGATTATGATGGGCTGCCTTCTCGTTCTGATTGTAGTTCTCGCTGTTCACAGTCTTTTTCTTCCAGGTGCTTCTGAGGGAGTCCGCTTCTATCTGATGCCGAACCTTTCTGCCGCCCTGGAAATCGGTATCGGAAAGGTTGTCGTAGCCGCCATGAACCAGGCGTTTTTCACCTTGAGCCTTGGCATCGCCGCCCTCGAGATCTTCGGAAGCTATATGTCCCGCGAAAATACGCTTGCCGGCGAATCCGTCCGGATCTGTGTGCTGGATACCTTTGTTGCACTGATGTCGGGACTGATTATTTTCCCTGCATGCTTCTCGTATAATGTAAGCCCCGATCAGGGACCCTCTCTGATTTTCGTCACGCTGCCGCAGGTATTCCTGAATATGGCAGGAGGAAGGCTTTGGGGAACTCTGTTCTTTATCTTCATGACATTTGCAAGCTTCTCCACCGTGACCGCTGTTTTCGAGAACCTGATTGCTGCTGCCATTGATAATTTCGGCTGGAGCCGGAAGAAATCTGTTCTTGTGAACTTCCCGATCATTCTGCTTGGCAGCATCCCCTGCGTGCTCGGCTTCAACGTATGGAGTGATCTGACCATCATCGGAGGGCGCGGCGTTCTCGACAGCGAAGATTTCCTTGTCAGCAATCTCCTGCTGCCGCTCGGATCACTGATCTTCCTGCTGTTCTGCGTCACAAAGTACGGCTGGGGCTTCGACCATTATCTGGAGGAGGCCAACACCGGAACAGGCCTGAAGCTCTCGCGCAAGCTCAAGCCCTACTTCCAGTTTGTTCTTCCCGTACTGATCCTGTTCATTCTGGTTCAGGGACTTCGCTGAAGACAGCCGGGTGCACCGCTTAAGCAGTCCGGGAACGGTAATGTACTGCCGCCGGGTGCACCGCTTAAGCCGCCCGGGAACGGTGATATGCCGCCGCCGGGCACACCCTTAGAAAAAAGATCCATGACACGCTCATTCCGAACGTGTCATGGATCTTTTCTTTTGTCTGTATAAAGCGATCTTCTCTGAAGAGGAATTACAGCTCTGCCTTCAGCTCGTCAACCTTATCCAGCTTCTCCCACGGAAGATCAATATCCGTGCGTCCGAAGTGGCCGTATGCTGCGGTCTGCTTGTAGATCGGGCGGCGAAGATCCAGCATCTTGATGATGCCTGCAGGACGCAGGTCAAAGTGCTTGCGGATCACTTCCACAATCTTCTCCTCAGAAACCTTTCCGGTTCCGAAGGTGCTTACGTTGATGGAGGTAGGCTGTGCGACGCCGATTGCATAGGAGAGCTGAATCTCCATGCGGTCTGCATAGCCGGCTGCGACCAGGTTCTTCGCAACATAGCGTGCTGCATATGCCGCAGAGCGGTCTACCTTGGTGCAGTCCTTGCCGGAGAAGGCTCCGCCGCCGTGACGGCCAACTCCGCCGTAGGTGTCAACAATGATCTTACGGCCGGTCAGACCTGCATCACCGTGAGGTCCGCCGATGACAAAGCGTCCGGTCGGGTTGATGTAAATCTTGGTGTTTCCGTCTACCATGGCAGGATCCACAACTGCATCGATGACATACTTGCGGATATCCTCATGGATCTGCTCCTGTGTTACCTTCTCGTCATGCTGTGTAGAGATAACGATTGCCTCCAGACGAACCGGCTTGTTGTTCTCATCATACTCAACGGATACCTGAGACTTTCCATCTGCGCGAAGATAAGCAAGCGTTCCGTTCTTTCTCACTTCCGTAAGCTTTCTGGTCAGCTTGTGTGCAAGGTTAATGGAATAAGGCATATACTCCGGTGTCTCGTTCGTTGCATAGCCGAACATCATGCCCTGATCGCCGGCGCCGATGGCCTCGATCTGCTCATCCGTCATGCTGCTCTCTCTTGCCTCGAGTGCCTTGTCAACACCCATGGCAATATCCGGGGACTGCTGATCCATTGCTACAAAAACAGCGCAGGTATCTGCATCAAAGCCCTTGGAGGAATCGTCATAGCCGATCTCACGGATGGTGTCGCGTACAATCTTCTGATAGTCAATGACAGCCTTTGTTGTGATTTCACCGGTAACCAGTGCAAAGCCGGTGCACATTGCGGTCTCGCAGGCAACACGGCTCATGGGATCCTCAGCCATGCAGGCATCCAGAATCGCATCGCTGACTGCGTCGCAGATTTTGTCGGGATGTCCTTCGGTTACAGACTCCGACGTAAAAATATACTTCTCCACTTTAGAACCTCCTTTGTTCTGAAAGTCAGTTGAGGGTGCCGGCAAAGCCGGCTCCCGATTGGACTTAATATCTTATTCCCGGATTGCGTGAAAAAAACCGCCTGCGAAATCAAGCAGGCGGATCTGTTCGTGGCACAAATCCCTTATTGCTCGACTGCGTATTCAAACACCATCGCTCAGGTTGGCACCTTTTGCTTCTTGCATAAATGCAAAGCAGGCAAAGGTTGCCGTGGCTTCACAGGTCCTATGTACCTCCACCACTCTGAATAAGAGATATTAAGTTTTACTTGTCATTTGGGATGATAGACCTATGAATATCCGGTGTCAACCAAAGAGCGGACCACAAAACAACCAGAGTGTCCCATAGAACCGCAAAAGCAAGAGTCTGTCCCATTTGTTCTTTTTTCGGAAAACGGATATACTCGTACTACATAAAAATGCAGACAAAGAGGCATACGTTTATGAACAGTTATTACACGGATCCCCATCAGAATCCCTACTGGCAGAAGCTAAACAGGGATCCTTCCGAAAACAACAGCGGGCAAGGCACCTTTGAACAGGATCCCAACTGGCATCCCCAGCCCGAATACGGAAGGCAGCTTGGCCGCACCGCTGCCTTTATCGGTGTTTTCTCCATCGGAACAACAATCTTTTTCCCGATTTTTGTCCCGATCATTTTCGGCAGCATCGCCATCATTCTCGCAATTATCTCGAAGGGAAAACAGGAGTCCTTCACACATGGTGCCAGACAGGCCATGATGTTCGGAACGATCAGCCTTGTCATTAATTTTCTCCTGCTGGCTGCCTGCATCGTCTTTGTATATCTGCTTCTTCACGATGCAGCCTTCCGCACGTATGCGGATTCCATCGTACAGCAGCTCTACGGATACTCTGTGGAAGATCTGCTGCAGCAGCTGGGTCTGACTCCTTCGGCAGGAGGCATCCTGTAGCTCCAGGCTGCACTCAGAAAGGAAAACATGGAAACATTTACCGGTACCAATGATCTCTCACGCAGAAGGAAACGACTCTCCCTGCATGCGCTCAGCGCAGACTGCAAGGCCGAGGGACGAAATGCCATTCTCGGGCATCTCGGAATTGCTGCGGGCGGCGGCGCTGCCTTCCTTCTTGTTCTGCTGCTTCTGGAGCTTCTTCTTCAGGGAGCACTCCCATCCTCCGGAGCTGCCGCCATCCTCCCGTCAGCGCTCATGAGCATTCTGGTCAGCATTCTTGCCGGAATCTTTCGATATGGAGTGATCTGCATCCATGTGAAGCTGCAATACGGACAGGAGGCCCAGCCCTCCGACCTGCTCCTTGGATTTTTCGAAAGTCCGGATACGATCGTCAGAATCACCGCTGTTCTTGCCGCTCTGCAGACCGTCTTCCTGCTGCCTGCCCAGATTGTCAATTTCCGAAATCCGCAGAGCGATGTCCTGTTCTGGTCTCTGATGGCTTTTGGACTTCTCGCCGGTCTGTATCTGGATCTTACCTTCTATCCGGCGCTGTATCTTCTGCTGGATTATCCGGACCTTTCCGCGAAGGAGGTACTGCAGAAAAGCCGGAGACTCATGAAGAAGCATCGTCTTTCGCTTTTGTACCTGGAGCTTTCCTTTCTGCCGCTCTGGCTTCTCTCCGTATGCTCCTTCGGCTTCGCCGCCTTCTGGGTCTATGCATATCGGAATGCCGCGCTTGCGGCATTTTACCGCAAGCTGATTGATCACACGATCTGACCCTTATTTTATCTCCGGTGATTTCTTATTCCGGATCCGGCCCCTCCGGATCCATATGATACAGCTGATAGGTCTTTTTCCTTACGTGGAAATATGCCGGGAACAGGAACGCATCCGCAAGGACCCAGGCAATCGGACTTGCCACGCACGCCCCTGTAAATCCAAAGACAGGAACCAGAAAAACGGCAGCCGCGATTCTTCCAATCATTTCAAAGACACCTGCAAAAATTGCCAGCATCGGATATCCCATTCCCTGAATCAGAAAACGCACGATGTTCACAAAGGCCAGCGGAATGTAAAATGCGGTGCCGATGACAAGAGACAGTCTTGCGGCATCCAGAATTTCGGTCTCCGCGCTGCTGACAAACAGGGCCGCAAAAGGCCTTCCATAGAAAAACATAATCACAAATACCGCCAGAGAGTAAATGGTCCCGATAATCGAAGCACACTTCAGCCCCCTGTTCAGCCGTCCAAGCTTCTTCGCGCCGACGTTCTGTCCTCCGTAGGTTGCCATCGTTGAGCCGAGCGCATCATACACCGTGCAGAAGAAGCAGGAAACGCGTCCCGCTGCCGTCTGCGCCGCAACATAGACGGATCCCAGCCCATTGACTGCCGTAGTCAACACGATGCTGCCGATTGCAGTGATGGAATACTGCAGTCCCATCGGGATTCCCATTGTAAGAAGGACCCGGATATAATAGCCGCGAAACTCCCACTCCTCCTTCCGGATCCGGAGGACCTTCACCTTCTTAATCATATAGACTACAGCAAGGATTCCGGACGCTCCCTGTGAGATGACCGTCGCAATCGCCGCCCCCGCAACTCCCATCGGAATCACAAGAATCAGAAGAAGGTCAAGTGCAATATTCACCACCGACGAGACGATCAGAAAGAGGACCGGTGCCTTCGAATCCCCAAGAGCACGAATTGCTCCGGAGAACAGGTTGTAGAGAATGTTGGTCGGAATCCCCAGAAATATAATCAGCAGGTAGATGTATGCATAGTCAAAGATATCTGCCGGAGTATTCATCGTCGTCAGAATCGGCCCGCAGAGGAGGCTGCACACAACCGTCATCACAACCGCCATCACGACACTGGCATAAATGGCGTGCGCAAGGAATCTGCGCATGTCGGCATAATCCTTTGCGCCAAAGCGCTGCGAGATCGGAATGGAAAAGCCATTGCATACGCCCATGCAAAAGCCAATGATCATAAACGTAATGGATCCGGTATCTCCGACTCCGGCCAGTGCCTTGACTCCCAGAAACCTTCCGACAATCAGCGAATCCACCATACCGTACAGCTGCTGAAACAGCATTCCTCCAAGAAGCGGCAGCGCAAAGCCCAGAATCAGTCCCATCGGTTCTCCGACCGTCAGGTCCTTTACCACACCGGACGCCGAAGATCTGCGTAACTTTCCCATAAGTAACCCCTCCTGAAAAACAGTTCTTATGGTTCACTTTATTCCTTCCGAAACAGATTGCAACTGCTTTTTTCTGCTTTTCACAGGGCGATATTACATTACTCTGAAAAGCAGCAAGGGAGCATGTTTTTCATATGAAAGACATACTCCCTTGCTGATATACGTATTATTTTTCTGCGAACAAGCCGTTTCTTTCCCTCAGGTCAGAAGCCAGGTCAGTGACTTACTCTCCCGTGCTGTAGAGGGGAGTCGACAGATAGCGGTCACCGGAATCCGGAAGAAGAACCACAATGTTCTTTCCCTTGTTCTCCGGACGCTTTGCAAGCTGAAGGCCTGCCCACACTGCAGCGCCCGAGCTGATACCCGTGAGGAACCCTTCTGCCTGGGCAAGCTCCTTGCCGGTCTCAAAGGCTGCCTCATTCGGCACCTTGATGATTTCATCGTAGATGGTGGTATCCAGAGTCTTCGGGACAAAACCTGCACCGATTCCCTGAATCTTGTGAGGGCCTGCATTGCCGCCGGAAAGCACCGGAGAGGTTTCCGGCTCCACAGCGACGATCTTCACCTCCGGATTCTTCTCCTTCAGGTATTTGCCGACTCCGCTTAAGGTTCCGCCCGTGCCGACACCTGCCACGAAAACGTCCACCTTTCCGTCCGTATCCTCCCAGATCTCCGGTCCGGTCGTCTCATAATGCGTCTTCGGATTTGCCGGATTGTCGAACTGTCCGAGGATGACGGAGCCGGGAGTGGTTGCCTGCAGCTCATTTGCCTTGGCAATGGCACCCTTCATTCCCTTTGCGCCTTCCGTAAGAACAAGCTCTGCACCGTAAGCCTTGAGAAGGGTACGGCGCTCAACGCTCATGGTATCCGGCAGCGTAAGAATTGCATGATAACCTCTTGCTGCTGCAACAAAAGCAAGACCGATGCCGGTGTTGCCGCTTGTGGGCTCAATGATCGTTGCTCCGGGCTTCAGCTTGCCGCTCTTTTCTGCGTCATCAATCATGCCTGCTGCGATTCTGTCCTTGACAGAGCCTGCCGGATTGAAATACTCCAGCTTCGCGATCAGCTTCGTATCCGTGATGCCCTTCTTCGCCTCAAAATTTGCCAGCTCCAGAAGCGGTGTGTGTCCGATCAGTTCCGTTGCGCTCTTGTAAATCTTTGCCATCTTGCTGCCTCCTTCTTGCCGTTGTCCGATCCCATTCCGGTGTCATCGGGCCTCATACCGGTTTCCGGAATCATTTTTCCCGGGCTCACCGTTATTTTTTGTATTCCTAGTATTCACGTATGAATTACTTGAATACAAATATAAATTCCCCCAGCCTCCTTGTCAACACTTTTTCCTCTCTTCCGGATAAATTTTTCCGCAGGTTTGTGTTACACTAAGGAAAATACGAATCACGGCCGGCCAGTGCCGGCTTTTGGGAGGTAGGTATGGAGAATACAAAGAGAGTCGTTGTCGCCCTCGGTCACAGCGCACTTGGCTACACAACAACGCAGCAGTGGGATGCCGTTCACTACACGGCGAAGTATCTGGCAGATCTGATGGACGCCGGATGCCAGCTCACGATCACCCACAGCAACGGGCCGCAGGTTTCCATGATTCACAAGGCAATGACCGAGCTGCACCGGATTTATATCGATTATTCTCCGGCTCCCATGTGCGTCTGCAGTGCCATGAGCCAGGGCTATGCCGGATATGATATTCAGAATGCACTGAAGGCAGAGCTTCTCTCCCGCGGGAATACCACTCCGGTTTCCACCATTCTGACGCAGGTGAGTGTAGATCCTTATGATGAAGCCTTCTATGCACCTTCCAAGAAGATCGGCCGCTATATGTCGAAGGAGGATGCTGAGAACGAGACCAAGAAGGGAAATTACGTAGTAGAGGAAGAGGGGAAGGGCTATCTTCGTGTTGTTGCGACGCCGAAGCCGCTCGATATTCTGGAGCTTGATTCCATCCGTCTTCTTGCAGATCACGGACAGGCGGTCATCTGCTGCGGAGGCGGCGGAATCCCCGTTATCGTTCAGGATGAGGCCCTGCAGGGAGCTTCTGCTGTCATCGAGAAGGATGATATTGCAGGAAAGCTCGCAAGCGATCTGAAATCCGACGTTCTGCTCATTCTTACCAGTGTTCCGAATGTGTTCCTGAACTTCGGTGCGCCGAATCAGGAAGCCATTTCCTCCATGAAGGTTGAGGATGCGAAGAAGTACATTGCAGACGGCCAGTTCGGTGCGTCCGACATGCTCCCCAAGATTCAGGCAGCCATCACATACCTGAAGGCCAATCCGGCAGGCCGCGTTCTGATTACAACAGCAGAGAATGCAACCGCTGCGCTGGAGGGCAAGGCAGGAACGCTCATCACGGCATAAGTCAGCTCCCGAGAACCGTGAGCAGAGCTCCGATCATAATTGCAAAGTCGCCCAGGTTAAACACGATCTGCCGGAACCTTTTCGGACCGAAATCAAAGCGGATATAATCCGTGACAGCCTTCGACTTCATACGATCATAGGTGTTGCTGAAGGCTCCGCCGAGAAGAAGCGACAGACCGGTTTTCAGAAGGCGCTTTCCCGCTTTTCCAAGCGTCAGAATGAACACCAGCGTCAATATCACCGTAAGGCCCACCGAGATCATCTGAATCACGGCGGGCCTTTTCTCGCCCAGATTCAGAAATGCGCCTTCATTCCGGCTGTGGCAGAGGGTAACCGATATGGGCTTTCTGCCAACCGTTCGATTCCTTTTGGACCAGCTTGTTCTGCTCATCACTTTTCCGGTCTGATCTGCAGCAAACACCGCAGCAGACAGGAGAACCTTTCCCCATTCCATCATGCAGCACTCCTTCTTTTCTTAACGATATCGGCCGAAAGCATACGCCGCCGATACCACCGGACAGCAAGTCCCCGCAGGATCGTTTCCGTTCCTGCGGGGACTTGCTGTTTCATCAATCTGTCTTGTTCTCACTGCAGGGCAGCTCGCCGGCTGACTTATCCTCCAGCGCAGGCGTCGGGATTTCCAGATCCTGTCGGATCTCCACTCTCGGACCGCCATGTCCGTTGACATAATCCGCCGTAATGGTCACCCTCCCGATGTTCCGATCCTTCGGAATTTCGTACATGATGTCCATCATGAAGCCCTCAATGATCGAACGAAGGGCCCGGGCTCCGGTATCCTTCTTCATCGCCTTCATCGCAATCGCGTGAAGCGCATCCTCCTCAAAGTCCAGCTCCACATCATCCAGCGCAAGGAGCTTCTGATACTGCTTCAGAATGGCATTCCTCGGCTCCTTCAGAATTCGCACCAGCATATCCTCATCCAGATCCTGCAGCGTGCAGACAATGGGGAGACGGCCGATAAACTCAGGAATCATGCCAAACGAACGCAGATCATCATTCGTCACCTTGGTAAGAACGTCTTCATCCTTGTTGAACCGGTCCTTCAGCTCCGCAGAGAATCCCATGGAGGACTGCTTCGTCAGTCTCTCTTTGATGATTCCCTCCAGCGCAGGAAACGCACCGCCGCAGATGAACAGAATATTGCTTGTATCCACGGTCACCGTGGGAACCATTCCGTTCTTGGAGCCTGCCCCGACCGGAACGTCCACCTCGCTTCCTTCCAGAAGCTTTAAGAGTCCCTGCTGCACGGCTTCGCCGGAAACATCGCGGGAGTTCATGTTCTGCTTCTTTGCAAGCTTATCGATCTCATCGATGAAAATAATGCCCTTCTGTGCGCGGTCCACATCGTTGTCGGCCTCCGCAAGAAGCTTGGAAATGCAGCTCTCGACGTCATCTCCGATGTAGCCGGCCTCGGTCAGACTGGTCGCATCCGTAATGGCCAGCGGCACATCCAGAAGCCTTGCCAGCGTGCGGACAAGATACGTCTTACCCGCACCGGTAGGTCCGATCAGAAGAATGTTGGACTTCTCGATCTCAATGTCATCCATCGTGCCCGTCTTCACTCGCTTGTAGTGATTGTAGGCTGCGACCGAAATCGTCTTCTTCGCTTTCTCCTGCCCGATGACATACTTATCCAGCTCCGCCTTCAGAAGGTGAGGCGCCGGAATGTTATCCGAGGTGAAAACAGGCTTCGGGCCCTGCTTCTTTTTCTTCTTCACCTTCGGCTGCGGATTTCCACCGAAGCTGCCGAAGATATCACCCAGATTTACAAAGCTGACCGTCGGCTTTCTGCGGTGCTCCTCTTCCTTGTTCCCGGAGGGCTGCTCCTCAGACGGCTGCTCTTCATCAGGTTTCTCTTCATCAGGCTTCTCTTCCGGAGCTTTTACTTCACCGGAAGCAGATGCGTCGGACAGCTCCGCACCCGTATCCGGGCTTTTGCTCTGCTGCGAGACGCCGTCCAGAAGGCTCATGAGATCCGAAACATCCGGCACCATTCCCTTCGAGATCCGGTCCATAAACTGCTGATAATCCACAGAGCTTGCAGCGTCAACCATGTGCTGCATGCAGCTCGGGCAGATGCTCAGGCCGCCCGGCATGTCCACCAGACGTCCCGCATCCTGCTCTGAGCGGTGGCAGATCGCGCAGTAACGAATGTGCGTGCTGCCATCCTGCTCCTTATCATGATTCTGATTGTTGTTAAAGTCACTCAATGATGCTCTCCATCCATTCCTTCGGAGGCTCATAGCCAAGAATCTTCACGGTGGTAGCCGCTACGTTGGCAAGGCCGAAATCTCCGTCCTTTACCTTGACGCCCTCCGGTCCGTTGAAGACCGCGAAGGGAACGCGTGCCAGCGTATGAGAGGTCTTCGGCTTCGGAGATCCGTCCGGATTGGTTCCCTTGTCATACATCTGATCGGAGTTGCCGTGGTCTGCCATAACCAGCATGCAGTAGTCATGCTTGAGGCAGGCATCCATGACTCTCTTCAGGTTCAGATCAACAGCCTCTACACCGATGATGGTTGCTTCGTAGTTGCCTGTGTGGCCGACCATGTCACCGTTCGGATAGTTGCAGCGGATGAACTGATACTTGCCGCTCTCAATGGCCCCGACGATCTTCTCCGTCACTTCGGTAGCCTTCATCCAGGGCTTCTGATCAAACGGAATGACATCGGAAGGAACCTCCTCCCAGTCCTCAAGCTCCTCAGAGAACTTCTCGGAACGGTTGCCGTTCCAGAAATACGTCATGTGGCCGAACTTCTGAGTCTCGGAGCATGCATAGGACTTCACGCCCTTCTCCACCAGGAACTCACTCATCGTGTGCTCAATGTGCGGAGGCTCCACCAGGAAATTGTTCGGAAGCTTCAGATCGCCGTCATACTGCAGCATGCCTGCATAGAATACCTTCGGCTTCTTCGGCATCGGGAAGGAATCAAAGCCCTTGTCCATGTAATCAAATGCCTTGGAGAACTCAACGGCACGGTCGCCGCGGAAGTTGAACAGGATGACAGAATCGCCGTCATCGATCGGTCCGACCGGATTTCCGTCCTTGTCAGCGATGACAAAGCCGGGCAGGTACTGATCGGTATAGCCGCCTTCCTTGCGGAGAGACTCGATCGCCTCTGCTGCGGAAGCATACTTCGGGCCATCTCCCATAACATGAATGTGCCAGCCTCTCTCAACCATCGACCAGTCAGCCTCATAGCGGTCCATGGTAATGGTCATACGTCCGCCGCCGGAAGCGATGCAGCCGTGGAAGGTATCATCATTGAGCTCGCTGAAAACATTCTCAAGCTCATCCACATACTGAAGAGCAGAGGTTTCCGGAACATCACGTCCATCAAGAAGAGCATGTACGCGAACCTCTGCGATGCCTTCCTTCTTCGCCTCTTTGATCATTGCGATCAGGTGCGAAATGTTGGAATGTACGTTTCCGTCGGAAAGAAGTCCGACAAAGTTAAGCTTTCCGCCGTTCTTCTTCAGATAATCCACAGCACCCTTCCAGGCATTCGACTCATAGATCTTTCCGGATTCAATGCTCTCATTGACAAGCTTCGCACCCTGGGAATAAATCTGTCCGCAGCCAAGTGCATTGTGACCAACCTCGGAATTGCCCATGTCATCATCCGAAGGAAGTCCGACAGCCGTTCCGCTTGCCTTGATCGTGGTGTGAGGCCACTTCGTCATCAGCTCATCAATCTGGGGCTTATAGGAATGCATCACCGCATTTCCCTGATCCTTGTCGGTCCAGCCGACACCGTCCATTACTACCAGTACTACCGGTTTCATAAGTAAAACCTCCTTGTCGTACACAAAATCATTACAGGTTATGTTTAATCGATCAAACTTCAGTATATCGAATCCGGCTCCGGATTTCCATACTTTCGATATGCTCTTACGGTCTTCGGAGTTCAGATTTTCTCTTCCATCTGCTTTACAACATGCGCAAGGCATCCGTCCTCAAACGGATTGTCAAGCCCTGCTTCCTTTACGAGACCGTCGAAGAAGTCTGCTGCAGAGAGTCTGCAGAGCTTCAGATAGCTCTTCCATGCGCCGTCGAAGTCGTGGTCCATCCAGACCTTGTACTGCAGTGCATTTGTCTGCGCGATGCAGTAGTCGATGTAATACAGCGGGCAGTCATAAATGTGGTGCTGCTTCTGCCAGAAGCCGCCCGCCTCATAATAGGCATTTCCCGTATAATCCAGATGCGGCTTGTACTGACGCTCCAGATCTCTCCACACACCGTTTCGCTGCGCAGGTGTCAGCCCCGGATTCTGATAGGCAATCTCCTGGAATTCATCCACCATCGTTCCGTACGGAATGAAGGCCATGGAATCCTCAAAGTGCATATCCACATAATCCTTCGCCCTGCTGCCGAACAGAAGATTCATCCAGGGCTCCGTGAAGAATTCCATCGACATGGAATGGGTTTCTGCCGTCTCCATTGTGATGTCCCAATGCTCCCGGATCGGATCGTCCTTGACCACATACCACTGGAACGCGTGTCCGCACTCATGCGTAATGACATCCGCATCCCCGCTGGTGCCGTTGAAATTGGCAAAAATAAACGGCGCACCGAAATCCGGAAGATAGGTCATATAGCCGCCTGTTTTTTTGGTCTTTCTTCCGAGAACGTCAAAAAGCTCATTCTCCCGCATGAAGTCCATGAATTCACCGGTTTCCTTCGAGAGCTCACGGTACATCTTCTGTCCTGCCTGCAGAATCTCCTCCGGCGTACCGATGGGAGCCGGATTTCCCTGCGGGAAATAAACGCCCTCATCGATATAAAGAAGATGATCAATGCCAAGGCGCTGGCGTCTTCTTTCGTGAAGCTTCTCCGCAAACGGGACAAAATCGCGCTTGACCTGCTTCCGGAATTCACCCATATCGCTTCGGTCATAGCAGTTGCGCATCATTCTGGCATCGCCAAGCGGAAGGTAATTCTCATAGCCCATCGCTTCGCCCTGCTTCGTCCGGTTCTTCACCAGGCGGTCGTAAATGTCATCCAGCTGCTCCTGATTCTCCTCGAAGAAGGCCGTATACTTCTTCCAGGCCTCTGCACGGATTCCGCGGTCACTCGAATGCAGGTACGGATTCATCAGGGAAAGATTCAGGGTCTCGCCCTTCCACGCAATCTTTGCCGTTGCAAGAAGCTTGTTGTACTCCGTCTGAATCGCATTCTCCTCCTGCATCAGCGGAAGAATTTTATCGTCAACCGACTTCATGCCAAGCTCAATATTCTTAAACGCAACCTTCCCGATCCGCTCCTCCAGATATGCGCGATACGGGGAATGATAGAGCTTTTTCTGGTAGGATACGCAAAGGTTCCGGAACACCGGACCGTTCTGATCATAGAAATCCTGCTCTGCGCTGTAGAACTCATCCGTTGTGTCGATGTCATGGCGGATCTCCGCCAGTGTCATCTGCGTCATCACGTGGCCGGTCAGCTCATAATACCTGCGGTGAACCTCCAGCTGCTCCTGTCCGGACGTCGCCTTGTCGAGCCCGGCCTCCAGCTCTGCAAACTCTGCCTTCACCCTGTCAAAATCAACACGTTCGTAGGGCATTTGTGTAAACTTCATTCTCTGTCCTCTCCTTTTCCTTTCTCTGATCTCCGGCTATTCCGCTATGGACCGGACCATCATTCCGAATTATACTCTTTTTGGCACAAAGTTTGGGCCTTCGGTCAACAGAAAGGAAAACACATGAACTATACCACTGCAGTTTTTGATATGGACGGAACCGTACTCAATACTCTGGGAGACCTCACGGACTCCATGAACTACGCGCTGGAGGCAGCCGGGCACGCGCACTCCTATACGGAGGATGATGTCCGCCAGTTCTTCGGAAGCGGCGTCACCGTCGCCATCATCCGCGCGCTTGCAAGAGAAGCCGGAACAGAGCTTTCCGATCTCGAACAGGTCGGAACCGCAAACGACACCATCACAGATACCATCGACGCTGCCGAGGTGCGGAAAATCCAGGAAATTTATACGCCCTACTATGCGGCGCACTGCGACATCAAAACCGGGCCCTACACCGGAATCCTTGAAGTTCTGGAGAAGCTCCGCGCCGCCGGCGTAAAGACGGCCGTCGTCTCCAACAAGCCGGATATCGCCGTGCAAAAGCTCGTAAACGATCTGTTCACCGGAATGTTCGACCTCTCCGTCGGAGAAATGGACGGCGTCCGCAGAAAGCCTGCTCCCGACATGACCGAAAAGGCACTCCGCGATCTCGGAACCACAGACAAGAGGGATGCCGTCTACATCGGCGACTCCGAAATCGACATGCAGACCGCGGAAAATTCCGGTCTTGACTGCATCAGCGTCGACTGGGGCTTCCGCGGCAGAAAGTTTCTGGAGGAGCACAGGGCAAAGACCATCGTCTCCCGCCCGGAGGAGATTCTCCCTCTGATTCTGGGATAACCTCCGAAATCCATTTCTGCCACTCTGATCCCTTAAGAGAAAAATCCGGGACCGGAAGAGTTTCTCACTCTTCCAGCTCCCGGATTATATTCTGCGCAATTTCTTTCTTGGTCAGGGCATGATTCATCGCTTCCTGCTCCAGATAGCGATGTGCCTCCTCTTCCGTCATCTTTTTCTTCTCGATCAGAAGACATTTGGCTCTTGTGATGATTCCCATCTCATCCAGGCGCTTTCGAAGCTTCTGATTCTGTTCATTCAGCAGGTATATTTTCTGCCGCATGGAATCCATAACGCCGACAGCCTCCAGAAGAAGCTGCCCCTTTAAAGGCCTCGATAACACGAAAATGCCGCTTCCCCGAACCTTATATGCCACCTGATTGTAAAGATCTGCCTTTACAAGAAGAAGAACGGCAATGTCTCTTCCGTCCGCGAAGTCCTTCGCCGACTCCAAGCCGAATTCATCCGGCAGCGGGGTGTTGATGACCACAAGGCCAATGGTCCCATCGGAAAGAATCCGTCTCGCTTCCGTGACGGAGGATGCATACAGAACCTGTTCACAGGTTCCCTCAATAATTTTTCGAATGACCGCATACGAGTCCTGTCCTGAGGTCACAACCAGTACGCGGCTTCGCTTACTGAGCGCAGCCATGGATCAGACCCCGGCGCGCTCGCAATATGCCCGGAGAACCGCTTCCGGCACATACTTCTGCACCAGCTCACTTCCCCGTGCACAGGACGCCGCTTCATCCATATGCCGCGGGAGCTTCTCAAGCTTCCGGATCAGATCGGCGTCTGCCTTATACAGATTGACATTCATCGGAAGATCCGGGCGAAGAGCATTCTCAACGCCATCCAGCCCCGCATAAATGACAAGTGCAAAGGACAGGTAGGGATTCGCCATCGGATCCGGCGAGCGAAGCTCGAAGCGTTTTCGGTTCGAATTGGTTGCCGGAATCCGGATCAGCTGGGACCGGTTCTGCTCCGACCAGCTGACATAATAAGGCGCTTCCATCTGTCCGAGACGCTCATAGGATTTTGTGGTCGGATTCAGGAAAAGTGTAATCTCGCGGATATGCTTCAGAATTCCGGCCATGAACATCGAGGAATAATCCGTCGGATCCTCGGAATCCACGGCCTCCACCGAAATATTAAAGTGCATGCCGTTGCCCGGCTGATCCCGCAGCGGTTTCGGAGAAAAGTCTGCGTGCATGCCGGAGGTTTCCGCCAGATTTCGAACCGCCCACTTGACGGTTGTCGTATTGTCTGCCGTGGAAAGCGGTGCCCCGTAATGGAAGTCGATTTCATTCTGTCCGGGCCCCTGCTCGTGATGGGATGCCTCCGGCGTGATTCCCATGTCCAGAAGAGCGAAGCAGATGTCGCGGCGAAGATTCTCGCCCTTGTCATCGGGACCGACGGACATATAGCCTGCCTGGTCGATCGGCATTTCCGTAGCCTCTCCCTTCTCGTTCTTTGCAAAGGCATAGAACTCAAGCTCCGGCCCGATGTTCACCTTAAGGCCCTTTTCCTTCGCAGCCCTGACTGCCTGCTTCAGAAGATATCTGGTATCCTTCTCATACGGCGTTCCGTCCGGCTTGTAAATATCACAGAACATCCGGCAGACGCCTCCGTCCATCGGTCTCCACGGCACAATGGAAACCGTCGCAGGATCCGGACGAAGGAACAGATCCGAGCGAAGCTCCTCCCCGAAGCCGGCAATGGCCGCGCCATCGATGGAGATTCCCTCCGCAAATGCTCTTCGCAGCTCCTGCGGCATAATGGCAATGTTCTTCTGTTCCCCGAAGACATCGAAAAACGCCAGACGAATGAATTTCACATTTTCCTCTTCAATGAAATCCAGTACTTCCTCATAGGTGTGCATGGCTGTCATCCCCTTTCCCTCACTGATGATTCGAAGCGTGCTCCGCAGCCGCCTTCACAAGACCCGCAAACAGCGGATGCGCATGGTTCGGCCGGGACTTGAATTCCGGATGGGCCTGCGTTGCCACATAATAAGGATGATCCTTCAGCTCAATCATCTCGACAATGTGTCCATCCGGGCTGACGCCCGAAAGCTCCATTCCCTTTGCCTCATAAACATCGCGGTATTCATTATTGACCTCATATCTGTGGCGATGGCGCTCAAAAATCTGCTCCCTGCCATAAAGCTGATAGGCCTTGCTGTCCTTCTTAAGAATACACGGATATGCGCCAAGACGCATCGTCCCGCCAAGATCTGTGACATTTTTCTGCTCGGGCATCAGGTCAATGACAGGATGTGCCGTGTCAGGCGCAAGCTCCGAGCTGTTGGCATCCGTATATCCGATCACATGCCTTGCAAATTCGATCATTGCCATCTGCATGCCAAGGCAGATTCCAAGGTACGGAATCCGGTTCTCGCGCGCATACTGCGCCGCCAGGATCATACCTTCGGTTCCGCGGTTTCCAAAGCCTCCCGGAATGATCATGCCATCGATACCGGAGAGCATGGTCTCACAGTCCGACTTCTCCAGCTCCTCCGAATCCACCCAGCGGATGGATACCTCGGTGCGGTTCTCAATTCCTCCGTGGTGCAGGGCCTCCACCACCGACAGATACGCATCGTGAAGCTGCGTGTATTTGCCGACCAGTGCAATCTCCACCTTCTTATCCGGATGCTGCAGGCGATCCACCATATCCTTCCATTCCGTAAGGTCAGGCTCCCCGCAGGGAAGATGCAGGCAGTCACAGACCGCCTGTGCCAGATGCTCCTCCTCCATCATCAGAGGAACCTCATAAATGCTGTTCGCATTCAGATTCTGAAGAACATGGCTGCCCGGGACATTGCAGAACAGCGCAATCTTGTCCTTCAGATACTGCGGCATTTCCATCTCGGAGCGGCAGACAATCACGTCCGCACGAATTCCCATCTGCTGAAGCGCCTTCACGCTCATCTGCGTCGGCTTCGTCTTCATCTCGGCAGAGCCATACAGATACGGAACCAGCGTCACATGGATCATGCAGGTGTTGCCATCTCCCTGCTCCTGCTGGAACTGACGGATGGCTTCAAAGAACGCCTGGGACTCAATGTCGCCGACCGTTCCGCCCACCTCAATGATGGCAACGGTCACATCCTCCGGCCGGATTTCCGCATTCGGAGTCTTTGCCTTCTCCGACTCTTCCGCCGCATCAGTCTCCTGTGTATAGAATCTGGACTTGATCTCGTTGGTGATATGCGGAATCACCTGAACGGTTCCTCCGCCGTAATCCCCGTGACGCTCCTTATTGATCACGGACCAGTACACCTTTCCGGAGGTGACGTTGGAATTGTGATTCAGGTTCTCGTCAATAAAACGCTCATAGTGTCCAAGGTCCAGATCCGTTTCCGTTCCGTCGTCTGTTACGAACACCTCCCCGTGCTGAATCGGATTCATCGTGCCGGGATCCACATTCAGATACGGATCAAACTTCTGCATGGTGACATGATATCCTCTTGCCTTCAGAAGTCTTCCGAGAGAAGCCGCTGTAATTCCTTTTCCAAGTCCGGAAACAACGCCTCCGCTGACAAATACATACTTAATCATATTCTCCTCCTTCACTGGTTCCTCACCGGTCATCCTCGCAGGGAAAGGTCCGCTGCACTCTCCTTACCGGCCGGGTGAATACAAAAAAGGTGACAAAGCCCCCTGAAACGATTCCCTCCGTTTCAGCTGACGCCCTTGTCACCTGCGTATCACAAAAATATGTTGCAAGGATACACCCGGTATCCTTTTCCTGTAAAGAACTTTTTTCAGGAAATTTGTGATATCCGCTCACCTTTTCTCCTTCACCATCTCTTGTACGGGCAGTGGATGCTTCCTGTCGCCGCACGAAGCTCCACGAAGCATCCGCAGGCATTGCAGGTTCCCTTGGAGAGATAATCGCAATTCTTACAGACCGCGAGGCGGTGTTCATATTCTTCCTTCGGTGTCTTCTGCTCGCGGTCCATCATGGCAAGGAGTCTTCCGATGTCACGTTCATACTGTGCAGGATCCAATTCTTCCAGAAGGCATTTGATGCAATGTTCTTTCATGCTATATCATCCTCATACGATTGATCACAAAAAGCGGGAATGGACCAATCGCACATTCCCGCTCTGACAAATTTCTCTGTATGCAATTATCGGATCGACAGCTTCACGACAGAGCAGGCAGGGATCTCAAACCGGCATCCGTTCTCCGTAAGCTCAACGCCATCCAGCACTTTCTCTGTTACAGCGTTCGGTTCCTCAAAGGTATTCTTCGCATGCATCTCCTCCGAAACCACACGCGCCTCCAAGGATGTCGGCGTCTTCTCATTGAACCTCAAAGAAACGGGATAGCTGTGCTCTGCATCCATATTGGCAATGGTCACCGTGATCACACCGTCCTTTTCAGAGACGGATTCATTCAGTGCCGGCACCGGATGTGCCTCTGTTCCCACCTCCTCGTTCTCCAGAATCATGGAATCCAGAAGCTCACCGTCCTGATGGTCTTTATACATGTGGAACACGTGATAAGTAGGCGTCAGAATCATCTTCTCGCCGTCCGTTAAGATCACCGACTGAATGACGTTGACCATCTGAGCAAGGCACGCCAACTTCACGCGGTCACAGTGACGGTTGAAAATGTTCAGCGTCGTTCCAGCAATCAATGCATCGCGCATCGTATTCTGCTGATACAAAAATCCAGGATTGGTTCCCGGCTCGCAGTCATACCAGCCGCCCCACTCATCGAATGAGAATCCGATCTTCTTCTCCGGATCATAAATGTCCAGAATGTCTCCATGAAGCTTCAGAAGGTCCTCCGTGTAAAGGGTTCTCTGCATGGTCTGATAGAACATCTCGCGGTCAAACTCCGTTGCCGACCCCTTATTCTCCCATCCGCCCGGATGCACATAATAGTGAATGCTCAAAAGGTCCATGAAGCCGTGAGACATGGATCCGCCCGGTTCCGCAAAACAGGTTTCCAGCACCTTTTTCGTCCAGTTCGTATCCGCCACGTTCGGTCCGCCGCATACCTTGAGAAACGGCTTGTCCGGATGATACTGACGGCAGTAGGTCTGATACCGGCGATAAAGATTCGCATAATATTCCGGCGTCATGTTGCCGCCGCAGCCCCAGTTCTCATTGCCGATGCCGAAATAGTCGACTCTCCATGGCTCCTCATGTCCGTTTTCTTTACGCAGTTCGGTCATAGGAGACATTCCATCAAAGGTCATGTACTCAATCCACTCCGACATTTCCTGCACGGTTCCGGAACCGAGATTCCCGTTGATGTATGTCTTGCATCCAAGCTGACGCACCAGCTCAAAGTATTCGTGAGTGCCGAAGCTGTTGTCCTCCAGCACGCCGCCCCAGTGCGTATTGATCATCTTCTTGCGCTTTTCCTTCGTCCCAATGCCGTCCATCCAGTGATACTCATCGGCAAAACAGCCTCCCGGCCAACGCAGGAGCGGAACCTTCATCTCCCTCAATGCGTTCACCACATCCGTGCGCATGCCGTTTACGTTCTCTATGCCGGAATCCGGACGAACGTACAGTCCCTCGTAGATTCCTCGTCCAAGATGCTCCGAAAACTGCCCCTGAATTTCCGGATTGATGTGTCCCTTTTTCTTTTGCTCATTGATCAGAATTTTTGCCATGAAAAATCCTCTCTGTCAAATAGGTAACAATCCTCTGCTTTCCTTTTTCAAGCATTTCCCTGTCAAATTCTCAAAGGATCTGCCCTCTCATTTGCCAAGTACAATCGTAACAAAGCTTGCGGGCTTTAAGTTTGCCGTAAGGATTCCGCCGTCCAGCTTGTAGTCCGTTCTTGCAAAGGGCTTCACAACCTCGCCCGCCGCAGAGTTGACTGCCTTCATATCGGTCCCCTCCATTGCCTGGAAGTCCACAACCTGATAGCCCTCAAAGCCGCGAAGATCGACCTCAAACTCCACGTTCTCCTCGGTGTTGCGGTTGACGGCAAAAACTGCTACCTGCTCCTTCTCCTCATTGTAGACGGAAACCGCCTCCACATCCGTAACATGATCGTGCTTGCTGGTTGCATGATCATCGCCAGACATCACAGGCTGCAGCGCCACACCGCGTCCATACTTCGAAACCAGATAGAACGGATAGAAAATCGTCTGTCTCCAGGCAGGGCCGTTCTCCTCGGTCATAATCGGCGCGATGACATTGACGAGCTGTGCCAGGCACGCAACCTTCACGCGGTCCGCGTGCTGCAGGAACTTGATGAGTGCCAGTGCATCCACGATGGCGTCTTCATAATTATAGATGTCCTCCAGAAGATGCGGATGAGATCTCCAGGGAAGATTCTCCATATCCTCGTTGTCCTGCTGCGTGGAGTGATACCAGACGTTCCACTCGTCAAAGGACAGGTTGATGTTCTTCTTGCCGTGCTTCGTCGCCTTTACATAGTCACAGGTTGCAATGACCGAATTCAGGAAATATTCCAGATCATCTGTTACTGCGAAGAACTCCGGAGTGTCGTTATCCTGATTGCCCCAGTACTGATGCAGAGAAACATAGTCCACATAGTCATAGGCCTCATCCAGAACAGTGGACTCCCACTTTCCAAAGGTCGGCATCATGACATTGGAGGAACCGCAGACAACCGTCTCAATGGAGTGGTCCATGGTCTTCATGGCTTTGGAGGTTTCTGCCGCAAGATGACCGTATTCCAGTGCCTCCTTGTGGCCCATCTGCCACGGTCCGTCCATCTCATTGCCCATGCACCAGAGCTTGATGCCGTACGGGTCCTTGTCGCCGTGCTGGCGTCGAAGATTCGCATAGTAGGAATCCGTGTTCAGGTTACAATACTCCAGAAGATTTAACGCATCGGCGGTTCCGCGAGTTCCGAGGTTGACCGCCATCATGACATTGGTATTCGCCCTCTCTGCCCATTTGGAGAATTCGTTGATGCCAACAAGGTTTGGCTCATAGGTTCTCCACGCAAGATCAAGTCTCGGCTTTCTCTGCTCCTTCGGTCCAACGGAATCCTCCCAGTAGAAATTGGAGACAAAGTTTCCGCCCGGATAACGTACAATCGGAACATCCAGTTCTTTGACAAGATCGATCACGTCCTTCCGGAATCCCAGATCATCCGAAGTCGGATGATCTGGCTGATAAATGCCGGTGTACACCGCGCGGCCAAGATGCTCAATAAAAGATCCGTAAATTCTCTTATCTACTTCTCCGATTTTAAAATCCTTGTCGACAATCAGTTTCGTTTTGCGTGCCATCTGTGTGGTACCTTCCTTTCTTGTGTCTGTCTGTAATGTCTGAAAACTGATTTATGCAAAAGGACCTGTCCGAACGCATTTTTCGGACAGAATCCGCTACAGGCTCCCTCTTGCGGATCAGCCCTTGACTGCACCCGCCGTCATTCCGTCGATGATGTATTTCTGGAACGCCAGGAATACGACCATGATCGGAACAATCGCCAGCATGGAACCCGCAATCAGCATATCATAGTTGTTGCCGTAAGGTGTCAACAGAGTGTTCAGACCGATGGTCAGCGTGAACTTCTCCGCTTTGCGGAAGACCATGAGAGGCCAGAGCATGTTGTTCCATGCGCCCATGGCACACAGGATCGCCATGGAGGAAAATGCCGGCTTTGTGATCGGCATCATAATTTTAACCGAAATATAATATTCGTTTGCTCCATCGATTCGTCCCGCATCCAAGAGTTCCTTCGGAAGTGAAATCATGTACTGATGGAAGAAGAAAATCGTTGACGCTGAACACAGCCCCGGCAGGATCACGCCCGCCATCGTGTCGATTAGCTTGATGTCAATCATCTCCTGATACAGGGGCATCAGAAGAATTTCGAACGGAACCATCATGGTCGCGATGACCAGAATGAATAGGAAGCGCTGGAGCTTGAAGTTGTACATCGTAATTCCATAGGAAACAAAGTAGCATACCAGCAGCGTAAGCACAACGGTTACGATGGTCAGTACCATGGAGTTCTTGAACCACATCCAGTATTTCCTGGAATCGGCGTTCCCACTGAACAGATAGATGTAGTTGTTCAAAGTCATTCCATTGGGATTCAGGTTCAATGCCAGACCACGGCGGATCAGCTCACGTCCAGGGCGGAACGATGCAATCAATCCGCAGAAAAGCGGATAAATCAGGATGCAGGAAAGAATTGCAAAAAATGCTGTTCCCAAAACGGAGAGAATCCGGTGGGTTTTGGATACGGAGCGAAGCTTCTTTCCGGAAGCATCAGAAAGATTCCGGTTTGCCATATCAGTCTTCCTCCTTCTTCAGAGTGCCATTCAGTCCCAGCTGAATGAAGTTGATAGTTAGTCCGATGATCATCAGGACAACACCGACGGCGCAGGCATAGCCCATGTCGTTCTTCTGGATGCCGCGCTTGTACAGATATCCAACGATGGTCAATCCGATGTTCTTCGGGGAATCGTTTCCTGCCCACAGCATGAAGGACTCCAGGAACATTGCAAGTCCCGCATAGATGGAAATGGTCAAGACGTAGATGGTGGTCGGCTTGATCAGAGGGAGCGTAATAAAACGGAATCTCTGCCAGCTGTTCGCGCCGTCAATCTCTGCGGATTCATACATCGACTTGTCGATGGATTTGAGTCCCGACATAAAGTACAGCGTATTCACACCGGTCCATCTCCAGCAGCACAGAACGAGCAGGGCGATTTCCGATGTCCACTTCACCTTCAGCCATTTAAAAGCCGGAAGTCCGAAAAACGCCATCAGAACATTCATCTGGCCTGTGCGGTATTCCGTGAACATCAGGCGGAACAGGGTACCGGAAATGACAACGGAGGTCAGGGCTGGCACATACATCATGGCCTTCCAGAGGCCCTTTGCCTTGACGATATTCCCGTCCATCATTACCGCATACAGCAGCGGAAACGGAATCAGAAGCGCGCAGGTGAAAACTGTGTACTCCAGGCTATTCAAGCAGGCTGTATGGAAAACCTTGTCCGTCAGGAGCTTCTGAAAATTCTGGAATCCTACAAACGTTCTGGTGATCGCTCCGATATTCTCCATGGACATGACAAATGCTGAAATCAGCGGATATATCCAGAAGATTGCGAAGCAGATGATAAATGGTGCGACAAACACATATGGCGCGACCTTCTGCGAGTACAGAAAACCGCTAGCGCTCTTCTTTTTGTTCATTCTGGTTTCCTCGTTGTTTTCTTAATATAAAGGTGACGATTCCGTGCATTTCCAATGTAAATCGAGCTGCAGGCAGATGAATTCGCATTGAAAATCGTCAGGTACCGAATCGTTACAAAAAAAGGGAAACCCTGAAGCTTTTCAGGGCTTTCGGGGCTTCCCATTCCTATCCGGCACGGCCGCCGGAAAACTCTTTTGCCTTGCGGTCTCCCGTCCAGCTTTTCCAGCCGCGCCTGCCATTTTTTATGAATTACTGCTCTGCGTCAACCGCATCCTGCAACTCCTGAAGAGCCTCATCCACATCCATGCCGTCCTCAAGGATCTCATTCAGAGTAGTGTTGTTCGCGTACTCGTTGATGGTCGTGGAAATCGGAACCGTCATAACCGTGCCGATCTGATCCTTGATCTCAGCAAGAACATCATAAGGATAGTTGCGGAAGAACTGGTTGTACTGGTTACTGTCATCGTGTGCGAACGCATCATCTGTCCACAGGGAGGTGTTGCAGACATCGAATCCGAGATCTTTCCAGATCATCTCCTCGCCTTCAGGCGACATCTTTGCATAGCAGAGGAAATCGGCTGCAAGCGCCTTGTCAGCTGCCTGCTGGGTAACAACCGTCCCGGTTCCGCCGATACCAACGGAGCAGTTCTGGCCTTCCTTGAATACCGGGCACTTTGCAATGTACCAGTTGCCCTTTTCCTCAGGCATGTAGTTGGTGAAACGGCTCATATACCACATTGCCTTCGGGAAGGAAACGATGTTGTGGTCCAGAATGTTCTGGTAGCCGGCCTCGAGGTCAACGTGTCCGTCAGGAGAAACCTCTGCCAGTCCGCTCTTGACCCACTCCTGCTCCTGAGTCAGCATGTTCTTAACAGACTCAAGCTGCACGTTTGCCTTTTCGTCGTATCCACCGGTCCAGTCCTCACCGTACTCTGCCATTGCAATCCACTGCCAATCTGTTCCGCCAGTATCCACTGAAGTCCAATACTTGCCATCCGGGTTCCCGATGGCATTCAGATACTTCTCGCCAAGTGCTGCCCAGTCATCCCAGGTCACAACTGCATCCACTTCATCCTGCGTGATACCTGCATCCTCAAGAGCCTTCATGTTGTAATACATGACCGTGGCACCTACATGGAACGGTGCGCCGTACTGCTTGCCATCAGAGCCCTTGTAGGCATCCAGACGAGACTGCAGCATGTCTGCCGCATACGGCTTCATTGCGTCATTCAGAGGATACAGCCAAGTATCAAGGCCTTCGTAGATGTTCGGAACCTGTCCCATCTCTACGTCACAGATGTCCGGAGCGCCTTCTCCTGCGGAAAGACTCATCAGAAGCTTCTGATGCATGTCTGCATAAGGATATGTAGTGAAAGTAATCTCGATGGTCTTGTCAGGATTCTCCTGATTCCACTTGTCAACCATCTTTGCATAGAATGTATTGTGTGCTTCAACGAAGGACCACACCTCCATGTGGGTACCGTTCGGATCTCCGACGGTGGTCACTGCCGTTGCAGTGTCGGTAGAAGCCTCGTCTGCCGCATCCGTATTCTCCGCTGCCGCATCATCTGCCGCAACGGTGTCATCCGCTGCTGCCGCATCATTTGCCGCTGCGGTATCACCCGCTGCTGCGTCGCTGACTGCGTCCGCGCATCCGGTCAGTACGGAAGCCGCGAGAGCACCTACGAGCAATGCACTCAATAACTTTTTCTTCATACCTTTTCCCTCCTGGAATATGAATAAAACGTGCTGTGGAACTGCTGTTTTTCGATGTTTTATCCTATAATTCTTTGCTTCCCACCGAAATAGATGTGTCACATTGCACATCAAAATCCGTTTGCAGTTCCTTTATACGTTCACAATATACAATCGTCCACAGTGGGATGTCAATAAGTATTTTAGTTTTTTCGATATATTTTTGTTTTTTCTATCATTTGTCGTGATTATAACGAAGTTATCCATGCTACATCCATTTTTCTTGGTTGTATTGTATGTCATATCTGCTAAAATAAAAGAGAATTCTTCAAGTTGTTTACATGTTTCTTTTTTAGTTTATTTTTTTCCAAAACAGCTGTTCAGGCAGGAGGTACCTCATATGCTGCGTATCACCAATCTCGAAGACGGACTGGATGTTTTCAAGGCCCTTGGTTCCGAGATCCGGATCCGGATTCTGAACGTTCTACTCGAGAACAACGGAATTAATATGAAGGATCTGGCACAGGAGCTCGACATTTCCAATGGGGCTTTGACCAGCCACATCCGCCTTCTGGAGGAATGCGGCCTGATCCACGTTACCAACCAGAAGGGCGGGCACGGCAACCAGAAGATCTGCACGGTTAATCAGGACAAAATTCTCGTGGAACTGGACCACGGCATTCCGAATCAAAACATCTACATCACGTCCATCCCGGTCGGCCATTACTGCGACTGCGACGTCTATCCGACCTGCGGCCTTGCTTCCGAGAAGCATCTGATCGGCGAGGTGGACGACCGGCGCTACTTCTTCCATAATGACCGCTATACCGCGGACATTCTCTGGTTCACCAAAGGATATGTGGAATACGTCATTCCGAATTTCATCCCCTATGGACAGCAGATTAGTGAAATCTGCATCTCCATGGAGATCTCCTCCGAGGCTCCCGGTGTCAACGAGAACTGGCCTTCCGACATCACCTTTTTCCTCAACAACGTGAATATCGCCCAGTGGACCTCTCCCGGAGATTTTGGAGAAATGCGCGGCCTTCTTACACCGGACTGGTGGTTTCCGAACTGGAATCAGTACGGTCTTTTGAAGATGCTGCAGATCAACAAGAAGGGAACCTTCATCGACGGCGACCGCAAGTCGGATGTCACCATTGATTCGTTCCACCTGACTGACAAGAGCTCCATCCGTTTCCGCATTGCAGTTCTGGGTTCTGCCGTCAACATCGGCGGTCTCACCCTCTTCGGCAAAACTTTCGGCAACTACAATCAGGACATCAACGTGCGGATCGCCTACTCTCCGCTGAAAAATTTGCAAGAGGCTGTTGGTTCTTTGCCTACAGAGTGAATTTCGTTTAGAAAGAGCATATGTGAATTGGTTTGGACGGTGCAGGGATGAACCGGGTGCAGAAGCCCTTGCCAATTGCTCCCGATACACTTTCCCCATTCAGCAGATGCGACAAAGAGGAATTTTTATGATGAAAAAAGTCATTTTATCCAGCCTTGCTACCACCGCCGTCTTTGCGCTCCTTTCTGGCTGCGCTTCCTCCGTAAACGGAATGGATCTGTCCGATGCCGCAGTTCAGGAAAAAATGGAAGGAAGCAATCCCGCATCCCTCCCTTCCGGTCATACGGACAGAGGTGCCAGCGTTCATGATCCTTCCATCATCCGGGCAGAGGACGGCACTTACTGGATTTTCGGATCCCACATGGCCGTTGCCCAATCGGACGATCTCCGGCACTGGACCAGTGTATTCAGCGGCGTTTCACGTCACAACAAACTTTTTTCCAATCTGTTCTCCGAAGAGTCCAATGCCTTTTCCTGGGTCGGAAAGAATTCCGAGGGCGGCTACAGCGTGTGGGCTCCGGACATCATCTATAACAAGGCCATGCAGAAATACTGTATGTATTTCTGCACCTCTTCCACCTATGTGAAGTCTTCCCTCTGCTTGGCCGTCTCGGATTCCGTCAACGGTCCCTATGAATACAAGGGCCGTCTTCTCGACTCCGGTTTCACTCGTCTGGATGCCAAAAAAGGCAAGGTCGACATCATGAACTATGTTGCGGACGAAACCGAGCTGAAGACGCGTTATCTGAATCTCTCCGATTACAACAATATGAAATGGCCCAATGCGATTGATCCCACCGTGTTCTATGACAAGGATGGACGGCTGTGGATGGTCTACGGCAGCTGGTCAGGTGGAATTTTTCTTCTCGAGCTGAATGAGGAAACCGGTGAGGTGATTCATCCCGCCCGGGATGATGCGGACGGCGTCGATGCCTATTTCGGAAAACACCTGATCAGCGGCAATCATCAATCCTGCGAAGGGCCGTGGATCCAGTACGATGCAACGACCGGCTATTATTACCTGTTTGTTTCCTATGGAAGTCTCACGGCAGAAGGCGGATATCAGATCCGCCTCTTCCGCTCAGAAAACCCGGATGGTCCCTACACCGATCCCTCCGGGCAAACGCTCGGAGGCTCCCATCAGGAGAAGGTCGGCCTCAAAATGATAGGCAACTACACCTTCCCGAGTCTGGATGTCACCTACATGGCACCCGGGCACAACTCTGCTCTGGAGGATGAGGATGGAAAACTCTATCTTGCCTATCACCAGCGTTTTGCCAATCATGGCGAATATCATGAGCCGCGCGTTCATCAGCTCTTCCGCACACAGAACGGTTGGCTCGTTGCCGCCCCCTTTGAAACATCTGGAGAAACGCTCGCGGAAAACGGATATACGCTTTCCGACATCGTCGGAACCTACTACACGGTCGATCACGGGATCGACATCTCCGCCGATGTTCCGAAGGACAAGTCCATCTCTCTACAGCCTGATGGCGGAATCTACGCAGTCACGGACGAAGCGGGCGCTGACCGGAGTGATTCAGCTTCCGCAGCCACCGGTACTCAGTCCGAAGAAGAGAAAACGGTCCGAAAGAATTCCGTAACACCTCTCGGCGACCGGATCGGAGGCTTTGAGTTAGTTCCAGATTCGCCGTATCTGAATCTCACACTGGAGGATGACAGCTACAAGGGCATTGCCATCCGGATGACAGACGAGGCAGGGAACCCTGTGATGTGCTTTTCAGTCTGCGGAGACAACAACGAAACCGTCTGGGGCGTACATTATCTTGCGGAATAGATCCGCCTGATGTTCCGAACCGGATCGCCCCGGCGATGACAAACGTCAAATCATGCACCTTCCAGAAGGCTTCTTGCTTCGGCATACTTAGTGTCTGCTCAAAAAAGAGGGCTATACTCAATATATCTGGTAATGGTCGCTTTGCTGATCGTCTTTTGTTTGACGCTTTTGAAAGTAGCTGACAGTTTTGTCGGGTTGGTAAGGGAGCCGATGGCAGAGGAAAGAATGTTCAGCAGCTCTTCCAGTTCGGCACGGTTGCGGATGTTGTGCCCGCCGTAAATTGTTTTTTGCAAGCCCTTTTTGCAGAAAGTTGCAAAATAAAATGTAGTTCGTTGCAAAACGGTTTTGCAGGTTGTTGCACCTACATTTTGTAGATTATTGCAAAGGGCTATGCCGACCGGTTAAGACCGACACATCCAATGCTGACATACAGTTATTACGTTACTTTTATAAACCGAATGGATGGTCTTGATCCCACTCCGAAGACTCTATGAGCTCTGTGTCCTTGGTGGAAGATTCATCATCCGTCCATCCCATACATTCCATGAGATAGGCTTTCTGCCCATCCTTGTTCATGCCCTTCATGTCCCGCCGGATTTTTTGTCCATACGGTGGATGTCGAGGAAATCATAGGGTTCAGAACCGGTGAGGCATAGATACCTTGAAGGCGGCATCTCGTGTGGACTGTGACCGGACATCACTCATTTACGCAGGAGTGTCTTTTCGTAGTAAGTCATAGGAACCTCCTGCTCATAGCGCTTCTCCTTCAGAAGATCATTGAAAATCTTAACCAGATCTCCCTGACCCGGATCGTTTCCTTTCGGCTGGCTTCCAGATCTTTTTTCAGTCTGTCAATCTCACCGCAATAATACGCGACATCTTTGGAATGCTGCTCTCTGAGTTTCTGATACTCTTTTCCGGATATTTGTCTTATACGGTTACGTATATATTGCGTCACATAACCATATATGATGCACGTAAAAAGCCCTCCTGAACTTAAAATCTGGTTATGATACGACTTGGTTTGACAAATTTCATTCGTTTATTCTGTTTTTACAGGGTGTGAACAGTAACCTCACATCGCTCACAAAGGAAGGGCAGCCACGCGGAGGAAGGTTTGCGCAGCTGCCCTTTATGAAAGATATCGGCACTGCCGGAGCCACTCCGGCAGCAATCCGATAAGATTCCGTATGAAATTCCCGTACGAAATGTAATTCCGTAAATTCTATAACGATCTCTTTATTCCACGTCCTGAAGTGCCGCGAAGTCCTCTTCGCCGGTGCGGACCTTGACGACCTTCGCTACGTTGTAGACAAAGATCTTGCCATCTCCGATGTGACCGGTATACAGAGCCTTCTTCGCTGCCGCGATGACCTTTTCTACCGGAATCTTGGAAACGATAACCTCAACCTTTACCTTCGGAAGAAGAGTGGAATCCACAATTGCGCCGCGATAGCGTTCGGCAGAGCCCTTCTGAATGCCGCAGCCCATCACCTGCGTCATGGTCATGCCGGTTACACCAAGCTCATTCAGTGCCTTCTTCAGCTCATCAAACTTCGACAGACGGCAGATAATGGAAATCTTGTGCATGCCGGTATCCAGCGAAGGAACAAGGGCAGGCTCCTGCACCACCTTGACGGCAGCGTTCTGCTGCGCCTCAGAGGCCCTGGTCACATCCTCTTCACCGAGATCTGTGTTGTCATTGATGTCCATATCCATGTTGGTAATATCCGCAATGGCAAAGCCGGAATAAGCGCTTGCAAGGCCATGCTCATGGATATCAAGTCCGTCAATTTCCACCTGAGCGGGAACACGCAGACCAATCGTCTTGTCGATGATCTTGAAGGCAATGAACATCACCACAAGAACATAAGCATCAATGGCGATAATTCCAAGAGCCTGTACGCCAAGCTGGGAAACGCCGCCGCCGTAGAAAAGTCCCTTTCCGACGCCATCCGCACCGGTTGAGAAGAGACCAACTGCAATGGTTCCCCAGATGCCGTTCGCCATATGAACAGAAACTGCGCCGACCGGATCATCGATTTTGGCGATGTTATCGAAGAATTCAACGGAAAGAACCACAAGGAACCCGGCAACCACTCCGATGAAGAAGGCACCTACAGGGCTTACACAGTCGCAGCCTGCCGTGATTGCCACAAGACCGGCCAGTGCGCCGTTGAGTGTCATGGAAACATCAGGCTTTCCGTAACGAACCCAGGTAAAAATCATCGTGACGCAGGTTGCAACCGCTGCAGCAAGGTTCGTTGTCATAAAGGCGTTGGAGGCATTGATGGCATCGTCTGCGGTAGCCATCGCTGCCGTTGAACCGCCGTTGAAGCCAAACCAGCAGAACCAGAGAATAAATACGCCGAGCGCTGCTGCCGTCAGGTTATGACCGGGGATTGCCTTGGCCTTTCCGTTCTTGTCATACTTGCCGATACGGGGTCCTAGCATTGCTGCGCCGAGGCAGGCAATCACGCCGCCGACGTTATGAACAACTGCAGAGCCTGCAAAATCGTGGAAGCCAAGGGTGGACAGCCAGCCGCCGCCCCATGCCCAGTGTCCGCCGATCGGATAAACCAGAAGGGAAATGATTGCGGAATAGACACAGTAGGCCTTGAAGTTCGTCCGCTCTGCCATGGATCCGGAAACGATGGTTGCTGCCGTTGCGCAGAACACCGTCTGGAAGACGACATAGCACCAAAGCGGCATGGTCTGCGGAACCACGCTGTTCGTGGCATCATAGGTGCCGCGAATCAAAGGATCCAGGCGTCCGATAATGGGAGCTGTGCTTCCGAACATCAGGCCGAAGCCCACCAGCCAGTAACAGGGCGTTCCGATGCAGAAGTCCATCATGTTCTTCATCAGAATGTTGCCGGTGTTCTTGGCCCTCGTCAAACCGGCCTCACATAGTGCAAATCCGGCCTGCATGAAATAGATCAGCGCCGAAGCGATGAGTACCCATGCAACAGTACTTACATTGATTTCCATACTCTCTCTCCTCTCTCGCTGCGTTCTCATCTGCAAAGACTCGTCAGAGATCAAACCCGTCCGTGATCAGACAAAAAAGGAGCCGAAACCCGGAGGTACTCCGGATCTCAGCCCCTTTGCTGATGTTATTCCTTCTGATTAAATTCCTGCAGAGCATCACAGCTCTTTAAGATATCCGTTATTGTATACTTGCATACAATTCAGCGCAAGTCTCAAAATTCACGAAAAATCCCTTTTATTTCACACTCTGTTTGTGAGATTCCGCTTCTTACGCTTCGCGCATGTTGGAATATCCCATCAGGAATTCATCGACATCATGAGCGCAATGTCTTCCCTCGGCTACCGCCCAGACAACGAGCGACTGGCCGCGGTGCATATCTCCGGCCGTGAAGACCTTCGGCACATTGGTTGCATAAGCATCCTCTGCTGTTTTTACGACATTTCTCTCCGTCAGCTCTACGCCAAAGGCAGCTGCCGTATACTTCTGTGCACCGGTAAAGCCGGCAGCAATCAGAAGAAGATCACAGGGGATTGTCTTCTCCGAACCCTCAACGAGCATCATTTTCCGGTTCTCGAAGCGGACCTTCGCCGTCACGATCTCCTTGAGCTCCCCCTTCTTATTGGTATGGAACTCCTTGACGGTGGTTTCATAGACGCGAGGATCATGACCAAATCGGTCAATGGCCTCTTCGTGGCCGTAATCGGTCTTCAGAACCTTCGGCCACTCCGGCCAGGGATTGGATTCTGCCCGTTCTGCAGGGGGCTTCGGCATCATCTCCAGAGCCGTCACCGACTTGCAGCCGTGCCGGATCACCGTGCCGATGCAGTCATTGCCGGTGTCACCACCTCCGACCACAACCACATTCTTGCCTTTTGCACTGATGAAATCCTTGCCCTTCAGAAACGTCTCCACGTCTCTGGAGTCCGAATTCTTCCAGGTTCCGGTCTCCGGATCAAGTCCCTGATCCAGAAGGCTTCTGGTTGTGGAGGTCAGGAAGTCCACTGCGTAATAAATGCCCTTGATTTCGTTCGGATCCGCACCGGCAAGGGAGCGTGCCTCCTTGGCACCGCAGGCAAGAATCACAGCATCATAGGAATCCAGAAGCTCCTTGGCGGAGATATCCTCTCCGACATTCACCCCGGTTTTAAATTCCACGCCTTCTGCTTCCATCAGCTTCTGGCGGCGGTAAATGACGCTCTTATCGAGCTTCATGTTTGGAATCCCGTACATGAGAAGCCCGCCGATCCGGTTCTCTCTTTCATAAACTGTAACGAGATGACCTCTGTGATTGAGCTCATCCGCTGCCGCAAGTCCGGACGGACCGCTGCCGATGACAGCAACCCTCTTGCCGCTTCGGATCGCAGGGATTCTCGGCTTGATAAATCCGTTTGCATATGCAGTCTCAATCACAAAAAGCTCATTGTCATGGACCGTAACCGGTTCTCCGTACTCACCGTTGATGCACGCCTTCTCGCACAGTGCAGGACACACTCTTCCGGTAAACTCCGGGAAATTGCTCGTCTTGATCAGGCGGGAAAATGCATGCTCATCATGTCCGTGATAAATCTGGTCATTCCATTCCGGGATCAGATTGTGCAGCGGACACCCGGTCACCATCCCGGAGAGCTTCATGGCAGACTGACACAGCGGAACGCCGCAGTTCATGCAGCGTGCGCCCTGCTTTCTCCTTTCCTCCTCGGAGAGGGGTCGATGAAACTCTTTAAAATTCGTAAGACGCTCCTCTACCGGAACGTCCGGGTTATTCTTACGCTCAAATTCCAGAAATCCAGTCGGCTTGCCCATTATGCGGTCACCTCCTCAAATGCTTCCAGGACCGCATTGTCATGCGATATGCCCTGCTCCTCATATTTGCTGATTGCAGCCAGCATCTTCTGATAATCATTCGGAACGATCTTCTTGAAATCCGAAACCGCACTGCCAAAGTTTTCCAGAATCTCAGACGCAAGCTTCGATCCCGTCTCTTTTACATAATCGCTCAGAATCTCCTTCAGCTCCGCAATGTCATACTTATCCGTTACTTCCTGAAGAGAATCCATATCCTTGTTCATCCGGCGATACAGCGTGTGATCCCGGTCGAGAACATACGCGATTCCGCCTGACATACCTGCTGCGAAGTTCTTGCCGGTCGGTCCGAGGATGACTGCCCGTCCTCCCGTCATATACTCAAGGCCATGGTCGCCGCAGCCCTCCGCTACTGCAACCGCACCGGAATTTCTCACGCAGAAGCGCTCACCGGCAATGCCGCAGATGTAGGCCTTTCCTGCCGTTGCTCCGTACAATGCCACGTTGCCGACAATGATATTCTCCGATGCCCGGAACGGTGAATTCCCGGCAGGAACCACAACCAGCTTGCCGCCGGAGAGGCCCTTTCCGAAGCCATCGTTTGCATCACCCGTAAGCCGGATGGTAAGTCCCTTCGGAATAAAGGCTCCGAAGGACTGTCCGCCGCCGCCTTCCGCATTCACCACAAAGGTATCCTCTGCAAGATTGCTGCCGAACACTCTGGTGATATCCGATCCGAGAATGGTTCCGAAGGACCGGTCTGTGCTGGACACCTTAAGAGACACCGTCATCTTCTCCGCCTTTGAGGCCGCGCTCTTCTTCTCCACCTCGGTGCGAAGCGCAGGTCCCTTTCCGGTTCCCGCATACGTTGTCACCGCCAGAGGATCTGCCTTGGGCGCCTCAATCTGTGCCTTCTTCAGGGTCTCGGCAAAGGCCGGAAGCAGAACCGCCTCATCCTTTGTTTTCTCAAGATGGAAGTCATAAATGTGCTCTCTGTCAAAATGCGAATGCTCCGCATGTGCATAGGAAGGATTCAGGATTCCGGAGAGATCCACCTCCTCTGCGCGTTCCGTGATCAGGTTGTCCTTCTTCTTCAGGCAGTCGGTGCGGCCAACCATTTCCGCCACACTTCGGAAGCCGAGGGAAGCCATGATCTCGCGAAGCTCCTCTGCAATAAACCGCATGAAGTTCATGACGTATTCCGGCTTTCCGGCAAAACGTCTGCGCAGCGCTTCGTTCTGCGTTGCAATGCCGACAGGGCAGGTATCCTTGCTGCACACGCGCATCATCATGCAGCCCATGCAGACAAGCGGTGCCGTCGCAAAGCCGAATTCCTCCGCTCCAAGGAGGGCAGCGATTGCGACGTCCCGGCCGCTCATAAGCTTGCCGTCTGTCTCAATGCAGACGCGGTCGCGAAGGCCATTCTGCAGCAGGGACTGATGTGCTTCCGCAACGCCAAGCTCCCACGGAAGGCCGGCATTGTGAATGGACGAAACCGGAGCTGCTCCCGTTCCTCCGTCATAGCCGGAAATCAGGATGACCTGGGCACCAGCCTTTGCCACGCCGCTTGCAATCGTGCCGACTCCTGCTTCCGAAACCAGCTTTACGGCAATTCTTGCATAGCGGTTTGCGTTCTTCAGATCATAGATCAGCTGTGCCAGATCCTCGATCGAGTAAATGTCATGGTGCGGCGGCGGCGAAATCAGAGAAACGCCGGGCGTGGAATAACGGGTTCTTGCAACCCAGGGATAAACCTTCTTTCCGGGAAGATGGCCGCCTTCACCGGGCTTTGCACCCTGTGCCATTTTGATCTGAATCTCCACGGCACTGTTCAGATATTCCGAGGTCACTCCGAAGCGGCCGGAGGCCACCTGCTTGATGGCAGAATTCCGCTCGGTTCCGAATCTTGACGGATCCTCGCCGCCCTCGCCGGTATTGGACTTTCCGCCAAGGCGGTTCATGGCGATTGCCATCGTCTCATGCGCTTCCTGCGAAATCGAGCCATAGGACATCGCACCTGTTTTGAAACGCTTTACGATCTCCTCAACAGGCTCCACCTCTTCGATCGGAACCGGAGGATTCTGCGGGACAAAATCCATCAGGCCGCGAAGCGTGTGCGGGCGCTTGCTGTCATCCACCATTCCGGTGTATGTCTTGAACTGCGCATAATCGCCCTTCCGGACTGCCTGCTGCAGATTGATGATGGTCTCCGGATTGTAAAGATGGTCCTCCTTGTCCTTGCCGCTTCTCAAATAATGGAAGCCGACGCTGTCGAGCGTGGTATCCGTTCCAAGTCCCAGCGGATCAAAGGCATGATCATGACGGAAGGCAACTCCCTCCTCAATTTCCCGGATACCGATTCCGCCGACTCTGGAAACCGTTCCGGTAAAATAGCGTTCGATGACCTCCTTCGAAAGCCCCACTGCCTCGAAGATGCGCGCGGACTGATAGGACTGAACGGTGGAAATTCCCATTTTCGCTGCAATCTTCACGACACCGGAGAGAAGCGCCTTGTTGTAATCCTCGATGGCCGTATGATAATCCTTGTCCAGAATTCCCTTGTCAATCAGCTCGGCAATGCACTCATGGGCAAGATACGGGTTGATTGCACGGGCGCCAAAGCCCAGCAGCGTTGCAATCTGGTGCACATCTCTCGGCTCTCCGGATTCCAGAACAATGGATACCTTTGTTCTCTTCTTCGTCCGGACCAGATGCTGCTCCACGGAGGACACGGCAAGAAGAGACGGCATCGGCACGTGGTTTTCATCCACGCCGCGGTCCGACAGAATAATAATGTTCTTCCCTTCCGCTGCCGCACGGTCCACAGCGATATTCAGCTGCTCCAGCGCGCGCTCCAGAGAGGTGTTCTTGTAATAAAGAAGCGAAATGGTTTCCGTATGGAAGCCCGGCTGATCCAGAGAGCGGATCTTCATCAGATCCACACCGGTCAGAATCGGATGATTGACCTCCAGCACGCGGCAGTTCTCCGCCTTTTCATTCAGGAGGTCTCCATCGGAGCCGATGTAAACCGTGGTATCCGTGACCACCTTCTCACGCAGGGAGTCGATCGGGGGATTGGTAACCTGGGCAAACAGCTGCTTGAAATAATTGAACAGCAGCTGGTGCTGTCTGGAGAGCACGGCAAGCGGAACATCATGTCCCATCGAGGCCGTGGGCTCCACACCGTTCTCTGCCATCGGGAGGATGTCATCCCGCACGTCCTCGTAGGTGTAGCCGAAAACCTTATAGAGCTTGTCGCGAAGCTCCTGATCGTGGGTCGGAATTTTTTTGTTCGGGATGGCAAGTCCGGACAGATGCAGCAGGTTGCCGTCCAGCCACTCACCGTACGGCTCACGTCCTGCATAAAGGCTCTTGCACTCCTCGTCCGAAATGATCTTTTTCTGCTTCGTATCCACAAGAAGGATGCGGCCCGGCTCCAGGCGCGACTTCTTCACGATATGCTGCGGTGCAATGTCGAGAACGCCGACCTCCGAGGCCAGAATCAGACGGTTGTCATCTGTGATGTAGTAGCGGGAGGGACGAAGCCCGTTGCGGTCCAGGGTCGCGCCCACCACATCGCCATCGGAGAACAGGATTGCCGCAGGGCCATCCCAGGGCTCCATCATTGTTGCATAGTAGTGGTAGAAATCCTTTTTGTCCTGCTCCATGAAGCGGTTGTTCTTCCACGGCTCCGGTATGATGACCATCATGGCAAGCGGAAGCGGCATCCCGTTCATGTACAGGAATTCCAGCGTGTTGTCCAGCATCGCAGAGTCGGATCCCTTCTCCGCAATGACCGGGAAAATCTTATCAATGTCCTTCTCCATGACCGGCGAGGACATGGTCTCTTCACGGGCCAGCATACGGTCGCTGTTGCCGCGGATGGTATTGATCTCGCCGTTATGCGCGATCATCCGGTACGGATGCGCGCGGTTCCAGGACGGGGTTGTGTTGGTGGAGAACCGGGAGTGCACGATGGCAATCGCGGTCTCGTAGTCACGATCCTGCAGATCGTCGTAGAACTTCCGCAGCTGCATGACAAGGAACATGCCCTTGTAAACGATGGTTCTGGAGGATAAGGAGCAGATGTAGGTATCCTCACTGCTCTGTTCAAACTCGCGGCGGACCACATAAAGTCTCCGGTCGAATTCAATTCCCTTTTCCACATCCTCGGGCTTTCCGATAAAGCACTGCATGATGCAGGGCATCGAGTCCTTCGCCAGATCACCCAGAATTTCCGGATGAACCGGTACCTTCCTCCAGCCAAGGAACTCCAGTCCGTCCTTTCTGGTGATGACCTCCAGCATTCGCATCGCGAAGGTGCGCTTTAAGCTGTCATTCGGAAAAAAGAACATTCCGACGCCATACTCACGCTCTCCGCCAAGCGTAATGCCGGCTGCTGCCGCTGCCTTTCTGAAGAACTTGTGGCTGATCTGGGTCAGAATCCCGACGCCGTCGCCAACCTTTCCGGTTGCGTCCTTGCCGGCGCGGTGCTCCAGCTTCTCAACGATATGAAGTGCATCGTCCAGAACCTGATAATCCTGATGACCGTCGATGTTGACAATGGTTCCGATTCCGCAGGCATCGTGCTCTTCCTGCAGTCCTTCATACATTCGGCTTACCTGTGATTCCTGTAATGTTTTCATATTCTCTCATTCTCTTTACTTGTTGTGCCGGTGAATATTGTGTCTGTGCTTTTCAGTACAGCAACAATTCCTGGTCCGTTTATCCCGGATCAGGAATTGCCATCGCCCTTCCTTGGCTTCCTGTACAGCAAGTCCCGGTTTTTATGACAGAACCGGGACCGCCTTTTATGAATTTATCAGCGAAGCGAGAACAGCATCTCTCCGTAGGTCGGATAAGGAAGATAGCCATCCGGAATGATGGCTTCTGCCTTGTCGACAGAGGAGCGGAGCGCATCCATATCTGCCAGAATGGTTTCATGGTAGAATTTCGCAGCCTTCAGCTCGTCCGTTTCCTTCTCGGCCTTCTGGGTATCCTTGCTCAGCTTGTCCAGAGACTTGCTGATCCTCTCAGAGGTTTCATCCAGAGTTGTGATGATCTCGTCCTCGTAGGTGCACTTCAGCTGAGGAAGGAGCTGCTTCTTCTTCAGAGCTTCGTTCGTGACATCCTTCATGTAGCTGACAAGACCGCTTGTGAAGTCCTTGCGAACCATCTCCTGCATCGTCAGCGACTCAATGTGAATGGTCTTGGAGTAGTTCTCCAGGAAGATTTCGTATCTGGACTGAAGTTCCTCCTCCGTAAAGACTTTATGCTTGGTAAACAGCGCAACTGCTTTGTCGGAAACCAGTCTCGGCATTGCGTCCGGAAGAGACTTCAGATTGTCAAGGCCTCTCTTCTTTGCTTCCTCAAGCCACTCATCCGTGTAGCCGTTGCCATTGAACAGAACCTTCTTGTGGGCATCCAGAAGCTTCTTTAAGAGCTTCTTGACCTCGTCACCCATCTCTCTCTTCTTAACGTCCTTCAGAGCGTCATAGATCTCAGCAAGCTTCTCCGCTACTGCCGTGTTCAGGACAATGTTCGGGTCTGCAACCGACAGGGAAGAGCCCGGCATACGGAACTCAAACTTATTGCCGGTGAAGGCAAACGGTGATGTGCGGTTGCGATCGGTCGTATCCTTCATGATGTGAGGAAGGACTGCGCTCCCAAGGCTCATCGAGCTCTTTCCGGTTCCCTTGAAGGCAGTTCCCTCATCAATCGACTTCAGAACTTCTGCCAGCTCATCGCCGACAAAAACGGAAATGACAGCCGGCGGCGCCTCGTTTGCGCCCAGACGATGATCGTTTCCTGCCGTTGCAACACTGACTCTCATCAGGTCTGCATACTCATCCACTGCTGCGATGGTTGCCAGCAGGAAGACCAGGAACTGAATGTTCTCAGCAGGTGTTTTGCCGGGATCCAGAAGGTTCTCACCGGTATCGGTGATGATCGACCAGTTGTTGTGCTTGCCGGAGCCGTTGACTCCGTCAAACGGCTTCTCATGCAGAAGGCATGCGTAGTTGTGCTTGTCCGCAACCTTCTTCATCATCTCCATGGTCAGCTGGTTGTGATCCACGGCGATATTGGCCGTCTCAAAAACAGGTGCAAGCTCATGCTGGCTGGGAGCAACCTCGTTGTGCTTGGTCTTGGCAGGAACGCCGAGCTTCCAGAGCTCCTGATCCAGGTCGTGCATATATTCGGATACCTTCGGCTTCAGAACACCGAAATAGTGATCCTCCATCTCCTGTCCCTTCGGAGCCGGTGCACCAATCAGTGTGCGGCCGGTCAGAAGCAGGTCCTTACGCTTGAGGTACATATCCTTGTCGATCAGGAAATACTCCTGCTCGGATCCTACTGTGGTATCTACATGTGTCACCTCTTCGTTGCCCAGAAGGTGCAGCACCTTGACTGCCTCTGTGGAGAGCGCCTCCATGGAGCGAAGAAGCGGTGTCTTCTTATCCAGTGCCTGTCCGCCGTAGGAGCAGAAGGCGGTCGGGATGTAGAGCGTTCCGTCCTTGATAAATGCCGGTGAAGACGGATCCCAGGCAGTATAGCCTCTTGCCTCAAAAGTAGCGCGAAGACCGCCGGAAGGGAAGGACGAAGCATCGGGCTCACCCTTTACCAGCTCTTTTCCGGAGAACTCCATGATGACCTTTCCATCCGGAGTCGGCGAAATAAAGCTGTCGTGCTTTTCTGCCGTAAGTCCGGTCATCGGCTGGAACCAGTGAGTGAAATGCGTTGCGCCGCGTTCAATCGCCCAGTTCTTCATAACTGCTGCGACAGTATTCGCAACGTCCAGCTCCAGATGGCTTCCATTCTTAATGCTCTTATGAACTGCCCGGTAGATGTCCTTCGGCAGACGTTCCTTCATTACCTGATCTCCGAAGACGAGACTTCCGTAGATTTCAGGAATTGATCCCATTGTTTCCATTCTCTATCCTCCTTTTTCTTTCATGCCATCCGTGATTCCCGGAATCACGGAAAACAAAAAAGCGCCTTGAAAGACAGTTTCTCTGTCTCTCAAAGCGCCTTTGCTTTATGGACGTAGGTTTATCACATTGCTTTTTTCATGTCAACACTTTTTCTTTCTGATTGTATACAAAAATACATTCTTCTGCATTTTGTCCTTTTTATACGCAGATCTTTCTGTTTTCTTTGTGAGACTTTCTCTTGACAATTATTTTCCGCAGCGCAATAATGCGGGATATTAAGAAGCGACAAAGAGGTCGCGTACTCACCTTCCATATATATGGAAACCGGCTCCGTCACAGAAGGGATCCGGATGCGGTGAGGACGAGCTCTTTGCCGCTTCTTTTTATTTTGAATAATTTCAGAAGGAGAATATGTTATGTGCTCAATTTTAGGTTACTGCGGTGCATCCGCGCGGAAAGAAGATGCTGCCGCGGCTCTTGCCAAGACCATTTCCAGGGGCCCCGACGATTCCAGACTTATTGATACCGGAAAGGGATTTCTCGGTTTCAATCGTCTTTCCATTATGGGACTGACGCCGGAGGGAATGCAGCCCTTCGAAAGAGATGGTAGCTATGTTGTCTGCAACGGCGAAATTTACGGGTTCCGCCCGATGAAAGAGTACCTGAAGGGACGCGGCTATACTTTTGTTTCCGACAGTGACTGCGAGATCCTTCTTCCTTTATATGAAGAGTACGGCGTAGATATGTTCCGCCTTCTGGATGCGGAATATGCGCTGATCCTGTTTGACGGCCGCACCGGTGAGTACATCGCCGCCCGCGACCCGATCGGAATCCGCCCTCTGTATTACGGCTATGATAAAAAGGGCGTCATCGTCTTTGCTTCGGAGCCGAAGAACCTGATCGAGCTGTGCGACAAGATCCTTCCGTTCCCTCCCGGCTGCTATTATAAGGACGGTTCCTTCCATACTTATCGTGACATGACCGATATTGACTACTATAGTCAAGATGACCTGGATACGATTTGCACGAACATTCATGACAAGCTGATGCGCGGTATTGAGAAGCGTCTCGATGCCGATGCTCCGGTCGGCTACCTGCTCTCCGGCGGCCTTGATTCCTCCCTTGTCTGCGGCGCTGCCGCAAAGCTGATGGACAAGCCTCTGGAGACCTTCTCCATCGGCATGGACATCGATGCCATCGATCTGAAATATGCGAGACAGGTTGCGGAGTACATTCATTCCAATCATCACGAGGTCATCATCACACGTGACGATGTAATCAATGCTCTTGAACCGGTTGTCGCCGCACTTGGAACCTTTGACATTACTACCATCCGCGCTTCCATCGGCATGTATCTTGTCTGCAAGTGGATTCACGAGAACACCGACATCCGCGTCATCCTGACCGGTGAAATCTCCGACGAGCTGTTTGGCTACAAATATACCGATTTTGCCCCGAGTGCAGACGCCTTCCAGAAGGAAGCCGAGAAACGAATTCGCGAAATCAATGTCTATGATGTGCTCCGCGCAGACCGTTGCATCTCCGTCAACTCTCTGGAAGCCCGGGTTCCCTTCGGCGATCTGGATTTCGTGGACTATGTCATGCACATCGATCCGGAAAAGAAGCTCAACAAATACGGAATCGGCAAATATCTGGTTCGCCATGCTTTTGAAAAGGATGAGCTGATTCCCGAATCCATTCTGATGCGTGAAAAAGCGGCCTTCTCCGACGCCGTCGGACACTCCCTCCGGAATGATCTGATTGAATATGCGGAATCCCTCTACACCGACGAAGAATATGAGGAAAAATGCCGCAAATACACACACTGCACTCCGTTCACGAAAGAGTCTCTTCTCTACCGTGAGCTGTTCGAGAAGTACTCCCCCGGCCAGAGCCAGATGATTCCTGATTTCTGGATGCCGAACAAGAGCTGGGAAGGCTGCAACGTCAACGATCCTTCCGCAAGAGTGCTCTCCAACTACGGCGCCTCCGGAGAATAAACGAAATTCTCCGGCGCCGCGAGCGGGAATTTCGCGAAGGCGAATTCTCCAATGCCGAGAGCGTGGAAACGAAGTTTCCCGCTCTAAGTAGGAGAATCTGCCATCAGGCAGATTCAAGTGTCGGTGGAGAATTTCGCGAAGGCGAATTCTCCGCCAACCGAGCAAGCACATGCTGTGCTTGCTCGCAGTAGGAGTTGTTGCCATCGGGCAACAACGAGTACGGTAGTAAGGCGGTTCTTCCGCGGGACCGCTTCACTATACATATTCTCTATTCTTTTTTCACGGAAAAGCCGCGTCCCTCTGGACGCGGCTTTTTCGTATCTATTCTTATTCATCCCTCGCTTGCTTTTTCTTCCGCAGGGATTATTTCTTCCGCTCAGATGCATCCCCAGCTCGCTCTTTTGTGCCGCAGGGATTACTTTTTCTGCCCGGATTCATCCCTATCTTGCTTTTTTGTGCCGCAGGGATTATTTCTTCCGCTCAGATGCATCTCTATCTTGCTCTTTCCCACCACAGGGATTATTGCGACCGCCCGGATTCATCCCTATCTTGCTCTTTTTCTCCGCAGGGATGATTTCTTCTGCTCAGATGCATCCCCAGCTTGCTTTTTTCACCACAGGGATTATTTCGACCGTTCAGATTCATCTCTATCTTGCTTTTTTCTTCCGCAGGGATTATTTCTTCTGCGCAGATTCATCCCTATCTTGCTCTTTTTCACTGCAGGGATTACTTCTTCCGCCCGGATTCATCCTTATCTTGCTCTTTTTCTCCGCAGGGATTATTTCGACCGTTCAGATTCATCTCTATCTTGCTCTTTTTCTCCGCAGGGATTACTTCTGCCGCCCGGATTCATCTCTATCTTGCTCTTTTTCTCCGCAGGGATTACTTCTTCCGCCCGGATTCATCCCCAGCTTGCTCTTTTTCTCCGTAGGGATTATTTCTGCTGTGCAGATGCATCTCTATCTTGCTCTTTTCTTCCGCAGGGATTATTTCTTCCGCCCAGATTCATCTCTATCTTGCTCTTTTTCTCCATGGGGATTATTTCCGCCGCCCGGATTCATCCCCAGCTTGCTTTTTCCACCACAGGGATTACTTCCGCCGCCCGGATTCATCTCTATCTTACTCCTCTGAAGTGGTAAGCTTATTTTGGACACAGAGGGGTTAACTTTTGGACATTGATTC
>ERZ1026880.117-NODE-117-length-44264-cov-76.447940_pt1 | contig 44264 bp, 75 predicted proteins | sample MGYA00380170_ERZ1026880 | MGnify/ENA primary metagenome ERZ1026880 (study PRJEB33269, sample SAMEA4719806) | human gut metagenome | biome: human-associated habitat; feature: organic feature; material: feces | place: Cameroon | collected 2013-10 ...
ATATTATATTATATCAAGATTGATATAATATAATAACTACAAGGTATAAGTTAGAATAAAACTATAAAATATCTACAAGATTATAATTAATTACTACAAGATATTAGTTTTAATAATAATTTATAGCTCATAATTGACAAAAATATAATTTTATGCTATACTGTATATATGTGTAAACATTAAGCAAATTATTTTTCTTTAGAATCCTAAAAGAAAAAGATTATGAACTTTCTGTAAATTTTACAAAACCCCCTTGACAAAGCAAGACCCTTGTGGTATAATACGGGTACAAGTCAAAAGACTTTAAATATAAAAATTTCAAAAAAAAACAAAGAAATGAGGTATGTTGATTTGGCATTGCAACTGAAAACAGCCGTAAGAAAAAAGGCAAAGTTGAAAATCGGCATCGCAGCACCATCTGGCGCTGGTAAGACAATGAGTTCGCTTCTTTTGGCTTACGGTATTGTAAAAGGCGAACATCCGAAGTGGTCTGATGAGGACTGTTGGGCAAAAATTGCTATTATTGATTCCGAAAATGGTTCTGGTGAGCTTTATGCTGGATATGACCAAAAGGGAATCAAGATTGGCAATTATCAGAGCATTACACTTACGCCCCCATATACCCCACAGCAGTACATTGAAGCAATCAAGCTGTGTAAGGAAGCTGAAATGGAGTGCGCCATCATTGACTCTGCTTCTCATTTGTGGATGGCTGTTCTTGATAAGCAGGGTAATATTGCCGCAAAGACTGGTAATTCTTACACATCTTGGCGTGAGCCTTCCAAGGAGCATAGCGAGTTCGTAGACTGTATGCTTCAGACTGATATGCATATTATTGCTACCCTGCGTTCTAAAACTGCTTATGAGATTAGCAAGGATGAGCGTGGTAAGAACTCTGTACAGAAGCTTGGTCTTTCCCCCGTTGCAAGAGATGGTTTTATTTATGAGTTTACTCTTTTCTTCGATATTGACGAAACTCATATTGCCGGTGCTACCAAAGACCGTACTGGCATTTTTGATGGCCAGTTCTTGAAGATTGATAGTGATACTGGTAAGAAGCTTGCAGCTTGGTTGGATGGTGCTGCTCCAGAAGATACAGTACAAAAGGTTGTTCTTGAAAAGGCAAATCCTGTAAATGCGCCAGAAGCTTCGAACATTGTTCCAGAGATTACAGCAGCTTTTAAACAAAAGGTTGATGCTGGTAAGTCGAAGGATGAGATTTATGACCTTATTGCGAAGATTAATGGTGGTTCCAAGCGTTATGATACTGTAAAAGATACCTCCAAGCTGAAGGAAATTCTTGAAGCAGTACAAGATTATTAATTTTAGTGAGGTAAAAAATTAATGTTTAGTAACAATTCTTATATTACTATCTGGAAGAAGACCCCAAAGACTACTGATGATGGCAGAATTACATCTTATAGTTGTCAGTGTTCTACAAGCAAGAAGGAGTTTGGTGGCGGTTACAAGACTGACTTTAGTAGCTATGTAAAATTTGTTGGTGATGCAGTACCTGTCGTACATGGCGTTCCAGAAGGTGGTCGTGTAAAGATTCTTAATTGTGGCGTTTCCAACTTTTTCAATAAACAGAATAATACTACATTCTGGGATTGTGTGGTGTTTAATTGCGAGGATGCTGGCGGTAAGCCCGCTGTAAAACCTGATGTTCAAACTATTTCTGCTCCAAAGGGTGACGCTGCACCTGCTGAAGACCTGCCGTTTTAATTAAATATTGGGGTGAACAAACAATGAAATATGTTTGTAGTTATTGTGGAAAGACTTCTGAAGACATTGAGGTAATAAAAGCTTGTGAAGCAAGACATGAAGAGCTGAAGAAGAAGGCAGAGGAAGCGAAGGCTAAAAGAGAAACTTTATATTCTGAATATAAGGCCGACCTTGAAAAACTTGATAAGCTCGTGAAGGAAATTAACGATAAATATTCTGCTTGTGATTTTCCAACAGTAGGCACATATACTACGAGGTATTCTAATAACGATAAATCCGTAAATAGTTTACTTTCGAGTTTGTGGAGTGATTTCCTCCGTTGATAAACTTTGACAAAGACACATACCAGTTCATTTTAGATGGGCTGGTATGGTCTTACTCAAACCTATCTTCCTTTGACAATTGCCCTAAAATGTGGTATAATACATATATAGATAAGTCTGAAAAGAAAGAAAATTTCTTTTCACAGTATGGCTCATATATGCATCTTATTTTAGAAATGTTTTCAAAACAGAAGTTGGATTTTCCAGAACTTGTTCCGTATTTTGAGGAAAATTACGACAAGTTTATAACAGAATATCCACCTTTTGAAAAAATGGAAACTTCTTACTACAATCAAGCAGTTGATTTTCTATCAACATTTGAAGGTTTTACAGATAAAACTGTTGGAACAGAATTAAAGATGGAATATCAAATAGAACTGTATGGAAAGAAAAGAGATTTTATTGCTTATATTGATAGACTATCTATGGATGATAATGGATATATAATCAATGATTATAAATCAAAGGGTAAGTTTAGTTCAAAGGCAGAGAGGGAAAAATATTTAAGACAGCTTTATATTTATTCGTTATCTGTAAAAGAGAAATATGGAGTGTTCCCATATAAACTGAAGTTTAATCATTTTAGAACAAAATCGGAAACCGTAGAAATTTTTAATGAAAATAAACTTCTACAAACACTTAAATGGGCCGATAATTGTGTTGAACGAATATACAATGCTGAAATATTTGTTCCAAACCACAATGATTTCTTCTGTAATCATTTATGTAGTGTTTCTGATTCCTGCTTAACGGAGGAATGACATGAAAGTTTCTATTGAGAAAATCAATGAAGCAAAAGCTCTTCTTGGTGATGCCGCAGCTAAAATTATAGCTGACGGTATCCCCCTTGATGGTTTTACTGAAACAGCAACTTCTATTTGTGCCTTTAGTCCATTTAGACATGAAACAAAGCCAAGTTTCATGTGGAATAAAAAAGAATATTATTTCAAAGACTTTGGAAATGGCAAAGTTGTTGGTATTCTTGATTACTTTATTATTTATGAGTCAAAGTCGTATTCCGAAGCTGTAAAGGCTTTGTTCGAGCTTGTTGGAATGGAATATTCCGAAAGGGATTTCGAGGTACAGGAAGAAGCTTCAAAATGGATTTGTGTTCCAGACGAGGAGCCAAACGATAGGGCGATTGTTGAGGATTATCTTGCTAAAAGATGTATTAGTAATGAAACTCTTGACTTTTGTTCTGTAAAACAGGCTGAAAATGGTGATATTGCTTATCAGTTTAAAGACCAAGATGGTAAGCTTATTACTACAAAATATCGTGTGTCGCACAAAGCAACCAACAAAGACCTTATGAAGTGGAGATGGAAAAAGGGTTTTACGAACCCGCCACTTCTTTATGGTCTTGATAAGATAGATATAACAAGGCCAGTATTGATAACAGAGGGCTTAAATGACAGGCTTGCTTGTGTTGAAGCTGGGTTTATGAACACGGTGTCAATCCCCGGTGGAGCGGCAGATATGTCATGGGTCGATACGAATTATGAATTTCTTGAAAAGTTAGAGTCAATTATTATTTGGTCTGATAGCGACGAACCTGGACGAAAGATGGCAAAAAACTGTGCCATGCGCCTTGGTCAGTATAGGGTAAAAATCGTTGAACCTAACCCAGATATTCAAGAAGAAATTCGTAATTATTATGCCAAGTATGGTGCCGATGAAGATAAGATTGATGCCAATAATGTTCTTATAGCTTGTGGTAAAGACGCAGTTCTTGCCATGATAGCGTCTGCTAAAATCACCGATAACCCATTTGTTAGTCGTTTGATGGATGCAGAAGAAAAGGATATTATGAGTTTGCCGAGAACTCCAACTGGAATACAAGAAATCGACAATACATTTTGGGGAACTTTTGAGGGACAATTAGTCATTTTAACCGGTGCGGCAGGCTCCGGCAAGAGCTCCTTAATTAACACTATGTTCGTTGCTGGCCCGCTGGAGGCTGGTGAAAAGGTTTTTATCTACTCTGGCGAGATTAATCCTGGTATGTTGCTTGGTAATGTACTTAAACCATTGGCTTCTCGAAGGCATATACTTGAATTTGAAAATGAAAATGCCCCAAACGGATATAGTGTCACTAAAGAATCTGTAAAAGCAATGAAAAAGTTTTATTATGATTCTGTATTTGTTTACAATGAAGAAAATGATTTTGATACTAATTCAAAGTCTATTATGGACGCCATGTCTTATGCCTATAAAAGATATGGAGTAACAAATTTCGTTGTAGACTCTTTGCTTACTGTTGACTGTTCAAAAGAAGATGGTGAGTCAAAATATGACAAGGAAGCAAACTTTGTTAAGAAGCTGAAGGTTTTTACAAATCGAAATCCTGTTAAAGTTTGTTTGGTCGTCCATTCAAGAAAACTTCCACAAGGGGCCACCGAAATTGGCGCTGATGATATTCAAGGTAGTAGCACTCATGTAAAGGCTTGTAATAGAGCATTTAGTGTTAATAGACTTTATAACGACCCAGAGGGGTATGATGTTGTTCTGACCTGTCTTAAAGATAGAGAGACTGGTCTTTTGAATAAAAAAGTAAAACTTCATTATGATAACAAGTCTTTTAGACTTTACTCTAATGAAGAAGAACGGGATAAGGCTTATAGTTGGGAAAAATGTAGCAAGATTCAATACCCAGATAATATTGTGGATAGAATTGTTGCTAATATTCACGAGGAGGAGCCAGCACCAGTCGGTATTTTTGGTTAAGGTGAATTTATGATTACAAAAGAAAAGTTTGTTTCTTACTTCGATAGACTTAAAAAGTTCTGGGAAGTTGAGGAAAAGGTTTCTGATGCTTTTAAAGACTTGAATTTCATGTCGTTTTCGTATTGCGACTTTGAAGACCTTATGCTTGATGTGCTTATGGATGCCATGAATGATAAGGACGAGTTCATTACATGGTGGATTTATGACCGTGAGTGCGGAGAAAAAGATTCAATTGTTAAATATGTTGATACAGATAAGGTTGAAAAAGAGGTTGAACTTAAAACCGTTGAAGACCTTTATGATTTTCTTGTCGCAGAATATAAGTAATACTTGACAAACCCCTCTAATTATGTTATAATAAAGACATAAAAGGAGGGGTTTATATGAAATTTGAAGAAATCCGAAATATTGTTAAAAGCAAAAAGAACGGAACATTTATGTCTATGACATACGAAAAAGATGTTCCAGTAAAGGCTGCCTATAAAGGCACTATCATTTATAGAAAGACGACAATTGTTGTTAGATGCGGTGTGGAATACGATAATATATCCGCAGTAAAAGACAAGCGAAATAACGGACAATTGCCGCATGAAAATGAGGGGTTGCCTTGGGGTAAGTGGAAAGAATATCCGTATTTCATTGAACATAACGGAAAAGTGTATTTGAGATGCGCTACTGTAAATGGTAATAAAGCAAAAAGCAGTTATTACATGAATGGAAACGCAATCGAAAAGGAAAAGCTCGACGGTATTATAAGAAAAGAAAGTGGTGGCAATATGGATATTATGACTATTAATATAGACAACATCGTTTCTGTTGCGTGAGGTTTATATGGATAAATGTAAGTTTCCAGATGGAGTTGTAGTTAAGCTTGATGGAGTACACGAAATGAAACCTCATGCTTATAGACTGAAACAAAAATTAAAGAATGTTACAGTAGAGATACTTGAATGTTCGGAATGTGGGGATGTTTCTGTTGGTTGGTACAGGCAAGAAGACACAGAAGAAATCGAATAATTTAGCGCAGATTATGGCCGTTATTTCCGTTATGGGGGCGTTGTATTTTGTCATGTCGCTTCTTACAATTAGAGCAGGGAACATTAGAATTTCGCTTGCCTCTCTTGTTACGGTTGTTATGGCCTATTTGTGTGGCCCAACAATGGCTGCGATTTCTGTATTTATAGGAGAATTTTTGGGCCAGTTATTGAACTATGGAATTGGTGTTACTACTATTTTGTGGATAATTCCACCAGTATTAAGAGCAATTCTTGTTGGTAATCTATATTGGCTATTTAGAAAGATTACAATAGATGGTGTTAAGGAAATTGGTTTTTATCATTTTCTATTGGTAAATTCGATGTCCAGTATTATTGTTACAATAGCAAATACTGGAGTGATGGCGCTGGATGCTATAATTTTAGGATACTATACAAAAGCATATGTTTTCGCAGCATTTTTTGTAAGGCTTGGCCTTGGTATTGTTACGGCGATTGTGGTTTCAATTATAGCATTTCCAATTATAAATGGTGTTCGGGGGTATGTAGGTGGGAATTTACAGAAAAATTAATAGATTTGTAAGAAAATTTGTGCATAAAGACCATTCTTTTGTGGCAAATCTGATTTCTGCGGAAGATGAAAGAATCAACAAAACTATTGAGCTTATTGCTTCCGAGAACTTCCCAAGCGAAGCGGTTCGTGCAGCTTTAGCATCATCGTTTGTGTGTAAATATACAGAGGGTTATCCCGAAAACCGTTATAGTGGGAACGAAGGCCGTTATTATGGAGGCTGCAGATGCGCCGACGCCCTTGAAGAGTATTGTTGCAAGAAGTGGCGTGAAGCGTTTAAGACGGACTATCATGTAAATGTTCAGCCATTGAGTGGTAGTTCAGCAAACGCAGCCGCATATGCGTCAGTCCTTAATCCAGGAGATACAATATTGTCCATGAGCATGGATTCTGGCGCACACCTAACGCACTCGTCACCAGTTAGCTTTGTTAGTAAGTTTTATAATGTTGTAACATATGGCCTTGACAAAGACGGAATTATCTGCTATAATGATATAGCGAATAAAATCAAGCAGTATAAGCCAAAATTGGTTCTTGCTGGAGCTTCTGCGTATTCAAGAGAAATTGATTTTCGCAGAATTAAGCGTATTATTGATGATTCTGTGAAGAATGGTGATGTAGAAGAAAGACCATACTTTATGGTTGACATGGCTCATATTGCTGGTCTTATTGTCGGTGACGAACATCAAACGCCATTTGGGTTGGCTGATATTATCACCACAACTACCCATAAGACACTTCGTTCTTGCAGGGGAGGTTTGATTTTCTGCAGAAAAGAGCTTGCTCACAAGGTTGACAGCGCAGTATTTCCATTCTACAATGGCGGTACACATCAGAACATTGTTGCTGCTAAAGCAATTGGTGCCGAAGAAGCTTGCACAAAGGAATACTATGACTATATTCATCAAGTGGTACTTAACGCCAAAGCTATGTGTGATGAATTTATCTATGCTGGCTATGATGTAGTTAGTGGTGGAACAGACAATCACCTGTTCATGCTTGACTTTACCAATACACACCCTCATGTGACTGGTAAGATGGTTCAAGACGCTTTGGAGAAGATTGATATTGCTGTAAATAAAAACATGGTTCCTGGTGATAAGCGTGGCCCTAAAGAAGCAAGCGGTATTCGTATTGGTACGCCAGCTATGACTACTCGTGGCTGGAAGGAACATGACTTTGCTGTTTGCGCACATAGAATTATGGCTGTAATTGATTCATTAGAGACAAAGGCAAAATTAAGGGAGGTGGATAATTGAGTAGAATATTTGTTACTGGTGATACCCACAGAGGTTTTCAACGCCTGTTTAACTTCCAAGATTTTGACCAAAATGACCTTACGAGAGATGATTATTTGATTATTTGTGGTGATTTTGGCGGAATTTGGGATGGTGGCGGTGGCGATAAAAAGGTAATTGAAAGTCTTGGCAGACTAAAATATACCATTTTGTTTGTGGACGGCAACCACGAATCCTTTAGTGCTTTGTATGACTACCCTGTTGAAGAATGGCATGGTGGATATGTTCATAGAATTTCTGACAACATTTTACACCTTTGTCGTGGTCAAGTGTTCGACATTGACGGAAAGAAGTTCTTTACATTTGGTGGTGCCGCATCACATGATATTTCTGATGGTATTCTTGACCCCAAAGACCCAGATTTTAAGAAGAAATATCTTAAACTTTATCATAACCCCATGGCTATGTTTAGGATTTTGGGCGAAAGCTGGTGGCCAGAGGAAATGCCAAGCAACAAAGAATATAATGTTGGAATTAGCAATCTTGAAAAGGTTGACTATAAAGTTGACTATATCATTTCTCATTGTCCGCCATCATCCGCACTTCTTTATTTCGGTAACGGAACATACAAAACTGATGAACTTTCTGACTATCTTGAAAAGATTTTTCAAAAGGTTCAGCCCAAAGCCTTCTATTGTGGACATATCCACATTGATGAAAATTACGATAAAATTCATGTTTTATATTATGACATTCAAGAGATTGTGTAATAAAATAAGGTGATATTATGGATTTTAATTATATTGATGCCAAAACAGCAAGATTTTTATTGGGTTTAAACGATAGAAGTATTTACGGAAGTCTTGCCTATCGTTGTGCTTATAGTGAAATTATTAGAGCAATAATTAGGGGTAATGATTATTGTGATTTTACCATTACTGAAAAAGATGACAAGATTGGACAGCTTGTTATTGATGAACTTCGTAACGCTGGATTTAAAGCAGATGTTAGACTTGACCGAAAAGTAGAGCCGTTTATGGTAGAAGTTAGATGGTAAAAACTTTATAATTTACCAATAAAATATCAGTTTTATGTTATATGAGTGAGAACAAATATACCAGTGAAGATTTAAAAACAATGAAGTCATGGTCGCTTGAAAGAAAAATTCAAGTGACGCAGACAAGAATCATTGAATGGTATCAACATTTCAATGGCAATGTTTATGTGTCGTTTAGCGGCGGCAAGGATTCCACGGTTCTTTTGGATTTGGCAAGAAGGATTTATCCAGATATTGAGGGCGTTTTTATGGATACTGGACTTGAATATCCTGAAATTCGTAACTTTGTTAAGTCAAAAGATAATATAACATGGTTAAAACCAGAACTTAATTTCAGACAAGTCATTGATAAATATGGTTACCCTGTTGTTAGTAAGCGTGTGGCTGGGTATGTAGCAACAGCAAGAAGAAATCCCAATTCTGTTAGAGCAAAAACATTGACTGGTGAAATACCATCATTGTTTGCTTCTAATGGCAAGTGGGGGGGGCTAATTGATGCACCTTTTAAGATTTCTGACGCTTGTTGTCATAAAATGAAGGTTGAACCAGCTAAAAAATATCAAAAACAAACTGGTAAATATCCTATTTTGGCTACAATGGCAGACGAATCATTGAATAGAAAGAAGAAGTGGCTAAAGGACGGATGTAACGCATTTGACAGTAAAGAGTGTACATCACAACCAATGTCGTTTTGGACAGAACAAGATGTTTTAAGATACTTAAAAGAGTTCAATATAGAATATGCTTCTGTATATGGCGACATAGTTGAAGAAAACGGTAAGTTAAAAACTACTGGTTGTAAAAGAACTGGTTGTATATTCTGTTGTTTTGGAGTACAAAACGAAAAAGAACCAAATAGATTCCAAATGTTGCGAGAGACTCATCCACAGATTTATGATTATTGTATGCGTAAATGGGAGAACGGAGGATTGGAATTAAATAGGGTTCTTGACTATATTGGCGTTAAATATTAACAAATTTTCAATATTTTATGAACATTTTGTGTTCATACTTGACAAAAGCATAATAATATGATATACTAATGGTGTAGTAAAGAAAGAAAAGTGTCTTGCTACACCATTTTTTACATCTTGGAGTGTTTTATGGCTAAATGGGAAAATATCGTAACTGATTGGAAAATTGAATATAAACCTGTTTGGAATGTCGAAGGAAAGATTGCTGGCTGGAGGCCAAAAGCATCAGTATATGCTCGTGGTGGAAGGGCTGAAGTAGTACTTGCGGATGTAAATACTAATTATGAAATAAAGGTTGACAAAGATGGATATGTTTATATAAATGACAATAAATATAACGCTTTTGATTGTCTAAAACCAGCAGAAAAGCGTGGTCTATATGATTTGTGTATAGATAGTCACATAGACATACCTGATACTATTTCCAAAGACAGCCCATGTTATAAACAATTTATGAAAGAAAAGTATAGTATATGAATAAAATAGGGCAAGAGTGGGCAAGTGCAAATTTAATTTTTAGTGAAGTAACGCTTGATAGCTACGGAGACAAAAAATTTGATGTATATGAACTTGAGGATTATTTTGGTAGTAAATACCTTATGTGGGTCGAACACATTAATAAGACTAAAAATGGCTTATATAATTTGTGTATAGAAAATCATATAAATATTCCTGATGGCATTTCCAAAGATAGCCCCTGCTATAAGCAGTTTATGAAGGAAAAGGAAGGGAAGTGAGTATAAGTTCGTGACTAAATTTTGTCCAGAATGTGGTAGCGTATTAACATTAGCAAATGATGATGGGCACACGAAGTTTTATCTATGTAGAGAATGTTTGTCTACATGGGTAACAGATGTTAAAAACAACACGGAAACAGAATTACAAAGATATTTCTTTGGATAAATATTAGGTGAAAAACATGGAATATGTTATTGGAATTTCCATATTTATAATTATAATCTATTTTTCATTATTAATAGTTATACTTTTAAAACTTTTTATAGAATATATCGTTGATATTATAGAATATATCATTGATGAAATTAGATGGTGGTGATTAATATGACAGAATATATTAGCAAAGAAACTGCGATTGCAAAGTTGACTGCCTTGGAAGTAACCAAACCAAATGCTATAATTGTAGACGCAAAACGGGTGTTGGCGGATATACCAACGATAGATATAAATGAGGAGGATAATTAAATGGACGCTGTAAAGTTTTTGGAAGAACGAAAGAGAATGGCAAAGAGTGGTGAACTTCTGCCGGAGATTGGCGTTGACATCACTTACGATTCAGAGAAAATAGTTGCAATAGTCGAGGAATGGTCTGCTGCACATCAGCGCAAGACGAGGCAAAGCGTGTTTCTTGAACACTGGCCTAATGCCAAAGTCTTTGTGGATGGTGTGTTAGACTTTTGTCCACGGGAACTGGATAGCAGCTATCCATGTCAATCAACCGATATTGAAATGCGTTGTCAATCTTGCCGTCGCAAGTTCTGGATGCAGGAGATAGAATGAAGAAAGGATAAACTATTATGACAAAAGATGCTTATGAAATGTTTGAGCTGATTTCTGGTGTATATTTCGGAAAACAGTATTATTTTGAAGATAACAACGACATGGTTTATAGTAGACTTTCCCATAGTTATATGACTAAAGACGATGCATTAGGGGAGTTTTTGGATGAAATTCAAAGTTATGAATGTTGATTTAAATAACAATATAGAATGTTGTCAATGTCAGTATCTTATGTTTTCAGATTGCTATGGTGAGTGTTCTAAAGGAAATATATCTGGCATTGTTCAACCCCATTTTTCTTGTGGAAAGGGTGAATTTAGAAACGATAAGGAAGATTAAAATGTTTTTTCACGACATACTACCACCTTCAAGAATACCTCCCCCACCAGCACCATATTATAGAAATAAAGCGCAAGAAATGCGTGATATTTCTAAAAAAGCAATACATAATATTGTAGAAGAAGAATATAACAATATTTTAACTGCGATTCGTTGGGTGGCAGAGACTGGACATGGAGATTATACAACATTTAAGATTAATAGAAATGTAGATGAAATTATACAAAAATTAAAAAACGATGGGTTTGAACTTGACAGTCAATTGAATTCAGAATATCCGCATCTAACGATAAGGTGGTGATTATATGTTGACAAGCCTAAAGATTAAAAAGTATCTTCGTAGTGCCAATAAGACGATACGAAGCGTAAATGATGGTATTTTGCATGATGACTTGTGGCGTGGTAGATTTTACGCAAGACAAAAGAAATATTGGAAGGAAGAATATGAAGATAAATCTGGGCTTCAAGTAATTTTCCTGTACGAATTTGTAGACCTTAAAACAGGTTATACAAAAGAATATTGGATTGATGGGTTAGAGTTGGAGTATAATGGCCCTTTTACATTCCATGTTTGGCAAAAGATGAACGATTTTATTGTTAAAGAATGTGATGTTTGGAGAAAAGAGGGGCGTGACGCTTTGTACGCAGACAAAACAGTTTATAGAACAAGATAGTATAGTTGTTCTTTGACAAAATGAATCATTTATGTTATAATAAAGACAGTAAAGGATGGTGATATATTGTACGATGCTGAATATGTAAGATGTGAACACTATTATTTTACTGGGACTTATGATAGGGAATATCGTGTAAATTTATGCTACAAACATCGTATTCCAGTAGAATGTAGATGTGGTGGAAACTGTAACAGGTGTGACGAAAAATTTAAAAAGCGAGTTAAAAAATGAATGTATTAATTGCTTGCGAGGAAAGCCAAGTTGTATGTACTGCATTTCGCAAAAGAGGACACAATGCTTTTAGTTGTGACATAATGCTTCCGTCTGGAAATCACCCAGAATGGCATATTTTAGGCGATGTTTTAAATGTTCTTAATGGTGGAGATTTTTCGACGATGGATGGCTATTTTCATCATGTAGATAAATGGGATATGATTATCGCTTTCCCGCCGTGTACAGACCTCGCAGTAAGTGGGGCAAGGCATTTTGAAACGAAACGAAATGATGGACGACAGCAAAAGGCAATAGTGTTTTTCTATAAAATTTTGTCTGCCGATTGTGATAAAATCTGTGTAGAAAATCCAGTAAACATTATTAGTGGGAATTACATTAAAAAGTGGTTCCCAGAATTAGCTGAAGAATTTGGCTTTCCATTAAAACCAACGCAAAGAATACAGCCATATGAGTTTGGTCACAATGTTAAAAAGACGACTTGTTTATGGCTAAAAAATCTTCCTTCGCTTGTTCCAACTAACATTGTCGAATATACAGACTATTGGATTGCTCCAGACGGTAGCAAATATTCAAAAGGTGGCAGTCTTGATATGGCACATGATGAAAATGGGAAGATTATTGCATGGAACGACCCAAGAACAGCTATAATTAGAAGCAAGACCTATACTGGCGTTGCAGAAGCTATGGCAAATCAGTGGGGAGGCAAGATATAAATTTATTTAATAACATCATTTTTAACCATCCTTAAAGGTTAATTTTAACACTATAAGGAGAATTAATATGAAAGTAGCAAGAATATATCTAACCATGATTGATATGCTGTTAGATTATTTAGAAGCTGAAAAAGAAACCCTGCTTGAAAAAGATTGTGATATTAATTTGTTGGGCCATTACAAGCTTACGAAAGAGTACATTGAGGATAGGATGGCAGAAGAACTATCTTTAATGTGGTGGAGATTGGAATTTGATTTGAAAGAAAAAGCAAAAGAGGAAAGAGGTTTTCCAAAACGGGCGTATGATGACATTTTGCCATTGTTCAAGCGGGCAAAAGAATTTGCTATTAACTTTTGTCTAAAGGAATAGTTGAAACGAAAGCAGTATAAAATCAATATTTTATATCGTAAAGGATGGTGGATATGAAATTTAAGGGCTTAAAAAAGTCGAGTTCTGACACCAAAAACTATGGTCAGAATAGTGGTTGGTATTCTGAACTGTTCCTTGATTGTTCTACTGGTGAGATATGGACTATTACACATTTTAGTCTTGGTATGAATGAGTGGACAGAATATCACGACAAAAATATTATCCGTATTTGTATGACAACGTATCATTTGAAAATGGATGAGATTAAAGAGCTGGCAGAAAACGAATACACAGAATGGAAAAATTATTATAAGGAGCATAAAAATGACTGAACTTAAAGACACTTTTGATTTGATGGTTTCCTACGATTATAAGAAAAGATTTGTTGCCGAATACGTACAATTGAAGATTCGGTACAACAAGCTTTATGCTGTTCTTGAGAAGTATGCGGTTGATAAACTTGACTTTAAGCCGACTTGTCCTATTGAGATTTTGTATGAACAGCTCGACCATATGGAAGCATATCTTGAGATTTTGAAGATTCGTGCGAAGTATGAGGATGTAGAGCTTCCTACTGTTTAATATGAATTATTATATTAGTGACTTACATTTTTTTAGCAGGAACCAGACTGCCGATGGGTTAAACTTCGATAATCGACCATTTAAAAATGTCGATGAAATGCATGAAGTCATCCTAAACAATTGGAACAGTCGTGTTACAAACGGAGATTCTGTTTATATTTTAGGTGATATATCTAATCGTGGTAAGAACGAAGAGTTAATTGCCCTTGTCGCCAGATTAAAGGGGAAAAAGGTTCTTCTGACCGGCAACCATGACGATATAAGGGATTATAGATATAAGCAGTTGTTTCATGCTATTTATGATTATCTTGAAATAGCAGACCACGCTGATAAACAAACATATAAACTTGTTTTATGTCATTATCCTATTTTAATGTGGAATGGTCAACATAACGGAACAATTTTGCTGTATGGACATTTACACAATTCAATAGAAGAGGCTTATTTTAAAAAATGCCTGTTTGAAATGAATGATGAAAAATTTGCTATTAGGAGGCCACATGAAAAAGAAATTGTGGCTATAAATGTTGGCTGTATGATGCCCTATATGGACTATACACCGAGAACTTTGGAAGAAATATTGGTGAATAAATGAAGTATTATAGTAATGAAATTGTATTTCGTGGTCATTCGGACAAAGTTTGCGACCAAATTTCTGATGCCTTATTGACAGAATATCTCAAAGGCGACCCAAATAGTAGATGTGGCATTGAAGTTGCCGGTGGTAAAGGGATTATTTTTATTACCGGTGAAGTAACAAGCGCATCATATGTCAATGTTGAAAAGGTTGTAAAATCGACTCTTTTTAATATTGGATATGACCCAAGCAAATATACAATAATAAACAATATCGGTAGACAGTCGCAAGATATAGCACTTGGAACAAACGATGATGTTGGTGGTGCCGGCGACCAAGGTATGATGTTTGGTTATGCCTGCAATGATACAGAATTTTATGTACCAGTAGCAATGCATATTTTACAAGAATTGTCTATCTGGTATAATGACATTGTTCATAATGATGGCGATTTCTTACCAGATGGTAAAGCACAAATCACTGGTGTTTACGATGATGATTTCAAGCTTGTGAAAATCAAAGACTTCACAATTTCGTATCAGAATCGTGAAACAAATCGTGAAAGAACTGACAAAATTGTTATGGATAAGATTCTGGAATTATGCGATAGATATGAAATTGAAAATTTTCACATAAATCCAACTGGGAAGTTTTTGGTTGGCAGCTTTGATGGAGATGCTGGCTTAACTGGTAGAAAAATCGTTGTAGACAATTATCAGTCATTCTCAAATGTTGGTGGAGGGGCCTACTCTGGCAAAGACTGCACTAAAGTTGACCGTAGTGGCGCTTACAAGGCAAGACAACTTGCTATTAGAATGTTGAAGGAATACAATCTTAAATGGTGTGAAGTTCAGGTCAGTTATGCGATAGGTATTGCTAATCCACTTGCGATTTATGTAGATAGTAATATTGGTAATATCACTGTTGATGATAAGGTTTATGATGAATTTAAGCCAGCCAACATTATCAATGAATTTGACCTTAAACATTTTGACTTTACAAAAACTTCGATGTATGGGCATTTTGGGACAGGCAATTTTCCATGGGAGCGTGTATAAGTGCAGTATTTGGGAGGAAAATCTAAAATTTCTAAAGAAATCGCAACCCTTATTGACAACATTTTAACTAATTTATGGGGGCTATATGAGATACCTTGGCGGGAAGTCACGCATTTCGACACAGCTCTCGAATGTCGTGAATACGACATTCGAGAGAGAGAGAGAGAGAGAGTATTCGTTTCTCTCTTTTGCGGGTCTTGTGCTATTGAGTCGAAAGTAAATGCTGATGTAAAAATTCTAAATGATAAGCACCCATATTTAATTGCCATGTGGAGGGCGCTACAAGATGGTTGGATTCCGCCAGAAGAGATTTCAAAAGAACAATATAAATATATAAAAGAACATAAAGACGAAGATATGGCATTGTCTGGTTTTGTTGGTTTTGGTTGTTCTTTTGGTGGCAAATGGTTTGGTGGATTAGCTGCTAATAAGCGTGGCGATAATTATTGTCGTAGAGCAAACAAAAGCGTGTTAAAGGATATTGGTGGCTTACGAAATGCTACATTTTTATGTTTAGATTATAAAGATGTTGAAATTCCGCAAGGTGCTATTGTGTATGCTGACCCGCCTTATGACAAAACAACAGGATATTCTTTAGGTGATTTTGACAGTAATGAATTTTGGAGCTATGTTCGCAAATTGTCTGAAACGAATATTGTTTTAGTTAGCGAAGAAAAAGCGCCAGATGATTTTGTGTCAATATGGCATAAAGAACAGAAAAGAATGATTGACAATGTAAATAAAAACATATTTACAAGAACCGAAAATCTATTTGTTCATAAAAAATATGAAAATATGTTGAATCTTTGACAATCCAGTATAAATGTGGTATAATTGGTGTATAATAAAACAAAAATTTTATCGAGTTGGGAAATGGGGGTTCATTTTTCCATGAAAATCATGGAAATTTAGACCCCCAAAATCCCGATAAAATGACTATTTTATCGGTAACGATTTTTTGACCCTTAAAAATGTCTAAAATCAGTAAAAACTACTAAAATTGGCTATGGGGGTGAATTTCACGGAAAATTACTTTGTATATCATTTACACAGCGATTATTCTACTTGCGTGGCCAATGCGGACAGCGCAACGAAGATAGATGCGTATATTAACCGAGCAAAGGAACTTGGAATGACAGCTTTGTGCTTTTCGGAACATGGGAACATCTATAACTGGTGGGAGAAAAGAACAAAGGTTCTAAATGCTGGAATGAAGTGGATACATGGAATTGAAGCATATATAACCTTTAATAACATTGATGATAAGGATGCTGAAAAATCAAGAGATAACTACCATACCGTTTTGATAGCAAAAAATCACGATGGTTTTCTTGAACTTAATAAACTTGTTTCTAATTCCGTGAACAGAAAAGACGGACACTTTTACTATGTCCCAAGAATTAGGTTCAAGGAGCTTAAAAATACAAGCAGTAATATTATAGTGACATCTGCTTGTATCGCTTCGCCACTTGGTAAGGGAACACCAGAAGAAGCAGAAGAATATATCGATTTCTTTGTTCAAAACAAAGATAGGTGCTTTCTTGAAATTCAGCATCACAATGTTGATAAGCAAAAAGACTACAACGAATATCTTATAGAGCTTTCTAAAAGAACTGGTATTCGTCTTGTTGCTGGAACTGATACACATTCTATTGATGAAGAACACGCAAAGGCAAGAGAAATTCTTCTAAAGGCAAAACATAACAAATTTGATGATGAAGAAGGTTGGGACTTAACATTTAAGTCTTATGACGAATTGTTGAACGCTTATTCTGTTCAAAATAGCGTTCCGTATGATGTTTATATGGAAGCAATTTGTAATACGAAGGTCATAGAGAACGCTTGTGAAAGCTATGACTTTGACTTAACTCCAAAATATCCTAATCTTTTCAAGAACCCTGAAAAAGAATTTAGAACAGCAATTTATGATTGTCTTGAAAAACACCCATATGCATTGAAAAATCACACAAGGGAAGAACTTGACAAGAGAATAGAAGAAGAAATTGAAGTATATAAGAAAACAAATAGTATTTCCTATATGCTTTTTCAAAAGTATCTTCGTGATAGAGAACATAAACATGGAATTTATACTGGCCCGTCAAGAGGTTCCGTATCTGGTTCTATGATTGCCTACATTCTTGGGATTACAGATATTGACAGCATAAAGTTCGACCTTAACTTTTTCAGGTTTCTCAATCCTGATAGACAAACGACACCTGATATTGATAGCGATTATTATGCTGACGATAGAGAAAAGGCAAAAGAACTTGTTTTAACGGATAAGACACTTAACACCTGTGAAATTGCAGCATTTAGTACAATTGCTATAAGGGGTGCTGTTCGTGAAGTCGGTCGTGCTTTGGAAATTCCATTGGATAAAGTAAATGATATTTGTGACAGACTGGCAATAGATAGCGAAACTGGCGAAGAAACGCTGCCAAAAGATGTTGCTGAAGAATATCCAGAACTTGCGTATTATTCGGAACTTTTGAATGGTGTAATCGTTTCTGTTGGTAATCACCCTGCTGGAATATTGTGTTCAACGGACGATATATATTCTGAAATTGGCCTTTCCAGTATTCTTTCCGTTGATAAAAAGGTGAAATTTATTACACAGCTTGACAAACATGGCATTGAGGAAATGAACTGGATTAAAATGGATTTCTTGGGCCTTGATAATGTTGGTGTAATAAATAATACTTGTAAGCTTGCAGGAATTGAAAGAGTTACACCAGACAATATTCCGCTTGATGATGTGGCTGTATGGGATGAAATGTCAAAAGATACAACCTGTATATTCCAGTTTGAAAGCGGTTTTGCTTCACAGCTTTTAAGGAATATGTTCTCAAAATCAACAATTAAGAAGATAAGAGATAAGTTCCCAGACATTAGCTATCTGCGCCTTATGTCATTTTGTAATGGTCTTATTCGTCCTGGTGCTGCTTCTTTTAGAGATGAAGCTTCTCGTGGAATATTTAAAGATAATGGCCTAAAAGAAATCAATGACCTTCTTGGTAACGAACTTGGACATTTGTGTATGCAGGAAAGTATTATGAAATTCCTTGTCCAGTTTTGTGGTTATTCTGCGGCAGAAAGTGATAACTGTCGTAGAGCAATAGCAAAAAAGAAGGGAACTGAACAACTGATTCCAGAAATTGAAAGTAGGTTTGTTGACTACACAAGTAAGAATTATGGTGTTCCTGCTGATAAATGCAAGGAAATTATCAAACCATTTATTCAGACAATTCTTGATGCGTCAAGCTACGCTTTCTCTTGGAATCACAGTGTGCCCTATTCTTTTATAGGTTACGCCTGTGTATACCTGCGCCATTACTATCCTTTAGAGTTTATTACCTCTTGTCTTAATGTTTGGAAAGATAAGCCAGCTAAAACAAAGGATGTTATAACATACGCAAGCTCTAAAAAGATTTACATTTCCGAACCAAGGTTTAGATATGGACGAACAGATTACTTTATTGATAAAGAAAGTAAGACCATATACAAAGGTATGAGGTCTATTAAATATTGTAATTCCACAATAGCAGACGAATTGTTTGCGTTAAGAAATAATAAATATGATTATTTCATGGACTTACTTATCGATATAGACAAAACATCTGTTGATTCAAGACAGCTTGACTTGTTGATAAAACTTGATTTCTTTAGTGAATTTGGTAATTCGAGAATGTTGGATTATTGTGTTGGCTTCTTTAGAAAGTTCAAAGAAGGCAATGCAAAGCAAATGTCAAAGGCACTTTTGGCCAATGATAGTACACTTGAAGAAATCGTTAAGCGTAATAGCAGAGCAACAGAAAAGACATATCTTGACCTAAACACAGTACAAATACTTCACGAGTGTGAAGAACAAATACAAATTCGTAATCCAGTAGATTATCCTATTGGTAAAAAGATTGAGTGGCAACAGGAATTTCTTGGATATACGAACATTCAAACAGGGAAAGAAGAAGATAAATTAACCCTTGTCGTTCTTGGAATAAGGTATTTAATGACAAAGGATAAGTCAAAATGTTGGGCTGCTGAAGTCGATTTGATGTCTATTGGCACAGGAATTAAGAACAAAATGATGATTTTTAAGCGTGTCCTTGACAAAACACCCCTAAAGGTGTATAATATAATTAAGGTAGAGTACAAAAATATGCGATTGGAGAAGCGTGGACAATACTCTAATTGGTATTTAGACAAGTATAATCTCGTAGAATAAGGGGGTTTTTCAATGACAGAATTTGAAAAGAAGCAAAAAATGGCGAATGATGACCTGTTAATCTACCTTGTTCGGAAGATTAAAACCCTTGATTGTAAAGTAGAAAGGCTCGAACAGGATGTTCAAAAACTGATTGAGAATGGTGTAAAATGAAACTTGGTTCGCTTGAAAAGGGTTATCAGCCATGTTTTTCATGTAAAAATGCCTGTGGTGGATGCTCGTGGAGTAGATACGGAGAGCCAGTTGATGGTTGGGTGGCAACACCCACCATCATTCTTCAAAACGCAGAGGAGAAAAATTCATATAGCATAACAGAATGTCCGCAATATGAATATGATGGGTTTTGTAAAAATTGTGAAAAATCCAAAGAATTTCGTGAAAATGCTGATTTTTGTTCTGATATTTGTCCTTACCTTTATAAAACGATGGAAAATTTGTGTGCTAATTGGCGACCAGAAGTATTAAACAAATGGGAAAAAGAGGATAAAGAGGACTATCCAACCATCCTTTACTTGACAAAAACGACACTTCGTGATATAATAGACAGTGGGTTTGGAGATGATTTCGATGATGAATTTGAAGAAGAATAAAGAAATTCTAAAAAAGTATGGTATTCCAACGGCAGAATTGCTTTGGTGTCAATACTATAACAATGACAATCTGACCCATATTGTAACAAGTGGAACTACAAGGGAGCAATATTTCCTTTATGAGATTAAGGAAGGGGCTGGAAAGAAAATTGGAAAGAATAGAAATCCAACAGTTTTCTCAAAAATCATCGAAGAAGGATGGGGAAAAGTCAAAAATTGACTATTTTTGCCCTGTCTGTATGTCAAAATTGTCATTTTCGGAGACCAGTATGTACTCATTTTGTCAAAAATGTGATAAAATAATTCTTAAAAATCATGTTTATATGGAAAGGACGATGCTATAATGAAGATTTTGAAGGTTTCGATGTGGCTTTTTGTTGCTTTGCTTAATATTGTTAATGTCGTTTTACATATTCATTACAATAAAAAAGTAGGTAAAAATTGGTTTGACACCGAAACTGGGGCTTGGATGATTGGCATTTTTGCCTCCTTAAATAGTGCTTTCCTCAACTTTATGCTTGATTGATTGGTGGTGAACACAATTTCTGTTGAAAATTGTAACCAAATTGTAATAAATAGCAAGCAAAATTCGTCATTAAACCTAAAAAATTGTGATTGTTTTGAGTATTTCGTGGGCCTTGACGACAAATCGATTGATTTAATCTTTGTAGACCTTCCTTTTGGTAAGACACACGCTGAATGGGACATTATAATTCCTATGGATAAGTTGTGGATTGAATACAATAGGATACTAAAAGACGATGGCGTGGTTCTTCTTTTTGGTACAGAACCTTTTAGTTCCATGTTAAGAACAAGCAACTTAAAGGATTATAGGTATGACTGGTATTGGGTTAAGCCAAATGGCACTACACCAAATCTTGCCAAAGTTCAGCCAATGCGTAGACTGGAAACGATTTCAGTTTTTTATAGGCAAAAGCCGACCTATAATCCGCAATTTTCTGAAGGAAAACCATATAAATGGGCTTCAAAACGGTCTGGTGGAGCAGCACATGGCATTGTTTATGAAAAAGATTCTGAAATTAACAATCCTGGGCTTCGTTATCCTACAAATGTTCTTGAATTTGGGCAAGAAAGAGGGTTCCATGTTAGTCAAAAACCAGTTCCGTTGCTTGAATATTTAATCAAAACATATACAAATGAGGGCGAAAGTGTACTTGACCATTGTTTCGGGTCTTGTAGTTGTGGCATAGCTTGTGCCAATACAGGAAGAAATTTTTATGGTTGTGAAAGAGATAATGAAATTTTTAACAAAGCTGTTGAAAGGGTGAAAAATATATGCGAAGCATGAAAGAACATGGTTTGTTCTTCGATGTCGGTCTTGACAGTGTTTCCTTGACTTGTCGTGAATGTGGTGCTATAATTAGTACAGATGGTAAGAAGTCTGACTTCGACACAATTCCATTTCATCGTGAAAATGTTGAATTTGCGGGCTTTTGCTGTCCAAAATGCGGTAAAAAGGAGTTTGATATGGACATTTTTGTAGAAATGTTGTGTTATCAAGCTAACAAAAGTGAAACAGACAATATTTCGTAAAGGGGCGGTGTTATATGCAGTACGATATTAGCTATTATGTGGACGAAAAGAACAGAGTTGTTGTAGCAACGGCAAATTTTGAAGATGAAATCGAGCGACTCTTTGAAAAGAAAGTTGGAGTTCCGATTCGCGAGTTTTATGGCGACCTTTACTATAACATCAACAAGAAATGTTTTTGTCGTTTTACTCGTGTAATAGCAAGGTGTCATCCTGATGATACATTTGATGTTGAGGTTGGCAAGAAAATTTGTCGTCAAAAGCTAAAGGATAAATTCTATAAACAGTTGAACTGGTGTGTTTCCGAATTTATTAAACATTATTCTGTTCTTATTCAAAATGGGCATAATTTTCTTGGAGATGTTGAAGCCCATAAATAACCAATGAGGTAGTTTTATGTATAAAACTAATAATTATGTAGTGTTTCATGGCGATAAGTATTGTCCACCTTTTATTAAAGGTGTAAAGTATATGGTAAAACGAGAAATGCCAGATTCTTATGCCGTTGGAAAGACTGTTGTGTTCAAAGCGGATAAAGATATAGAGTATTTCCTCGGAATTGTAAACGATACTTGACAAGACTGGGTTTGTGTGCTATAATATAGGTACAATAAAAATTCAAAAGGAGTGTGTTTCAAAATGACGGTAGAGTTTATTGATGGCGGTATTCCAAGACTTAATCTTTATGCTTCCTTTATAGGGCAGATTAAGCACTATCTTAAAGCTGCAAAAAATAGGTTTGTCGCTGTTGGCATAACGGAGGTAACAAAGGATAACTGTTGTTCGGCAGTTGACATGGCAATTCCTACACAAAAAAGCGGATATTACACTGTTCAAGTCAAAGCAGATGATGTGGATTATTGTGCGCTTCGTTTGATGGCAGAAGTTTTGTACGGCGAAGGAACAGAAGATTCAAAAGCTGCGATTCTTGACCCAGATGGCTATGGGCTGTGTAATGAGGAAATTTTTAGTCCCAATATTGTTGTCATAAGCACTGGAACTGACGACATCAATGAGCTGAATACTGAAAAATACTTTGTTAAGGTGGCAGAGGACGCATTTAAGCCTTATAGAACAGAGTATTTCATTGTCGCCGTGAACGATAAAACAAGAAAAGACCCCAAAAACATTCGTATCTTTTATGTTTGCGGCGAAAATGGACTTATGTTCAAGGATGTTGATTATACTATTCTTTATCCTTCGCCCGATACAAAAGAGCGAGTAAAGGCTGAACTGGATAACATCGAGGCTTTGACCTATAACGCAGGTTACTATGATAATGGCAATTATGGTGGCTCTGGTTATAACAATACAAGTATTTACGATAAAAAGTATAATAATTGGAGTAACAACTCTAAAGTAAAGGAGGTTGAAGCCTATGTCGATGCTAAAATCAATGAGGACAATCCTTCTTTGGAGTCCTTGACTTGACAAAAAGCGCGAAACGAATTTATGAAATATTCATATAAGTTTAGAATATACCCTAATAAAGAACAACAAAATCAAATAGAGCAAACATTTGGCTGTTGTAGATATGTGTATAATCATTACCTAACCGTTCGTCGTGAAGCATATGAAAAAGACAAAACAACATTTAATTATTATGATTGTGCTAAAAACTTGACCAGTCATAAAAAAGAAAACGATTGGTTGAATAATGCCCCAATACAGGCGCTTCAGCAGTCATTGAAAGACCTTGATACTGCTTATAAAAATTTCTTTCGTGGGATAAAGCAGAAGAAAAAAGTTGGTTATCCTAAATATAAAAGTAAAAAGGATAATAGGCAAAGTTATTGCGTTACAAATGGTTGTAATACAGTTCGCATTTATGACAACAAAATCAATCTCCCTAAATTGAAACTTGTTAAATGTAAAGTTTCTAAAAAGGTTGAAGGTAGAATATTAAATGCGACTATTTCAAGAAATCCAGCAGGACAATATTATGTTTCTATATGTTGTACTGATGTAGAAATCAAACCGTTTGAAAAGACTGGTGAAAATGTTGGAATAGACTTTGGAATAAAAGACTTTGCCGTTTGTTCTAATGAAATTCGTTATCCAAATCATAAGTTTTATAATAAGTCTGAAAAGAAAATTGTTAAACTTCATCGCCAGCTTTCTCGAAAGTCAAGAGGAAGTAACAACAGAAACAAGGCAAGAATTAAGTTGGCAAAAGCCTATCAGAAAATAGCAGACCAAAGAAAAGACACTATACACAAGATGACTACTGAATTAGTAAAGAACTATGATGTTATATGTATAGAGGACTTAAATGTTAGCGGTATGGTACGCAATCATAAGTTAGCTAAACATATAATCGACGGTAGTTTTTATGAAATTCGTAGACAGCTTGAATATAAGACTAAATGGTATGGAAAAGAACTTGTTGTAATTGACAGGTTCTATCCCAGTAGTCAAATTTGTCATTGTTGCGGTACTAAATATGAAGGGACAAAAGATTTATCTGTTAGGAAATGGATTTGTCCTGAATGTGGCACTGAACATGACAGGGACATTAACGCAGCAAAGAACATTTTGAACGAAGGGCTACGCTTACTTGACAGATAACACCATTTAGTGTTATAATAATCACAGTAGGGTGAGGCACACCCGAACTTATACGCTTGTGGAGATTATGTAAGACCTCTCATGGTGAAGGCAACGGTCTGTGAAGCAAGAATTCAATTGATAAGCAAAGAAAGGAGTGCCGCGTGAATAGTAAGAATGGCGTGTGTATTTATCAAAAGAACATGGCCGGATATCTTATTCTTCGGAACTGTAAACTTCTATACACATTTCGTGACCCCGAAAACAATAAGAGGGTAAGGTTTGTTTTTGCCAAGGACGATAATTTGGTAAAAAGTATGGATGATTATGCAGTTCACAAGGAAATGATTTCTGGCATAGCGCACAAAAAATAATCATTAGGAGGAAAATGTCAACATGAAGCCATTTAATCAAAAAGGGTTTGAGTATCTTATCAAAGCGAAGCAGTCTAATATTAAAAAGTATTTGGCTGAAAATCTTCCCAAAAAGTTCGGTAACGATAATGTTACTGTAACAGATGACTATATTTTCTGTAAGGGCGAGATTCCTATTATGTTCGTTTGTCACATGGACACTGTACATAAGCAAATTGTTAAGGATTTGTATGTAACATATTCTATTGACAACAAAGACCTTATCTATTTGAGTAGCCCGCAGGGAATTGGTGGTGACGATAGATGTGGCGTATATGCCGCAATTTATCTTATCAACAATTGTAGTAAAAAACCGTACTTCTTGTTTACGACAGACGAGGAAATCGGATGTGTAGGAGCAAAACAGGCAGTAAAGGATTTGAAGAAAGAAATTGTTGATGGGAAGAAACACGCTTTGAAGTACATGATTGAGTTTGACCGTCATGGTGAAAAAGAAGTCGTGTATTATGATACAACCAACAAAGATTTTATGGAATATGTGGAGTCGTTTGGGTTTGAAAGAAAAATTGGTTCAAGTTCTGATGTTAGACACCTTTCAAATTCTTGGGGAATCGCAAGTTGTAATGTCAGTAGCGGATATTATGACGAGCATAAAACAACAGAGTCCGTGTGTCCGACGCACATGATGGCACAAATTGGCCGTGTTATGAAGATGATTAACGATGTTGATAAAGCAAAATTCTTTAGCAACAAGTAAAAAATGTTGGTCATCCTTGACACAAGCGGACAAATATGGTACAATAAAACCATAGAAATTCGGTACATTCTTGACAACAGAGGTTGCCAAGTTGTATAATAAATCTGTCGAAAGACAAACAATTTACTTAACGGAGGAATTTACACATGAAGAAGAATTTTTACAATGGTGACCTGGAAGTTGGTATGATTCTGACCACTCGAAACGGGAACAAGTATGTCCTTGTCGCCGACGATTTTGGCGACCTCGATGTTATCAATCTGTCTACCGCCTGTTCTAACGGGTTCGTGTACGACGATGATGACCGCAAGTTCTATGTTTGCGGTGGTAAGGATGGCGGTCGGGATGTCGTTAAGGTCGAGGCTTTTGACGCAATTCCCACTCGGAATCGTCTGTCCGAGGCACTGAAAACCCTCATTGGTAAGCCTTATACCGAGAAGCTTGTTACCGTGTGGGAGCTGGGGCCTGTTGTAGACGAGAAGGCGGTTCGTGATGCTCGCAAGAAGATTGCCGTAGCACAGGAGCAGCTTGATGATGCTTATGCTCTGCTTCATAAGTATGGGTTCGATGCGTAACTTGACAAAGCGCAGGTAATATGGTAGACTATAAGGGTGGGGAGAAATCCCCACCCAATATAGTAAATTCAAAAAGGAGAAAAATCATGGATAAGAATGTCGAGAAGTTGAAACTTATTCTGACTGGTGAAGTCACCGAAGATTCCGACCTTGATGTTGGAATGGAATGTCGTATTTATGACTGGGAAACTATTGCTGAAAAGTTCAATATAGAAAGTCGTACAGTAACGGCAGTAAGAGATTTTTGTGGAAAAACTTTTAGATGTACTTTACAGAATGTAAAGGATTTCAAAAGTTGTCGTCAGTGTTCTACCGTTGATGTTGATGGCAAAGAGGTTCTTATACATAATGGTATGTATGCTCCTGTTGCCATTAAGGGCGAAAAGCTTGATGTAGATGTTAAATACAAGTATGCTTTTCGTGCCAAAAAGAAAGACCCTAAAATCATTGATGAAATGATTAGTCTTGTAAATCGTGAAGAAGTAAAAATTCTTTTGGGGTATTATGGTTGTACCTCAAATGTTAAAGATAGTGTCGTGGACGATTATATTCGTATGTGGGCTGATGCGAAGTATGAGTTCTATCTTATGTTCGGCAAAAGTCTTAAATTCGTTAGACCGGTAAATATTCCCGCAAGTGATTATGAGATTGGCAGACTTTTTGACGAATTGAAGTGCCAGTATCCGTTCCATAGCACAATCCTTGATTATTTTAATATTGTGGATATTAAGGCGAATAAATGTCCAGACAATGAAACGCTGAAAAACAATATCGAAATTTATAAGCCGGGAATGAAAATTTCTAAATTCCTACACCAGTATTTCCTTGATGATAAGTTCGATATTGATGTTTCAAAGGTTCTTCAAAATAAGGTAATAAGCGGCCAGTTCTGTGTTTCTATTGACCCGATTGATTATCTTATGTCGTCCACAAATAAGAATAAATGGACTACTTGTATGACACCTGGGCATGGAGCGCAGTCTAATGGTTGTGTTGCGTACATGATTGACGATTCTGGTGTTGTTGCGTATCAGTGTAATGGTAAGGATTATGAATATAATTTTCCCACTGGTAAGATTGTCACAAATTCCAAGATGTTTAGAGCGTATGTTCTTATAAATAAGGATAATGGTACATTCTTTATTCATCGTGGTTATCCAGACAATGAGATTATTTCTCAATATAGAATCATTAAAGAGTTTGTGCAGGAAGCCATTGAAACCTATTTCGACATTAAAGATGCCGAATGGTATGTGGCAGAAAACAATAAGGGTAAAAGAAGTAATGACCCTGCCTTTGGTGGTCTGTATGAGCTTCGTGGTACAGCAAGAGTTGCTGTTGACCCAACCAAAGAATATACTAATAGAATTGGTCAGTTTGCGTGGAAAGACCCTGTTAAGTATGCTTGTTCTTTGGAAGATGTTCCGATTGGCAAGGTGACTTTTGGTGTTCCGTATCTTATTTGTCCTGTGTGTGGCCGTCATGTTCCGAAATATGGTAACAATGGTAATCTGTCGTGCTGTCGGGGTTAATCCTCGACAGTCCTTGACAGGTTATCGGTCTTTATGGTATAATGTAGGTACAGTAAAAACAAAGCCGAAAGGAGAAATTTCAAAATGATTGCTACAAAGAAGCTCAAGAAGATTAAGAAGGAAATGATTTCCAAGGTAGACAAGGAAAAGTTCAAGACTGTACTTGCGTGGAGTACGAAGTGTGAAAACGCTGTTGTTTCTGACGAGGCGGTAAATGCTTATCTTGAAGAGTGGGCCGAAGCGAAATACGAGTTCTATATTGGCTTTGGCAACGAACTGAAAGTAACACAAAGCATCGATATTCCGATTACAGACAAAGAAATGAGTAATCTTGTCAATGATTTGAAGGGTAGATACCCCTTTCATAGTACAATTCTTGATTACTTCAAGAACGCAGATTTTATCGAAAATCGGTGTCCCAAGTGTGAAACCTTGGAGAAGTATTGTGCCGACACATATAAGCCCGGAATGAAATTGTCGAAGTTCTTGAGCAAGTATTTCATGGACGATAAGTTTGATATTGAAGTGTCCAAGGTTCTTCAGAATAAGTCTTGTAAGGGCATTTTGAACATTTCTATTGACCCTATGGACTTTTGTTTCATGTCTTTGAACATGAACAGATGGAATAGCTGTTATAACATTGTTGGTAATGGCTATGATACTTTCCTGTTTGCTCCGTTGTCGCTTATGCGTGATGAACATTCCATCGTTTGTTATCGTGGGAACACTATGGAATATGACTATAATTATTATGGCAAGTCCATTAGATACATTTCCATGAATAATCGTGCCATGATTCTTGTAGATAAAGAAACCGACAGCTTTATTACTTGTAGAGCGCAACCTTGTGGTAACGATACTGCTCTTACAAGTTGGTCTAAAATGGTACAAAGTATAATTGACAAGTTCAATGGTGTCAATGATACTAAATGGAATAAGTGTAGTGATTACGAGTGTCCTGCCGTTGACGAAGCAAAATGGTCGCATCTTCACCATGATGTTAAAAACGGATATTATGGCGAAAAGAAAATGCCTAAAAGAATTTTCCTTGGCAAGAAAACTCTTATTTGTCCGATTTGCGGGAAAGAACATCAAGATACCGTTAAAAACATTTGTTCTAATTGTCGTAAGGAATTGGGGGTGAGATAATGGCAAAGTGTGTACTTTACAGTAGTATAACGGCTGACTTTAGAAAAGACATGAGTTTGCTAACCGGGAAGGATGAGTTCTCTGTAATCACCATCCCGTCTTATCGACCCATGTATAGTGACAGGGTTTTGTTTAGAAATTCTCAAAATTGGTATTATGGTGTAAAGTGGGATATTGTAAACACATGGGATTACGATGTTGAGGAGTTCATGGATGACATCCTTGGTTCCTATGATATTCTCCATCTTCCTGGCGGAAATACATGGCTGTTCTTGTATATGCTTCGTGAAAGAAATCTTCTTCCTGCTATCAAGCGTTTTTCTGACAATGGTGGTGTTGTAATTGGCGAGTCTGCTGGAAGCATTATTATGACACCCAATATTGAAGTTGCCAAATTCGCTGACCCTAATATTGTTAGTGATGTTCTCGATAGTACAGAGTCACTTGGCCTTGTTCCATTCACAATTAAACCTCATTGGCAGTCGTGGTGGAAAAAGTGGTTCTCGTTCAAGAAGTTCGCAGACGAGCATCATATTGATGTCGTTCCTATTTGCGATGGAGAACGAGTTATTGTAAATGGCGACGATATTCAGTATAATAATTCTTGGATGACAATTCGTGGGAAGGAGGAATAATTATGTTAGAAGCATATTTTGTGGAGGGTATGCCTGTTTTCAACAGTATATGGAATGATGAGGGTGTTGCTGTTGGCAAAACTGGTGATGGCGAATACGCATATCTTTCAAATACCGACGGTAAAGTTTATCGATATAGAACAACAGACACATTTTATGTTCCCAATCTTGCGGACGGCAAAGAAAGATGTATCCTTAAAACAATGTCATCGTTTGAAAAATCTATAAACTATTTCTTTAGGTTGTATAATTGTATGTTCGGGGGCGATATAACCGCTGATGAATTTATCATCCGTGTCAATGAAATGGTTTGTCCTGATGGTGTTGGCGATAATTCACCCGCAAAAGAATACTTCTATAAAATGAAGGAGGCTTTTATTGGCGTCCTTAACGCAAGGTTGAAAGAATTTACGGCACAGAAAGAATTTGTAACTTCAGTTTGTGGTAACGCAATAGAAGGGAACAACGGCCTAAAGCGTATTGTCACTTATAGCAAATACGCAGATGAGCTTATCAAACTTCTTCTTGATAAGGGTGAGATTTCCGAAGATGAAGCTAAAACAATGAAAGTTTGCGGATTTTCAAGACCTTGCCTTAACGCCTACCTTTCCTTTGGTGAATTTTTTGTTACGCATAATAAGGCAGAAGCCATTGAAGTTCGTGACGAATTTAGGGGGAAGTATCTCGTCGCAGAAATAGAAGATTTTTGTGATACAGAGCCGTATATTGTTTACGGATGTAATTTACCATATAAAGAACAGAGTTGTGGCGTATGGGATTTTTAATGGTATTCCTTGACACGGCTGTGTGATTGTGGTATACTATAAGTACAGTCGGGAGGCTGTACTTAATATGGAGAATGGGGTGTGGTGGTTCGCACACTTGCCTTGGGAGCAAGAGGAGCGGTTCGATTCCGACATTTTCCACCAGCCCATGTGGGCATCACCTCCCTTCCGTTCTTGCGGGACGACCTATATAATATTTGCGGTATTGTATAGGGTCTGATGGAGCAGTTCCTATGGGACAGTTGATGCAAAGTAATGTGAGTTGGCATTTTATTGTTTATAGTAAACTCAATAAAAGCCGACAATAGACAGTGAAAAGCTACATACTGTGTACCGGTACTGTTGAAAGGTTGTTCGATTAAAAAATCATTGTCTGCTACTGGTCGGAAACGGTCTTTAGTTTTGCCAATGGCGTTTTAATTGGCTTCGTCACCAAGAATTTAGGGAAAATCAATGAATAAAAGGAGCATTTTATGACTGAATTTATCTTGAATCAAATCCTTGAAGTGTTAAGAGACATTCTTGTTGAGTTGAGAAATCGTTAAATTGTAAACTTTTTGTAAACAATTTCGATAACTCCTTGACAAGACTGCCACATTTGTGGTATAATAAGTGTACGATGAAAGATAAAAACATCTGCGACTGGCGTAATGGTAACGCACCTATCTTATATATAGTTGAATCGAAGTCCGAATCTTCGGTCGCAGACCGCCTCCTTTCATCATAGTTTTACCTCCTACTGGTGTTGGTGGTATGACCAGTGTAAAAACTCACCACCCCTCTTCCCATGGCGCCTTCGTCTAATGGTTAGGACGCCGCCCTTTCACGGCGGTAATGTTGCGTTCAAATCGCACAGGCGTCACCAACATCTTCTATTTTTTCTCCTTTCTTATCAGCGTCGCCCGGTATGGCTGACTAATCCCACTGGGCAATTTGGTGCCTTCTTCTAACAGCAGGAAGCCGCCCTCTCAAGGCGGAAATACGAGGTGCAAGTCCCGTAGGCATCACCACATTCATCAAGTTGGCAGCGTATATACTGTAAACTGCATCTCCTTTCGTTAAAATTTACAAAAAGTTTACATAATATTCATAGTTTATTCACAATAAATTTACAAAAAATTTACAAATTGGGAGGAAATAACAATGAATAAGGAAAAGATGACAGTCCATCGTGCTTTGGCCGAGCTGAAAACTATCGACAGCAGAATTGAAAAGGCAATTTCTGAAACCAAGTTCTGCCGTAGTAACAAGCATAGCAACGAGAAGATTAACGGAAAGTCTATTGATGAATATATTGCCGAAACAAAGGCGGCACATGAAAGCATCAATGACCTTATCCGTCGCAGAAATGCCATGAAGCGAGCAGTTGTACTGTCCAACGCAATCACTAATGTGACTGTTGGCGACGAAGTTATGACTGTTGCCGAGGCAATCGAGATGAAGCAAAATGGCATCAATAACTACAAGTTGCTTATGGGTAAGTTGGCGAAGGACAGTCATACGGCCATCGAGGAGTGCGATATGCGTAATGGGGCAAACCTTGAGGCACGAGCAAACGAATATGTGACTGGACTGTTTGGTGCGAAGGATGGCAAGACAAATGTTGAAGCCATTGAAGCAGCAAAAAAGATGTTTATTGCTGCTAACACCTATGACTTTATTGACCCCATTGGGGCGAATGATGTTGCGAAGAAGCTGTACGACTATGTACAGGTATTCGAGGCCGATGTAGATGCTGCGCTGTCTTGTAGTAACGCAATCACGACAATCGAGTTTGAGTACTAATTAGCACAAACCTTCGGTGGATTTCGTAACCCTTAAACCACAAACCGTTTTAGTTTTTAGCAGTATTTTCTAAACCGTTAATGTGGCAAAAAATACCGCTTCTACTTAAAATTTCTAATGCTTAATAGAAATTTATAAAAAGCATAACAAGTGTTTTGTAAATTATAAAACACAGTGATGTTTTGTAAATGTTTCTGTAAAGCTCAAAATTCAAGTTTTAAGTAATAAAGCTGAAAGTTAAAAGTTTTTAACATATAAAGCTAAAGGAATAAAGCATAAAGCTGTAAAACTTGACAAAATCCGTGAATAACGGTAAGGTATGTTTGTGTTTGACCGTAGGGTATCCGCACGGCTGGGGTTCATCGAAGTTTTTTGTATATGCGGATGTGGCGAAACTGGCAAACGCATCGGATTTAAGCTCCGACGGTCTTTGTACTTTATGGATTCAAATTCCATCATCCGCACCAAAGGGAAACGCCGAATTGAAGTTAGTGGTCGGTCGGGTAAAGCGTTTAGGATGGGTTCGGCTTTACAAAAAACGCTAAAAGGAGATAACTAAATGAGTTGTGAACTACTTGAAACAGCAAAAGCAAGGCTTGAAAAGGCAAAAACGCTGTTTGACATCTGTGATGGCGATGACAGTATCTTTGAGTACGCCAATGCTGAACTTACGGCGGCAGAGCGTTATATGGAATATGCTGTGTCCGTTTGTAAGATGTAAATTTCGCAATCCAGTAAAACAAGATGGGAGTGAAAACATAATGTTCTTCTATATCATCTACACAGACCCATCGGACAACCAACTTCGTGTGGAATGTGTTGAGTTGGCCAAAAAAGCAACTGCTCGCGTTCGTTCTCTTATAGAAAGCGGCATTGATGAAGAAGATATACTCGTTTCCGAATGGGATAGTTTCAATAACGGATTCACTTTCTTAAACAGGTGGGAGGACTAAAAAAATATTCACAACAACCTCCTTTATAAGCAGACATAGTTTAGTGGTAAAACCTCGGCTTTGTATTCCGAATTCCCATGTTCAATCCATGGTGTCTGCTCCACGCAACCAAGACGGTTGCCACAGATACAATTTACAGCACAGGGTTGAGGGTATGACTGTATAAATATCACCCTTGCCAACCGCTGACCGATATGCGGGATACAAATGGTCGGGTTGTTTAACAGTTTTATGTCTGAAAAGCGTGTCCAATTATTCGGATATTGCCAGTAGCATAAGACTTTTGCCGTCATTTTGACGGACTTATTTAGAGGTCGCAGAGCCTACCAAAACTGCTATGGGGTTGCGAATTTCGTAGCCCTGTATATTGTGGTATGGTGAAATTGGTATCACACAGGATTTTGGCTCCTGGATTTTCAGTCCGAGTCTGGATACCACAGCCATGCGGACTTCCCTTCCGCTGTTAGTTTCTCCTTTCTTTGAAAAATGCGTCACCTAAAAAGTGGCGCATTTTTTCTATATTTCGTATGAATTTTCATGCTTTCCTTGATAATTCATGTTTTTTATGGTAAAATATTAGGGTAGTTCAGAAAGAAAGGAATGTCCAAAATGAAGAAAATCATTAGTATTTTGCTCGTAATTTTTATGCTTTTCAGCGTGTGCAATGCGTATGTTGTGTTTACTGATGAAGCCAGTTACACTACTGAAGAATTTCAATCAGTTCTAACAGGTTCTCGTAGTGGTTTGTATGATTACGCATGGACTATTGTTGAAAGCGGTAAATATTATGGCATCAATCCGCTTTATCTGCTTGCCAAGTTTGGGCTTGAAAGCGGATGGGGAACATCGTATTACTTCAAGAACAAAAATAATATTGGTGGTTGGCGTAATTACGATGGTACTTACCGTGACTTTGATAGTGTTGAAAGTTGTATTTGGCACATTTGCGATGGACTGACCGAATACAATAATGAAGATTCGTGGAAATATACTGGTAACGATATGGAAAAGATTTGTTATCGGTATTGCCAAGACGATGGATATTATGAACTTATGGTGTCCATCATGGACGAACTTCAAGATGAGATTGTTGAATTTCGCATAGAAAACGAAAAATGTTTGCCTTGTTAAGAATTAGCCTGTTTGGACACTGTTACTTGACAATTATTCATATATATGATATAATTATTATAGTAAGAAGGGGTCTGAACAGGCTTTTTCTTTTAGCATTGAAAGGAGAATTTACGAATGAAAACATATCTTTATCCGTTCCAGTATGTGGAATATTTGATGTCTAAACTGGACATTAGATTCCACTATACGCATTATGAAGCATGGCTAAAGCGTGATGGAAAATGGTTGTTTATTGCGTCTGGGGACAACAAAAAAGAAACAGAAGAAGCAGCAAAAGATATTTTGAATACGCTTGTTGACTGTAATACGATGTACGAGGTGATTATATGAAATTTAATGTTGGGGATATTATTACTGGAACTAAAGATTCTCCATACCCCATTACAAATAGTGATGGGAAATACGAGGTTATTTGTGTTTTTGATGATGACCATATTTGTGTTCGTGTTGTAGAACATATCAGAGCGGACAAGGTTGGCACCCAACACCTTGTATTTTCCAGATTTTTTGTTTACGCAGAAAATTTTGCTCATTGGGAAGGCATTTTTAACATGGCATACAACAAGAAAACATTTGATATTGAAAATGGTGTGCCTGTGGTTGAAGGTGTTGGTGTGGATAGTCCATGTTATAAACAACTCTGCGACGAGTATGCGAAATACACGAAAAGCGCAGAAAAAGAAAGGTAGATGATGATGGCATGAAGTTTAAGATTGGGGATATTGTCAAGGGTAATGAAGCGGCAGATTCAAGATATAGTTATACAACTTCGTATTGTACTGGAAAAGTTATTTGTGTATATGAAAGTGGCAATATTTTGTTAAAAATAATTTCTCACGAAATCTATAAAAGCGAGGTTGGGCATAAATACATCGTCGATGCTTGTTGTTTTGACCTTGTAACACCAGATAATTGGACTGGCCTTTATGGTATTGCCAATTATAGACAGTTATTTTCTGTCGAAAATGGAGTTCCAGTAGTAAATAATGTTGGTAAAGATAGCCATTGTTATAAACAGTTATGTGCTGAATATAAAGAATATTTGAAGAAGGAAAAGGAGAAGAAAGTATGCGACATCGTGAATTGAAAGTTGGTATGTATATTACTGGTAAACCCAATAATGGCTATCCTATTACAAACCAGTATTCTATTTGTAAGATTCTTCGCATAGATGGACTTGGAGAGAATATCCGTGTAGAAGTGGTACAAAGTAATGAAAATAGAGTTGTCGGCACAAGATGGGATGTTGATTATAAGCTGTTTGTAAAATCCGACATTGTCTTACCTAACGCCAATATTCCGACTCCCTTTCCTGTTGGCAGTTATGTTATCGGAAATTATAAAAACTGTTATGGCAAGACTTGTCGTGGCGCCGTCTGTAAGGTAATAGATTATAGGTATGATTTTTATGATAAACGAATTGGTCTTGATAGTGATTACATGAAAGTAAGAGTTGTTAATGCCGATGGTACACTTGATGGTGGCACATTTCATGTAAGACCTTCGTGGTTTGATGCGTGTAACTATAAACCGTATGATGGATTATTTGGCACGGCATATCATAAAAAATTGTTCACTATTTCTGACGACATTATCAAGGTAGAGGGTGTTGGAAAAGATAGCCCATGCTATAATCAACTTGTAAAAGAGTGTGTCGCTAATGGTTTGATGAAGAAGGGGTGAAAATTATGAAGTGGAAGGACTTGGCTGTTGGCAAGTATGTAACCTTAAATAGATGGCTGAATGATTATTATGAAGCCTATACTGAAATTCTTGAAATTGTTTCTGTGCCCGATACAAAAGAAGAAGGAAAAGTTGGTTGTAGACAAGTAACAAATTATGCTTCAGTAATGGTAAAAGATAAATATGTTAATGATAAAATAATATATATTAACTACATTCATTTGTTGGAGGTTAAGTATAATCCTTACGACTGCCGTAATTGGGCTGTTGGCGATATTCTTGTAACAACAAAGTATCTTGTTAAGTTTATGGGAGAGCGCCTTGCTTCCCATGCGCCATACATTGTAAATAAAATTGACAAGTCTGATAGTTTTTTGAGGATTCATATTCATTCTTGTGATGGGGTTATAAATTATGGCTATGTGGCAAGCCCATTGTATTTCAAAAAAGATAATTCTTTTTCTGTTTGGCGTGGATTTTTCGCAAGCCAGTATTACAAAGGCAATATTACATTTAATGATGATGGCGAGCTTGTAAAACCATTTTTTGTCGTAAAGGGAAGTCCTATTTATAATCAGATTATGAAAGAAGCTATTGAATGTGGTATTATAAAGGGGTGACAAACGATGTCTAAATACAGTAATTATGACTATGTTCAAGCAGACATTGACCTATACAAAATTCCTGAAAAATATCATGCTATGATGCGTAGTATTTTTAAGGACAATGAAGCGGCAACATTTAAGTACGATAAAGATTCTGACACTTGTTGCTATACTAACTGGCCCGATATGTACCCATGGTACGATGTTATCACAGGAAATGTTGTTCCCGGTTTTGGTGGTGTTGGTATGTTCCCCACTTTGGCTGACGATGATGTTTATGATACAGTGAACACCAAAAAGGTTGACAAAATTCAAGAACCAGTAGAAGAACATTATCAAAAAATAATCCCCAAAAAGCCAATGGAACTGTTGGTTAGTCAAAAGGCGTAGTTTTAATATTACACAGTGAAGGGAGGAAGTTGGCGTGGTTGCTTATTGTCCGAAGGATGGAAAAAGTTATGAAACTGATGGTGTAATTAAATACACTATTGAATATAACTTGTATGAAAATCACAAATATTATGTCATAGCAATAATAAAAGTTTGTGAAGCTCTTGATGATTTTAATTTCCTTTCCTGGTGGATTGTTTCCGGTATTACAACTGATGGGAAAATCGTTCTTCATAAGAAGTACAAGAGCATATATGGTGAATTTTGGGGCGTATATACCAAGATGTCTAAAAGAAAAATTGACTTGGTGTATGATAGTTTTGACGAAGCACAGACTGTTGCGTGTGAAGCAAACAAGCAAGCCAAAGAATATTACAGTATGCCTTATTGGAAACAAGACGCTGTAACATATCGTATCCCCGAAAAATATCACGAACAAATCAAGAAGATTATGGAACAAAGGGGCGACGATTTCGATTTCCGTATGAGAAATGTTGACGGAAATGAAATGTGTGTTTATTATACTGGAAAATGCGGCGATGCTTTTGATATATACACAGATAAATGTGTTGTCCATTACGAAGAGTTCAAGTGGACTTGTAATAGATGTGGTAGAACACTTCCGCAATCATATTTCAAAAATGGTAAGTTTACATATAACACAACACAAGATGGAAAACGAATTGTCAACAAGTATTGTGAAGATTGCGTTGACGAAAATGGCAATATAAAATCAGACAAAAAGGAAGTCAAAGTTCCTGTTCCAGTAAAGAAAATTGTTGCTGTAAAGCCAAAACACGAAGTAACTTGACAGGTTTCTTATTTAGTGTTATACTGTATATAGTGGTTAAAAGGACGCCACATAACTATATTTAGTAAAAGGAGAATAATTATGTTTAAGTTAGTTCCTGCTGATGAAATGCGAGAAATTGTAAACAAATTGATAAAAAGGGATAAAGAATTCAAAAAAAGAGAAGCAAGACTGAATGATTTGATGGATTTCCCTAAAACTAAAGAATATGAAACCATCATGGCTAAAATGGAAAAAGCCGTTAGAGAACGAATGTTTGGTATAGAATTAGACAAGGGATTGGGAGATTTTGATTATGAGTTAATCAAATATTATTTCAAACCTTACGGTTATCGTGTGTTTTTGTATGATGGTGTCATCAATATTGACTGGAGTGGCGCCGACTTTGATGAAGGCCTTCTTGATTTTATTAAATAAGCAAAGGAGAATGACCATGCGTATTATATTTCGTGACCCAGAAGGCAAGTACATTAAAAAGTATCCAGAATATGTTCGCAAATTTGATGGTTTCTTGGGAAGGGCTTCGACTGATATTGATTATAAAAATCTTTATTATGTAGGCGAAGATTGTGAACTTAATTTCTATGCTAATAACATCGTAGAAATAATTCCAGGCTATGATGAAGAACCGATTAGTTATATCATTAGACTAAATTATGACCAGCTTGTTCGGGTTGAAACTGATGGTTGGTAATCAATAAAATTAAAACTCAATGAAAGGGGAATTTATTTATGAACTATATTACACCTACTACTGTTGAAGATTTTAGTGCAGACTATGGCTATTCTGTTGGATTGATTAACTTTGACCATTTGTTTGCCCTTGAAAAGATTTCAAGAAAAAATTTTCGTGAATATGGCGGCACGCTTGGTTTTACATTTTTTGATATGTTAAAGACTCTTCAAGTCCGAAATATAGACCCTTCTGATATTCATATTTATGTTATTGGTAAGTTTTTCACAAGAACCATTGAAGATGATATAAGAACATCTGAATATTTTGAAGTTGAAGAGCTTTACGGTTATTGTCTTTTCTACCGTTATGATGGAGATAAAGTAGAGATTGTTGACCTCTGTATCGACCCGAACTATCAAAATATGAATTTCGGTCAAACGCTTCTTAAAAAAGTAAGAAAATTTAGATAGAAAATATATTCAAACAGTTTTATAGCTGTTCTATTTGACATATCAACCTATTCGTGCTATAATGTTCATAGTGACGGAAAGGAAGTCACTGAACATATTTAACACGAAAAGGAGAACTTCACTATGATTGGTTGCGTATTTCAAAACGGAAAGAAAGTCTATATTCTCGACACAAAAGGCAAGGATGCTCTTATTTCTATGCCCGACGCTTATCAGTCCTATGTGTTCGCACACGGATATACCATCGATGAAAACAAAAACATTTCGTGGGCCTATGGAAACTATTACAACGGCCTTGAAGAAGCCACAAATGCGTTCTACAAGGATAGTTACAGGATTTATCTTCGTCATTGGCAGTTTGTGAAAAACATGAACCAGGACGATATTTTCTGTTATGGTGTGGCGACTGCTGAAGATGGTAACTTCAAGATTGAGTTTGAGGACGAAGAACAGCGCAAGAACTACGAGGACTTGTTTGGGGAGGCATAAATGATACAGTTTGGCATGATGTTTTTGGCTAAAGTGGTGGACAATTTGTTGAACACCACTAAAGCAATTTTCATTCAGCGAAATAAAGCAATTTTTGCTGGAATTTCGCTGTCCCTATCCACTTTCATAGGATACTACATCACTAAAATCGTAGTCCAGTCTGATGGACTTGTTCCCAATATCGTGGCGTCTATTGCCGCAGGTGTTGGGTGTGTTGTTGCTGTTAGTATTAGCAACAAGCTATCCAAAGATAGGCTGTATGTCAATGTCCTTATGTGTGATAACTTCACTACAATGAAGAATCTACATGACTATTTAGCATTTCATCATATCACTAATGTGGTGTCTGATAGTTATAATAAAGACCTATCCGACAAAACTATTACTGTTACTGCGTACTGTGAAACCAAAGAACAGTCCCGTTTGTTAGATGAATATATTACACGAACGAATAAAAAGCTGAAGCGTGTCATTCAAAAGGTGTGATATGCCGTAAAATGTCACCAGACCAACGAGGATGCGCTGTGTGGCGTTTTCAATGTTCAGACGGAAGATTATACCAAAAATAGTAAAGCGTCTTAAAACGCAAATTTAAGGCATCACAGAAAGGTTGTGATATTTTGCCCGACAAGTTTGAAGTTTCAGGAATTACAAGTTTTGCCACAATTGACGGTCGTGGAATGATAGCACTTCCGTCGGAAATCATTTATGAGATGTTCGGAAGTATCGAAAACGCTGCTGGAACGGAACTTCGTGTTCATTGGAACAGAGAAACTAATGCCATCACACTAAAAAAGTTTATGAAGAACAAATATGAGGATTTGTAACAGCTTTATAATAAAGGAAATAAATTAGGCCGCCCTTTGAAAAACTTATATAAGTATAGTAAGAAGGGGCGGCTTTCTTTTTAGGAAGTTTTCCTCAAAATCGTTGTCCGTAAATGAAAGGAGAAAATATTATGAAAATCGGAGAAATCAAGGCAAGAATTGAAAAGAGAATGAATGACAGCAAGCGTGACAAAATTCGTGCTACCTATGCACTGGAAATTCTGAACGATTACGAAAGCCTGTATCGGCGTGATGATGATTACAATATGAATCACGAAAACCTGAAGCAGCTTTTGTGCGGTGCTAAAGATTGGCGGCAGTATTCCGAAGGCGGTTGTTCTTTGGTTTATAATGGCGACATTGAAGAACGAATCGGTAAAGGTGGCGACCTGATTGTTAGACAGGCGGACTATCTGCGGCAGGCGTATAACATGATTGCGAATTACGCCACAGAAGATGAACTGGATTATAACTGGCTTCCCAGTGTAATGATGCTTTGATAGGAGGGTACCAAAATGACCATTTATTCTGAAATTGACATTAGAGATTTTGAATTTTGGGAGGGCGGAAAGTATGTTGCGGATGTGTTTTCGCAGGATGACCTTGAAGAAATTCAAAACAAACTGGGAGAGCTTTATCCCGACGGCATGAGCGATACCGAACTGAACGACCTGTTTTGGCACGATGAAAATTTCGTAGCTGAACTTGCGGGATATTCCAGTTTCCAAAAGGTAAAAGATGGAATTAAGTCCGATGAAGAGGATGAAATTTATGACGAATCCTACTGGGATGACGAAATTTATGAAAGCGAAAAAGAGGACAGAATTTGGCGAAAGTATGAAAAGGATTTGTACTAAAAACATATTTGTAAAGGAGGAAACATGGTTAGAATTTACGGAGATGGAATCACATATTTGACGCTTTCTAAAAAAGCTGAAGAGGCTTATAGAAAAAATCCACAATATATGATTCACGAAGTTGTGGTAAATAACAGGCATATGTATGTTGTAAAAGCGAGGGGACTTCCGTTTAGAACATATCCAATGACGAAAAAAGAGCTGAATGAATGGTACGAAAGCGATGATACTTGACGAACACATGGCCGTATGGTATAATGTGTATGATGGTTAAAGACCATAGGAAGAGGAAAAACTATGAGTAAATTTGTTATCGCAGTATTCAACAACAAAGGTGGTTTGTCTTTCGTGAACCGTTATTATTGCGGAACGGCAAAGACGAGCGAAAACATTGATGACGCAAAAATCTACTACTCGCCCTATGACGCTCATCAAGAATGGCGGGACAGAATGAAAAAGGCAAAGCTCACTTTAGGGTTCAAAAGCTGTGATGTTCCGTTTGTTGTTAGCATCAAGCAGGTAATGAACAGAACCATCTGAAAGTAGCAGTCCAGTAATGAAAGGAGAATAACCATCTAATGAAAAGTGAGGAGGTATGTTTATGATGACGGCAAAGCAAGCCTTTATGAAAAAAGGAGAAATGAACGGCTGGGATATACCAAATGATATGATGGCTGAAATTGATAAAGAAAAAGAAGAAAGAGATAAAAAATTCGTATCGTTGTTGGAAAAATTAAAAGATTTTCCAAATACAAAGCAGTATGAGCTTCTTATGGAAAAAATACAGGAGGCTATTAAGCAAAATAAGTATGGTATTTATTTGGACAACACTGATGGCGAATTTGATTTTGAGGTAATTAGAACATTTTTTACCAATTATGGTTATTTGGTACAATATGGCTATTGTACGACAAAGGAATTTGAAATTAGGTGGGATGTTCATACTTGGGGTCGAGAAGGAAGTAAGTTTGCCAGAACTTTATTCAAGATAAAACAAAAAGGAGAATAAACATGAAATACTATCGTGTGCGTGAACAGTACGACAATTTCCCGAAAGACCCTAAAGTGCGTGACGGCAACATTCTTGTAGGCGGTGAACTTTACACAGAGAAGGAGTTTGAAAAACTGCCGTATGTGTACGCAGGAGCGTTTGAGCGTGTAGAAATTAACAAAAAGGATACCTATTTCTGTTTCGGAGCAAGATTCGCTAATGCTTAAATTTTCCATGTAATTCATAGAATAAAATGTGTATTTTAAGGAGGGATTAGCGTGGCTAAATACGAAGTTAAGATTAAGGTGGAGGGCTACATTGAAGTAGAAGTTGAAGCTGAAAATGTAGATAAGGCAAGACGGGCTGCGATTGACGCATATTATGACGCTGACTTTGGACAGCTCAAAGACCCTGATGCTAAAATTGTTGTGGTTGAAGATGAGAACAATATTTGGCATTATTAAAAGTTTGTAAGTTATTCGTGGGCCAGTAAATGAAAGGAGATAAACTATGAATATTCTTAAAGCACATGAGGCATATGAAGCCACGAAAAAACGCATAGAGGCGATGGAAGAAATCGAAAAATTTTCTCTAACAGAAGAATGTAATCTTGTAGTAATTGTAATTAAAGATGCTATTCAAGGTGGTAGATTTACCGCAGTTCTGGACAAAGAGCATTTCTGTTGGGATTATGAGATGATATACAAATGTTTTACAGAACTTGGGTATAAAGTCGAAAAAAATATGTTTAATGATATTGTCATTAAATGGGGCAGGTAAAACTAAAAGGAGGATATAAATGATTATTCCTGAAATGAAAATGATTGTTAAGTATCTTGATGAAGAAGGAAATAAATCCACTATAAAAGCGGAGTCCATAATTTTTGGTTGTGGGATTTGTGGAAATGAATGTGAAATCACAGACGAAGATGGGTTTGTTACCTATTGCGATACCGGCGCACTTCTTGAAATTAGAGGCTACTGAATTTTATAAAAAATGCCCGGCAAAAGCAGTATAATTTGTCGGGCATTTTCCGGTTTGTTGCGTAAAACTTCACCAGAGGCTGTAAATTTGCTTTGTAAGACGATTTTATTTGTTTAGTGTGAAATTACCCTAAAGAAATAAAAACGTGTTACAGCGTAAATTTAAGGCATTGTGAAGCATCTATAAAAAAACGCGATATACTTGACAGGCGGGAGTATATATGATATACTGTGTATAATGAAGGGAGGGGCAGACGGCCCGTCCTGAAGTGATATGAGCCGAACGGCGCAAGCGCCTATGGTCAAAGAAACTTGCGTTTCATTGAAAGGAGAAAAGACTATGTTGAAATTTTCTGATGACCCTGTTTATGAAAATGAATACTTCGACAACATGAGCGATGAGGACTGGGAAGAGGAACTGAACGCCGAGGATGACTATGACGGCTTGGACTTGGACGAGGAGGAGGAATACGAATAATGAAGAATTTTTTGAATGATGTTTTTCAACTTGACCTGTTCATGGAAGGCATGACGAAGAAGGAAATTATTAAAGGTATCGTGTGTGCGTGTGTGGCTGGAGCTTTCGCATACGGTGTACTGTTTATACTGTTCGCAGCACTTGGCTGACGGACTCTACCAATAGTATTTGTTTTGGTCATAGTAGGCGTTATCTATATTGTTCGTAACTAAATCCTACAAAAAAAGATAAATGTTGTTCAAGTCCGCAAGCAAATATATAAAAGAATAAAAAGTTTGCGGGCTTTATAGAGTATTTATCTAAAATAACAATTTACAAATACAACAAAAACATGACAATCATATTAGTATATAATAATATGTATATATAATAATATTATATATATGTAAGTCATATATATATTGTTATTTCAATATAGCTATTATATAACACCTAAATATATATATGACTAAATACATATTAAATATTATTTCAATATACATATTTATAAAAGCCTTTAATATATGTATAAATACATAATAATAATTTGTTCTATGTATATATATAGAGTAGATAGCTATATAATATTATACAAGCTATTATAATAGCAAGCTATTATATACATATATGTATATGATAAGCTATTATTTTAGTATATATATTAAGCTATTATTTATTTATCTACATAAATAAATAAATAATAGCGTTTAATATAAAGATATATAATATTAAATACTAAAATAATAGCCATATTATATAA
>ERZ1026880.119-NODE-119-length-44092-cov-5.993687_pt1 | contig 44092 bp, 67 predicted proteins | sample MGYA00380170_ERZ1026880 | MGnify/ENA primary metagenome ERZ1026880 (study PRJEB33269, sample SAMEA4719806) | human gut metagenome | biome: human-associated habitat; feature: organic feature; material: feces | place: Cameroon | collected 2013-10 ...
CCTTATACTTCTTCAACTCTAGGCATCAGAATCCGATATCCGCCGGGGACAGATTCGTAATTCGGATATCCGCCACCAAAGGACTTCCAGCCCCATTTACGATCAGTGTACTGACTGGGAACGCCAACAGTGCAATAGAAGTCATCGACCGTTACGTACCCATACATCTGCATAAGGTCTTCAAGTTTTCGGCAGACACTTTCCGCCTCTTCTCGAGTGCCGACAACGATTTCATCAGGCGTAACTCGTCTCGGCCGCTCTCCAACGTCTCTCCGCGTGCCATAATCGTACATGGAGTTATACGGCATGTTACCATTTCGTACTGTCGTGCTGCCTGTCTGGCCTCTTCCGCGCGTTCTCACAGGCTGCCCCGTAAGCAGCGTCGAAACCAGATCGATCACACTATCCGCAAACATTTTCTTCGCTGATGGAATGAAAATATCAAAGACCGCATTCGTCAATCGATCCTCAATGCTGCCGTCAAAGATGTTATCCATAATGCGCTGGCCAAGTCCCGGCTTTTTGACTGTTACATTGCCGGTTGTAACCGATTCGACCTTTTTAGGTTCGGCCGGAAGGTTAGTCTGCTGGTTGTTTTCTTTGGCGGCATTCGAATTATTCGGGTACATGGGAACGCCACGGTTCTCACTCATTTTCTTCCTCCGTTCCGGCAAAGGCGGTCTGGAGAATATTGATCGCATTCGCCGCTTCGTCAACCACATTGTCTGTCGTGGATTGGGTTGCTTCTGTAATCGCCGCAACGATAGCCAAGCTCGCAATGCTTACGCAAACCTTCGACAATCCCTTCGAGTTGGGCAAAACCATCTTGATCGCGCCGCAGATGATTGTTTCGATACCAATTCCAACCACGAGATTGACGATGCTTTTCACGTCCTCAAGTTTCATTTGGTGCTCTCCTTTCCAATATAAACCTCAGTGCTCATGGCGACCGGGATCGATGTAGTTGTTGATCACGATGGGCACATTCTTACCAGACGAAATATCTTCTTTTTTTCGCTGCCCCATCTCAAATGCAAAAACAACGCCAAGAATAACGATCTCGATCAAAGGCATAAAATCATCGAGTGTCTTTTTTCCGCTTTCCTTGGCGGTTTCGATCGCGGTCTCAGTGGCCTTAGCCGCGAATTTCTGCGCCACCTTCTCAAAGAACAAGAATATCCTCCTTTCGTAAACGGCGAAAAGAAAGGGAAGATGCTAAGTAATTCTTAACATCCTCCCATTGAGTAGAATCTCAAATATCATTGATTAGCTGACTGTGTAGTCGTCATCATTGCTGTCGCCATGATCCTTGCCACCGGCGATGGCAAAAGCCAGTACCGTCAGTCCCGCACCGACAAGTCCCGGCAGGACGCGATTGCACATAAAGTTCTTTACGCCCGCACCGGTAATCTTCGGTTTACGGATCTGCGGTTTGGTCTCCTGCACCTGTTCGGTCTTGGTTTCTTGAGCAACAGTCTGATTCGTCTTTTCCATAAGTCAAATCCTCCAATAAATTTTATTTAAGAGTTTCCTCTCTACTATAAGCCTTGCAATTTTCGCGAGAAAAATATAAGAGCCCACGTTTTCGTAGACTCTTATATAGGACGGATTAGTCAATTACCTCATAAGTTTTAGTATTGTATTTTACACCGAAATTTTTACAAACGAATTTTGTTGCTCTGCTTTTTGGAAATGCCTTCACTAGAATATAAACTAATGTATCCACGACACCAATAATAGCAAAGTATCCGATAATAATTTTAGCGATCATAAATCATTTCTCCTTTCAAATATAGACTAATCTGTCTATTATATACTTTGTATTTTTCGCGAAGTCCACGAGCTTGTGGGAACATATACCTCATCAAAGAAGCTCAACAGAATATTAAGAATCCCTTTCTTATAAGTTTCGAAATGCCGAGCTGCCAAGCCATCTGTTACACCGTCATCTTTGCTGCTGAGGAATACAGCGACGGTATGTTCATTGTCGGCAAGACCAATACAGAAAAGATCATTCGCCAGCAGAACATGGGAATCTCGATGAATCCATTCATCCTGTTTACGAAAAGAGGCAAATCGTTCTTTAATCTTCCAAAACACTTCTTCTAGAATATCAGGATCGCATTCAACGTACCATTGGGCAGCATAATCTCCCGACGCATAATAATTACCTCGTCCCATAATGCCTCCCGAAAAACGAAAGAGGCCATGAAGACCTCCTTCTGTCGATAGGTTTAGAACATTGCCGGATAGATTGCAATCATTCCCCACAGAATCACATTGATGAGCAGCGTCCCGATCAGTGCTCCGACATTCGCGCCCATCCAGAAATAATTCTTTTCTTTCTGCGTGCAAGTCAGATCGATCTCGTTCTCGTCAGCTTCCCTGTAGAAGAATTTGTAAAGTTTCTCCATCATGGCAAAACACCATCCTTTCACTATAGGTCGTGTTATTTCAGCGAACCATAAAAGATGACTCTACCAGCTCCAGCGATTTTGGGACGTTAATGATGCGCTGGTTCGAGCTTCCTCTCCATGGAAGTGAAACATCTTTCTTTTCTTCGATAAATGGGCCATCTACGAGAACATCAATATCCTTCAGCAGCATATGCATGTGACCGTGCCGACAATCATCCATCAGTTCTTCCCACGTATACCCAGTCCAGCACCAAATATCCTGCGTAGGTGACTGTCTATGCCTTTTGATGTCATGCGCTATAACGCAAAGCATAGGTTCGTTTTCTTTCTCGAAAGGTTCTCCTCCAAGAAAACTGAATCCATCGCAATTTTGAGATTTTGAATAGGCTATGATGGTGTCTAGCATTACATCGGTGACCGGCTGCCCATACTCAAAATCCTGCGCCTCCGGGTTAAAACATCCGGGACAATGTCTTCTGCACCCGCTGACCCAAATGCTCATTCGGATTCCCGGTCCATTAGCAACATCATAGGGAACGATCTTTGCAATTTTCATTCTACACCACTTTCCGCCAGCTCAACCGGCACACCGTCTTTATACACGCCATCTGTATACCATCCGTCGAGGAATTCCGCACTCGGCTCAATATCATAGGTGATCTGGTAGAGACTCTTACCATTCACGTCAACATCCAGCAATTCATGCGAAATATCAATCCAACAGAATCCTTCCGTGACCGACCATCCGATCATTTGGGATTCTGGCGTTACCGGGATTCCCAAGAAATATAAGAATTCGCTCAAAGAGGCATATCCGCGCAATACAAAGTTTCGGTTAAAATGGTACTCGGCATCCATGATTTCCCGCTCATACCGCTCAAATGTCTGATGGGTCATGGGCTCGACAAACATAAATTTCCCATCTGGGCAATCTAACGCTTGACGATGATACCCCGGATCATTCCTTGTAATCTCAGCCCGAACCTCTTTATCGAATTCTACGCCTTTTTTCTCGATGACCTTGTTTCGATAATCAGAGTATGTCTTAGTTGCTCCAGCGTACAGTGCAGCCATGGCAGCGGTCCGTTTCGTACTTATCGCATTGCCACTCATAATGCATCCAATCGTCACGCCAGCAGTAACGGCGGTCGGAATATAAGTCTTGGCGATGTCGAGTCCTGTTGGGTCAAGCCCGTCGGCATACATGTCCGCGACATCCATTGTGGCTTTTGCGCTGGCTACCGCCGTTCCGATAACACCTGCGCTGCCAAGTATGCTCAATAGGGTAGGGACATGACGTTTGGTAAAGCGAACCAGATTCCAGAATGTTTTAGACATAAAAGCTCCCCTTTCAAATATGTCGTTTTATAAATTACTTATGCGCAAGATAACGACCGACGAGCCCTCCAATGATGAATGAAATGATGAATATTACAGGATCAAACTTCATAATTATGTCACCTCACAGTTTTAATTTTGACATCGTTATTTTGAATAACAAGAACATTGTCGCCATCAAAGTCTGATCCATAGTCCAGCGACCATTCCAAATATACAGCCAGCAAGATATGATACCATAATGACTACTTCCAAAGTAGTATCGTCAATCACCACTAAAAATCACCTCCCAAATCGCCATACCTATCCATGCCAAAATGAACGCCCAAATCCAATCTGTCATAAGTGCATTACTCGATCTCTAATTTCAGCCGTTCGTCCCTGATTCCAATACTGCGTACCGATATAGCCGCAGGTTCGTCTGGCGACATTCATCGTTTTCTGATCTCTGTTGCCGCACTTCGGGCACTCCCAAATCAACTTTCCATCCTCCTCTACAATCTGAATTTCACCATCATACCCACATTTCTGGCAATAGTCCGATTTTGTGTTAATTTCAGCGTACATGATGTGGTCGTACATGTACTGGATCAGTCGGACTACCGCAAGAACGTTATTATTCAGATTCGGAACTTCTACGTAACTGATAGCACCGCCCGGACTCATTTTCTGGAATCGACTTTCAAAATTGAGCTTTGTAAAAGCGTCAATCGGCTCGCGTACATTAACGTGATACGAATTGGTAATATAAGTGTGGTCTGTTACTTCTTTGATAACACCAAATCGCTTGCGCAAGCACTTAGCGAATTTATACGTCGTGGATTCAAGCGGGGTTCCATATACGCTATAGTCGATATGTTCCCTTTCACGCCACTCCTTACATTTATCGTTCAATCGCCTCATGACAGCAATCGCAAATGATTCTCCTCCGGGCTCAGTATGGCTAACATGCATGAAAGCCTGGCAACATTCGTACAATCCTGCATATCCGAGCGAAATCGTCGAATAACCATTATAAAGAAGTTTGTCGATCGTTTCGCCATGCTTTAGTCTGGCCAGAGCACCATGCTGCCAAAGGATCGGAGCAACATCAGACACCGTTCCCTTCAGCCGTTCATGTCTGCATCGCAAAGCACGATGACAGAGCTCAAGTCGTTCATCAAGGACGGTGAAGAAATCTCTTTCTTCTTTAATAGCAGTGAGCGCAACATCAGGAAGATTGATCGTAACGACACCTTGGTTGAAACGCCCATAGTATTTCGGCTTTTCGTTCTCATCCTTATAAGGCGTGAGGAAGCTTCGGCAACCCATACACGGATAGCAGTCACCCTTCAGTTCCAGCATCAATTTCTCGGAAATATAATCCGGAACCATTCGTTTAGCCGTACACTTGGCTGCCAATTTTGTCAGGTAGAAATACGGAGAATCTTCATGAATGTTGTCTTCCTCGGTTACGTAAAGCAGCTTAGGAAATGCAGGAGTGATCCAAACGCCCGTTTCATTCTTTACTCCCTGAATGCGCTGGCTCAGCATTTCTTCGATAAGCATGGCTAGATCTTCTTTTTCTCGTGGATTCTCAGCTTCATTCAGATACATCATGACCGACAGGAAAGGTGCCTGCCCATTCGTTGTCATCAATGTAATGACTTGGTACTGAATAGTCTGAATACCCTTCTGAATTTCTTTTCGGAGACGACGTTCCACGATATTATCGACATACAACTCGCCACCCGGAATATCATAGTCGAGCATCTCCTGCATAACTTCTTTACGAATTGCCTGTCTTGAAATATCAACAAAGGGAGCCAGATGTGCGAGGCTGATCGTCTGCCCACCATATTGGTTAGATGCGACTTGCGCAACAATCTGCATGCCGATATTGCACGTGGTCGAGAAAGTGTGGGGCTTTTCGATCTTCACGCCACTAATGACTGTTTCGTTTTGGAGCATATCTTTAAGATTGACCAGACAGCAGTTGTACATATGTTGAGCGAAGTAGTCCTTGTCATGCACATGAATAATGCCCTGTCTATCCGCCTCCACAATGTCCTGAGGCAGAAAATATCTTTCGGTCAGATCTTTAGAGACGTATCCGGCCATATAGTCTCTCTGAACACTGTTGATAACCGGATCTTTGTTGCTGTTTTCCTGAAGCGCTTCTTCGTTTGCCTGATCGATCAACGACAAAATCTCAGCATCTGTGCTGTTTCCTTTACGGATTTTCTCTCGATCATAGCGATAACGAATATAATCTCTAGCTACGGTCGCATAGCCGTTTTCCATCAGCGCATCTTCGACCATATCCTGAATTTCTTCGACATGGGGCGCTCGACCAAACAACGCGCATTGATCCCCCACGCTGTCCGTAATCTTGGCAATATCATCGAATGGTATTCTGTCTTTGCCCGCCCGAGTAATTGCTCCGGCAATCTTTGTTACATCGAACTCGACTTCAGTTCCGTTTCGTTTGATGACTTTCATTTAAAATATCCCTCCCGCATATTTGTAACTCGGCCGCCTATAATTTCATACAAAGTGGCTCTCTTAACGTGATCTTTCCAACTCTTTGGAGCTTCTTTTTCCCGAATATCAAAATCAACTTTTTCAGTTTTGCTCCACTCTTTGAGCGTATCGATAATCTGGACGTAGCCCATGCCCGGTCCTGCGTATTCCATATAGATTCTGGGATAACTGTCGTCAGGATCGATGCTGCTGTAAAGCCTCATCGTATTGTCGAAATCTCCGAACCGCTTCAGAAAAGAAGAAAGGGGGATGAACTGTTTCGGATCATCCGCCCAAGCCTGAATTTCAAATTCCCTTTGCACTTTTACTCGACACCTCCACGCATATACCATATAAACACAGAACAGTACAAGCCATATAATCATAAGTGCCACCATTGCTGCATCCATGATCAATTAACCTCGCTTTCCAGAATCGCTTCATAATATCGCAGTGCCGTTCGAAGAACCGCCGTTTTGCTCATTGTTCCCAGCTCCATGCAGTGGGTAAGGATATCTGCATCCTTTTCGGTCAGATAAAAACTTTCCCAGCCTGCTGTAACGGGGTTGATGTAGTCATTCTTTCCAGCGGTGGAAGAGACGATAGAACCATGAATGCTCATTCTCCCATCTCGCTTTCTCAATCAGTTTGTCGAGTTCTGTTTTAGGTCTTCTGAAGGGAGCGCTCTGCACCATACCGGGAGCCACGTATTTTTCATAATACTCCCAATACTCTTTTGTTCCGTAGAATTGCTCATATGCCTCCCCGATCTTTATAATGCTGTTTTCCTTCAGCAAGCCATTAACTCGAAAGATCACCATAGCGCCATCAAAGGACACTAAATCCACTTCGGGGCTTACTATCCAAATCGAAGTCCACGATTCCATAAGGAATACCATCCTCCCTCATGCCGGTCGTAATATACGGTTCAACCCTTGTCGGGCTTCCCCAGCCTACTTCGTCGCCCATATTGTTCGGCGTCAATTTGGGATTGTCCAGCGCTTCATAGTAATCATTCAGCGAAGCATAATAGCTTCCAAGGATTTTGTAGTTGACATCGTTAAATGCTTTCATGATCCGCTCATAGGTAGACCAGAAATATCTTCCGCTGTACGCATCGAAGAACAAAGACTCTCCGTCATGACTTTCTTTGGTCATCGCGACAAGCTGACTGTTTTGCCTTTCTGCCCGCTCTTTCGCCACTTCATCCCGAATCTCTCGTTCCTTCTTTTCGCCGATTGTCTCGATTACTTTCGAACGATAATCTTTTGCCATGTTCTCAGAAAGGTTCAGGAGCGTTGTCAACGCGGCAGTCCGCTTCTTCGAAATATCATTGGACTTAAAACCACAAGCAATGCTCAGAGCAGTTGCCGCTACAGTCGGAACATACTCCGGTGCGACAGTCTTGATCATCTCGACCGTACCTTCCGGCTTCTTTTCATCTACCAGCCGAACCGCCTTGACCGTTGCTTCGCCGCAAAGTACGACAGCAGCGATGGTTCCAATCGAGCTTGCCACTGAAAGAATCGTGGAGGCATGAGTCTTTCCGAAATGCCTGAGAACCTGAATACCAGTAGCGAACAAGTTTTTCATAGAGATTTCTCCTTTCAAAAATAAAAAAGAAAGAGCCGAAGCTCCCTCTTACAGATAGCGAACCGTGTAATCCGTGACGTTCACTCTATGGCCGTTAAACGTGTCCGTCGCAGTATAATTCATTGCGCCGTCATCTTCTCGGCTGATAAAGTGAAAATCAACATAGTTACCGTTGGCCACCTCAAAAGGTACAGTCTTCGGACAATCTTCCTTTGTTATAACAGAATTTCCAAACAACACAGTCATCATCAAAGCAGCACAAATAACCAATTTCTTCATAGTCTTGTTCTCCTTTTAATATCATAATTGTGATTATGGTTTCTATTATAACCCTTGTATTTTCTGCGAGTAAAAAGAAAAGAGCCCACGTTTTCGTGAGCCCTCATCTTAAAATATGCTTTCGAGCCAATCTCCAAATTCGTCGAACATTTTTCCTACGAGTTTTAGCGCGAGCTTAAAGCCTTTCCAGCAGATAACAATACCAATACATCCTACCATCAGGCTCATGGCTGCTGTCGCAATTCCCATAATAAAATCTCCTTTCAATTTTGAACAATGATTCTATTATAAGAATTGTGAATTCTGCGAATAGTTTACCACATCCCGGCCTGATGCCCGCAAAACGCAATCATAGCGATAAGTATTCCGATTCCCACAAACGCCATACCGGTATCATTATTCATCTTCTTTTCTTGGAACTTAATCTCCTGAATCTTAGCCTCATCAATGATTCGTTTCGTCTTACATGAGTTTTCATTGACATTCACAGTTACCGTGACTTTATTGCTTTTATCTATGGAGATTCTGGAGCCGCAATACATACAGAAAAACGAATCGATGCCTTCATCCACGGTAAGAACAGCTCCGCAGTTCGGACAAGTTATGGTTTTCATATGACACCGCCTATGTGTAAAAAGAATAAGCTCATGACAAGCAATATTCCAAGACAGACAAAACCAATTCCAGTATCATTATTCATCTTCTTTTCTTGGAACTTAATCTCTTGAATCTTAGCCTCATCGATGATCCGTTTCGTCTTACATGAGTTTTCATTGACATTCAGTGTAACGGTAACGTTGTTCTTCTTATCGACTGAGATTTTGGAGCCGCAGTAGGTACAGAAGAAGACGTCGGCGTTATTTTCGACTAAGACACTCTTTTTACAGTTTGGACAGATTACCTTTTTCATATGACCCCGCCCATATGTAAACCGAATATCGCTATTGCGAACAATATTCCAATTCCCACAAACGCCATACCGGTATCATTATTCATCTTCTTTTCTTGAAACTTAATCTCCTGAATCTTAGCCTCATCGATGATCCGTTTCGTCTTACATGAGTTTTCATTGACATTCACAGTTACCGTGACTTTATTGCTTTTATCTATGGAGATTCTGGAGCCGCAATACATACAGAAAAACGAATTGGTGCCTTCGTCCACGGTAAGAACGGCTCCGCAGTTCGGGCAGGTTACGGATTTTATTTTAGCCATATCGTTCCCCTCCAAGTCGAAAAATAAAAACCCTTGTATGCTTCTAACATACGTCTCCGGTATTCCGGTGTCCTCCAATTAGACGATTATTGCAGGCTAACTTAGGACCCAATGCCTAAGCCTCCCACGGGTAAACTCCCAAAGTTCTCTACTATAGCCCTTGCTTTTTTCGCGAGCTAGTCTATATAGAATGTTCCAAGAATATACATCGTTGCAAGAATCCCTGTTACAAATCCTATAAATAAGCATACTGCATCCGAACTCATCCGTCAAGACCTCCTTACGAAAAATAAAAAAAAGAAAGAGACCATGTAGGTCTCAACAAGGAGCTTACGCATCGTCAAATGACTTGGTCTGCTCTAGTTCCCGCAATGCCTGTTTTATTTGATGAATTAAGTCTTTTCCCTTGCCAGATAATTCAAAATACGAATTTCCAGAATAGGGAAAGCTTAACGTTAATTCATACAAAATAATTATAATTTCACGCATCAGATCGGAACTAATAATACGTGCAGCCAAACCATGCACATTATGCGTTTCCTCCTCCGTTAATACATAATATCTCTTTCCCAAAATTTCGATCTTTTTCATAAAGATCACCTCCTATAATAGAAGATGTTTTTACTGCGAAAAAGAAAGAGACCATGTGGGTCTCAATTCTCTTTAAATACTAGGCCGAGGGTATACCTGTTCCGCAATCATTTCGCCAAAGTAATAGGCGACATTCATGCGAGTGGCGTCTAAGTCATAATGCGTCACCCGAATAGGTCTTCCTTTGATAACTTCCACTCGATTGTATCTCTGGATCAAATCCGAGAATATCTTCCTTTGGGAAGGCGTTTTAAAGTAGAACCGAATCGGGGCATTAAAATCCCTGAGTTCCACATCGCATGAGTAACCGTTCGCATGACTAATAGTTGTCGTGTACATAATAGTTTCCTCCTAATAATATTTCTATTATAGGAGCTGCAATTCTTGCGAATTATGAAAAGTGTTTCTTGTTGCTATAATCTCGAATATCCGCCTTATAAAGTGGTACTGGAGAATCTTCCGGCCCGCTCTTCACAATGATATCAGTCAGCTCAGCAAATTCTTTGATGCCCGAAAATTGATCGGTCATGATTTCGAGAAAGGCATCCAGAAATTTGTCACAGGACTTTTGCGAACAAACCTTTTCGTCCACCATGTCAAATCGGATCACTACTTCAAAATGCGCTTTTCTCATAGAATATACCTCTTTTCTTTCTAATTAGTAAAGCTTTACAAATATTATGCGTTGTGCTATAATATAATCAACAATTACTGGATAGAGGGGTTTCGATTATATGGAACACGTTTTTCACATGGGGCTTCACTCTTTTGCTCCGCATCGAATAGACAATTACAGGCTGTCTCCTTTGCCAGACAAATATGCGATAACGGTTGATTTTATACCGCATAAAACTCGTTGGGAGCCTAATCCAGACCTCGACGGCTATACTCCGCATTATCGTGATATCATCAGTTTTTGTTTAGCCGTTGACGTACCAGACGAGCTTGGCATTGTTCATGATTTTTCCGACGCTATGATCCGAAAAGGACATAAGACAACTGACGGCAATGGAGAATATTGCTACATTATTGCACCTCAACTTTCGTGGAACATCATTCCGGGGCAAAGTACCGATTCGCTTCTGAATGACGCCATAAAGCAGATATCCTCCCTTCGCGCAGTCAACTTGACTTATCCCGAGAATGGCGAACGCAAAGTCATTCCGCTTTCGGTTACAAACTGGTGGGTAACACACGGAAGTTTCCCGATAGAAGATAAATACAAATACGCTGCCCGACATCAAGCATAAAAAAGTAAGAGGGATTGCGAAAACCCCTCTTTTTTTTTTAGAAAAACCAGCGTTTCTTTTTAGGTTTTTCGATATAGCCTGCCAGCATGCCAAATGCCGTGATGGTCGCATCAATGATTTTACGATAGTCAAGTCTGTCCCACCAATGTGTATGGTTCCGAACATACTTAGCCACCATTTCGTCTGTAATTTTTCCAACTCCAGGACAATCGGCATATCTGTCACTGTATCTCTTTTTAAACAAAGAAATCACTCCTTTCACTATATGACTTGTGGTTTTTGCGAAAAAAAGAGATGCCGTGTTTTCACAGCGATCTCTTCCGAGAGTTCCGTCCAAAATATTCATAGAATTGTTCAATCGCGGCCCAATTTGTTTTTGAGCACAGAATGAACCGGTCCGACAATATCTTCGTAGCGAAGGACCAACACTGTTGATAAAATTGAGCATCCGCATTTCAGAATCGTTTCACCATATTTCTGAAAGAACGTCTCCGGTACTGAATCGGTATCAAGTTTCTTGTCCTTGATTTCGTACAGTCCCTTCAAGCGTGCCGCCAGCTTCGGATAATTCTCCGAAAGCGGATCTTCCTCTTTTAACTTTTCAGTCAGTCTTTCGATCTCCAAGTCGATATCGTCCTGTTCGGGTTCCTGTGGTTCGTCAACTCGCAGTCCGATGATTTTTAAAATGTCCAATGATTTCTCCTTTCATGAACTCTCATTATAGGAAATGTTAATTCCGCGAATCCTTATTGACTTTAAAGGTCACGGAATCGCGATCTGCCAGCGACTCCACCGGAACATTGAGCATCAGCGTATAAACGTCCTTATCTGTTTCCGCATCAGCGTGAATTTCAAGCGTGCCTTCACCCGAATAGTTCGCGGAAGAGATACCCAGAATCGCACCAAGGAAGATATCAATCGCGCTTAGCGTGCCAACAACCTCGCTGCCATATGGAAAGCCCCAAATCTTGGACAGTGCTGCATAGAGCGTGCCCGCAGCCGGAATGAAATACTGTGCAATCCACTTGATCACATCGTAAGTTTTATTATTCAGCGTCATTTTGTTACTCCTTTCGTATAAGAAGATTTATGAATTGGCAGGTTGTTGACTGCCTGCATGATTCGTTTTGCCGATCCATTGCCACCCATCTTCTCATATGGCTTATACAGGTATTCATACAAATTCTCGTATTCATCCTGCATAATCCATCCGCGATCGACGTACTGCATGCCGAGCCAGACAATTCTGTCGTGAGCCAGCCCGATCAACATCTGCGTCTTTACATCTTTTTTATCCGTAATCTTTTGCATACACGTCCAGAATCCGGAAGATGCAATTACGGAGCAGATAATCGTGACAAAGATTTCCAATCGACTATCCACGCCATCACCTCCTATCCGATCATTCGTTCGAGTTCTCTTGGAATATATGTCCAAACTTCATCACCAAGGATAAAGTACATGCTTTCAAATATCTTCATACCATAGTCGGCTATGAAGTTGCATATCCATTCTTCCGCTTCTGTGCGGTACTCCGGCTTTACCATGCGATAAATGTCGTCGATCAGATGGAAGCTGAATAAAACGCAATGTCCGATCTCATGAATCAAAACACGATTTTTAAAGTGGCCAGTTAAGTGATTCGAAATATAAATCGATCCCGTTCGAGGGTCTGTCGTTGCCACGCTGAATCGTCCGTCTCGATCCATGAGAATCGGATCATCGGGGCTTACATGCTCAAGCTTCCATAAATATCCATTTAGTAGGAAGCTTTTCATTGCTTTTAGCCCGGCATTTCACTGATGAGTTTTGTCAGATCCGTCTTGATACGCTTTTTGAGATCAGGATCGGCACTCTTATAGATTTCCCGAACAGTCTCCATCGTATCTGCAACGTGCTCATTAGCATGGCGAGTCATTTCGTCCTTATCCGTCTGCGAGTTGGTCATCGTGTAATGCCTCTTGGCAGACTGATACTCGTTGTAGGCCTGACCGTATCGAGGATGTTCGGTATGGCGGTCGCCCTCTCGAAGCATTTCCTCAAAACCGCCTTCGCGATTCAGACGATCTTCGTAGTCATATGGATGAGGCTTTCTAAGCGGTCGCCTGTGATATCCACGCCGTCCGTATTCATCTTCCTCCTCGAAATCGTCCATCGTCTCGATAAGCCTCGCATAATAGCAGGCCTTCAAACAGTCTTTTTTCGCCTCAGCAAGGTCTTTGATCATGTCGATTGCTTCACCGAGTTCGTGCGTGTCCACGGTTTCGATGCCTTTTGCGATTTCACCCTTAACGGATTGAACAATATCATCGTAGATACCGCAAAGTTCTCTTACCTTGTCGTTCTCATACATCGTTGTTCACCTCCATTAGGATACCCGCGCAATGCGCAGATTCATGTTCGCAGCCAACAGGACCGGAACCGTACCTGTATTGACAATGCTCACGCGGTTGAGATCGCAGCACACGTTCTTAGCATATGTGCCGATGGCGATATTGTTGAAAGCATTTTCGGCAGCCGGAGTCGAAACGCCAACCGTTGCCGGAATTGCTACACCACCCAATGCAACTGCGAGCTGCACCGGCGTATTGGCAGCAGTGCCACTCACGTTACCTGTAAAGTCGATTTTGTATGTTCCACCAATAGCACGAAGTTTAACCGAAGGAATCCCCTTCGTGAAACATTCGCCGCAGCCAGTGTGTAGCATCACCGTATCGAAGGTAACAGCCGCTCCGGGTTGGACAGTCTGAGCGGCAGAATTAGTGAGTTCAATCATAAATATACCTCCTAAAAGAGATAGGGAGAGATCTCCGCATTAGAAATCTCTCCCCATTTTGATTTAGCTGTAATTCCCGCAGCAGGTCTGCCCGTTGTAGTTATACGGATTGGGCACAGTGTAAGCCGGAACCGGGCAAGGCCTCAGCTGAGCAATCAGATATTCGTTCTGATTCCGCTGAGATACCGCCAGATTCAGGTTATTGATAAGCTGTGCCTGATCCGCAATCTTCTCGTCCTTACGAGCCAACTCGGAAGCCGTGAGACGATCCGAGATAGCACGGAAGTTCGCATTGTCGTTATCCATAATGTCTCGCGCCGCATTGGCAATGCTGGTCGTGATCGCACAGGTATCAGTCGCCATCCGGTACTGGATTTCGGCCTGACCCTGACGATTCTCGCAGCAGCAATCGCCGAGCTGACGAGACAGCGCGTTTGTATCCTGCATCTGAGCGATGCCCATTTGTGTAATGCCGTTCTGGATGTTGTATCCGGTCTGCATGATGCTGGTATTGATGCCATTCATCTGAGCAAGCTGATCGTAGCCGAGGGAGCAGATGCCGTTGTTGATACCGTCGAGTTTAGTAATGATACCACTCGTGTCAAAGCCTCTCTGTACTTCGGAGCCCACTCCGCCGTTCATGCCACGATCCATATAAACCACGGAAGGCATACCATTATTATTGCCGTTCCTATTACCCCAGCCGCCAAACAAAGCGAACAGAATAATCCAAGCCCACCAGCTGTTGTCGTTACCGCATCCATAACCGCCATTGAAGCCGCCCATCATGTTGCCAATCGGAGCAGTCAAAGGAATACTGGGAATAGAAGAACCAAACATAGGATGACCTCCTAAAAATAAATATTAACAACAGAAAAGAGACCCTTCCGGCCGCGCGCTCCGTTAAAGTCTCTCTGCGTTGTTGCATTATTTCATTCGGTCTGTCATACCCCTTAGAGCGGGATATGAAGCTGATTCTTAAAGTATTCCGTGGCCATGCCGACCGCCTGTTCCTTTGAAACCCCATAAGTTTTGCAAAGGTTCATGGCGATTTGCTGACCCTTTTGTGCATCTCCGCTCTGAATGACCTGAAGCATTTCCTGTGCTCTCGGGTTATTCGCGATAGCCGAATTTTGCATTGCCATATTCAAAAGCATAGACATCGGATCATTCATGAGCTACATCCTCCTTCTTCGGACTTCCATTTTGATGATTGGAACGGCTCGGGTTATAAGGTTTACCAAGCCGCTTTTCCAATCGAACAAGTCGTTCCAAAATATCGTCGAGCTTCTTTTCGGCATTAGAGCCCTCGACTTTATCGGATGTAGTGTCCGGTGCGGGAACAAAGACTCGACCTTCGATCAAGCCGTTGCTACCCCACCATTTGACAAAAATTGCTTGCCCATCATCTTTTGGAAAGAATGACACGCCACCATCCATAACAATGTCGTTTGGACGAATATCATTTTCGCTCGCCACTGACCGCCCTCTCAAACTGAGCTGACGGTTTTGGGAAGCGGGCTCCATGTATGGATTGGCCGGAATCTGAATAGGCTGTTGAGGCATCTGATAAGGATACATTCCTTGATACCCCACTGGTCTATTATCCGGATATCGCTGCATATTGTGCTCTCCTTTCAAAGATTCAGTTCTTTACTCCTCAGCCAGTTCCGGAAGACCGGAATCCACCAGCAACTCCTTCACCTGAGGCTTGAGCTTAGCCGGGACATCCTTGTATGCAGTCTTACCAAGAATTACGCGCTGCGCGAAAAACATTGCCATCATGATCTCACCTCCTTCGCCCAAAAATAAAAGAAAGAGCCCCCAGAAGATGTCACGCATAAATGACCGCCGCCATTTCTGCAATGCAATCTTCAATGAACTCGTTTCTGTCCGTCAATGCCTGAATTCTGGCATTCGTTAGTGTTTTTTCTTTTTCCTCTTTGGATGGTTCCGGATCAGGTTGATTCGCATAATCAGTATCCATCTCAGCCTGCGTTCTCTGGACAACCACGCCGTCAACAAATTTGTAGCGATATACGCCTCGATCGTCAATGAGCGGATATGTCAAATAATTATTCTGGGCATGATGGTATCGATCTCCAGTACCGACATCGACAACCGTCCAACCCGTTTCATCCGAAATGAATGCATCAGAATTGATGGCTGTCACTCGACTTGCATCGTCAACCTGCGCCAGTACCTTATAAAGCTCTTTATCCATGCCATCCCTCCTTTACAGATCGGCAGAAATGTCAATGTCGCCTTGCGGAGTAATTACGCCGGTGGCAATGCCCGTTACGGAAATATCGCATTTGACAATCGCACGATCCGCAGATGCCCGATGCAAAGTCGCTGTCGCGGTCGTCGAGCCCTGCTTATCCCCAAGCGTGTAATAAAATTTCGCACTCGTCGTTACTGTCGGAGTGATTCGCATTGCCGGTTGTAAAGGAATGAACGCGTATGCAACACCGTTTCCGCAATATCCCGGAAAAGTATGAGTGTCAGCTTTGATTTTTTGGTAGTATCGCAAACACTCGGCCAATTCAACGGTATATCCTTTCGGCACATACGGCGGCAGGGTTTCGGCGGTGTATTCGCCCTCATACAGGGCTGCCCACTGAACGATTGCTGCCGTTCCCGTACTGCCGGAATCAGGCGAAATATAAATGTTCACCACTTCATCACCGGTTAGACCGCTGGGCTTCGTCAACTTTAGAACCAGCGTGCGCTCTGCCGGATCACCTTGAAAATAGCCGGGATCACCAAAATTTACAGTACCGCTGCCGATATATGCATATAATCTGCATGCAACTGGAAAAATGCCATGCACCGCAAGCGTCATCGTATCAGCAAACCGTTTTGCTTCGATTCTCTGCTGGATACCAGCAACCCAGTTCGATTTGTCGGATACGACTTTCAAACCATTCGAGACAAGGGAAACCGTCGCGCCGCTCGTCCGATTCCAGCGATCCACAGCATACCCGGTCGAACCATGAAGGCCGTTGACTCCTGCTTGTGCAACTGGATTGACAAAATCGCTGTTATCCAACAAGTTTGCAGGCTGAATATAATATTCTGGCATCTTTCCGCCGAGTCTGGCTGAATCGTATGCTTTATCGTTTTTGCCAAGAAAAGCACCCTTGATTTTTGCCCAGAGGTAAGTTAAGCCACCTCCATCCAAATAAGCCATTCAGATCCTCCTTTGGCTATCTATCCCAGCTGCCACCGGCACGAATGAACTTGCCAATGCCAATTCCAACGGCAAGCATTGCGAGTGCTCCAATGATGATTATTGCGATGACATTCATAAGCCAGGCTCCTTTTAGCTATCTTCTAATGTATCATCAGCAATATACTGACGGTCAATCGCGTCATAATACGCCTGTGCCAGCGCCTCGATCTCTCCGATATCCGCATTGGTGAACAGCCCATTATCAAGATGGGTGTATGCCTTGTCCAGCCAATAGGCCACGTCTCGCCCGGCGGCAATCTCGCGCTTGATGGAGCACAGGGTCAGGTCATGTCTTGCTTTGCTTTTGATTGCCATATGCTTTTCCCTCCTTTAGGTTGTGGTCATAGACGCAATCGCGTCCTCAAGATTTTTGATCACGATGTTTACGTCTCTTTGATAGTCCAGTTTCAACCCCGCGCCGTCTGCGGCCTGCACCACGGTGTTGGGCGCGTAGGTAGTCAGCGCTTTGTAGGCGGCGAGTTCGTCAGGGGTGAGCGGGGTTTCGATGGGCGTGGCGAGAGTTGCATTTTGTTCGGCAAGTGTTTTGGTGGCATCAAAAGCACCCTTATCAATCCTCTGCACCTTTACGCTCTTGCCAAAGTCCACCTCGTCGCAAACCCACTGCTGCCCATTTTCATCCGTATAGTTGCCGCCAGAGGTGACAGGGATGCCGGGCAGGCCGTTGGGAGTGGGAAGGGTGAGAAGCTGTTCACGGTAGGGTTCGTATTCCGTGGCAGTTGTGCCAAGCTCAACCTGGACTTTTACGCCAGTGAGATTGTATGTTTGTCCTTCAGTTACCATAAAAACTATTTTGGTTACCCTATCAGACATTTTATTGGCGATGCCTAAATTAAGAATAATTATCCACGTTTCTGTTACAAGTTTCACTTTTGGAGATGTGATGCTAGATGATAAAATCACCACACCGGATGCAATAAATGGTGGGATGTTTAACCAAGCGTAGCCAGAACTAGTTGCCGTCCCTGAAATTGATATTAACCCATCTTTTGCAGCAATCGTTACACCTCTAGCGGTCCCTGACCCGTCAGGAATATTCAGTAGATTCCTCCCTGTCGCCTTCACCGCCACGCTCCCGCCATCTCCCGCACTTACAATCGGAACAGGCGCATCGGGAGTCGGCGTGCCATCCTGGGTACTTCTGCCGTAGACAGTCAGCCCGCACAGCGGCGCGGAAAAAGCGTCGGAGACAGATACAGGATTGCCCGTTTCGCTGCCGATCAGAATATTCTGGCGCGCTTTGTCGGCCTTCTCAGCGGCATCTTCTGCTCTTTTAGCCGCATCAGTCGCTTTCGTCGCCGCTTCGTTAGCTTTGGTTGTCGCTGCATTCGCATTGTTGGTTGCGCTATCAGCCTTGGTTGCGGCATCATTAGCAAGATTTGCTTTGGTATCAGCATTTGACGCAGCAGTATTTGCTTTACTGGTCGCTGTATTGGCATTGGTTGTTGCAGTATCAGCATTTGACGCAGCAGTATTTGCCTTAGAAGTTGCTTCGTTAGCTTTGGTTGTCGCTGCATTCGCATTGTTGGTTGCGCTATCAGCATTTGACGCAGCAGTATTTGCTTTCGTCGCGGCCTCTTCCGCTTTTTTTCGAGCAACTTCTGCATTTTCCATCCAGTCATCTATTCTGTCAGGTTTTTGCCCCCCATCGGGTAGACTTCTGCTAATTTCCATAGCCGCTACTGCCGTCTTGATCTTACTTCCTGTCGGAGATATCAACGACAGTTGCAGTTCGCCTCGACCTTCCTTAGCTGTGTCGGAATCGCCAATAGACCAATGTAATTTGTCGTCTATCGTCTCGGTTATAGCCGGATATGCTGCTTTTTCATCCGGAGGCCGAACTTTTAAAACGGCAGTCGCACCTGGAAATTCAAGTAGAATATCATGGAGATCGACGATCAAAGTGCTTCGATCCTCTTCTCCAGCGTAGCCGAGCCATAAAACTCGTTTGCCAAATGTTTCAAAGGTCTCGTCTATGGATCGCATACTTATTCCCCCTCGGCCGATGCTATTGCGGAATCGATCGACTCATTGGTCAGGGGGACCATATCTCGATTCCGAAATTCGGTGTCGAGCACCTCATCAATATTTTCGAGGCTTCCCGTGTCTCCGCGTGGGATCGTAAGCTTCAGTGCAATGGTTTTCCCTGTACCTGTTTGCTCAACTGCAACATTCGTTCCTGGTAAACCAGTTTCAACTGTGAATACAATATTCGGAACAAAATCGTTGTTTTCTAATTTTGTCTGAACTGTTTCAGCAGCAGTATTTGCTTTACTGGTCGCTGTATTGGCATTGGTTGTTGCAGTGTCAGCATTTGACGCAGCAGTATTTGCCTTAGAAGTTGCTTCGTTAGCTTTGGTTGTTGCTGTATTGGCATTGTTGGTTGCTGTATCAGCATTTGACGCAGCAGTATTTGCTTTAGAAGTTGCTTCGTTAGCTTTGGTTGTTGCGGTATCAGCATTTGAAGTCGCTGTATCTGCCTTGGTTGCAGCATTGTTGGCTTTCGTTGTCGCTGCATTCGCATTACTGGTTGCGGTGTCAGCTTTTGACGCAGCATCGTTAGCCAGTTTTGCGTTGGTATCAGCATTTGACGCAGCGGTATTTGCTTTACTGGTCGCTGCATTGGCATTCGAAGCCGCTGTATCTGCTAAAGTTTTTGCATTACTGACATCTGTATAGCATTGCTCGATCGAATCGTGGATAGCATCACGAACTTCTCGGCCATAAATAGCCGTTTTAATTTGAGCGAGGTATTCACTGATCTTGCTCACGGAATCACTCCGTCCTGTTCCGACTCATCCAAGCGTCGAACCCATCAGGATAACGCTTTTTAAGTTTATCAACATTCATTTGAAAAACTTCCTGCATAGTAACTCCGAGTCCCTGACAGGCAAGTGCGATGTACCATGCGACGTCACCGAGTTCTTTCATGATGGCATCTTTATCAAGAATATGTCCCTGATAATTGGCTTTCTTTACGAGATCTGCCACTTCGCCAGCCTCTCCAGTCAAACCGAGAGCAGCATCGATAAGCATCTGCTGACGGTCCAGTTCCGGAGCAGTTCGCATAGCGGCACGATGATAGTCATTTACAGTCATTTAGGGCTCCTTTCATTCTTCCATTTTGAATACGTCGATCAATACCATCGAGACGATTGGAACCAACATGATTAACTCAAAAGTTTGTTCCACGTTTTCTTTCCTACAATGCCGTCCGCTTTAAGTCCATTGGCTTCTTGAAAGGCTGTAATGGCTTTAAGTGTTCGACTGGCATACTTTCCGGTAGCAGACAGGGCATAGCCTCGATTGATGAGCATCTGCTGCATAAGCTTCACATCATCACCCTGCATACCCCATTTGATGACTCTATAATTTCCAACCGTAGAGTCGATGCTGTTTTTGTTATCTTCGATCGGATTGGGCACCGCTCCCACAGTAGGATAATCAACTCCCTTGAGTTCACCCCAACAATGCCATTGACTGAGTTTGCTTGTAGTTACACCGTAAAGAGTGCTTTTGGCTTCGATGATAGTTTTATCTCCGATATACAGACCGGTATGATAATAATCATCGTCTCTGACTTTGAATACAGCGGTTCCGGGAAGAATCTTTGTCATGGCCTCTTCGGTGAGTGTGCCTTTTGCCGTACACCACTTTTTCCACATCGTATTGCTTCCGTGATACATCTTTCCGCCAAGTTGTTTAAATGCCCAAGAAAACAACCCACTGCAATCGGCTACTTTATGACCAACCCACTGTTGGCCGTATTTGATAGCCATCTCATTCTTGGTATTATCTTGATCTTTTTGTGTCCATTCACCACCAGCTTTTCCAAGAATGTATCCCCAATTATTGTCGAGAGCATATTGAAACTTTTCGATAAGCTGCTCCGGTGTAATACTCATGAGCATTCCTCCTTTTTTAGATATAAAAATAAGAGACCATGCTTTCATGATCTCTCGAGACGTATTCTATCTCCTCTATTATAGCATATGTTCTTGACGCGAGGCTATTTCTTCCATTTTGAATTTTCTAATTCAGTGAAAAGAAACATATATTGATCTGGATGGGAATTTCATGACTCCCTCGTCCGTATGGCGTTTTTCGGCGGAACGTCAACCTTCTTCCCGTATATATGTGTTTGCGTCTGTTTACGGAAGAAAGGTTCTTCTTCAAAATTCGGCTAATTTTGTCACCAGTTTTTAGAATAACATCCATGTTCATCGTTCGTCCATCAATCATGCTAACATCGATTCGTTCGATATAAGTTCGTACAAAAGCGGGATCTATGAAATCTATATTTTTTCGACCTTTGAGTTGCTGCAACGCCCCTCTCATTTTCTCAAAATCTTCTTCGGTACGTTTCTTTGTATCGAGAGCCGATCGGACATTCGCAAGTTTCTCGCTTTTCCTTTGGTATTCTTCATTCAATGCGTTGTTCTGAGCAATATAGTCCTGATCACTGACTTGACCAAGAACATTGAACTCAAGAATTTTTGTTTTTTTCTTTTCGATTAGTGCAAGTTCCTTTTCGAGTTCATTCTGGCGATTGGTGTTTTTCTCCGAACTAGACGCTTCCGAAACAAGTTTAATGTATTGATCGATGTAGTCATCTATGTCGAAGTCGTCTTCTATGAATAGCTCATAAAGGCACTGCTTCACTTCGTTCTCATACAAATATATCGACGGGCAGCTTGCGGTTCCGTTTCGAATTTTTCCTGAGCACACCCAGGCGCTGTTCAGTACGGTATTCGAGGTCTTCGATGCTTTTCGATGATATGGCAGGTTGCAATGCACACACCATAGTTTTCCGGTCAGCAAATTTGGATGGTTGCATTTATTCTGTCGGGTCTTCACATCAATGCTTCTGGCTTCAAGAACCCTATTTGCTTTTGCCCACAATTCCTCCGAAACAATGGGCGGAACGATCGATCTTCCTTTCTCCCCATCAATGATGACCCATTCGTTTTGCGGAAGCATTTCTACTCTATCATCGAACAGATCTTTCTTTCGAACCTTCCTCCCGGCGAAGACGCCTTTATACTTCGGATTTCGAATAATATGCGATAAAGTAGCATGCGATATTCGATTTCCATTATGGTTACGATAGCCGTCGTCATACAGAATTTTTTCGATTTGATTCATGCTGTAACGGTCTGTAGCATATAACTCGAATATTTTCTGAATCATTGGGACTTCGGCTTCGTCAATTTCAAGCTTTCCTCCGTGCAATCGATAGCCGAACATGTTATCGAACCCAAATACAGTGCCCCTTTTTATACTCTCCTGAAGTCCAAAACGCACAGCTTCCGATTTTTTCTCGGATTCACCCTGTGCGAAAGCGGACATAATCGACAACCGAAGCTCTCCATCGGCTTCGAAGGTTAGTATACCGTCACTGTGAAACCAAACTCCTACGCCATGCGCCGTAAGAATGCGAACATTTTGTAAAGAGTCTAAGGTGTTTCTCGCAAATCTTGAAACTGATTTTGTAATGATCATGTCGAACTTTCCTTCGATTCCATCACTAATCATCCTCTGAAAAGCTTCTCTCTTTTTAGTAGATGTTCCTGTAATCCCTTCATCCACGTATTCTTCGATCAATGTCCATTTAGGCGTATTTTCAATCAGCTTTTTGTAATAGGTTTTCTGGTTGGTGATGGACGTTAGTTGTTCCTCGGAATCCGTCGATACTCGGGAGTATATGACAACTCGGAGGGGTATTTGAGTAATCGGCATAATCTTGAGAGCTTCTTTGACTTTATAGAAATCTTCCATTTTGAAATCACACCGCTTCCGTCATTATAGTCATTATTATTTTACTACGATACTCATGAAGCGTCAATCTTGGAAATCTTCTGTTGTATCTTTCTATGTTCTTCTTTCGTGATGTGTCCTTCGCTTAGCATTTTGTTATTAAAATACGTTAACCACAGTATTTTTTCGGTGCATTTATCAAAAATAGACGACGCACCGGTATTATCCGTGGTAAGAGATTGAACATGGCTCATGTAGACCTCCATTTTTGTCAATATTGGGTCGTAACATTTGCTGTAGTTCTCATACAGAAACCGCTCAGAGTTGCTTATCAGAAGAGGCAGTTTGGCAGAATAAAAAACGAAAAGGAGGCGAACCCACAGATTCTTCTGAGCGGTTTCTGTATGAGAACGAAAAATATCCGGCTGTCACGGTCTATTGCTAGGCTTGAATTCCGCACTCGATTATTTCGTTTCGCCGACTTCCGAAGAAGCGGTTTCTTTAGAAATCATATTGTTCAGAAACGTGATTGATGCGTAAAGCATGCTTAGATTCTGCTCGCCATGCACTTCAATGTTGTTTAAAGTCTTAACGACTTTCAGAATATCATTTTTTTCGACTTGCATATTAGTTCTCCCTCACAATCGCAATAGGCTCATAGACAAATTCGTGGAGATTGTCTGCGTCCACTCCAAAGTCCAGATACATCCGTTTTACGCCGTAAACCTGAGCCATATGATCTTCAAGGCGACAACCCGCCGACTGATAGTAGCATGGTAGGAAGAAACAGACGTCCGCCTGACTCATGATCTCCGTGCATTTCGCCATATACTCAAGCGGCGTAAATTTGGATGTATCGTAGTCTTCAAAGTATGTCGGCAAAATCTCACAGTCGGGGTAGTAGATCCGAGCGACTTTAATGCCGTTTTCTCGATCGATCTTGATCCGCTCTTTAGTCAGCCCTGCCATAGGCTGTGAAATATATACTTTCATAACTTCTCCTAAATCTTCAAGATAGTTGCTGTCGCCGTAGAAAGGCTCGCCTTTTTCAAACTCACCCTGATTGCCTTAGAGGCATTGTAAAATCTCGGATTCGCACTGGACGGCATGTAGGCCGCTTTCTTGCCAACAGTGGTCACAGAGCTCCCTGCTTGATACAGCACATCGTCATATTCGACTGCTGCGATCGACTCGCCACGAGGATAAACCACAGTCGAGCTGCCCTTCCATATCCGCCTTTTGTGTGTACTCGCTCGCTGATAGGTTCCACTGGACGACGCTGCTAGATAGGTCATGTCCTCATAGTCGCCTTGGACTGTTACGGCTTCTTGATTGCCTCGATAAAAGGTATCCGGCCAATGCTCGACGCCGATTTTCGAGACAGATTCTCCCGGTAGATATACATCATTTCCGGCGACATTATTCCCATCAGAATCCGTAAGACTCGATGCACTGTAATCCATCCAAACCTGAGATGGCGTGTATCCAGTCCCATTCATATCCGTGATGGATGACGCGACGTAATTGGTATATAGGGTCGGCAGCTTATCGTAACCTTCGATTGCTCTATGTGCCATACCTTTCGGTGTGGCGAGGACTATCTCACCAAGAAAATACTTCCATTTTGAATTTTCTCAGGCCTGCCGCTTTGGCCGAAGCCTACTCCCCCGCCGGGGATAGTCTCTGAACATTACCCTGTTCGGGTCTTAGCTGCGCTGATTGTCCAATCCTTATCGATTTTTAGAGCATTCGCACTCAGGCTTCTTTCATCCTCATGCTGTAGCTGATAAGGCTCTAAGGAGTTCCCCGCAATTCAACAGGTCCGCGCCTAGAATTTAGGTGAAGGTGATTGTGTCTCCATAAGCTGGCGTGTATGTTGTTGAGACAAATGCCTCACTCGTTCGGAGAAACGTAACATACTTATCACCTTCAAGATGAATCCCATAAGTTGACGCCTGCGTAAAATCGGTTACGACTTTGACTTGACCTTTGGTTACTGTGCTGCCGCCAAAGGTCATCGTTTTGACTTCCAAATATCCAATGTCCGCACTGTTCGTGGTGAGAGCAGCCGTCTTGACGTAGCCGCCATCAAGCAATTTGATAATCGCGCTTGACGTGACAAGACTATCCACATATGCTTTTTTAGCATAAAGATTTTCGATATTGGTGATCTCACTGTTGATGTTGGTGATGTCCGTATCAATATCGAGAACGCTTTTCTTCAAACCGTCAATATCTTTGATCGACAGCTCGATGCTTCCGCGAACATCGTTAATTTCGTCGGACACGTCGGCTCGAATGGAACTGTCCGTCTGAGAGATTTTAGACTCCAGACCTTCTTTGGTGTTCTTGATTTCAGATGTTAGATATTTTTCCGTCTGTGTAATCGTCGAAGATAGCGTGTTCAATTTGTTATGAACGTTTTCAATGATCTTGCCGTCACCAACCGTTAAAGCGGCAGTGATCTGCCCGAGTGTGCCTCCCGGCAGACTTTCGAGATTGATCACCTTATCCTTGATCGTAAGAACGCCGTTCACCTCGGTGATAAACTTCTCAAGCAAACTTGCCGCCGCAGCACCGCCTGCGCCGCTTCTCTTTGCAGAGCTCGCTGTTGAGGATGTGCTTGCGCTGCTGCCGGTGAGTGTTCGATCTTTCCGAAGTGTGATCTGGTTCGGATCAGTCAACGTATATTGGGTTTTGGAAGGGTCTTTGATGTTGATCTCGATTGCAGTACAGATCAAGATCCTCTCGACACCATGAATGGGAGATTTTACTGTAATGGAATCACCCAGATTAAATGGCCGAACCGTCGGGTAGAATTGGTGCAGATCGATTGCTTTGATGCTCAATTCGGGAGGAATGCCTTTATAGTTATCGGTCATGTACTTCTCGGCTTTTTCCATCAAAGTTCTCGCATCTGTAATGTCACCGAAATCTTCAGTCTTTAAAATTCGTCCATAGCTGGCAATCGCTTCTGCGTTTTCAAGATACTTCCCGTTATGCGTGTACTTTTGAGAATCTCCCGCAGCTTCAATCGTAAGCTTGTCTTTTCCGATCGGAAGTAAAACTGTGAACAGATCTTCTCCTGTCTGCTTGTTCATCAGGTCAATCAGGTTCTGTCCAAATTCGATCGTTTGTGAAGACGTTGTGTTGTAAGACTTCAAGTAGTCGATGTATCGAACGCCATTTTCGTACCGAATTCGCAAATATCCGCCAAAGGAGTCGATCATGTCAGACTGAATTGCGGAGAACGTTTCTCGATAATTGTCTTCGCCAAAGATATGTGACTCGGCCTTCTCGTCAATCTCAATACTTCCGACTGTGAACTTTTTCGTATCTTCAACTTGAGCATTGTGGGAATCAATGAGAAGCCGAAAATGCTCCTCGGTGGTTCTTGTCCCTTTTGATGGACCAAAAATAGAATCGACCAAATAGGCAAGCGCTCCTTCGCAATAAACCTTGCGCTGCTTATACGTATCGGTATCATTGCTTAGAACACGGCTTGAAAAAATCAGCTCTTCATCACGATATACGTCAATCCGCGTCTTCATGATCGAAAGCGTATCGTAAAATGGATGCCTTGGAAGTATGGTAAATTCAACACTTCCGGCCTTGTTGGTTTCCATTTTGATGATCGGACTGATCAGTTGATACTCTGGATCGGCCCAATCGCTAGCGAAAATGAGCTCGTCATTGGCATAGAGTCGATAATTCATTACAAACTACCTCCTCTGTAATCGATGCTGAGCGTTCCACTTCCGGAAATCGTAATTCTGTTTTCTCCGCTTCCGAATGTGATGCCATAGATCTTATGCGTCCCCTTCTTGATGGGAAAAGTCGATCCATTGAACACCGCAGTCATATCCGAAGTCGCCGTAAAGATGGGCGAAATACGGGCTTGCTCACCAACGATCGTAAACGTATACGTGCCGTCGATTTGAATGAGCTTGTAGTTCTGGATAATGCCCGTTTCAAAATTGAACGTATCCCAAATCCATTCATCCAATGTTCCGACGACATTATACTTGTACGGATCAACGTCGTAGTTGATTACTATGGAAGAACGTTTTTCCGAAGACTTCCACGCATCAACCGAGAAACGCCCTTCGTAGAAATAGGTGGGATCATCCGTAAGAATTGCCCGTAAGAACTGCCCATGCAGATAATTTGATATCTCGGAATAAACCGTAGCCCAGTTCTTCCAGTCCGGGTCAACCACAAATTCAAAGGAACCGTTTCGATTTTTAAAAAGAGGATACCCGGAAAGAATTTCTGAAATGTCGATTCCGCCATTCATTCCGGGTATATCGATAAAGTTTGTCTTCACTTCCGGTGGATTAAAAACGGGGCGGGAAGCGGGAATAAGGTGCCAATCTTTCCAGCTATCCTTATTCCCAAAGATAACCGAGTGCTCTCCATCGTATTGACTTACGTACATCAGTTACCCCTTCCTTTCATAATCGTTCTTTCTCCCAAAGTTTTGTCTATATCACCAGCGATTTGACCCACGAGCGCGCCGCTGTCGAGTACAACCTGCATCCTCGCAATTCTTTGGCCCAGTTCTTCGATCTGATTATTCACGTTGCCAATCGCGTTCACGATGGATGTATAGTCACTTCCATTTTGATTCGGAATGGACTGCTCGGTCCGATCGGCAAGTCGAACTGTATTAACGCCATTAAGCGTAATCGCTCTGCCTCCGAAAAGGCTGTTGATTCCACCGATTCCGGACTGAATATTGCTTGCATCGAGCACAGGCGTGATCGTTGGCGCAAGACTCATATCTGAAGACATAACTTCGCTGACTTTGGCAACGATTCCCTTAGCAGTATCGACGGCATTCTGACTGGACTCTCTCGCAGCATCGCTGACAAGATTGGCATAATGGTTCAAACCATTAGCCATGCCCATATCCCAATACATGCCGAGTTCCGCACCAATTCGGGAAGGACTGTTGATCGCCAAAGTTTGCCGTGAAGCTTTAACGGCAACGGAAGCAACGTATCTGGCAGCATTTGCCACACGCCAGTCTCCACTAAGAATGCCATTGGCCAACCCCATGTCAAGGTATTCGCCTGCCGAATGGAAATCCGTATAGTAGTTTCGCAGTTCGGTTGTCATGGAAGAAACCAAAGAAGTAATTCCCGTTGTAATACTTGTCATGACGCTGGACGTAAAGATCCCATCTTTGAATTTCTTTCCGAGCGATTCAAGCGAATTGGAATCGACCAGCGAAAGATCCTTCAAAGCGTTTGTAGCAGATCCGACGATTCCGGAATCGAACCCCGCGAGATCATCAGAGAATAGTTTAAGCTTTTCGCCAATACCTCCGCCTTTACCGTCATGAAGACTGTTTGCGAATGTTTGAAGCTGAAGCACGTTACCGGCAAGATTCAAGTTGGTGTCGGCGACGGCCAGTTTTTGCAGGATTGTCGCCGCCTGGGAAGCAACAGTTGCGTTCTTTACACCGTCGAGCGCTTTACAGAAAGCCGCAAGGCCTGTTCCGAGTGGTTCAAGGTTATTGCCAAGATCAGAGAGATTTTGATCGCCCGTAAACCATGCCAGAACGCCTCCGTGATTGGCGAGTCCTCGATCAATGGCTGCAAAGATTGAAAGCGCATTTGCTGCGGACGTTACCTTTCCCGAATCGACATTCTTCGTTTTTTCGGAGAAATTGTAAAGCCCTTCACCTATGGCATTAACACCAGTTGCAAAGCTGGTAAGCGAGGAATCGCCTGTGAAAAAGCCGAACAGGCTCCCATGATTGCGGAGCCCCCACTCAAGCGTGCTCAGCAACCGAAGTGAACCGATGGCATTTGCTACCTTGCTCGAATCAATACCGCTGGTTTTTTCGGCAAAAGCAGCAAGACCACTGCCGATATCAGCCACGGAAACTGAGAAGGTATCAAGACTGGAAATACCTGTAACAGTCTCGAAAATACCGCCATGATTCTTGAGCGTCGTCTCCAGTTCACTGAGCATGCCTAAAGACACGATGGCATTGTTCACGTCGTCTCGATTGACTCCGGATGCGCTGTTACCGAAAGAAACCAACGCTCCTCCAAGCGAAACCAGTCGCGCAGAGAATATACTCATAGAGTTTTCTTCAGGCAAAGCACTGAGTCTTGTCGTCAGATTATCCGGAAGATTCTCTATAAGAGAAGACAGCAACGCGACCGCGTTTTGCACTCGCTCATTGGCTTCCTCTCCGTTTAATCCGGAATCGGCGGCAGCAAAGAGCGTAAGCGCGCCGCCCAGATCAGTAATATAGCCGATAAAATCCTGAATATTGGCGAATTCTGTTGTGCTGACTTGTGTGAGAATATCAAGCAGGCTCTGGATCGCTTCAACCCTCGGTGCAATCGATTCGCTCGTCACGCCGTCTGAATTGGTGATAAACAAACCAAGTGCTGCGCCCATCTGGCTCAAATTGCCGGAGAAGGTGATGAGCGCCGTGCCATCAGAAGCGGGAACGGACGCCACAAGGCTGAACAGCGTCTCAAATATCTGTTTCAGTTCGTCAACGCGATCGCTGTCTATACCGTCCATCGAACTCACAAATCCGGATATCATGCCGCCTGCCAATTCAAGAGCGCTGGAAAGCTGAACCAGGGCACTTGAGATGCTATCGGACACCAAATCAAGAACCAGTCCAAAGACAGCCCCTAAAGCAACAATGGCAACTGATAGAAGTCCGATAGCTTTAAGGCCGGACGCGAACGGCATATTGGCTAGAATGGTCATAACGCCTGTAAGCGTCAGAGCGATAGCGGATAACCCTACACTGAATGCCGCAATGGTTTGCCATGGAACATCTTTGATATAATCAATGCAGCCTGCAAAAACAACCATGACAGCAGCCATGGCAATGATAGCGGGAAGGGCTTTCTTTGGATCGCTTTCTTCGGCCAGCTTCAAGAATGCGCCCAAACTGAGCATAACGGCGACCAGACCGCCAATACCCTTTATAAGGGTCCCCGTATCAAGGCTTCCAAGAATAGCGATGGACGCAACGAGAACGAGTATTCCAATGGCCAGGCCTTTGATATCGCCAGCAGATTTTTCGAGACCGAGAGTCTTGACTGCGAATAGAAATCCAGTAAGCCCTAATAGAATTATTGCTAAAAAGCCAAGTCCTTTTCCTATCTTACCTGCATCTAGATGGCCAAGTACGGCAATGGATGCCACAAGAAGCAGTATTCCCTTACTTAGATTAAATATGTCTCCAACAGTCTTATCCAACTCGAGTTCTTTGACCGCAAACAAGAAGCCTCCAATTCCTAGAAGAATTATCGCCGCGAACCCTAGTCCTCGTCCTATTTTACTCGGATTCAAATACCCCAAAATAAGAATCGATCCAGCCAGCATTAGAATGGCTTCGCCGATGCCTTTAATCTGATCGCCAACCTTAGCGGTATCGGGGAACTTCTTACTCAAAACGCCAAACGCCGCAGCAATTCCGATCAAGGAAGCTGCAATCGCCGCTGTGACAATTCCGCCCTGTGTTAGAGCGCCAGCGTCCATAGTGCCGATCAGGTAGATCGCTCCGGCAACCATCAGAATTGCTCCTGCCATCTTGAGGAAGGTGTCGCCAATCGAATCGGCGTTCTCCATCTTCTTGGCCTGTGCGAGTTTCTTAAATCCCTTGGCTATGTTATCGGCTGCACTGGTCAAGCCAAGAATTGCTTTCGCCATCGTGATACCTTTATACAGACGCATGACGGTCAGCCCCGTATCGATTGCATAAGTGAATGCAGGTGTGACGTAATCAGCAATCTTCTGAAATATATTTGCGACAGCTTCGCCAAATCGTTTGATGTAATCCCCGATAGTATCCAACGTGCTGGCTGCTTTTTCGAGTGCGTCCCCCTCATTTTGAAGCTCGGCGGTATCCTCCTCGGCCAAGGCCTTCGGAAACAGCCAATCGATAATCGGATCGAAGAGACCTTTTGTCGTTTCTGTTTCGGTAGGCTTGATAAGCTCGCTGATCGTAGTCTTTATGGTTTCGATGAAACCGAGAACGGACTCCTTAACGCGTGCAAATTCTTCAGATTGGGCGATAGAATCGATTCCGTCGGCGATTCCATTAAAAAGATTGGCAAAGAATATCTTGATTCGATCGAAATAGCTGCGTTTGCCATCCGCACCAGACACGGCATCCAGATCGTCTTGCCCTATAAAGATTCCTTCGATCCATGTAAAGATATCGAGAAAAGGCTGCAAACGCTTGAATAGCTTCTCTTTAAATCCGGAGGCATCGCTCGTATCAATCAGGAAGAATTGCTCTATAGCATCGACAAGCTTTTGCGCAAATTCTCGAATTATCCCAATGGTTCCATATCCGCCTGTGCTCTTGAGTTCTTCCCCAAACCCTTTAAGCCAAACCCATCCGGCAGAGATCTTCTCAACAAAAGCAGCGAATAGACTGGATTCTTTGACAGCACTCCGAATCCCCTTAAAGCTTTCCCACAGGAATTGAATCGTGTCAGCCAGTCCCCGAATGATAGGCGTAAGGAATCCGACGATAGCATCCATACCATTCTTAAATGTCTCACCCTGTTTGAGCGCTTCATCCTGCCCGACAATCCAATCTGCAATCTCTGCCAGAATATCAGTAAAGACGTCGGCAAGCGGCTTCATAGCCGGAATCAGCCTCATTATGCCATACCCAATCGCCGAAAGAGATTGTTTCACAATATCAACGACCGCTGCGAATCCTTGAACGATCTTCGTCAGCTTTTCGTAGATTGTTAAAGTCGAATATACGGACTCGCCAGCCTCTTCTGCTGCATCCCCGGTTTCTTTAAGTCCCTCGCCAGCCTCTTCTGTTGCCTCTTTGGTTCCGCTAATCGCGGCTTCTACCGCATCCGCCGCATCCCAATAGGCATTCCATGCCGCTAAATATCCGGCACTCCATTCTTTGCCATCCGCCCAATCGCGTTTTTTGCCTTCCTGAAGTCGAGCTTGAGCAGTAGAATTCAACTTGTTATACGCGTCGTATTGCTTCTTAATCAGATCGATTGGAATTCCGAGCTTTGCGGCTTGATACTCCGCCCAGGTGTCGAAGTTACTTTTTCTACTCCATGCTCGAATAAGCGGAAGCGCAACATCGCTGTTTTTATCTGCCCACTTTTTCATCCAATCGGGCATGGCGTCGTATATCTTTTTGGCTTCCTCGGCATCCGCCTCTGCTGCCCCTGATATGAGATTGGTTTCCGATACTCCGCTGTCAGCTCCGGTTATTGCATCGATCGTTTCCTGAACCGTATCTTTGAAGCCCTCTATAAAACCGATTGCATTCTTGATTTGAAGCGTAAAGTTTTCAAATCTTTGGGTCAGTTCAACCAATCGCTCTCCCGTCATGGGAGGAATGATTGATTTGAAAGCCTGGTCGGCAATATTGGCAATCGCAGAAATAACGTCATAAAGATTCTGAAATGCGCTGAGCAGGCTGGATCGTCCGCCGTTATCATGCCAAAATTTGAGAATTTCATTACGAGTTTCACCGCTGGCTGCAAACACATCCCAAAGGACTTCCGTAACCTTCGTCCACAGCGCGATAGCCTCGTCGATATTACCAAAAATATACTGGAACGTATGCATCCACTGGCTGCTCACGGCGTCCTTCGTCGCGTCTAAAGAATCTTTGAATGTCTTCGATTGTTGTGCAGCTTCAAAAGACTTCTTACCCAACTCGTCTGTACTTTCTGACAGACGATCCATGGCCTCGGATGCCAAAATGCCCTCGGTCTGGCACATGTCATAGACCTGATTGGTATAATCGGAATATTTCTTCAGCGTCGCGATCAGCACATCGGATGTGAACCATTGCTTGCTGAGGGTATCGCTGAAATTCCGGGTTGTGACCGTCATCTTCTTATCACTGGTCATAACCTTGTTATTAGCCTTAGTCAGCTTCCCCATTTCGACGGCGGTATCGATAGCTGTCTGCTTGAACTCCTGCGTCGCCATGTTAGCATTTTCGATGCTTCGCCAGTCCATGAGCTTCATACTGCCAACGCCAATCGCCTGGCTAATGTTATACATAGCTCTGGCTGCGGCAGTTGCATTTTGACCAGAAACGGCTGCCCAGTTTGCAATGCCCATCATTGCATCAACGCTCGCATCAAGATCGATACCGGCAGATGTAAACTTACCGATGTTGTTTGTCATGTCCGACATGTTGTAACTGGTTTCATCTGTAAACCAGTTTAGTTTGTCGAGTTTTTCCTGAACTTCATCAGCCGTCTTGCCGGTTGCCGCCATGATGGTTTTGGTCGAAGTTATGATTGATTCATACTTCGAAAAACCTTCACTAATCTGGTCGATGCTGAGGGATTTTGCAATGCTCGTCGCATAGGAGGTGATTTGGCTCGTCACCGTAGCCAGTGCGGAAGTCGCCATCGTTTCAAACGCATTGAATCCTTGTCCCGCCGTCTGCAAGGCCGTATCAAGGCTGGAAAGACTGACACTTGAAAGATCGTCAAATGCCTTACCTAGTTTCCGGGTGCTCTCTGCGGAGTCATCCAGTTTCAAACTTTCCTTGAGATTCTTGAGCGACTTGGTACTCTGTTTAATGCCTCGCTCGAACTGATCATTTTGAAATTGCATTTCAACGATGCGTTCGTCGATTGCTCTGCTCAAGCTGAGATTACCTCCTTCCATGCGCTGTTCGCGATTTCATCAAAAACGGGTTTCAGCGCAGGATTGATGTAATCGATTCCCTTAACGTATCCTCCGTTTCTGGTTCCGTGTCCATATTGCAGGATCACGGCGATGTTCACGTTCTTGTTGACGTTGCTGTTCTTCCAAGAAATAACGACGTTACCGGATTCCTCTCGAATTTCGTAGCTCCAGCTTTCGGATGTCTTTCCCGTATCTTTGGGCGTCGCATTCCGAAGAGCTTCTACGCCCTGTTCGCCATATTGAGCAAGTTTCTTCATCCAGACCCGCTTGGTCATAGCCTTGAGAAACTTATCCAAATGATCGAAATTGCCCTTATGTCGAATTTTGATTACGGTTGCCACGTCATCATCCCCTTGATCCGAAGCGCTTTTTATTCGCCGCATTGATGGATGCATTGCGTTTTGCAGCTTCTTTTTTGCTCATCTTTTTGGGCGGCTGGCTCTTAATTGCGCAGACATGAATCAACGTAAGCAGCCGATTGAGGTGCCACTTTTCGCATTCGAACGGAATGTTCAGCGCCGTCATCTGATAATATAAAATTTCAGCCGTAGTTTTTTTGGATTGCCGTCCTGTCTGCTTCTCCGGGCCGAATGTGGTAGCCGTCATCGGGTCATCGATGTAAGCATTTACCTGTTCGAGCATCTTCGTATCGATAGCCAGATAAACGAGAGGATCGACCTTTCCGATCGTCATACAGCGAATATAGTCGACGCTTTCCTCATACGTTTTGGGTGTCTTACTGATGAAGGGTTTCTTCCATTTACTCTCCCATTTTGAAAGAGAAATGAGCGAGTGCTCGAGCTGCAAGACCGTAGGCTTCACCGAAATGAACTCGCTCGTCGCTTCGTTGAAAAATTCCCTTCCGGGTATTGTCAGTTCAAGCATCTCGCGTCACCCTTACTTGAGAACAGCAGGCGGAACGGGAGAGCCCTCGTTCTTCTGAACCTGCGGCACAATCGCGTTGACGAAATCGATCTGCTTCTGCGGATCGGTAAAGAGCGACATCATGAAATCGCTATACATCTGCGTCTGGGCGAAATCTTCGGAAACCCTATGGCCGTCAATGACCTTAACAAACCGCTTACCATCCGCACTCTTAACGCCATACGCCTTTAGGATGATAGTTCTGAACATCTCTGCCAGCTTTACCTTGTCCTTTTCAGCGACGATCTTTTCAAGCAGCTTCTGCATGCCACCCTCGGTCGTCAGTTCCCATTCAAGCAGTTCTGCCTGCGTCAGATTAAAACGGAGCTCTTCCTCGTGCTCGTTGCCGTCAAAATCGGTATACGTCATTTTTTCGCAATACATAAATTGGTCTCTCCTTTCAAATTGTGGCGTTAAGCCTTATACTTCCTTAAACATCTCCATGATCTCATCCGGAAGCGGCAGCTCCGGTTCGGTGCTTTCAGTGCCATAAAGCTTCCCAAGCAGGGTTGCCAGTGCGGTCTTACCCTTCTCGCTCAGCTTGGTCGTATCAATCGTGATCTTGGAAGTCGGTTTATGACCCGTGCAGGAAACCGGAGTTGTATCAAAATCCCAGTTCATCGTTCCAGCGTCCGGGCTATCGTTGATTGTGTCATGCGACTTCTCACTCGGGGAAACCGTCGCATTGTATACCAGATGCAGCTTGTATTCGTCGTCGTTTACGCCCAGTTCATCGCTGCCGATCATCGTTCGATAACAGAGGGAGAACGGCTTGCGAATCTGCTGGCCGATATAGACACCCTTCGCCGAAGTATACGCGCCGTCGCATTCCTCAAATTCGGGCGGATACATATAGGCCTCGATCGAACCGCCATAGGTTTCAGCGCTTCGCATGGATGCATACTTGATGTCATCCGCATAAATATCATTGGCTTCTGCGCCATCCGGGCTCTCTGTGATGTTTGAGATGCCGTTCCAGGCAACGCCGTTCGTCCACTTATTCTCGGCTTTCTTGTACAACACGCAGTTGCGAACGCCAGCTTCAAAAAACCGCTGACCGTCAGCGTCAAAAACAATTTTGCTCACTATTATTCCTCCTTACAAAGGATATAAAAATATCCGTAGAGGGTGTGCAGTCCCCCTACGGATCAGTAGTAGATGGTGAATGGATAATGGTTGAGGTTGTCCGCCGGATATGGCTTTTGAAACGCGCAAAATGGCAGCCTTCGGAGCTTATCTAACAAAACCGTATCCGGATTGGCGTCGATCAGAATGCCGTCGTATCCTCTCCCTGTCAGATAAGCTTTGTCATCCGCATGCTGTACAGGCAGCTTTGACAACTCGTAAATGATGCAGGGGTATTTCAGCTTAACCGATTCGGGCGGCTGGAAATAGACATTCTTTGACCCGAGAATCGTTTCGAAAATCCGATGAAGATCAACTCTCCGGCCCATTGTATACCCCTCCAATCGTTAAAATCAGTCGGGGTGTCTTATCCTCGACATTCGTGACCTGCCACTTCCGTCCACGCCACTGGACATATCGAATCTCGGAAAAATGATCGTAGGCGTATCCATCGGCGACAATACTGATGGAATTGTTCACATTCAGATTGTCATTCACCTGTCCGCTTGCCGTTTCCCAACGACGGGTATTCCGAAGAACATCGCCGTAGTAGTTTCGTTCGGTAATCTTCTCTACCCATACGCCGGGGGAGTCCGTTTCTACAGTCTCAGCGTAGCCTACGATGCCATAGAATTTATTCATCAGGAAGCCGTATAGAGCTCCTTGGTGTGGCATTTGACGACTTCAAGTAGATCTTCCGCGCCATCCGTGGCAGTAACGGACTTCGCCTTACCATAGGTAATGACAATCGGGGAATGGCCATTTTTGTCAGCCTTAGTCAGGTCAAACGCCATACTCGTCGGCTTGTAGAAAGCGGGCGCATCTTCATTGTTCTCGCAGATCAGCATCGTACCAGAAATGAAATCGCCGTAAACCTCCTCGGCCGGAGCCGCCAGTTCCTGATAGTTCGGCGTCCCGGCAGACGGAACCTTGTACAGACCCTTGACGAGAATCACGGCGTCCTTCGTGCTGTCCTTAATGGCCGTATACATGGACGCGCTGACGTACTTATGGACGAGATCGCCGTAAATCTTGTGCTTGTCCATGCTGCCCGGAACGAGCTTGTTATACCATTCTGGATTCTTCGCAGTCATAATCATTTACCTCCCATTTTGATTTCAGCCAGCAGCTTCGACGAACTCAATCGCCATAGCGGAGTACGGCTTAATCAGCGCACCGGAGAAACGGGTTTCAATCAGATACTTCATGGCATTGAAATCGATGTCAAAGCCGTCGAACATCCTCACCGAACCGCCATTGTCAGCGCCTACATTGTAGTCGTTCAGATTGACAATCAGGCCGAGCAGATTATGCATTTCGACCTTGCCGCCATTGTTGACCTCACGGGACAGACCTTCCATCGTCGGAACAGTCACGATCTCCTTAACGCGCAGAACCGTCCTCAGCTTATCCATCGTATCGTAAATCACGCGGCCGGTGGTGTCCTCAATCAGCAGCATGTCCGTCACAACATCCTCGGTCGTGTAAAAAGTCGGATCGCCGGAACCACGATAGTTCTTGCGGCTCTTGATGATGGCACGAATGGTCGCCTTGGCGCGATCGGAATCGGAAGCATTCTGCGCAACCGTCACCGGAACCTTAATGGTAAACAGATCGGAATCCGTCCAGACAGGGCGAACGTGATCCTCGGCGATCTTGTCATCGCTGGAAGACAGGCGGCCGTCACCCGTCAGAATTGCACGGGCGCACTCCTCCTCGAGCATCATTCGCATCTCGGTCTTGAGCCATGCGATTACGTCAAAGTCGGTAATGTCCAACACGTCGTCGCGATCCATCTTCTGCTTCTTGTAGATAGTCGTCGGATCGGTGGTTCGCTTGAGCAGGCTGAAGACTTCTTCCTTCTTGAACTTGCCCTTAATGTAGCCCTTCGCGCGAGCCTCGTCCTCAGTCAGGTCGGCAAACATCGACTTGACGCGGGAGAATGGGGTGTGGTGAACGGCGTTCATAACCTTTGCCACCCAGTCGTCCTTGCGCTTGATGAACTCAGGCGGGGTATTCAGGTTGTGCGGTTCCGGGAACAACATGCCGACATCCTCAATGCCGTGCGCCAGCGCCGCTTCCTTGAGCGAGCCACAGCGCTTGCCGTCGCCGAGAATTTCGACAAACTCGGCATGAGTCAGGGTGTTTTTCGGGGTATCATTTTCAAAGACATTATGCTTCACTTCTTCGTCCTCCTTGTTGTCGTCGGCCCCGTCTTCTCCCTTGGAGTCCATAGCCTGACCGACCAAATAGTACACGACGTCCTTCTGTTCCTCATTGAGGGTATTGAAGACATCCTTAACCGTCTTTTCCTTATTGCTGTCTGCCATTTTCTTCTCTTCTTTTTCCGGCTCGTCGGCGTGCTCGAGCGAAATATCCATGTTCGTATAAATGAGCGCTTCGGTCGCCGCATCCTCGCCGTGCTGAATGTCCATGTAGTCAATCAAAGCGCCAGGATTCGCGCCAGCAAGCACAAGGCTGACTTCCTTAATCGATCCATGGAGAACGTCGCCATGATCCTGCTTGAGACCATTGGCATAAATAGAAAGCGCACAAATATCGCCATGCCGGATCAGCTCCTTAGCATGGCGTGCGCTATCGGTGTTGTTGAACGTGCAGTAGGCGTACACACCTTCATCCTTATTTTGAAGGAGCGCATGTCCGAGCACGTTTTCGGGGTTACTGTGGCTGTGCTGCCAAACCAGCGGAACAGTGTGGCCGTCATCACCCGCAAAAGCATTGCGTCGAATCGTTCGGCCATCACTGCATCGGAGGTCGTTCTTGGTTGCCCAGCCGCTAAAGTCATATTTACTCATTAGGTCTCCTTTCTTGAGTTTGAATCTGTTCGTTTACTTCTTCCTCGATCACCTGATCGGAAGCATTAAGGTTCTTGTTGCGAAGCTTGTCCGCATCCGGGTCTTCCGAAGGCTTGAAGCCGATAATCTGCCGGATTTCATTCGAGCTGAGAATTGCGTTGCGCGTGAGCTTGTCTGCCGTCTCCGCGATCTGATCCGCAGGCATGAGTTTGAATGGCTCACGGAAGAATGTAATATCCTGCCCTTGAGATCGGGCAGTTTTGGTCAGGAATTTTCGCTTCATCTCATCTGCGATCGCAGAAAGAATCGGCTCAATGGTTCGGTTATAGTAGTTAAGCATGGTCTTTTCATCGGCCGTTCCATCGAGAACCGTCGTTGTCATGCTCAACTGGCTATAAACCATGTTTGTCAGATACTCGATTTGACTCATCAGGTTATTCTCAAGCGAACGGTTGAGCTGAACGATTTTTTCCGTACCGTCCGTATAAGCAATTCCATACTTGCTTCCAGCCAGCTGCATTTCGATGTCTTTTCGCCGCTGCTCTGCCTGAGCTTTGCGAGCCTCGGATTTTACGACGTAGGGCAGCTGAATAATTAGGTCCAGCTTTCCAGCGCTGTTCTGTTCGTCGATCTGATCAAGCAGATTGAGCTTTCGGACGAGTCGCTGCATGGTCGAATTGGGTTCATTCATCACGGCAAAGAATGGATTCTCTACAATGGCGACGGACTTTTTGGGGAGTATAATATCTTTCTTGATGCCTGTCTGTTCATTGTAAAGATTCACTCTGACGTGCTGGGGAAACCAATCCACAATCTTGCCAACCCGCATCGAAATGGCGTCAAATGCGTTGCTTCCGGTCTTCGTAATATCATCCGTAGTGTCCACAGGGACAATCGCAACGCAGCCCTCATCCAGCATCGACTGAATCACATCCTGCATGAAGGCGCGTCCCGCCTGGTCGATGTTGGCAGAAACGGTCAGGCACTCATTCAGACCACTTTTTCGGGCAAATAAAAAACGGCCATCGTCGTCGAGCTGTACATGCTCAAACAACGTGGCCGCTGCATCGATTGAAATTCGAGTGTAGATGGCAGAGACAATCGATCGCTCATTGCCTCTCGTATATCGAGGTCGATCCGGTCGAGTTCCGCCGTAATACCCTCCGTGTTGAACCTTCGGAGGGTCTTTATTCAGGAATGCGTTCCATCCATGCTGGAGTCTGTCTAAGAAGTTCATTTATCTTTTTCGTCAGAGACAACTTCAATACTGCGAATATCGGATTCGTCAAAATCAAAAACTCGTCCATCAGGAAAATCAACAACGATTGAGTTTTCACCGTTCTCGTTTTCATCCCCAGGACTGAAATAGTAGACGAAGCCAAAAAATTCTTCACCGTCAATCGTAACGATCCGAACGTTTTTTCCGTCATACTTCTCCAGATGCACAATCAATCACTCCTTATTTCTCGCCGGAATAATATGCGCTCCGGCTTTTCCATAATGGATGATTCCATATCGAGTCTTGGATTCCTGCCTGGTTTCTTCATCGACATATATTCCGAATACTCTGGAAGCTCTGACCCTTTCTTTGTTATTAAATTCGCCATGTCTATTTGTGAGTGCCTTCCCAGTTCCATATAGATCAGAAATCAGGGTCTGGCAGTCCTTGAGATTGCCCAGTATATAGCTCTTTCCCACTTCGAAATTATGACTGCCCTTTATATGCTTCGTCTGATTACTGACATTCACTTTAACCAAAATCTTTCCGGCTTCAAGGGCTTGGATTACCTCTGAATTGGGATTGCGTTTGTGATGGGTTTCTCGATTATCCCTGCATCGTTCTCGGCCTTTAGCTGTAAGCGTTCCATCTGCATTTTGAAATCGGCGAACTCCCCACTTCATGCCTAGAATACCATGATGATAGAGTTCGTTTTCCACTTATTCACCTTCTTTATTCAAAAGAGTCTTTATTCGCTTTATAGGCCACATAAGCATCTATAAGAGCTGCCACAACGTCAATCTTAGCCTCGTGGCGCTTCTTCATCAGCTTTCGGTTGCCATTCGTGTCCTCAAGGGTAATTGCGTTTCCCAAACAAAATGTCGTGATTCCCTGATCAAAGATGAGCAGTCTCTCCTCGGCAAACAGCTTAATCTCCCCAAGCGGAACGGTCTCTGTCTTCGCGCCCTGAATGACCTTCTCGATGCCGTAAACACCATTCTCTCTGGCCCAGCGTTCAACAAACTCCTTCGCATTGTACGGGTCGTAACCAAACGCTCGAACGTCATAAGCCACTTCGTTTGTCAGCCATTGATCAAGATCGTCGTATACGGCTTCCATGGTAATAACCGTCCCCTCAAGAACAATCAGGCTGCCATCCTCGATGAATTGGTCATACTTAAACCTCAATGCACTCGGCAGCTTCGCAAGTGTAATTGAACTGATGTAGCATCTGGCCTTTACACCAAAAGCGCCGCCGCGCAGCGGAAACAGAAATGTAAAAGCGCAGAAGTCATCACCCTGCGAAAGATCAGCACCCATCGCGCACGGCATGCCGTCAAAGCTCTGATGCGGATGTGGTATCGTTTCCTCGTATGTGAAGAAGTAGGTATAACCCTCCATCGGGATACCGAATCGCTTGGCGAGAATATCATTTCGGGTTGCAGGGGCTTTTTCCGCTCTCTCTACATCCAGCTGGTAGGTCTCGTAAGTTACGGTCTTTCCAATGTTGGGATTCGCTTTCATCCACATTGCCGGGTCGGAGACTTCTTTTACATCATCGAGTCGGTAATACCAGATTGACACACCCGGGTTATAATACTCTCCTTTGAGAATACTCAGCAGTTCCATTTTGATTGTGTCGCCGCTGCCGTTACGCACTGTACCCTCAGAACTTGTTGCAATAATCAAGTAGTCGTCCAGTTTACTCGCACCCTGCTCGATCGCGCCAACAACGTCCTCTCGGACATCGCCACTCAGCCATTCATCAACAGTTGACACCTTAGGTCGATAGCCTTGAAGCTTGTCAATGTCCATTGGCAGAACCTCAAGAACTGAGTTGGTCAGAAAGTTCTCAATACCTTTCTTGGTCGAAGCCAACTTGACACGATTGGCTTTTGAGCCTGTCGTGTTCTGAAGACTGCCTTCCGTCAAAAACTTGAACATCGGCCCTCTGGCACGAGTAATAGCCGACTTGAACGGCTTGAGAATTTCCTCCGCCTGTCTCATCGTGGGTGCTGTCGCAATCTGACTAGTCGTCGAATTGTTTGCCGTCAACGAATATGACTGATGACAGGTATCATAAAGCGTTTTTGCTGCGCCTCGTCCGACGATAAGATACTGCTTCTTTGTCAGGCGCCTTTTGATAAGCTTATGAACATATTGTCCGCCATGCCCATCAGGATTTGGCTCATAGACTTCCCGCTCAACATAGTAATACCAGCAGAAAACCTGCTCTGCCCATAGCTTGAAGCTGTCGAGCATGTGAAAGTCCGAACCGTCTGTCAGCACCAACTCGTTTTCACAAAAGTCAATAAAATGCTCTACGGGCAGCGGGTCGTAATAAATTCCCGGATTCGCAATCAGCGCGTCGATTCGGTTCATCTCCATTGAAATTGTCTGACAGACTGGAATTTCACCTCGAAGAACCGCATCCCGAAACAGACCATAATACTTGGGAACGGCGGTGTTAGAAAGCCTACTCAAATATAACCAGACCGATTCAGCACCGATCGTCCTTTCAGCCATGCGTCATATCGAGCCTGCTCTCTCTGCGCCTCTCGTTCCTCATTCTGCTTGGCGTCATAAGCCGAAGTAAGAGTATAGGCGGCCGTCTCTTTTTTGATTCGGTCATTATAGAGCTGTAAATCTTTAGAGCTCATTCGCTTCGGATCGGCATGGGAATCGATCAAGTCCCTCGCTCGCTTGTCATCTGCTTTGGTTTTCTCCTTGGCCTGCTCTTCTTTGAAGTTATCGACTATTCGGGAAACCACCCACTTCCCACTTGCCTCTATTGCTCCTAGAACGGCTTTTTTCCCAGCCTGAACAAGTCGATTGGGCTTTGGGGCGGTTAGCTGCTTGTATAGCTGCTCATTTCTCAATCGGTTGATTGTATCCTGAAGCTCTTTGTCTGACATCTCGGAAACTTTCTTTTTTCGAGGCGCATCGGCAGAGCCTGTACTCGTTCCCGAATCTCTATACCGAGACTTTCCGGCTTCAGTCAGACTTCCATCCGCATTTTGAAATCGGCGAACGCCCCACTTCATGCCTAGAATACCATGATGATAGAGTTCGTTTTCCACTTCTTCACCTTCTCTCGTTTAATACTCCTTCTGGCAATGCTCATATAGCCGCCAAGCGTCCTCGTCGATCTGTTCATTGAGTGAATCCAAAACATATGAACTCGACGGTGGGTCAAAAAGTTTCTGAGTACGCAAAGAAATATACTCCTTGCTGCCCTCAACAACAAACGGATCGTCTGACCATTCGCTCCATACAGCGCCGGAATCGTGAATCCGGAATGGAACCTTCGGTCCAACGCCCATATCTTGCAGCGTGGCAAATCCTCCATTGATGTATGTAATGATCCTTAAATCGAATGATTTATCATCGACCGCCACGCCGACCATCGGTTTAACGTAATCGAGAATACTATCTATGGAAACTCACCATCCCTACCATAATTTTGTGTCGCCCGGTGTCCGCTCAATCGGAGGTAAAATTAAAAGCGACTCGTCGCCATAATGAATCGCTTTGTGGGTTCTGCCTGAAACACAGATTAGATACTCAGGATCATAAATCCAATCTCGATCTTCGAGAATATCATCAAGCGTAATTGGATTCATATGATGGATCACTAGACCTTTTCCAATTTCGCGGTCCTCCATTCCAAGATCGCACCCCTTATCCCGTAATATCACTTTGCTTCGCGCCGATTGCCATTGTTTCGACTGATAGAACGTCTGATTGAAATGCCGGTTAAAGCCAAACATTGCCGCTCCAACTTGTCCGGCCAGTTTCAAATATTGATAACGCTCCTCGAATGTCTCCAATCTCCGAAGTTCTCTATAGCATCGAATCATCGACCGTCGTCTCCGATTTCGTCAACCACACAGGCACCCGAAATATCAGCATAACTCTGGAATGCCTTGATAGCGTTTGCGTAAAGCTCCTCCGTCCTCCTCTGAGACTCGAGCGCCTCCGTCTTCGCCCTAAGCATTGCATTCTCGCTAATCAGGCGATCTCTCTCAAGCTGTTCTCTTGTCGATCCCAGCTTCAAGTAGAACGATATCACCTGAGAGGAAGCTGTCCCCTCTCTTAGTTGGCGTTCAGCCAAGTCAACTGCAAGACCGATCAACTCATTCTCACGCTGCTCTGGTGAAAGAGCAGGTGGTCGCGCACGTGCCACCGGTTTGCTAACTCTTTCTGACACTTTCGGTTCCCTCTTTCTATATTCAATATTACTTTAAGAGGGCTTTGCTTGAGATACCGACCAGTTTCCTCCGTCCCTGAAAGGAGAGAAACCACGAACGGCTCTACCATGAGCATGAACTCTGGCCAGTATCTCGAGCAA
>ERZ1026880.125-NODE-125-length-43481-cov-8.396606_pt1 | contig 43481 bp, 41 predicted proteins | sample MGYA00380170_ERZ1026880 | MGnify/ENA primary metagenome ERZ1026880 (study PRJEB33269, sample SAMEA4719806) | human gut metagenome | biome: human-associated habitat; feature: organic feature; material: feces | place: Cameroon | collected 2013-10 ...
GCAAAGCCTTATTGTACCGTTTCGCTTGCACCAAGTTTCAGGGGCTTTTCGCCGCTGTATGGTAGCGGACTTGGTGCAAGGAAACCTGCAAAGCCTTATTGTACCGTTTCGCTTGCACCAAGTTTCAGGGGCTTTTCGCCGATGTGCGACAGCGGACTTGGTGCAAGGAAACCCGCAAAGCCTTATTGTACCGTTTCGCTTGCACCAAGTTTCAGAGGCTTTTCGCCGGTATGCACCTCTGCTATGGGCGTTTCCCCAAATTATCAAACAAAAGCAAATAAATATACAATTATTCCTGCAATTAATGAAATCAACAGTGTTATACTCACTAAGAGTTTTGCAGGCACTAGTTTGCTGCTCCATATATACTGTATAAGTAGTGAAGCTAGCATACCAACTATCCAGGATAGAATAAATACAACAATCCCTGACTTATTTGTAGCATATGCAATTGCAAAAGAACATAACGCCATCACTACTGCCGAGGTTATTATCTTATTTTTTTCCATTTATGCCTCCTCTATCGCTTGTAATATGACACTACCTTTACTTTATTAGACGGAGCATATGCTTTGTGCAACCCATTCCAAGTATATGTAACTCTAATTTTCACCATGTTATTACTTTTTTTGAAACCGTCATACACCTTTGTCCATAACTTATGTTGCTCCACTGAATATAAGTTGCTGGCAAAGGTTACTGATGCGATTGCAACGCTAGCAACCGAGAATGACGTTACCGCCACTGATGCTATATATCCCACGATAACACTACGGCTACTTGAGGCATATTTATCCCTTAATGTTTTCACATTTGCCTTTTTTAATGAGAAGTATTTATATTTTGTTGGATGTGTTTCTGGATCCGCAACAATTGGGAATAAACTATTTTCATCAAATTCAACGTTCTGTATAAGTTTATTATCTTCTATTTCGTAGCTAGTTTCAACATCATAGCCATTTGCATCTTTTGCCCAAGCCTTACCAATAACCTCAACTATTTCATTGTCTTTATCAACAATGTAAACTTCACCTGAACTCACTTTCAATTCAGAAAGCCTTGCTTTGTACTCATCTTCTGACATCCCAGAGTCAATTAATTCTTTTTTATTATGTTCATAATACTCTGCTTGAATTCTGTTATAGTCGTCAGCAGTACATAATTTAAAGCCATCTGGCAATTCAAAAGCGAATGTGTATTGATGCGATGCATTTGAATTATCGATTACAACTGAGGTTCTATTAAAGCACAAGTCTTCACCGTGCACATTCTCTTTTATTATCTGCGTACAAACGCTAGCATCATCCTCACCAAGATATACAAATGATCCATCACTTGCTATAGTCGCTTTCTCTAACGATAACTCCTTTGGTAAGCTCATACCAATTACGACATCATCTATGGTTGTAAGAATGGGATTATCACCATTTTTTGGCATTTCGTACAATACTTTCTCTTCTCCCACTAGATATATGTCTTTACCTTCAGCATATTCGTCAACAATGTCTGTATCCCCACTTGCAGTTGCAATTCTATCAGCAATATCCTCTGTAGTTTGTAGGGTGCTTGGTTTTAAATCCACTGTCTTTGCAAGGGAACTAACCGGAAATGTGGCTATCAATAACATTATCGAACATATTATCGCGTTTAGTTTAATAATATTTTTTCTCATAACTTTAATCCTTTCCCTTAAATCTGAAAGCTAATATGTTACCGTTCCTGAATTCTTAATAATCCGTTCACTTTTCGATTTACGATAAGCTTTAAATACTGTATGCGTTCTGTACCTTCCATGCGCTATAGTTTTGCTTTTAGAAATAGTTAAGCTGTTTGATGTAGATGAATCACTCCAGCTTTGTATTGTTTGCCAGGATCCATTAGAGTACCTCTGAAGATTCATAGTTGCAGATAACTTTGTTGTAGTTCCTGGAATCCCTGTAATAACGGCTCTTGGTTTTGCAACACCAGCATTGCTGATGGTTAACATAGTGCTTACTGTAGAAGTATATGAGTATTCGTCCACAACCACTTCATCAACTGATGTATCAAGCTCCGCATTAGCAAAAGCGACACATGGCACAAGCAATGTAAGTAAAGACACCGCTATGCATATAATTCTTTCCTTCATATAAAAATCTCCTTTCTTCAAGCATTGAAGTCGCCTCCTATACACTCAAACAAAGGAGAACAATATTTGTGGACAGCTTTTATGAAATTTTTTATTTCAGCGACTCAGCATATGTCTTTAGCTCATCCAAATTGCAGTTACCCACTAATGTGTATGAGCAACCATCTTTGACCCAGAATAATGTATAGCAGTCTCCCTTTTTCATTACTATGGTTTTAACGCCGTTTATCCTCTCTACTTTTTTATAATCATTTTCCGAATCAATGCCTGCAATCGAGTATTCGGAAAGAACTTCCTGAACATAAATTATTTCTTCGTTGGTTTCAGCCCTGTCATATGTTGCTGTATATACGCCATTCTCAGATACTTCATTCATAAGAACAAAGTTCTCCGGCACGTCGCCTTTTCTTGCGACGAAATTAGTCAAAGCATTATCCTCACTATCTGTCATAAAAGTGATCGTCCAGTCCTTTGCCTTTTCCTTTATAACCATGTAGTATTCTGGATATACTGCTGCAAAGACGATTACAGATGAAACCATTATCAGTACTGCCACCAAAGTAGCTGCAGCAATACGCCTTGCATTTACTTGATGACTTCGCTGATGTGTTTTTCTGCTCTCTGTGACATCTTTATTGGCAATGCGAACGGCCTTCGCGATAATCCTACTATGCTTTAATGAAAATTCCGGCTCCGGCAGAAAATTCAATGTTTTCTCATATTCTTCTATTTCGGCATCAAGTGCCGATATCAAAATCTGTTCTAAATTCACTATTCCTCCATTGCTTTCTCAATCATCTTTCTTGCACGTTGAAGCCTTTTATATACAGTCTGTTTGGTAATATCCAATGCTTTTGCAACTTCATTCGCACTGCACTCACATGCGTAATACATCTGCATAACCTCCCTGTATATTTCAGGCAACTCAGCAATTGCATTATTAACTTGATTGAACTTCTCTTTTTCAATTATTAATTCAACTGCTTCCAGCTCGTTAGTACTCCACTCACAATCATTTTCTTCTAATGATATTTCAAAAGTTCTTTTGTCTTTCCTTAGCATATTAAATGCAGTGTGCTTAACACTTATAACAACATATCGCTTTATTTGTGGACAAGAAATCTCGCCAAAAGTTCTGATAAAATCAAACTGCCTTGCAAGATTCATAAATGTTTCGCTCACTACATCTTCAGCAAGGTGACTATCTCCCACAATATCGAAGGCAATATAATACATTAACTTCCTGTATTTATAGTAAAGCACTTCGAAATCCGATTTTGCTTCAGGAGTATCAATCAGTTGTAAGTATATTGATAGCATAAGCACCTCCTATTAGGATTATACCGTCAAATGATAGAAAGATATACTATGCCAGTCATATCTTCATAATAATTTATTAATCTGCTTCAGGTCTTAGTGCAGAACTGTAAATGTCATTATAAAAATGATCAAAAAGGTGAAAATAGGAATCGTAAAAAATGGGGCGTTTCCCCAAATATCTGTAAATAAATAGCTAACTAACATAACTACGAGCGACGTTGCTCTTTACGGTATAGAATACTGTATTCCTGGATTTATTGCAAGAGAAGCCACACCTTCCAAGGAGAATTTGAAGTTGCTTTTATTCTTCACCAACACCATTTGACAAAGAACCAAAAAAACATCCTCCCTGCCGGTTTACCGGCAGGGAGGATGCCTTCACGTTTCCGATATTCTATTTGAAGTCGTGAACCGACTCACCGTTATCGTTCGATGATACTAGTTCAGAACCTCACACTCGTCAAAGTTGACACCAATCATCTCTTCCAGCTCTGCGCTGACACTTACAACGAAGTCGATTCCGTAATCCTTGGAAATCACTTTGATCTTCTCGATAAATTCAGGAAGTACTTCCAGAGAAATATCCGCATGCTTCATAATTCCATCCAGATAGAATTTCTCAATATCGCTGTTGGAACTGATAATTCCGAAAATAAAACCGATGTACTCGCTTACATTTGTGATGTGAACGAAGTCCTCCATGCAGATAACACGAATGCGGTGATCCAGATCGTAAATCAGGCGGGAATTCTTGTTGATGAATACAACGCTTCCCTTGCACTCTTCCGCATCTCTATTCGCGAAATCAATCATGTTCTTTGTCTTTCCACTCCCCTTGTGTCCTACTAACAGTTTAACCATGGCAGTGTCCTCCTTAAATTTATTTTTGATGATTGAGTCATATGACAAATATGTCTTATGTTGCGTTAATTATACAACATCTTGTGTAGCGGTTCAATAACTCAAATTATTTTTCCGCTGCTTTTTCTGCATCCAGCTGCTTTACTACTTCGTCAATGCGGTGTGCCACCTTGATAAAGTCTTCTTCCTTGAATCCACGGGTTGTCATCGGTGCAGTACCTACACGAACACCGCTGGTCTGCATCGGGGAACGCTTTTCGTTCGGAACGCAGTTCTTGTTCAGGGTAATGCCTACTTCATCCAGTGCGTTCTGCAGATCTCTTCCGGAGAATTCGTGATCCGACAGATCCAACAGGAATACGTGGTTATCGGTTCCGCCGGTTACCACATTGTAACCCATCTTGATGAATTCCTCTGCAAAAGCCTTGCAGTTTACAACAACCTGATGAGCGTATTCCTTGAATTCCGGACGCAGTGCTTCTTCTGCGCAAACGGCTTTTCCGGCAATGATGTGCTCCAGCGGACCACCCTGTGCATATGGGAATACGGCACTGTCTACCTTCTTTGCCAGTTCTTCTCTGCAGAAAATCATTCCGCCGCGAGGTCCTCGCAGGGTCTTATGAGTGGTGGTGGTGATGATGTCTGCATAACCGAATGGGCTGATGTGCTCACCACCGGCAACCAGACCGGCAATGTGTGCCATATCTACCATGAAGTATGCATCTACGCTCTTTGCGATTTCTGCGAATGCCGGGAAATCAATCGTTCTGGAATAAGCGCTGGCACCGGTGAGAATCAGCTTCGGGTGCAGCTCGTTTGCCTTCTTCTTCAGGTCTTCCATATCGATGAATCCGTTTTCATCTACGTTATAGAAATGTACATCGTACAGCTTGCCGCTGAAGTTTACCGCGGATCCGTGAGTCAGGTGACCGCCGTTGTCCAGGTTCAGGGAAAGAATGGTGTCTCCCGGTTCCAGCACAGCCTTGTACGCTGCAAAGTTTGCCTGAGATCCACTGTGAGGCTGTACGTTTACGTGGTAATCGGTATCGAATACCTTTCTCCACATGTCGCAGCAGTATTCTTCCAGCTCATCAACGTAACGGGTTCCGCCGTAATATCTGCCCTTGTTTCCGGAATGTCTTTCAATCGGCTTTGCCGGATAACCTTCCGCATACTTCCAGGAGAGGCAGCTTCCGCATGCAGCCATTACCGCTTCAGAGCAGTAGTTCTCAGAAGCAATCAGCTCTACGTTGTTCTTCTGACGATTGTATTCCTTCTCAATCAGATCTGCAACTCTCGGGGAGGTCTTGCGGATTTCCGCAATGTTCTCCTGATTATAAGTGCTCGAATCGTTTCCGTTTCTGTCAAACATTTTTTACCATCCTTTCGTTTGATACAGTATTCTCATATCTCCAATTAAATATATCGATCCGATGAACAGTACAACATCATAGCAACCATTAACCGCTGTTGTGTATGCTTCCCTCTCATCAGGAATCGCAGTGCAATGGAACCCCTTCTCGGTCAGCTTCTCCGTCAGCACATCACACGAAAGTGCTCGCTCGCTGTGAGGCTCCGTAATGATGAAATCCGCATGAGCCGGTGCTTTTCCCAGCTCCTCTGCCATTTCGTCGTATTCCTTGTCCTTGAAACATCCAAAGACAATCAAAACCTTTTTATCTTCGATTTCTTCTCCGTAATACTGCTTCAGCGCAGTAATTCCGGCCCGAATTCCGTCCGGATTGTGTCCGCCGTCGATGATGACCGCCGGGTTTTCTTTTTGAAGAAATTCAAATCTTCCCATGATTCGGGCCTTCTGCAGTCCGGCTCGAATATGCTCCTCGGAAACGGAGACCTTTCCTTCTTCACACGCTTTCAGCAGAGCCATCATCGCCGTAACCGCATTACGTACTTGATGGTCGCCCTGCATGGACAGGTGCAAATCCCGGTATTCTTTCTCTCCGATGGTCACATCAAACAGCATCTCCGGCCGCCGGGAAACAATCTTGTACTCCGAATCGGAGACATCCAGAAATTCCGAACCTTTCTGTTCCGCCTTCCAACGAATGAATTCCTGCGTTTCCGGTTCCACACTTTCCGAAATCACCGGAATGCCGGCTTTAATAATTCCGGCCTTGTTCCAGGCAATTTCCCGAAGGGTATCTCCCAGAATGCCCGTGTGATCCCGTCCCACCTGCGTGATAACGGTGGAAACCGGATGCTCGATAGTATTGGTAGAATCGATGACGCCGCCCAGACCCACTTCGGAAATCATGTAGTCCACACCGTTGTCCGCAAAGAACAGGTAAGCAATCGCCGTCAGAATTTCGAACTCGGACAGATATCCATATCCTTCCTGATTCAGCCATTCGTTGTAGTTCAGCACCGCCTCCCCGTATCGGGTAAAGGCCTCATCGGAAATCAGGTGGTTGTTGATCATAAATCGCTCATTGTACACCATAACGTGCGGCGAAGTATGTACGCCCACCGTATATCCCGCTTCCTGCAAGATGGAAGAAAGGTACGTGGCCACGGATCCCTTTCCGTTGGTCCCGGCCACGTGAAAAATATTCAATTTTTCTTCCGGATTTCCCAGAAGGCTGAGAAGTCTTCTCATCCGGTCCAATCCCATCGGACCTTTTCGCGCAGTGCTGTCATGAATAGCATCAATAACCTTTTGACTATTCGTTGTCACTTTTCGCTCCCATAGATTCCAAACGGGCAACTACGGTTGCCAGCATTTCTTTATATTTTTCTTGTTTTTCCTTCTCCTGGTTTACGACCGCTTCCGGTGCCTTCTCCACGAAGCCCTTGTTGGACAATTTCTTCTCCACGCGGGTTACTTCGCCTTCCAGGCGCTTCTTTTCTTTCTGAAGTCTTTCCAGCTCCGCCTCGAAGTCTACCAGATCTTCCAGCGGAATCAGGATTTCCGCACCGTCGATAACTGCGGACATTACATCCTTCGGCGCATCCCCGTCGGTGCCTTCCACGGTGATTTCCACCACGTTGGCAATCTTACGGATGATGTCTCCGGTACCTTCAATGGTATCCGCCAGGGAATCCGTCCGGACAATCATGTTCAGTTTCCGGCTCGGTGCCGCATCCGCTTCTACACGAATGTTACGAACCGCCTTGATGGCTGCGATTGCCGTTTCGATGCGAGCCGTCGCGTCCGGATATTCCAGATTCTCGTCGTACTGCGGCCAAGATGCCCGAATCAGCATTGCATCCGCACCGGTTTCCGATCCTTCTTTTGGAAGGAATCCCCAGATTTCCTCGGTAATGAACGGCATGAACGGATGGAGCAGCTTAATCAGATCCTTCAGCGTTTTCTGCAGGACATATCTCGCCGTCTTCTTATCCTCCTCGTCCTCACCGTACAGTCTTCTCTTGACGATTTCGATGTACCAGTCGCAGTACTCATCCCAAATAACTTCATATACCTTCTGTCCGGCCAGGCCCAGCTCGAACTTATCCAGAGATTCGGTCACTGCTTTTGCGGCCGCATTCACTCTGGAAATCATCCACTTGTCCTCGTCCTGGAGAACGGCAGTCGCTTCATCTGCCATCGGCAGGAAATTGCCATCTTCATCCTGTAAATTCATAATAGTGAATCGGGATGCGTTCCACAGCTTATTGGCGAAGTTTCGGGAAGATTCCAGACGGCTGGTCAGGAATCGAGTATCGTTACCCGGAGAAATTCCGGTGCACAGCATGAATCTCAGTGCATCTGCACCGTACTGATCGATGACAACCAGCGGATCGATTCCGTTGCCCAGGGATTTGCTCATCTTCCGTCCCTGTTCATCACGTACCAGACCGTGCAGGAATACGTATTTGAACGGGATTTCATGCATCGTTTCGCATGCGGAGAATACCATTCGGATAACCCAGAAGAACAGGATATCGTATCCGGTTACCATAACGGAAGTCGGATAGAAGTAATCCAGTTCCGGTGTCTTCTCCGGCCAGCCCAGTGTGGAGAATGGCCACAGAGCCGAACTGAACCAGGTATCCAGTACATCCTCGTCCTGATGGAAGTGGTGTCCGCCGCACTTCGGACATGTCTCCGGCATGTGGTCTGCCACCACCAGTTCATCGCATTCGTCGCAGTAGTACGCCGGAATCCGGTGTCCCCACCACAGCTGACGGGAAATGCACCAGTCGTGAATATCGTTCAGCCAATTCAGATAAATCTTCTCAAATCTTGCCGGAATGTGCTCCAGCTCTCCGGAAGTTGCCGCCTCGATGGCCGGTTTTGCCAGCTCTTCCATCTTTACGAACCACTGATCCGACAGCATCGGTTCAATGGCGTTGTGGCAGCGGTAGCACTTACCCACCGGAATGACCATATCTTCCGTCTTAACCAGGTAACCTGCCTCTTCCAGCTCTTTTACCCACGCCTTCCGGCACTCGTACCGGTCCATACCTTCGTATTTGCCGGCCAGCTCGTTCATGGTGGCATCGTCATTCATGCAGCTCAGGATTTCAAGATCGTGACGGGCACCTACCTCGAAGTCGTTCGGGTCGTGTGCCGGCGTAATCTTCACCGCACCGGTTCCCTTTTCCGGATCCGGATACTCGTCTGCGATGACCGGAATCTCCCGGTTCAGAATCGGCAGGTATACGTTCTTGCCCACCAAATCCTTATATCTCTCATCACTCGGATGAACCGCAATGGCAATATCGCCGAACATGGTCTCCGGACGGGATGTCGCCACTACAATTCCCTCTCCGCCATCCACTGCCGGATAACGGAAATACCAATATTTTCCGTTTTCGTCCTCGTGCTCTACCTCTGCATCCGACAGGGACGTCTTGCAGCTCGGGCACCAGTTAATCAAGCGGTTTCCGCGATAAATCCAACCTTTGTTGTAAAGATCGATGAAGAATTTCGTTACGGCCTTGTTGCAGCCCTCATCCATGGTGAAGCGCTCTCTCCGCCAGTCGCAGGAGTCGCCCAGCTTCCGACACTGCTTCGTAATCCGGCTGCCGTACTCCTCTTTCCACGCCCAAGCGTGCTCCAGAAACTCCTCTCGAGTGAATTCACTCTTGTGCTTACCGGTATCTTCATAGAGCTTGTTTGCTACTTTTACCTCGGTGGCAATGCTGGCGTGATCGCTGCCCGGAAGCCACAGTGCGCTGTAGCCTTCCATACGCTTCCAACGGGTCAGCACGTCCTGAAGAGTCTGGTCCAAAGCGTGTCCCATGTGCAGCTGCCCCGTGATATTTGGCGGCGGCATTACGATGGTAAACGGTTTTTTGTCCGAATCCACTTCGGCGTTAAACGCACCGGACTCCTCCCAAGTCTCATAAATACGATCCTCAAAGTCCTTTGGATCGTATGTTTTCGCAAGATTCTTTTTCATTTAGTTCTCCTATCTTCAATCCGGCAAAAATAATTTCCGGTATTTCGCCATTTTTCGTGCGGTCATCAGAAAACCTGATGCCGAATTCGCTCCATCTGTTCATCCACATCCGACAAGGTCTTCGCACACTGGGTCAGCTGTTTCTGGATGTCCTCCGTCAGAGCACCTTTATTCTTATATTTCAATTCGTGTTCCAGGCTGGCCCAGGTATCCATGGCAATGCTTCGGAACTGGATTTCCACAGGTACGGTGGTCTTGCTGTTCACCAGGAACACCGGGATCGAAATGACCACGTGAAGGCTTCGATATCCGCTTGGTTTCGGATTCTTGCAATAATCCTTGATTTTAATCAAATCCACATCCGATTGCTTCAGGAGAAGTTCGGACATGGTGTAAATATCTTCCCGATAGTTGCACACCACTCGGATTCCGGCGATGTCGAATACCTCCGCCCGAACCGTATCCAGGTTGTGAATCGGGTCCTCAATGCCGTAACGCTCCGCTTTATCCATCAAGCTTTCAAAGGACTTCAGCCGCGACTGCATGTGGTGAATCGGCACGTAGGAATGCTTCATCCGGAAATCATCACCCAGCACATCCAGCTTCGTGCTTACCTCGCGAATCGCCGCACTGTACAGCAGGTTGATGTCCATAATCTGCTGCTGAAGATCCTCGTCTGTCTGGAGGTGTTCCGGCACGCTGGCGGACATATCGTCCGGTTTGTAATATTGGGTAAAGGTCATTGTATTTTACCTTTCCTTTTCTATTTGGTATTTAAGTTTTTGATGTTCTCTTTCTTATAAAAATGCTTTGCGGCCTTCATTACATTCCGCAGCAGCAGGGTGGTGGTCACCGTTCCCACGCCGCCCGGTACCGGTGTGTATGCCACATTTTCCGACCAATCGCAGGCAGTCAGTGCCTTGACATTCAAATCTCCGGCCATCTTTCCGTCCGATCCGGTTCCCGCTCCGGCATCCACGATAATCTGTCCTTCCCGGAAAAATTCCGGTCCGTAGGATTCTATCTGTCCCGTCGCCAGAATCACGATGTCCGCCTCCTCACAGGCGGTCTTCAGGTCTTCCGGTTTCGTGCGGGTATGACACACCGTCACTGTCGCGTTGGCATTCAGCATCATCAGCATCAGCGGCTTTCCGATTCGAACGCTCCGTCCCACAATGGTTACTTTCTTTCCCTGCAGTTCCACATCATTCTTCAGCAGGATTTCCATGCAGGCCTCTGCAGTGCAGGCACAAAAATAATCATCCAAAGGTCTCTTTGCATCAAAAAGATTGGCATAGGATGCGTCCGTGATGGCATCGATATCCTTCTCCGGTGCCAGCAATCGTTTCATCCGAGCTTCATCCACAAACTTCGGGAAAGGCATCAGCATGATGATTCCGTGGATGGACGGGTCTCCGTTCAATTCCGCCAGTCCCTTCTCCAGCTCTTCCTGGGATGTTTCCTCTGTGTAGACTCGATTCACGCATTCAATGCCGTATTTATCGGAGTTCTTCCGGATGGCATTCTCGTAATACACATCCCCGGAACGATCTCCCACTCGCAGGGTCGCCACCTTTGGACATACCCCATTTTCTTTTAACTTCGTCACATCACTTTGGAGCTGTTCCGCGATGAGGTCTCTCACCGGCGCTCCGCGCAATAATTTGGCCATTCGTTCTACCCTTTCAGTGATTCTTCATAAAATAGACAGGACAATTATATCACACAGACTAAAAAAGTCCAATAGCGTCTTTTGCCAGACGGTCCGCCATCTCGTTATATTTTACCCCGGTATGGGCTTCCACCTTGATAAAAACAATCTTCATGTTTTTCCGGGCGTCCGCCACGAACTGCTTGTACTTTCGGGTCAGCGGGAGATTCGCTTTCCACTCGTCATCTCCCCACTTGCCGATTCCGTTGTAGTCGTGATAAATGTACACTTCATCAATGTCGTGTTCTTGGCAATAGCGAATAGCGTTCACCGCTCCCATCACCTCTCCGGCAACGTTTCTCAGCTCCGCCGATGCCGGGTCGTCGTATCCGTGCTTCAAGGTAATTTCTTTTCCTTTATACAGAATCACCACGCCGCATCCGAACTTTCCGGTGCGCACGTCGAAGCTTCCGTCCACATAGATTTCAGCCGCTGTTTCCGGAATAGCCTGCACGTCCTGCTTCTTTCCCAGGTATTTCTCTGCCGCTTCCCAGGTGGTAAAGCTCTTGTACTCCGCACCGGGATATCCGGTAACCAGCCGCTGACACTCCTTCCAGGTTTGAAAAATGCCGGTCTCCCGGCCGGCCCGAACGGCATATACCTTCTTTCCGGTCATCTTCTTGGCCCCGGTACTCTCCACCGCCTTGCCGCCGTGACGGCTTTCCAAATTCTTGAGAAAGCTCTTCCGATGAATCGGCGTAATGCCCTGCGCCCGAATTCCATCGTAATGGGCGGCAGTGCCATACCCCTTGTTGCTTTCGAACGCATATCCGGGATATTTTTCTCCCATCTCCACCATGTAGGCATCTCGCGTGACCTTCGCCACGATGGATGCCGCCGCAATGGATACAGAACTGGCATCTCCGTGAACGATTCCCTCCTGAGGAACCGAAATGTCCGGCAATTCCAGGGCATCGATCAGCAAATGCTGAATTTCTGCGCCCGGAATCTTCCGGCCCAGCTTCTCATTGGCGTCGTGAAAAGCCCGTATCATAGCACACTTGGTGGCCTCCAGTATGTTCATCTCATCGATTTCCTCCGGTGATGCGATGCCAATGCCGATGGCCAGCGCCCGATCTTGAATCTCTCGATTCATGGCCAGCCGCCGCTTCTCCGTCAGTTTTTTGGAATCGTCCACTCCCGGCACGTGAAAATCCTCCGGAAGCACCACGCAGGCGGTGACCACCGGGCCGGCCAACGGACCGCGGCCCACCTCGTCAATCCCCGCAACGTATTGAATTCCCTTTTCGTGCAGCGCCTTTTCCTGACGGATCATCTCCTGAAAGCGCTGCTCCATCTTTTCCAGCCGTTCCTGCTTAGTCATTCTCCGGCTCTCCTTCCGACGACACCGTCTCCAGCGTAATGCGTCCCAGCTTTCCGCTCCGGAATTCGTCGATTACCGTCCGGCCGGTGCGCTCGTAGTCAATTCTCTTTCCCGGCATCAGAAATCCCCGCTTAAAGGCGATGGCTTCCATGTTGTCCAAGGTCTCTTCCTGTATTTCATCCAGCTTATAGCGATTCAGTAAGGATTCCGGATACCGCTTCTCCAGCACCTTGATCAGCTCGAAGGCCAGATCCTGGGTGTCCAGAATTTCGTCCCGAATGCTTCCGCAGAAGGCCAGATACAGACCCACTCGCTGATCCTCGAACTTCGGCCACAGAATGCCCGGTGTATCCAGCAGCTGCATCCCGTTCTTCAGTGTCACCCACTGCTTACCTCGAGTCACACCCGCTTTATCTCCGGTCTTCGCACTCTTCTTTCCAATCAGCCGGTTGATGAGGGAGGATTTTCCAACGTTCGGCACGCCCACCACCATCATCCGGATGGAACGGTTCATCTGCCGCTGCTGATTCTTCTCTCGCTGCACGTCGTCCAAGATGCTGAACAGGCGATTGATATTCTCTCCGGAGCGGGCATCGATGGCCAGGGTTTTATCCCCCTTCCGGCTAAAATAACGCTGCCACTTCTCGGTCTCTTCCGAATCTGCCAGATCGGATTTGCCCAGAAGTACGATTCTTCTTTTGTCCCCCACCAGTTCGTCAATAATCGGGTTCCGGCTGGAAATCGGAATACGGCTGTCCAGCAGTTCGATGACTAGGTCCACCGCTTTGAGGTTTTCCTGAATCAGTTCCCGGGTCTTCTTCATATGCCCCGGATACCAGTTAATATTCTGAATCATCCATTTGCCTCCTTCTTCGTCGTCGCAATGGAAAATATCGGATAAAAAAGAGCATACCTTCGGCAATGCCAAGGTATGCTCTTTAATTTTCAGCAAATCGTTCTTATTTTGCAGACTTGATTCTTGCAGCCTTACCGGTTCTTTCACGCATGTAGTTCAGCTTCGCTCTTCTAACTCTTCCGCGCTTCAGCACCTCAATCTTTGCTACCTTCGGCGAATGCATTGGGAAAGTCTTCTCTACACCAATACCCTGAGCCAGTCTTCTTACTGTGAATGTTTCAGAAATTCCGCCGCTCTGCATCTTCAGGACATATCCTTCGAATACCTGAATTCTTTCTCTCTGACCCTCAACGATCTTAACGTGAACTCTTACGGTATCACCAACGTTGAATTCCGGAATATCGTTCTTCTTGTATTCCTTTGTGATCGAATCAATTACGTTCATTGTTATTCCTCCTTCCTTTCCAAGACGCTCGTGGTTTCTCTTTAAATAATAAATGTCGTTCCCGGCTTCTTTAGCCATGCTGTCAATTACCAGAGGACCGCCCGTAATAACTATCAAAGTTTATCACAATGAGTGACTGATTTCAACACTTTTTTCAAAAAAAATATTATTTCTATGCCCTCGGATGGGTCCGCTGGTACACGTCCCGAATCCGCACATTCAGCACCGCCAGATACGCAATGCCTACGGACATATCTTCAAAGCCCATCAGTTCCTGAAGGGTCTTCAAATCCCCGCCATTCTGAAGGATGTGTACCGCAAAGCTGTTCCGGAGAATCTGCGGTGTCATCCGCTCCTCGATATCCATCTCTTTGCCGTATTCCTTCAGAATCTTCCAGATTCCCTGACGGGTCAGCGCCTGGCCTCGGAAGTTGATGAAAATGTAGTCGTCCTCTTCTCTCGGCTCGCCCTTGATTTCTTCGTAAGCTTCGTCCATATACTTCTTCATCGCAGCGTGAGCATAAGATCCAATCGGCACGATTCGGCTCTCTCCGTCGTTGTCCTTCAGCGTAACGAAGTTCATCCGCAGATTCATGTCCGAGAATCGCAGGCGCACCAGCTCCGTCACCCGAGCGCCCGTTCCGTACATGAACTCCAGCAGTGCCTTGTCCCGGATGCCCTTGGCAGAATCATCCGGAAGGGACAGCATTTGATTCACCTCTTCCACCGTCAGAAACTCAATTTGGCGCTTATCGTTTTTCGCCGATTTGATTTTCTGAAAAGGATTGGTTTCTCGTTCCCCTTCATCGATTTTGTAATCGTAGAATGCCCGCAGAGAAGAAATTTTTCGGTTAATCGTCGCCTTGGACTTACTTTCATTATTCAGTTCCAATATGTAAGCGGCTGCATCACTTTCCTTGCAGTCGTTCAAACTCTTTCCGCCGCGGCCCTCCAGGAAGACCTCGAAGGCTTTCAAATCCCGGCGATAGGCAACGAGAGTGTTTTCCGCCTTGTTTTTCGTATTCTTTAAATATTCAATGAAGGCATCCATCTTCGTCTCCTGTGTCTTCTATATTTCTCCTGCGGTTCGGGCAAAAAGAACTCCCACGATGGTCTTTGCGTCCTGAATTTCACCCTTCATAATCCGATCCACCAACTCGTCCGCCGTGTATTCATAAAGGTCCAAATCCTCTGTATCGTCGAAATGGGTCTCTCCCGGCGTCAAATCCTTGCAGAGGTAAATGTACAAAAGCTCCGTGGTGTATCCGCAGCTCGGGCTGATGGTGGTCAGATGCCGAATACTCCCGGCCCGGTAGCCTGTTTCTTCCTTCAATTCCCGAAGTGCCGTGTCCATGGGATCCTCATCGCCGTCAATCTTTCCCGCCGGAAGTTCCAGCACCTCCCGCTCCAACGCCTTTCGGAACTGCCGCACCATGAGAATTCTGCCGTCTTCTTTTACCGCCAGAATCACCGCCCCACCGTTGTGCTCCAGAATATCCCGATAGGAGGTCTTTCCGCCCACTACCGTCACTTTATCTTTGCGAATTCGAAAAATCGGACCGTCATATACCACTTCCGATTGCAATGTTTTTTCCGGAAAAGCCATAAAACACTCCCTATATATATTAATCTCTTTACAAATAAGTTTTATCGTTTATTTAAATATTCTATCACTTTTTTATTCCGGAATAAAGCGTAAAACAAAAAAGTGGCGGCATTGCTGCCGCCGATACCCAGATGCACTCGCATCTTAAAATAATAGAAGTGAAAACAATAGAGACGTTACGTCATTTGCCAGTAATTTCGTATCGCCCTATCTGACAGCCCCATCATATCATAAAAAAAATTCCCCTTCAGTACACTTTTTACGGAATCAACCGCAGGTTTTCCGCCAGCATATAGATAAAACGCTGCTTCCATTTCTTCCAGGTATTTTCGTGGGCAGAACAGGGATACCCGGTCCTTCGGGTCTGAATATTCTCGATGATTCCCTCCCTGTAAATCTCCGGAATCTCCATCAATGCCCGGTGGATGCAGTCCAGTTTAAACATCGCCTCTGCCGCCACCGGACTTTCCTGCATTGCCGTATTTCCGTAGGTGAGCACATCCTCCGCCAGCATCTCCCGTCGGAATTCCATTCCGGCAATCTCTTGGAGCCGATTCATATCCTTTACCACCCATAAACACTGATAATACACTTCGCTGGGAAGAACTCGCTTCCGATCCTTCTGAATCTGATATTCCTTCATAACAAAACACCATCCTTTCGGCTCCATTGTATCGCCAAAGGATGGTGCTGTACATTCACTTGAAAAAGAAAGGACTGAAACCCTCAAAAAAAGTACTTTTTCCCGGGATTCTTAAACTTCTCATTCAGATTCTCGCCCTTCTTCCGCTTCCTCCAACAGCGTCGCTTTCAGGTTGGCTTCCGATTCCGCCAGTTCCTGAATGATGTTGTTGATTTCAATCAGCCGTTCCGGACTGATGTTCTTTCCGGTTTCCACCGCAGCGGTGTTCAGCAAATCTCCAATCGAACTGCTGAGTCCGGAGATCTTGTTCCGGAGGGCATTGATTTCATCCGCATCCAGCTGGAACGTGGATGCCGGTTCCATATGAGTTCCTTCCGGCCGGCGTCCCGGAACCAGTTCAAACTCACTGTTCTGCTGTATCACAATCGGATGGATATCCAGATTCTCTCCCAGGTAAGCGGCAAAATCTTCCTTGGATTCCTTCTCGCCATGCACCAAGAATACCACCGGATGGGTAACGAAAGAGCCCACCCAATGCGCCAATCCGTCCCGATCCGCATGTCCGGAGAAGCCTTCCAGATTCACGATTTCCGCATTGACCTGAATCTCCTCGCCAAAGAGGTTCACCGATTCCGCACCTTCCACCAATTTCCGGCCAAGGGTGCCTTCCGCCTGGTATCCCACGAACACGATGGAACACTTCGGGTTCCACAGGTTGTGCTTCAGGTGATGGCGAATTCGGCCGGCTTCGCACATGCCGCTGGCAGAAATGATGATCTTCGGTTTCCGATCGCTGTTCAGCGCCTGGGATTCCTCCGTGGACTGGGTAAAATGAAGATTTTTGAATTCCAGCGGATGATCGCCCTTATCCATAAACGCCTTGAAGTCATCGTCGAACACCGCCGTGTTCTTCTTAAAGACTTCCGTCGCCGCATTGGCCATCGGGCTGTCGATGTACACCGGAACATTCTTCAGCTTTCCGTAAATCTCCGGATTCTCATCGTAAAGCATGTTCAGCTGGTAGATCATCTCCTGAGTTCGTCCTACGGCAAAAGACGGAATTACCACCGTTCCGCCCCGCTCCACCGTGCGGAGAATCACCTTTACCAATTTCTCGATGCTCATGGCGTTCTCCGGATGGAGACGGTTTCCATAGGTGCTCTCCATGATGACATAATCCGCATGGCGAATGATGGTAGGGTCCCGAAGAATCGGCCGGTGATTCACCCCCAGGTCTCCGGAGAAAACGATTTTCGTCTCCGCATCGCCCTCCTGCACCCAGAGCTCCGTTTCCGCCGATCCCAGAATATGGCCCGCATCGTTGAAGCAGACGTGAATGCCCTCACTCACCTCAATGAGCTGATCGTACAGAACCGGATGCACATAGCGAAGGGATTCCTCCGCGTCCGCCACCGTGTACAGCGGCTGAACCAGCGGCTGTCCTTTTCGTTCCGCCTTTTTGTTGGCCCATTCCGCTTCCTTCTCGTGGATATACCCGCTGTCCCGGAGCATGATCGGAAGAAGATCCGCCGTCGCTTTGGTGCAGAAGATGTTTCCGCGAAAACCTCTTTTTACCAGAAGGGGAATCCGCCCGCAGTGATCGATGTGTGCGTGACTCAGCACCAGACAATCGATTTCGGACGGTTCAAAGGGAAACTCCCGGTAGTTCAGGCGATCCTGGGCTTTCCCGCCCTGGAACTGCCCGCAATCCAGCAGCACGTTTGCTTTGTCCGTAATCAGAAGGTGACAGGATCCTGTAACGCCTTCGGTTGCTCCGCAAAATCTGATTTTCATTTCTCCGCCTCCTTGCAAGGTTGTCCGGAATTATTGTTTATTTTCCTTCGTTCTGAAGATAGCTGATGTACGGCAGGTTTCGGTACTTCTGGTCGTAATCCAGGCCGTAGCCGATGATGAACAGGTCTTCCACCTGGAAGCCGATGTAATCCGCATGGAAATCGGCAGTTCTCCGGGACGGCTTATCCAGCATGGTGCACACCTTCAGGGTTTTCGGATGGCGCTCGTTCAGCTTCTCCAACAGGTACTTGAGGGTGGTTCCCGTATCCACGATATCTTCCACCACCAGTACGTTCTTGTTGTACAGGTTCAGTTCCGTATCCATGGAAATCTTCACCACACCGGAGGTGGTGGTGCTGGAACCGTAGCTGCTGGCCTTTACGAAGTCGATGACGGTGTCCAGATCCAGGCACTTCATGAGGTCGCACATCCACGGAATGGATCCCTTCAATGTGCCGATGACCACCAGCTCTTCGCCCTTGAATTCATTGCTGATTTCTTCACCCAGCTCTTCCGCTCTCTTCCGGATTTCCGCCTCCGTGAAGAGAATTTTTCCGATTACATGATCATTTGTGCTCATCTTCCGATCCCTCCTTGTTTAAAATCGACTCAATGACATCCAGCAGCTCCTCCTGTCCGGTGCGCTTCAGCGCCGACACCGGAATTACCGCATCTTCTTTTTTCATATTCAGCTTCTGCCGAATCTGCCGGATGGATTTCTGCTGCTGGTTCTTGGAAATCTTATCCGCCTTCGTGGCCACAACCACGCCGTCCAGACCGTAGTACCGAAGGTAATCGTACATCTGCACATCTTGTGCCGACGGCTCGTGGCGAATATCCACCAGCTGCACCACCTTCAGAAGACCCGGTCTCTTGCTGAGATACGCCTCCATCATGGCGCCCCACTTCTCCGTCTCGGAACGGGACAGCTTGGCATACCCATACCCCGGCAGGTCCACAATCCGGAAATCATCGTTCACCAAATAGAAGTTGATGGTACGCGTCTTTCCCGGACTTCCGCTGACCCTGGCAAGGGCCTTCCGGCCGGTGAGAAGATTCAGCAGGGAGGATTTCCCCACGTTGGACCGGCCCGCAAAGGCAATTTCATAGCGGTTCGCTTCCGGATACTGTGCCGGTTTTACCGCAACCGCTTCCAATTCTGATTTTGTGATTCTCATCCTAGTTCTCTTTCTCACTTTCCTCCGAAATCAGCACCTCTCGGAACGCATCCTCCGCTTTCTCCAGCAAGACGAATTCCAATCGGCTGCGCACGGATTTCGGAATTTCTTCGATGTCCGCCGCATTATCCTTTGGCAAGAGGATTTTGCGAATCCCCTGCCGGTACGCAGCCAGCACCTTCTCCTTGATTCCGCCCACCGGAAGGATATTGCCCTGCAGGGTAATCTCTCCCGTCATGGCGATGTCCCGCCGTGCCTTCTTTCCGGACAGCAGGGAGAACAGCGCCGTGCACATGGTCACGCCGGCCGACGGACCATCCTTCGGGGTGGCTCCCTCCGGAATGTGAATCTGAATATCGTTATCCTTAAAAACAGATGCGTCCAGACCGTACTTTTCCGACAGGGACTTGATGTATCCCATGGCGGTCTGCGCGGATTCCTTCATCACATCTCCCATCTGTCCCGTGAGAATCAGATGGCCGCTTCCCGGCATCCGCACGCTTTCAATCTGCAGGGTCACACCGCCCACTGCCGTCCAGGCCATGCCGGTGGTGACGCCGATTCCCGGTTCCAGATTCATCAAATCTTCCCGGAAAATCTTCGGTCCCAGATAATTTTCAAGATTCCTCTTAGTTACAGTATACTTGTTTTTCTTTTCCGTTACAATTCGCTTTGCAACTTTTCTGCATACGGATGCAATCTGCCGCTCCAGATTCCGCACGCCGGACTCCCTGGTGTAGTACCGGATGATTTCCCGTATTGCGGATTCCGAGAAGGTGAGCTGGTTCTTCCGAATCGCATAGGACTTCAGAACCTTTGGGACCAAATAATCCTCCGCAATTCGAACCTTCTCCTCTTCAATATAACTGGAAAGTTCAATCACCTCCATCCGGTCCAGAAGCGGTCTCGGAATGGTCTGAGTGGTGTTTGCCGTGGTGATGAACATCACATTGGACAGATCGAACGGGATTTCCAGATAGTGATCCGTGAAATCCTTGTTCTGTTCCGGATCCAGCACCTCCAGCAGTGCAGATGCCGGATCTCCCCGGAAATCATTTCCCAGCTTGTCCACCTCATCCAGCAAGAACAGCGGATTGTTGGTCCCCACCTCGCTGATGCTGTTGATGATTCGTCCGGGAATGGCACCCACGTAAGTGCGACGATGTCCCCGAATTTCCGCTTCGTCCCGAACGCCGCCCAGGGACATTCGAACGAACTCCCGGTTGGTCGCTCTGGCGATGGAACGGGCGATGGACGTCTTTCCCACGCCCGGCGGCCCTACCAGGCAGAGAATCGGTCCCTGAATGGATTTGGTCAGGTGCATCACCGCCAAATGTTCCAGGATTCTTTCCTTCACCTTCTCCAGTCCGTAATGATCCTCGTTCAGAATCTTTTCTGCTCGTTTGATATTGATGTTGGTCTTGCTGGCCTCGTGCCACGGAAGCTCCAGAATCGTTTCGATATAGGTTCGGCTCACGTTGGCATCCGGACTCATGGCCGGCATTTTGGCAAAACGCTGGATTTCCTTTCGGATCTTCGCATCCGTCTTTTCTTCCAACTGCAGCTCATCCAGCTTCTTCAGCCACTGAGCCGCATCGTCATCCTCGCCGGTCTCCCGTCCCAGTTCGTCCTGCATTACCTTAATCTGTTCCCGAAGGTAATACTCCTGCTGGCTTCGATCCATATTCTTCATGACCTTGGTTTGAATCTTCTGAGACAACATCGCGATCCTCGTCTCGCCGTTCAGAAGTTCAATCAGCTGTTCCAGCCGGCCGGGAATGTAATCGATTTCCAGCAGTGCTTGTTTTTCATCAAAGGAAACATCCAGATCCTCCGCGATGATGTTGGTGAGCACCGCCGGATCCTCCACGTCCTCTACCATGGCACGGGCTTCCGCCGTGCTTCCGGGATGAAGGACTTTGGCATACTGAATGAAGGCTTCTTTTACCGCCCGTACGTATGCTTCCAATTCCTCCTCATCATCTGCCGGCAAATCCTCCGCCTGCACGTAATCGCAGAACAGCGCGCCGTTCTCCTCGTAAATATTCTCCAATCGAATCCGTTGACCGCATTCCGCCAGCACCCGAACGTAATCCGTGCGGCGAACAATCTGCTTAATTCGAATCAGCACACCGGTAAGGTAGCAATCCTCTCCGGACGGATCGTTTACTTCCGGGTTTCGCTGGGCGGACACCGCCACCAGACGCTCCCGGTTCATTGCAATTTCAATGGATTTCAGCGACTTATCCCGACCCACATCAAATCCTACCAAAGTATCCGGAAAAAAAGCCTTTCCCCGAAGTGCAATGTAAGGAATGTGCGTTCTACTTTCTCTCTCCATCTGCGCCTCCCTTTATCTATACAGAACAGGCGGCAAGAAATAACCCTGCCGCCTGATGTTTTCTTATTTCGCACCGTTTTCAGCGCTATTTTGTCTCTAATACCGGTTCTGCGCCGTTCTCCACGGTATCTTTCGTGATAATGCACTTGGTCACATCATCCCGAGATGGCAATTCGAACATGATGTCCGTCATCATCTTCTCGAAGATTCCCCGCAGACCTCTGGCTCCCGTATGCAGCTCAATGGCCTTGTTGGCAATGGCATTCACCGCATCGTCCTGGATTTCCAGCTCCACGCCGTCCATACGGAACAGCTCCTGATACTGGCGAATCAAGGAATTCTTCGGCTCCCGCATGATTCGTACCAATGCCTCTTCCGTCAGTTCCCGAAGGGATACGATCATCGGAAGACGACCGATCAGTTCAGGAATCAGTCCGAAACGGAGCAAGTCTTCCGGTTCCACCTTCAGCAGAATCTCATGGTCCTCCGTCAGGTCCACCCGATCCTCATCGGAATTGAAGCCGATGACCTTGTTGCCCAACCGACGTTTGATGATGGTGGACAATCCGGTAAAAGCACCTCCGCAGATAAACAGCACATCCTTCGTATCGAAATGGATGAACTCCTGTAGCGGATGCTTCCGGCCGCCCTGCGGCGGAACGTTGGCAACGGTTCCCTCGATGATTTTCAGCAATGCCTGTTGAACGCCTTCTCCGCTAACGTCACGGGTGATGGACATGTTCTCGGATTTCCGGGCAATCTTGTCGATTTCATCCACGTAGATGATGCCCTTCTGTGCCCGTTCCAGGTCGCCGTCTGCCGCCTGGTACAGTCTCAGCAGAATGTTCTCTACGTCTTCGCCCACATATCCGGCTTCCGTCAATGCAGTGGCATCCACAATGGCAAACGGAACATCCAGAATTTTTGCCAGGGTCTGTGCCAGAAGCGTTTTACCGCTTCCCGTCGGTCCCAGCATCAGAATGTTGCTCTTCTGGATTTCCACGTTGTTCTTCTCATCGCCGGCATTCTCCTCCAAATGGCGGATTCTTTTGTAGTGATTGTACACCGCAACGGCCAAATTTTTCTTCGCCTCATCCTGTTCGATGACGTAGTCGCTCAGGAAATCCGCAATATCCTTTGGCTTCGGAAGTTCCTCCATGTGCTTCGGTTCCACGAACTCTTTCTCATCCAGAAGGGATTCGCACAGCTCGATGCACTCGTTGCAGATTGCTACATCCGGTCCCACGATAATTTTCTTGACTTGCGAGCTGGTCTTCCCGCAAAAGGAGCAGACCAGCTCATGGTTTTCGTTCTTTTTACTCACAGATTCTCCTCTATTACTTCTTCAATACCCGATCGATCAGTCCGTATTCCACCGCTTCATCTGCGTACATGAAATTATCTCTGTCGGTATCCTGCTCGATAATGGAAAGATCTTTTCCCGTATTTTCAGCAAGAATGTGGTTCAGACGTTCCTTGGTTTTCATCATCCAATCGGCCTGAATCTTAATATCGGAAGCTTGGCCCTGTGCGCCCCCCAGCGGCTGATGAATCATAATCTCCGCGTTGGGCAGAGCATATCGTTTCCCTTTGGTTCCCGCCGAAAGCAGAACGGCCCCCATGCTGGCAGCCAGGCCCACACAGATGGTGGAAATATCCGGTTTTACGTAATTCATGGTATCCAGAATCGCCAAGCCGGCCGTCACCATTCCGCCCGGAGAGTTGATGTAGATATTAATATCCTTTTCCGGGTCTTCCGCTTCCAGGAACAAGAGCTGCGCCACCACAATGCTGGCCAGGTGCTCGTCCACCTGCTGGTCGATGAAAATGATTCGATCCTTCAGCAGTCTGGAATAAATATCGTAACTGCGCTCGCCGTTTCCGGTCTGTTCAACAACTACTGGAATTGTATTCATAGATTATTCTTCTTCCTTTGCCTTAGCAGCAACAAAATTTGCCTTCTCGAACATCATGTCGATGGCCTTCTTCATCTTAACATCCTCTTCGAAGTAGTGCAGGTCGTTTCCGATCATCTTCTTCACATCTTCTACGGACTGTCCGTACTGAGCAGCGAAATCTGCCATTTCCTTGTCGATGTCTTCTTCGGTTGCTTCGATGTTCTCCTGACGGATTACGGCCTTCAGCAGGATTCTGGATGCAACTCTCTTCTCTGCGTCCATACGAGCCTGGTCTCTCATTGCAGCCATATCCATTCCGGTGAACTTCTGATACTGCTCCAGAGACAGACCCTGGTATGCCAGCTGCTGCTTCATTCCCTGAATCATGGTGTCGATTTCGGATTCTACCATGGATGCCGGAGTGTCTACGCTGTTCACGTCGATCAGCTTCTGAACCATGCTGTCCTTCATGATGCTGTCTGCTCTCTCGTCATCCTCTTTCTGCATTCTCTCACGGATGGAGTTCTTGTACTCTTCCAGAGTCTCGAACTCGCTGACATCGCTTGCCAGCTCATCGTTAATTTCCGGCAGAACCTCTCTCTTAATCTCGTTAATCTTGCATTCGAAGAGTGCTTCCTTGCCTGCCAGATCCTCTGCCTGATAACCTTCCGGGAAAGTAACGTGAACGTCTACTTCCTCACCGGCTTCTTTTCCAACCAGCTGATCCTCAAAACCCGGGATGAACTGTCCGGAACCCAGCTTCAGGTCGAAGTTCTCTGCCTTGCCGCCGTCGAAGTGAACGCCGTCTACGGAACCGTCAAAGTCCAGAACAACGGTATCTCCCTCTTCCGTCTTGCGGTCGGTTACGGTTTCCATGCTGGAATGAGCCTTCTGAACTCTCTCCAGTTCTTTCTGGATATCCTCATCGGTTACTTCGTGCTCGATCTTCTCTACTTCCAGACCGAAGTAATCCTTTGCTTCAACTTCCGGGAAGCAAGCAACGGTTGCGGTGATTTCAACATCTTCGCCCTTCTTCAGCTCGCCCAGGTTCAGTTTCGGCTGATCGATAACTTCCAGCTCCAACTCGTTCAGAGCTACCGGATAACCGCTCTGCAGCAGGTCGTTCAGCGCTTCATCGTAGAAGATATCTTCGCCATAGGTGTTCTCGATCATCTTTCTCGGAGCCTTTCCCTTACGGAAGCCCTTGATTTCGAAGCGATCCTTGTTGTTCTTATAAGCATTCACTACAGCATTTTCGAACTCTTCACCGGTAAAAACCATAGTAAACTTTGCATCATTGCCTTCTTTTGCGATAAAAGTAGTTTTCATTAATATTCCTCCTGAAAAACGAACTTAATTTGTTTTATTTTTCCGGCTCGTCGTCCGGTAAAAATCCTCTTTGCAGCTTCGAGATGTCTTCCGGCTCCAGAGAATATTTCTCTGCCAGAGATTCTGCAATGTCCTGGAAATCTTCCGAATTTCCGTAGTACCATTCCAGCTCCATCTCCAATACGTCCTTGTCTCCGTTCAATCCGTGAATCACGCCCTCGTCGAAGGAAAGCGCACTGATGGAATTGCCGGTGTCCACCTTAATCAGCTTCCGGGTGAAATCCATCTCCACCTTCTTGTGAAGCTCCTTATGACCGGCTGCCTTCAGCAGCACATCATACGCATCACTGGACTCAAATGCTTCAATGTTCGGATGCTCTGCGAAACGCTCATCCGTTATGACTAGATTAAATTCTTCTCTGGAATGACGTCCATTCTCCACGTGATTATCCCACTTAATCGTTGCTGTAATCCGATCGTTCTCATATCGAATTCGATACGCAATTCCGGATTGTCTCAAATCCATGTCGTCCGTATCAAAATACACGGCATGCATCCGAATCTTCTCCAAGGAATCCCGGTCTACATATTCATCCAGCATGGGATCGTCGATAATCTCCTGAATCAAAGATACATCATCCAGACGATACTTGTATTCTGTTTCCATATTATCTCCCACTGGCCGCATTGCGGCAAAATATCAACAATATCAAGTAATTTTACATAAAAAAGCCATTATTGTCAATGGATAGGGCTCAATCTTGCACATATCCATTCCATAAAATGACTTTTTTGGGGATAATCCCCCTTATTCTTCCATTTTTTTCAGTTTTATTCTGGAATTTTTTCCCTCTGTCAGCCGATCCGTCATCCGGATAAAGTTATCCGACAGGTCACTGGCATAGAACCGGTCCTCCTCGGTCCGCTGCTCAGCAAATTGATCCCGAACCGCCAGCACCTCCTCCACCTCATCGATGACCGCTTCGGAAGAGCTGATCAGATTCATGTTGGGGTAGATTCGCTTCAGATTATCCGCAATCATCGGATAATGGGTACATCCCAGAATCAAATGATTAAATCCGTTTTCCCGAACGAAATCGTCCATGTAGTATCGGATGGTCAAATCCATAATTTCGTTGTCGATGATGCCTTCTTCAATCAGCGGCACGAACGCCGGGCAAGCCAGGCTGCTGGTCCGAATGGACGGATCCAGGTTGTGCAGCAGCCGCGCATAGACATCACTCTGAATGGTCGCTTTGGTAGCGATGATTCCCACATTCGGACAGTGGCTCTGCACCACCTTCCGAACCGTCGGTTCGATGACGCCGATAATCGGCAGTTCCGGGTGCTGCTGCCGCAAATCGTCCAACGCCAGAGACGTCACGGTGTTGCAGGCAATCACCACCATTTTCACATCCTTGCTCACCAGATAGTCTACAATCTGGGAAGCGAACTTTCGAATTGTCTCCGGTGACTTGGATCCGTAAGGGGTTCTCGCCGTGTCCCCATAATATATCACCCGTTCTTTCGGCAGCCGGCTCTGCAGTGCAGATACGCTGGTAAGGCCGCCCAGTCCGGAGTCAAAAAAACCAATCGGTCTGTTATCCATTTATTTCTTATTTTCCTCCGATAAAAGTAAAAAGCGATATTCCGCAGAATATCGCTTTTCTTGGTGCGGATGGTGGGACTCGAACCCACATGATTTGTGGTCACACGGACCTGAACCGTGCGCGTCTGCCAATTCCGCCACATCCGCAGATTTATTTTTCTGAGTTGTTTCTTTCGCAACTCACAATAGTTATTATACACACTTTAGGGTGGCTTGTAAACCCCTTTTTTAAAAAAGTTTTTTGCGCCGCTTTGAAACGGCGCAAAAGCCTTATTTCATTACTGCATCATCAGACGATCGAATTCCTCAACCGCTGCGCCGAACTCCTCTTCACTCTCGATTTCAACCAAATCGAACGTGTCGTCACCGTTGTCCTTATATCCGTAAATATATACATCATCGGTGCCATCATCCGGCTCCAGTGCAATGTATTCCTTTCCGTTCAGATCGAATACACCTGTAATGTAGCACTCCACTACTGTACCGTCATCAAATTCCAGTGTGATGAAATCATCTTCAGTTTCTTCTTCCAGCAGCTCTTTGTTCTGATCTTCCGCCATTTCGCTACTCTCCTTACCTTCAACATAAATGTAATTTCCCGATCTACCTTCCTTCCGGAGAGATAAATCGTAATTCAAAATATACCATGAATATCTTTAAATAGCAAGTTATTGCTGAAAGAATTCCAAAACACTTTCTGCCGCCTTGGAATTCATCCCTTCCGTTTCCATCAATTCTTCGTAGGAAGCCTTTCGAATCGCATCGATGCTGCGGAATTTCTCCATCAGCGCCTTCCGCCGCTTCGGCCCGATTTTCGGAATTTCTTCCAGCACGGAGTGTGTCATCTTCTTTCCTCGCGTACCTCGATGGAAAGTAATGGCGAAACGGTGCACTTCTTCCTGAATGTTTCCCGCATAGCTGAACAGCAAAGGTTCCGACTTCAAATCGATTTCACTTCCGTCGGTGAACACGACCGCGCGGGTTCGATGGGCATCGTCTTTCGCCAAGCCCACCACCGGAATCGTCAACCGGAACGCATCCATCACTGCTTTTACCGCATGCACCTGTCCCAGTCCTCCATCGATGAACATGATATCCGGATAGCGGCTGAAACCCGGATCCCCTTCTCGGGCCCGCTTTAGCCGCCGGTACATCACTTCCTGCAAACTGCCGTAGTCGTCGCCCTCGGCAGTTCGAATCCGGAACTTTCGGTAATCGTTCCGCACCGGCCGGCTGCCCTCGTACACCACCATGGCACCCACCGTATCCAGGCCGTTCATGTTGGAGATATCGTAGGCTTCCACCCGATACTCCTCTTCATCGTCCTCCTCCAGCAGCCGGGGAATCGTCCCATCGATTTCCGCCGCCCGGCGAATCAGCTCCGAAATCTTCTGCCGCAGATTTTTCTTTCGTTCCTCGTCTCGATCGGCTCTCTCGTCCAGGGAACGGGCCAACTCCACCGAATCCGCCAGTGTCATGTCCAGGATGGCCTTTTTCTCCCCTCGCTCCGGTATGTACAGCCGGGTTTTGTGGGGCACATCCGTTCCCGCTTTCGCGTTCATCTCATCGATGTGGTTCAAAAGCTCGGAAATCAGGTCCTCTTCTTCCGGGTGCACCGGCACAATCACCTCTTTGGGAATCCGGGATGTAGACAGGTAGTACTGCTTCAGAAAAGCGCTGAGCAGCTCCTCCCGGGTGGATTCCGTCTCGTCGTTCATATAGATGATTTCCCGGCCGATCATTTTACCTTCCCGCACCCGGTACTGCGCCACAATCTGATTATGGTGGGTCCGAATCGGAATCAGGATATCGATATCGTGTTCCCGCACCATGGTGGCCCGCTGCTTCTCGCTGAGGGACCGCAGCGCCCGAATGTAGTCCCGGTATTTCGCCGCCTCCTCATACTTCAAAGCATCCGACGCTTCCATCATCTTTCCTTCCAGCTTCCGAATGACCCCCGCATCCTTTCCGCCCAAAATGCCCAGAATGTCCCGAATCATCTCCAGGTATTCCTCCCGGTCCGCTTTTCCCACGCAGATGCCCTTGCACTTTCCGATAAAATAATTCAGGCAGGGGCGGGTGTTTTCCGGAAAATGCAGGGTGCTGCATTTCTTCAGGGGGTACATTTCATCAATCATTTTCAGAATTCGCCACACAGCGGTGCTGTCGGAATAGGGCCCAAAATACCGATTCTCATCCCGCTTGACCTCCCGAGTGCGGATTACCCGAGGGAATTCTTCGCTCATGGTCACTTCGATGTAGGGATAGGTCTTATCATCCTTCAGGAGGATGTTGTACTTCGGCATGTATTTCTTGATCAGATTGCATTCCAGAATCAGCGCTTCCATCTCCGTGCCGCAGGTGATATAGTCGAATTCCGCAATGTTGGACACCATGGACCGAACCTTCGGACTGTGCTGAGAAGAATTCCGAAAGTATTGCCGAACCCGGTTTCGCAGATTTACGGCTTTTCCCACATAGATTACCGTCCCCAGGCGATCCTTGTGCATATAGACGCCCGGACAGGTGGGAAGTTTTTTCAATTCTTCGTTGATATCAAACATCTCTTTTCCCTCCTGCACACTCCCTCGGTTCTCTACCGATAGGTCCAGTTTCTTCTTTTCCGATCCTCTTCAATTTCGTATTCCCGCAGGGCAATTTCCCGGATTTTCTGCTTTCGCCGGCGCTCCGCCAGCAACCGTTTCCGTCTCCGAATTCGCCGAATGCGGAGCACGAAGTACAGCAAGCACAGCAGCACCGCGGAAATCAAAATCGTCAGCCCGTTGGAAATATACAGATAGGACGGAAACCATCCGGTTTTCACATCTTCTTTTACCACCAGATCCACGGTGCCGGTCAGTTCATCCGCAACGTAGACCTGAAGTTCTCCCGCCTTCGTTCCGGCTTTTACCGGCGCTTCCAGCTTGTCGTAGATGATGGTCTGGGTGCGAATCAGACTGTCGCTTCCTTCCTTTGGGACGTAGGCGTACGCTTTGCTTTTCGTATATACCGGAACCCGGGTACTTGCGCCGTGGCGAATTTTGATTTTACCCACCTTGGCCCCGGCCTTCCGAACCGCATGGCGAGCGACCTTCCCATAGCTGTAATCCAGAAGCTGTTTCTGTTGCGCATCCTTTTCCTTAGCGGTGGTCCCAAAAATCACGGAAATCAGCTTCATGCCGTCCTGCTCCGCGTACGCAAAAGAATTCACCGAATGCTTGGATGTGCCGCTCTCCACCGCTTTGGTCGCCACCAGACCGGAGTACCGGAAGGTATCGGAATGGCGCAGGGTTTTCGATGCAGTCTTGCCTACCGCCGTCGTGGTGCAGGCCTCCGTCGTAAGGTATTTCTCAATCAGGGAATACTTAAACGCCGCCTGAACCAGATATCCCATATCCTCCGTGGTGGTATACTGAAGGGTATCGTATTTGCCGGTCACCGTGGTGTAGTGGGTGTTCTCCAGCTCCAGCTCCTGCGCTTTGGTATTCATCGCTTCCACGAACGCCGGCACGTTCTCGGCAGAGTACACCGCCAGAGCTACGGCCGCCTCATCGGAATCCGCCACCAGCATAGCCGCCAGAAGATCTCGGACGGTAATTTGGTCGCCCTTCTTGAAGAGCTTCCCCTTTGATGCCACATCCCGGGTAACGGTAATCCGATTCCGAAGCTCTGCTCGGTCGTGCATGCGATCCAGCACCACCATGGCCGCCATGATTTTGGTAAAACCGCCCGGCGACAGCTTTCGGTCCGTATGCAGCCGATACACAGTCTGCCCCGTAGATGCGGACACCACAAAAGCAGAATCCGCCCCGAGCTCCGGCTTAGATTCCGCAAACGTTTCATCTAAAAAGAGGGTGGTCACCCCCATCAGCACCATCAGTGCCGACAAAATGACCACCATCACGCTCTTTCCGATATTATTCGATTTTTGAGTCCGGGTGTTTGCCCTATTTGTTCTCATCTTCGAATTCTTTCATGTATGCAATCAGTGCATCCACGCCTTCTTCCGGCATCGCATTATAGATGCTGGCTCTCATACCACCGGTTGTTCTGTGTCCGGCCAGGTTGAGCATGCCGCGCTCTCTTGCGCCGGCGACGAACTTCTTGTCCAGTTCCGGATCTCCGGTTACGAAGGTAACGTTCATCAGGGAACGGTCTTCCTTTGCAACGGTCGGTGTGAACATTTCGCTGTGATCCAGGTAATCATACAGCTTACCTGCCTTGCGAACGTCTCTCTCATGCATTTCCTTAACTCCGCCGATGCTCTTCAGATACTTGAATACTTCGCCGGCCATGTAGATTGAATAGCAAGGAGGGGTGTTGTACATGGAACCCTTCTTTGCATGAATTGCATAGTCCAGATAAATCGGAGTGTTCTCCGGTGCATATCCTACCAGATCCTTCCGAACGATAACGATTGTTACACCTGCCGGAGCAACGTTCTTCTGTGCGCCTGCATAAATCAGACCGAACTTGGTAACGTCGATTTCTTCGGACAGAACGCAGGAAGACATATCTGCTACCAGCAGATGATCTCCTACATCCGGAACTTCGTTGTAGTGTGTTCCGTAAATGGTGTTGTTATAGCATACGTATACGTAGTCTACATCTTCACGGATATCTTCCTTCTTGAACTTCGGAATGTAAGAGAAGTTCTTGTCTGCCGAACTTGCCAGTGCACGAATATCACCGAACTTCTGAGCTTCTTCATATGCTTTCTTCGCCCAGTTACCGGTAATGATATAGTCTGCCTTCTTGGAATTAGTCAGCAGGTTAATCGGAACCATGGAGAACTGCAGTGTACCGCCGCCCTGCAGGAACAGTACATAGTAGTCATCCGGAATGTTCATCAAATCTCTCAGATTCTGCTCCGCATCATCGATGATCTTCTGGAATTCCGAAGATCTGTGGCTCATCTCCATTACGGATTCGCCGGTTCCTTCATAGTTCAGCATCTCAGCAGCTGCCTTCTTCAGTACCTCTTCAGGAAGGGTAGACGGACCTGCAGAGAAATTAATTGCACGATAGCCCATTGGTATTTACCTCCAGTTAATTAAATATAGATTCATGTACAAGAATTATAACTCTTTCGCAATTGAAAGTAAAGTTCAACAGGAAGAGATTTACCGACTTTCATATTAGTTTATCAGAAACACGTGAGAATGTCGAAACGCAAGGGATATTAAAAAACCTTGCGTTTATTTATTGCCTTGATTGTTTGTTGCGTTCCGTGGTTTACCCCGCAAAATTGGGGTACAAATTGGGGTATGAAATTGGGGGGTAAGGTGCCTTATTATTCATCAAACCCCGCAATTATTCCCGCCTCCAAATTATCAGTTATACAATTATCCATATGGAAGTCTATAAACGCCAAAAGGCGGGATATTTCACGACCAAAGTCTTTAAGCGTGATATTATACCCATTAATAACGACACTACCGATTATGCACTCATGTAGGCTACCGTCATTGAGTATCACAGCACAAGACGGGAAAAAGGTTTCAAATGGTGGAAACTCTCTATCTGAACACGCTCTAAGCTGTTCAAAATCAACAGTTTCATATAGCTTTGTTTTTTCGTCATGGTTATAAATCATTACCCGAAACGAAATGTCATAGCCACAGAATGAAAGAAGGTCAAACAAGGTTTTATCTCTTTTGCTTATATCATGTTTCATTAAACGAGTTGAAAAGAACGAACCGCAATCATCAATATCATTGTCAATATCAAACGGATTATCTGTTTCACAACGCAACCATTCAACGGGAACTTTTAACACCTCTGCAAAGCGGGATATATTTTCATCGGTGATTCGTTTTTTTCCGTTCTCCATTTGTGAAATATATTCCGCATTCGCAAAACCCGCCTTTTCTGCAAGTTCGCTTTGTGTCATTCCCGCTTGTTTCCGTGCAACTTGTACTCTGAACCCCCTAATTGAGTTCAAGTTTTCTTGCTTATTTCCATTATTCATTGAGAAACCCCCTAAAAGTTGTACTAAACCATGATTAATCAGTGCATTTAAAAGCATAACCCACGCAACTATAATACTAGTAAATCATCGATGATACAAGGGTACAAGCATAAACCAACAGCACAAGGAAAGGTTAAGAGATGGAAAATAAAAACAACACAGTGGAACGAATTACAGTTGATATTAAACAGCTCACCGAGATGTTAAGCGTTGGAAGAAATACCGCCCTTGCCATTGCGGAAGAAGCGGGAGCGGGTATTAAGTTCGGGCGGCGTAAGCTGTACAGCGTGGAGAGAATCAAGGAATACATGAGCGAACAGGCAAAGGAGCAGAACCATGAAGGATAAAGCCAATAAAAAAGCGGAACAGTTCGCATATCTCGAGAGCTACATCGGAAGAGGCAAAGCCAACGCAAAACGGCAAAAGGATATCGCCAATGAGATGGGTATTACCCCCGAGGCGGTTAAACACATTATCACAGAAGCACGGAAAGCAGAGGTTTTAATTGCAAGTAGCACAAGCGGTTATTTCTATGCCGAGACGGTGGAAGAAATGCGGGAATTTGCGAACATGCTACGAGCACAAGGAAAAACCCGATTCGATACCGCAAAGCCTTTTTTAGAGGCTATAAACGAGCTTAAAAAGGAATAGGAGAAGCATGGGGAAAAAACGAGAGCCGAACAACATATTTTCAAGCCTAACCGAAAATGATAACTACGCCCCCGTGTACGATGGTTTGATGAAATCCGAGGCATTCAAGCGGCTTACTTGCGGGGCAAGGAATTTCTATATTGCGTGTTTGGTGCAAGCCAAATCAAAGCAAGGAAGGCAAAATTTTTTTAAGTTTCAAAATGAGACGGGAGAAAAATACAAAAACGGTGCTTTTACATTCCCCGCAAAACATTTAGAAGAGTATGGCATTAAAAGGCAAAACGCCGCAACGCTGTTTAGGCAACTTGAAGAGGCGGGATTCATCGACATTCTCGAAAAGAACGGACACCGACATAAAGAGAATGTATACGCATTTTCTACCCGTTGGAAAAATTCAATAAAACGCTAGAATCTCTCACATTACAACGTGTAATCTCTCACATTACCAAACGAGCAAAAAAAGCGTGCTTTGTAATCTCTCACATTACCAAATCGGCTATTTTTTGCATATCTTTGTAATGTGAGAGATTCACCCTTTAAACTTTACCATCGGTTATAGGAAAAAGTATTTGGTTAGGTGGAGGGAATCCACAAGGAAAAATAGGCACTAAAAACGGACTTGTGGAAAAACAAACATGAGAAAACCCGTCCAAACTGATGGGCGGGTTCTTCTCGGTTAGGTAAGGTTTATATATACAATGAATTTCATTTGTTGCACAAGTTTAAACCATTTTCACGATTAAATCAAGCTATTCCCCACTTTCAAGGCGGGTATCAATAGCCTTTTTAATGTATCCGTTCACGGATTCACCGACATTTTCAGCGGCTTGTGCTATTTCATCGTATTTTGAACGCTGTACGTCAAGCGGAATCCGCTTATAGTTCTTCTTAGCATATTCGAGTGTGTACTTGCGTTTGTTTTCTTTAGCCTGTTCAGATAATGGCATAGAATCCCCCTTTGCTACAACGGTTAAAGCTATCACGAACATTATACACTTTAGCATGCATAACGTACAAGATAAAAAAATGATTGACTTATGGAAACGTACGAGATAATATTATGAATGTAATAACGTACGTGATAATAAGTGAAAGGCGGTTAAGTTATGGCAAGGTTACCAAAGGGAACAAAGCAAAGGAGCAACGGAACGTATGAACGGCGGTTCACGTTCAAAGGAAAGCGGGTATCCGTGTACGGGAATACGCTTAAAGAGCTTGATACAAAGGAATTTGAAAAGCGTAAAGAACTTGAAAAAAACGCCTATATGAAGAACGGCAATATCACGCTCAACGCCTACTTTAAAGAGTGGTTACAAGAACGAGAGAAGCACGTAAAACCAACAACGATAAACAGTTATTCGAACTGCTATCACAAGAACATTGCCCCAACATTCGGGAAACGCAAAGTGAAGGACCTTGAAAAGCGGGAAATTAGGAACTACCAAAACAAGGAAATCAAAGACGGAAAAAGCATAACCCTTGTAAACCGTTCGCTGTTGATTCTCGGAATGGTTTTGCATGATTGCGTAAACGATGAAATCATTCTCACGAATCCCGCAACAGGAATAAAGCCGATTAAAGACGACCGAGAAAAGGCAAGCGAAACAAAACACAGGGCATTGACGGAACAGGAACAAGCCGCCCTAATGGCGGAAATGAAGAACGATTATTATTATGAATTTGTCGCCTTTATGCTGTGCACGGGGATGAGATTTGGAGAAGTCGCCGCCCTCAGATGGTCAAATGTCGATGAAGTGAATAAGGTTATCCACGTGAGGGAAACCATAACACGAACCCAAGAGGGCGGCTATACAGTGGGAACGCCTAAAAGCAAGGGAAGCGAAAGAGATATACCAATGTCAACGGCGGCGTTTGAAATCCTACAAAGTGCAAAGAATAAAAATATCATCGTGAACGGTAAAGCGATATCATTCAAACCAATGGTTTTTTTCAATGCAAGCGGCGGTTTTGTACAGATTTCAACAGTCAATGCGGCAATCACAAGAGCTATTGACCGTCTCAACGCTAAAGGCTATGACATTGAACGAGTAACGAGTCACGCTATGCGGGATACATTCGCTACACGGTTTATTGAACAGGGCGGAACGCCGCAAACGCTCAAAACAATTTTAGGTCATTCAACGTTATCAATGACAATGGACTTATACGCCCATGTATTACCGAACACCAAAGCGGAAGAGATGAACCGTGTACAGATTAGCGTTTAAAGCACGAATGAAGCACGAGCGAACCGAGAACAAAGCACATGAAGGAGTAAAAAGCAATGAACGGAAGAATTCGCCGCATTACTGAATCGGCGGCAAAGGCACAAGCACAAGAATTATTGAATCGGGCGGGGCATGAATCCGCCCAACTTTACGAGGCGGCACGTTTGCAAGCTGTACCGCATGAAGAAATTGAACTTTTCGAGGCGTGTATATTGGGTAACGTAAACGGGAATGATGTTATCTATTCGGACACGGCGAAAGACGTTTTAATTATGAGCTTGATTGACTCGTTCAATATGGGAAGGATACGAGGGATTCAACAGGAACGCAAGCGGCGAAACAAGAAAAAATAGCATTTGAGAGCGTGGGAAGAACCCACGTTCTTTTTTTGCCGTTCAAAGGTTTTTTTAGCTCCGTAGGCGGCTTTTATATCGGTGGTCGATAGTTTACTCACGAGACAGGTAAAAACGCATTGTCGGGCATTTAAACGCCGTATAGGGGTAAAAGCAAAACGGGGCGGTTTTAGTGCCGAAAATGTGCCATAAAAGTATCATTTTCACGGGGTTTTTATGTGATTTTGTATACAATAACGCATAGATTGGGCGGTAAATCGTGAACATACCGCAAAAGAACCGTTAACATTTTCAAGCTATTGAACGCAACGCACGTTATGTATTGGAAAATATTTTACCCAATTCATCGAGAAGGGTATTTTTAGGCTCGTGAAGCGTTTTTATATTCCTCATGGGTAGAGATACAGCAAAGGAGATTGAAAGCCGTCAGAGGGTCAATAAATGCCATCTAGGGGCATTCTAGAGGGCAGGGAGGTGACAGCGTGTTATAATCTTCATGTCCTCCTTGCATGTTATTAATCGCTAATCACTAAAGCAGAGGGACACCCTAGAGAGCTCACCGAGAAGGCTCTCAAAGGGGTGTCCTTTTTGTTCACCCCTTTTCATGATTTTAGGGTGGTTACTGTCGCATGAAGCACGATGGAAGCACGAGAGGACATTCTACGGAGCGTGGAAAAATTGCGGGCGGTTTCTACAGTGCGTGGAATCTGCACGGACTCAATAACGATTCGTTAGCGAGTTCAGGACAGCATGAAACCATTTCCGCACGGTCACGAAAAAGGTTGACGGCATTCAAGGGCATTTTTAGGCTCATAGAGCGCCATTTTTCGGTATCGGGTATAATTACACCGCTAAAGGTGTTTGAACGATTCTAGGGGCAATTATGAGCCATATAAAAGCATGTCGGGCAGAGGGACAGGAAGCACAAGCGGACGTTCTGAGCAGATGGAGAGCAACGGCGGAACAACGGCGGAAGAAGGGCAATTTTAGACTCAAAAAGCAAAATGCGGGCATGAGCAAAAGGGGACGGATTCGAACGCATTCCGAACGCACAAAGAACGCATTTCACATTGGTTTTTATGCTGTTTTGTATACAAACCATTTTCGTAAACCCACGAAAAAGGGGCAATCTTTTTACGAATGCCCCCGCCCTAAGGCTTTATGACAAACAAGCAAGCCGCATAAGAGGACGGATAAAAAACAATGTTTTGGGGTATAAATTGGGGTATTTGGAAGGTCAAGAGCCACCAAACACAATAATTTAAGGGGTTTCACAGAATGGATTATTGAAAGTAAAGTTCAATAATGATATACTAGCATGTAATGAGAGAGTTTTCTCATTAAATATCATAGAACACAATAATGGTTGTATCACAGGAGGTAACACAATGGCGAAGTACTCAATTGGTACTCTGAACAACATCTCTAAGGTAGGTCTGGATCGTCTTACCGATCAGTACGCACTCACTGAGGACATTAACGAAGCAAACGGAATCGTAGTCCGCAGCTACAAGATGCACGAAATGGATTTCTCCGACAATCTGCTGGCAATCGGTCGTGCCGGCGCCGGCGTTAACAACATTCCGCTGGATCGCTGTGCCGATGAAGGCATCGTTGTATTCAACACACCGGGCGCAAATGCCAACGCAGTTAAAGAGCTGGTAATCGCCGGCCTGATCATGGGTTCCAGAAACATGTACGAAGGAATCAGCTGGGCAAACACCCTGGAAGGTGATGTTTCCGGCCAGGTTGAGAAGGGCAAAAAGCAGTTCGCCGGAACCGAAATCGAAGGCAAGACCCTGGGCATCATCGGTCTGGGCGCTATCGGTGCAAAAGTTGCCAATGCAGCACACGCACTGGGCATGAACATTGTCGGCAACTCCGTAGTCGTTCACCCATTCCTGACCGCACCATGCAAAATGTATGATGACGTTGCAGAAATGGTAAAAGTATGTGACTATGTTTCCATCCACGTTCCGTCCCTGCCGGCAACAAAGGGCATGATCAACAAGGATCTGATTGCAAACATGAAGGACGGTGCCATCGTTCTGAACTACGCAAGACCGGACCTGGTTGTAGAAGAAGATATCATTGCCGCTCTGGAATCCGGCAAGCTGAGAAAGTACATGACCGATCTGGCAGACGAGAACCTGATCAACAAGCCGGGCATCGTATCCACTCCTCACCTGGGCGCATCTACCAAGGAAGCAGAAGACAACTGTGCATCCATGGCAGTAGATGAACTGATGGATTACATCGAAAACGGCAACATCAGAAACTCCGTAAACTTCCCGCCGGTATCCCTGGATGCAGAAGCCGGAACCACTCGCGTTGGTATCCTGTACAAGGGCGAAGTTGACGTAACCGCACTGCTGAACGAAGCAGTTGGCGCAGACAAGGTTGTCAAGGTTGAAATCGGCAAGAGCCGCACCGAATACGGATACGCTCTGGCACTGGTTAAAGAAGACGCTTGCAAGGATTGCCTGGCAGGCATCAAGGCAGATGGCGTAATCAAGGTTCGCGTTCTGTAATAACCACTTTAATAATTCAAGTAGAGAAAAAAGGCTGTTCCGCTGTTGCGAAGCAACCTTTTTTGTGTAGGCGGACCGGTCGCCGGAAGATTCATTAGTCGGTTCTTCACAAATATTTGTGAAGAACCCTCTTTTTGACAAAAAAAGCAACTCGCCGCGGCATGGGCATGCCACGGCGAGTTCCCATTTTTTCGTCAGGATTTATCAACAAAACTATCTATCGGAGTTTTTCTCCTGATTTGCCAGGAGATCGCGAATTTCCGGGATTCTCTACACAATCAGTTCAATTGCACTCTGAAGGGTGTGAATCTCCACATGATCTGCGCCCTCCTCATATTCCCCGTCCAACGTCCAGTGAGTACCCGGCTCAATGTCCACCTCGATGTCTCGTGCACTGAAGAATTGGATGTTCGGTGCATCCAGCGAGCCGTCCAGCAGCGCCCGCACCATTTCATTCAATTCGATGAGCGACGCCGGTGATTCAATCAGAAGCACCTCCATCATTCCGTCGTTCATATCCACATCGAAAGTATCCAGTTTCAGCAGACCTCCCACTGAAGTCGAGTTGCAAATCGCCCCGAATATATAATCCCCCTCATGGATCTCCTCATTTGGCGTCCCATGATCCGTAACGATTTTTGCGTGGATTTTCTTGATGTTCACGATATCCCGAATGCCCTGAAGCACGTAAGCCGTATGACCCATGATGTTCTTCAGGTTCTGGGGAACGCTGTACGAAGTACTGGTGAACGCCCCAAAAGAAGCCACGTAAGAAAAGTATCTTCCGTTAAAAGAACCCACATCGAAGGTCTGAGGTTTTCCGGTGAGAACCACTTCTGCCGCGTCCATGATGCTCTTCGGCAGACCCACGCTGGATGCGAAGTCATTGGTACTTCCCGATGGAATGTATCCGATTCGCACCGGGGTTTCCGCCGTAATCACTCCGTCAATCACTTCATTCAAGGTACCGTCTCCGCCGGAAACTACGATGGTTTCCACCTCCGACGCGTACTGAATGGCAAACTCTCTCGCATCCCCGCTTGCCCGGGTCATCAGCACCGACGTATAAAAACCGGCATCAGAATACATCTGCAGCATTCCCGCTAAATACCGGAATGCCTGCATAGTTCCGGATTTCGGATTCATAATAAACAGAATCCGATCCCGCTTCTTCTCTAAATCACTCATCTAAGAATCCCCTGTCTCTTCTTTCAATATTTTGTTTCATCTCCGTGTAAAGCTCATCCGCTTTCGCATCGATAATCTGTTTTCTTCGAATCTCCTGCTGCTTCTTCTCGATTTCCTTTTCGAAACCGTCCACATACCGCTTGCTCATTTTCACCGCAACGGAATCCAGTTCCGGGTAAAGCAAATCATCCGGCCGCACGAAAAAGTTCTCATAGCTCTGACTGGATCCTTTGAGCTGTGCCTTCAGATATCCTCTCATCTTCGTCAGCGTCAGCCGATCCCGTTTCATCACTTCATCCCAGGCTTTGTTGAACATCATTCCGATGCAAAGCACCCAGGAAATCAGATAAAACCACAGCATCAACGCCACGATGTTGGCGAAGGTTCCGTACAGGATGTTGTAGTGGGCAATCTTATCGCTGTAGACCGAATATGCCGCCGTCACAATCATGATGCCAATCCAGGCAAACAGCGCGCCGGGAAGCAGACAGCGAATCGGAACTTTAATTCGCGGAAGCAAATAATAATTCATGAGAATCATCAGGAAGAAAAGTCCCGCCGCAATTGGCAAACGCAATGCCACCAAATACTCGGCAAACCGGCTGTGGTGGAAGAGCGTTTGAATAATATTCTCACCGTATACGTAGATTACCAGCGAAAAGGCGATGGCCGCAATCGAGATAATCGCCGTCGGAATCGCTTTCATTCGCTCCGTCCAGAATTCAAACCGATAGGTGCCGTTTGTCAGCACATGACTCTCCAGCCGCCCCAGCGAAAACTCCAGGCTGGATGCAGACCAGAGGGCGACGATCACCATGACCGTATTGGTGAACTGCACCGACGTGGCACTGAACAAATCCATCACCAGGCTGTTCACATTGGAGCTCACATGGGTCTCCAGCCACACCTTAATGAAATCCAGCGATACGTCGAACAGACCCAGCACCTGGGACAACACGATCAGCGTCGGCATACTCGCCATGAAAAAAAAGTATGCAATCTGCGCCGCAAATCCGGTGTAATACGGGTCATCGAACTGCCGCCATACATGGAATGTGATATTCAAAAGATTCTTTTTGGTTAATCTCTCTTTAACATGAACATTTTTCACGAATCATATCCTCAAGTTTCTCCAGCGCTCGAGCTCGATGGCTGATCCGGTTTTTCTCTTCCGGTGCCATTTCCGCAAAAGAACGATTCTCTCCTTCCGGGAGGAACAGCGGGTCGTACCCGAATCCCTCCATTCCGTGAAGCTCTGTCAGAATCGTCCCTCTGCATTCCCCCCGAGCCACCAGCTTTCTCCCATCCGGGAAAAGCATGGTGATAACGGACACGAAAGCCGCTCCCCGTTTCTCCTCCGGAACACCTTCCAGTTCCTTCAGAAGCTTTCGATTGTTGTCTTCGAAAGTGCAGTTCTCCCCCGCAAAACGGGCGGAATAAACTCCGGGAGCACCCTCCAGCGCATCCACTTCCAACCCGCTGTCATCCGCAATGGTGATAGTATGGGCCTCATCCAGGATTGCCTGTGCCTTGAGAAGAGAGTTTTCTTCGAAAGTCGTTCCGGTCTCTTCCACCTCAAACTCCGGAATTCCCGCATCGTCCCGGGAAATGGTTTCCATGCCGAACTTCTCCAGGATTGCCTGAATCTCTTTCAATTTTCCTTTGTTTCTGGATGCCAGAATTACTTTTTCCATAATCTTCCCTCCTATTACGATACCTGAACTATTCCTCCAGTCCCAGCTCCTGCTCGGCTACCTTCAGCATAATCGCGCATTCGATTCTTTTACGGTGGAGTTCACACCCCAGTTCATATACTTTATCGATATCCCCGTTGGAATGATAGTTGTTGGCCGAACATCCGCCGGCGCAGTACCGCTTCGCAAAGCAGTCCCGACATTTATCCCGGGTATATACGTTATTTCCCTTCAGAAACATTTCAACGATTTCCGGATGGGTGACACCTTCGTACACGTTGCCCATGAGCATCTCATCGTTGCCCACGAACTGGTGGCACGGATACAGGTCGCCCGTCGGCGTTACCGCCTGATATTCCGTTCCCACGCCGCAGCCGGCCACTCTCTTGTAGATGCACGGACCGCCGGTGAGATCGATGGTGTAATGGTAGAAGTTGAAGCCTTCCCCCTTCTTTTTCCGCTCCAGCATGCCTTCTGCCAGCTCTTCATACTGCTCGCAGAGGAACGGCACATCCTCTTCGTGGAGCGCGTAGTCCACGTCCGGTGCGCTGACAACCGGCTCGATGCTGGTTTCCTTGAAGCCCATGTCCGCCATGTGAAGCACATCCTTTGCAAAATCCTTGTTGTAAGCGGTATAAGTTCCCCGCATGTAGTAATTCTGCTGGTTCCGGGCATCCGCCAGGCGCTTGAACTTCTCGATAATTTTATCATAAGTTCCTTCCCCGGATTGTGTATGTCTCATGAAATCATGGACTTCCTTCCGGCCGTCCAGGCTCAGAACCACGTTTCCCATCTCCTTGTTGCAGAAATCGATGACTTCATCATCGATCAGCAATCCGTTTGTGGTGAGGGTAAAATTAAATTTCTTGTCGTATTTCTTTTCCAGCTCGCGACCGTACGCCACCAGCTCTTTACAGACATCCCAGTTCAGCAGCGGCTCTCCGCCAAAAAAATCCACTTCCAGATTCTTTCGGGTTCCGGACTGCTCCACCAGATAATCCAGCGCCTGCTTTCCCACTTCCAGTGGCATGATTCCCGCTTTTCCGCTGTAGTCGCCCTTTCCGGCAAAGCAGTAGCGGCAATCCATGTTGCAGCCGTGGGCCACGTGAAGGCAAATGGCCTTCAGCACCGATTGCTTTCTCTTAATCTTTGACGCCGCCTCTTCGAAAATATCCTCGGAGAAGAGGGTTCCTTCCTTCTGAAGCTCTTCCAGGTCATCCATCACATCCCGAACGTCCTGCTCCGTCAGATTTTCCGAAGCGTACTTCGGCAGGATTTCCTTGCAGATTTCATCAAAATCCGCATTTTCGTACATGCCGATGATGTCGTACGCCACGTCGTCCACCGAATGAACGGATCCGCTGTTGGCATCGATTACAATGTTGTATCCACCTAATTTGTACTGATGTACCATGTTCTTAATTCACTCCAATTCTATGAGTCTGAAAATAGACGAAAGCGACCTGTCAGGAGACAGACCGCCCTAAATGTCAGCAAAAAGCGCTGCGAACCGCAGCGCTTCACAATTAATTTTCCTTGCACTGTTCGCAATGCTGATTTGCTACGCTGCAAGAAGTCTTACTTGCAGACTGGCAAGAAGTCTGGCATTCGCCACAACCACCGGTAACAGATGATTTCTCTAAGTTTCTTGTGGAAATTGTCTTGATTCTTTTCATTGTCTTTTCCTCCTATAGTTTCATTTCAGAATAACAAAACATCGACGTTTTGTCAAATTTTTTTCATTCCGTCAGGTCCTCCTGAGCGGAATTACTGTCATCTTTTCGTATCTGGTAATGGAACACCGCTTCCGTCTTCATGTTCCGGTTCACTACGCGAATCCGGTCAATGACATCGCCGTTCCCGGCGTTCACCGGTATTTCCATCGTTTCGCCGGTGGAGATATCGGTGACTTCTTCATCTCCGTTCTCCGGCGGAAGATCCCACTCCCGGGTCTCCGGATTGTAGGATCGATGAAGGAACCGCACCCGGCCCCGAGTTACATGAATCCGGTAGATGACATCTCCTTCTACGCTCGGCAGCAGGCATTCGCTCTGCTTCAGGCTGAGCGCACCGCGGAGATTCACCGTGCTTTCCACGTTCCGGTAGATCATTCCCCGATACTCTTCCTTCATATTCCGAGCCCGTTCCTGCACCACCAGCACGTTGCATCCGGCGTGTCGGATAATATAGGAAGCGGTCATGCCGATGGTATTGCTGTGATTCACCTTCGTGGATTTCATGATGACGATCATGCTGGCGCCGATTTCCTGAGCACACTCCACGATTCGCTGCCCCGGTTTTCCGATGGCGGTTTTTCGAACGACGGAATATCGCTCCAAATTCTTTGCGATGATTTCCAACTGGGAATCCAACTCTTCCTGAATCTGTTGGATGGCTTCCTTATCCGTAATCATCATCAGGTTCTCGTGCACCATCATCAGCACGATTTCGAA
>ERZ1026880.126-NODE-126-length-43215-cov-25.716196_pt1 | contig 43215 bp, 37 predicted proteins | sample MGYA00380170_ERZ1026880 | MGnify/ENA primary metagenome ERZ1026880 (study PRJEB33269, sample SAMEA4719806) | human gut metagenome | biome: human-associated habitat; feature: organic feature; material: feces | place: Cameroon | collected 2013-10 ...
GGAGATCCGCCGGAGCGGTGCTTAAGCCGTCAGGCGGGAATTGTGCGGTGTTGCCATAGGATATAAGATTTTGAAAATAGCAGGAGAAATGCTTATGCTTACCCCCGGCATCAAGGGGCACGCAGCGCTGCGTGTCACCACTGAAAACACCGCCCTTGCCATGGGCAGCGGCGAGCTGCCTGTGCTGGCCACCCCCGCCGTGGCGGCTCTGATCGAAAAGGCCTGCTGGCAGTCGGTTGCCTCCGAGCTGGAGCTCGATCAGGGCACGGTCGGCACCGCGCTGACCGTAGCCCACACAGCCCCCACCCCGGTCGGAATGATCGTACAGTGTGACTGTGAGCTGATCGCTGTGGAGGACCGCCGCCTGCGGTTCACCGCCCGCGTCTATGATGATGTGACCCAGATTGCCTCCGCCACGCATGAGCGCTATATCGTGGACAACGACCGCTTTACCCGCAAGGCAAACAGCAAGCGCACTGCCGAGGCGTAAGCCCCGGCAGGCTGCATGTAAGGGGCAGGCCGCGCCCGCCCCGCGTCAGTAGATCGCTTCCTCCCGCCATTTTGCAAGGCGGCGCACGGTGTCCTCGTCCTCCACCCAGCCCTGTTCCGGGTCGGCGTGGGCATCGGGGGCGTAGCGCTGCATCGTGCCGGGGCTGCGGCCCTGCAGATATTCCTGTGCCTGCTTCTGGCGGCTGGGTGCGGTGCGGCGCAGCAGCGTTTCTTTTTCGGCCTTGTTCATACAAATCACCTCTTTCGTCACTATTTTGCCCGGGGCTGCCGCTGGTCAAACCCGGAAAATCGTGGTATAGTATTTTATATTGCCATTTTTAAGGAGCTATTATTCTATGGAAGTCAAGATCAATCAGGTCGTGCTGCATCTGCTGGACCCCGGCGCATCGGAGCCGGTGCTGTCGGACCGCGCCATGGACATGGACGCCGACCTGTACGAGTATTATGCCGCCACCCTTGAGCGCGCCTTTGCCAGCGATGAGGTCAAGAACTGCCAGTTCCTGCCCGACTCCGCTTTTGCGCAGGAGATGGCGCAGAATCAGGATTTCATCGACCTGTCCCGTCGCATCGCGGGCGTCATTTTTGAGCAGATGCTCCAGTATCAGGCCATCCCGGCCGGTGATCTGGCCGTGGTGGATTTCACCGCCGACGGCGTACCGTTCTACGGCGTGCTGAAGCTGAACTACCGCCCCGGCTACACCCACCATACCGAGCTGCTGGGCAACGGCCGGTTCAGTAGCATGGTGCCGCAGCGCACCCTGCTGCCCGGCACCCCCAAGGCGGACGAAGCGGCCCTCATCGACCGCGCCAACGGCACGGTGCGGCTGATCGAGAAAAAATTCACGATGGATGACAAAAAGGGCTACTACCTTTCGACCCGCGTTTTCGGCTGCACCGAGGCCCTGCAGGAGAAGGCGAAGCTCAAGGCCGTATGCGAAACAGCTGTAGCCGCCGTGAAGGAGGCCTACCCCGAGCCGGAGGAACTGGACGATGTACCGCCCTTTGACGGCGGCACTGAGACCGCCGTTGAGCTGCTGGTGCGCAATCAGGCTGTGGACAACCGGATCTCTGTCGAGGATGTCCGGGAGCGCATCCGGGAGAATTTCCCGCTTGCCGCGCCGCGGTTTGAGCAGGCCCTCGCCGAGACTGGCGTGCAACAGGATGACCGCGTGACCGTGACCCCGGCGCGCATCAAAAAGCTGGAAAGCCGCAGCTTCAAGACCGAGTCCGGCATCGAGATCAAGATCCCCGCAGAGCTGTGCAGCAGTGATGACGCCGTTGAGTTTATCCATTCGGCCACCGGCGGGCTGAGCTTATTGATTAAGGACGTATTGGTGTAAACATACGGCACTTTGCGGGCGGATATGGAATCCGCCCCTACGAATCACACCCGTAGGGGCGCATTCTATATGCGCCCGCACTCTGCCGCTCAGGATAGGGGTATAGAGAAAGCAAACTATGGAAACGAAACAAAAAACAACGCTGATACAGGGCAGCGTTGCCAAGGGTATGCTGCTGTTTGCGCTGCCGATTTTTATCAGCAACCTGTTTCAGCAGCTGTATAACGCCGCCGACTCCCTGATCGTCGGCAACTTTCTGGGCGGCGAGGCCTTGGCCGCCGTTGGCTCGTCCGGCAGCCTGATCTTTTTGCTGACGGGCTTTGTCAACGGCGTCTCGCTGGGCGCCGGCGTGGTGGTGGCGCGGTATTTCGGCGCCAAAGACTGGGACCGGATGCGCCGCACCATCCACACCACAGTGGCACTGGGCATTGCCGCCGGTGTGGCGCTCACCGTGGTGGGCGTAATACTGACGCCGCAGATCCTGCGCTGGATGGGCACACCGGACAGCGTGCTGGCCAACTCGATTGCCTACTTCCGGATGTACTTCTTCGGCTCGATCGCCGTGGTCATGTACAATGTGGGCGCAAGCATCCTGCAATCAGTCGGCGACAGCAAAAGCCCGATGCGGTATCTGATTGCCGCGTCCATCATCAATGTCATTCTCGACTTGATTTTGGTCGGCTGGCTGCGCATGGGCGTGGGTGCGGCCGCCTTTGCCACGATTGTCTCCCAGACGGTCAGCGCCATTCTGGCCTTTGCCAAGCTGACCCGCAGCAAAGAGGAATGGGCCGTGCATTGGAACGAGGTCAGATTTGACGCCCCATCGCTCAAGGCAGTCATTGTGCAGGGTCTGCCGTCCGGCATCCAGAACTCGGTCATCTCGATTGCCAATGTCATTGTGCAGTCCAACATCAACTCGTTCGGTGCGCAGGCCATGGCCGGGTGCGGTGCCTACAGCAAGGTCGAGGGCTTTGCTTTTCTGCCCGTGACCTGCTTTTCCATGGCACTGGCGACCTTCGTCAGCCAGAATGTCGGCGCCGGTCAGCCCGACCGTGTGCGCAAGGGGATGAAGTTCGGCACGCTCTGCTCGGTGCTGATGGCCGAGATCGTGGGCGCAGGCATCTACGCGCTGTCGCCATGGCTCATCGGCGCGTTCAGCCGTGAGCCGGATGTCATCGCGTTCGGTGTGCAGCAGGCCCACACGGCGGCGCTGTTCTACTGCCTGCTGGCCTTCAGCCACTGCTGCGCAGGCATCCTGCGCGGGCTGGGGCGTCCGGTCGTGCCGATGATGGTCATGCTGATGATCTGGTGTGCGCTGCGCATCACCTATATCACGATCACACTGCATTTTATCCGCGCCATCAGTGTAGTGTTCTGGGCCTACCCGCTGACATGGAGCATCTCCTCGGTGCTGTTTGCGTGGTACATCCTGCACTGCCCGATCCCACAGCTGGGCGGCGGTGCCCCCGCAGTCAAGGCATAAACAGGGCATAAAAAGCACCCCGTATCCGCATGGGTCACACGGATACGGGGTACTTTTATTTTTTGATCACAAAGCACGGCAGCGGGGCGGTGTCCGCCCAGTTTGCAAACTCACAGACCAGCACCGTGTACTTTGTCAGCGGCAGGCTGCGGAAAAACGCCAACGCCGCCTGCTTTTCGGCATCACCTATGACCTTGCCGCTGTACAGCACAGCCGCCAGCACACCGCCGGGGCGCAGGGCATCCAGCGCGGCACACAGGGCGGAAAGACTGCCCTGCGCCGTGGAATGTACGGTGTGCTCGGCCCCCGGCAGCCAGCCGAAGTTGAACAGCACGCAATCCACCTTGCCGGGCTGCACAAGTTCCCCCAGCTTCGCATGGTCGTAGAGCACCGCGCGCCCCACTTTCTCATACCCGGCGTCGGTCAGGCGCCTGTTCGTGCGGTCCACCGCCTTTTGCTGGATATCCATGGCCAGCACACGGCCGTTCTGCCCGGCCAGACGGCACAAAAACAGCGTGTCGTTTCCGTTGCCGCAGGTCGCATCGAGATACAGCCCGCCGGGGGTCACATGCAGCTCCAGAAACTCATGGCACAGCTCCACAGCGGACAGATCCGGCACACGGCGGCGCACCAGCCGCCCGCCCTCCGCCACAAAGTCGAACCGCCGCGCCAAAGCACGGCCTGCCTCGTCCCTGGGCAGGGGCGCAGTGAAGCGTGTGGCCTGCTTCGGGTCCAGCCCGCCGCCGCGCCGCAGCAGCTCCTTTACCAGATAGCTGCCGTAACCGCGCCCGCGCCACGCGGGCACGATCTCCAGACGCAGGATTGCAGCGCCGTCCACCACGGCCGTACCGATGGCTTCGCTCTCCTTATATAAGGTATAGTGGCCTTTTTCCTGCTTGATCTGCATATATATTACCCGCCAATCGTATTTGTGTTCAGGTCGTAGTACAGCACATCATCCCAGTGGCGGCGCAGGGCGATCTGCGCCGTCAGCGCCAACGATTTATAACCGTTCTTCGGCGCACATTAGAATTATGCGGTATTGCCCTAAGTGTGGTTTGTAATTTGAGTATACCATATCTTGCCGCGCTGCGCAACGATATGATTTGTAAAAATCAGCAGGGAGGCGGCAGTTTTTACTTGATCACAATCTTCACCGCTTTTCACACACTTTTCACTCTCTGACGAAACCTATTTCACAATTAGCGGGTATACTGTAGGCATACAAAGCGAAAGGAGACGACCCCTATGAGCAATGAATATGATTACTCCGGTCTCTATAACCATACATCCGATGGTCAGCCCGCACAGCCCCAGAGCAGCCAGCCTGAACAGGGCGGCTACCCCAATGTAGGCTCCAGCGGCATGAACACCGCCAACACCGCCCGCACCGATTATTCCGGCAACGGCGCAAGCCCCAACCCGCAGCAGGACCCCAACGGCTACACCAGCAGCTTCAGCGGCGGCAGCGGGAACAACGGCGGCTATAACGGCTACAGCTATTCGAGCGCACCGCAGCAGCCCCCCGTGCCCCAGAAAAAGAAGCCCCGCAAGGTGCTGCTCCGCGTGCTGGCAGGTGTCGGCGCGGTGGCGCTGGGCTTCGGCGGCGGCTTCGGCGGCGCGATCGTTGCCAGCCGCACCGGCCTGACCGGCAATCAGGTCGTGGTCCAGCAGGTGCAGCGCAGCACTGATGCCACGGCGGCAGGCAGCACAGACGGCAACAGCATGACCGTCCAGCAGATTGCGTCTGTCGTTTCGCCCAGTGTTGTCGCCATCACGACTGAGCAGATGAGCAGCAGCCAGACCTGGTTCGGCGGCTACTATGTGCAGAGCGGCGCAGGCTCCGGCGTCATCATCAGTCAGGACGGCTACATCCTGACCTGCGCACATGTCGTCAGCGGTGCCACCAGCGTCAAGGTCCAGCTGAACGGCAGCGATGAATCCTACGATGCCACCATTGTCGGGCAGGATTCCACCTCCGACATCGCCGTGCTGAAGATCGATGCCACCGGTTTGACCCCGGCGGTCATCGGTGACAGTGACGCACTGGCCGTCGGCGAGGTCGCCGTGGCGGTGGGCAACCCGCTCGGCACGCTGTCCAACACCGTCACGGACGGCATCGTCAGCGCGCTGAACCGTCAGGTTACCGTACAGAACAACGATATGACGCTGATCCAGACCGATGCCTCCATCAGCCCGGGCAACTCCGGCGGCGGTCTGTTCAACGCAAACGGCGAGCTGATCGGCATTGTCAATGCCAAGAGCAGCTACAGTGAAGCCGAGGGTATCGGCTTTGCCATCCCCATCAACACCGCAATGGAGATCAGCCGCCAGCTGATCGAGAGCGGCTCGGTCGCGCGCCCCGCACTGGGCGTCAAGATCATGGATGTGACCGATGCGCAGACCGCCCAGCAGCTGGGTGTGTCCACAATGGGCGTCTATGTGGTCGAGGTCACCAAGGGCAGCGGCGCCGAGGCCGCCGGTGTGCAGGCCGGTGACCGTGTGCTGGCTGTGGATGATACCGCTGTCAGCGATTCCTCCGCCCTGAAGAATTACCTCAAGGACAAGGCCATCGGTGATTCCGTGAACCTGCAGGTCGAGCGCAACGGCAAGGTGCAGACCCTGACTGTCACGCTTGGCTCCAACCAGTAAAAAGCAACCGGCGGGCTGCAGATCGTTTAGATCTGCAGCCCGCCTTTGTGTGTCAAAAAATCACATTCTTGGCCTATTGAATGTGTAGGGGCGACCATTGGTCGCCCGCCAGCTTGGCGCAGCAACGCATTTTCCCGAAAAGTTTTTTTCACAGACTAACGGGCACGGGCGAGCAATGCTCGCCCCTACAAGAGTTTTTTGACAGCCCGCCTTTTTATGCACTTTGCAGAGCAGCTTCAGTTCTGGTCCCTGCTTTTCCCTGCAAACGCGGCCGCTACGCCGAAAATCAGGCTGGCAGCAATGCCGCCCGAGGCTGCCGTCAGCCCGCCGGTGAAGGCCCCCGGCAGACCGCACTCGTCCACCGCATGCTGCGCGCCCTGTGCCAGCAGGTGCCCAAAGCCGAGCAGCGGCACGCTGGCCCCCGCCCCCGCAAAATCTGCCAGCGGCTTGTACAGGCCGACGGCGCTCAAAATCACACCCGCGACCACATACCCGGTCAGGATGCGCGCGGGGGTCAGCTTCGTGTAATCAATAAGCAGCTGCCCCACAACGCAGATGCCGCCGCCCACCGCAAACGCCCAGAGATAATTCATACCGCACCTCCCAGTTCAACACAGTGGGCAATGCCGGGGATGCTCTCGCCCTGCAAAAAGGTAGTCTGGCTCATCAGCGCGCCGGTGGCCAGAAACAGCACCCGCCGCAGCTGCCCCGCCGCCAGCATCGGCAGGATTTTGCAGCACAGCACCGCCGCACTGCACCCGGCTCCGCTGCCGCCGGCCTGCACATCCTGCCCCTGCGTGTCATACAGCAGGCAGCCGCAGTCCCGGTGGTTGTCCAGCGGCAGGCCCTCCCGCGCCATCTGCTCGTGCAGCAGCGCCGTGCCGACCTCGCCGAGGTCGCCCGTGAAGATCGCATCAAAGTCCTGCGGGCGCGCGCCGGTGGCTGCAAAATACCGCAGCAGGGTTGAGGCCGCCGCCGGCATCATGGCCGCCCCCATATTGTTGATGTCATGCACTGCATAGTCCTGCACCCGGCCGAAGGTCACGCTGCGCACCGGCACGCCGGTGCCGTGCGCCCGCACCAGACAGGCCCCGGCAGCGGTGGCGGTCCACTGGGCGGTGGGGGTGCGCTTGGCGCCGTATTCCAGCGGCGTGCGGAACTGCCGCTCCGCCGCGCAGAAATGGCTGCTCGTCAATGCCAGCGCCCGCTCTGCCATGCCGCCCGCCGCAAACACAGCGGCAAGCGCCAGCGTTTCGGCCATGGTGCTGCAGGCACCGTACACCCCCGCAAACGGAATGCCCAGCTCCCGCATCGTGTAGTTGCTTGCCGTACACTGGGCCTGCAGGTCACCTGCAAAGGTGATGTCAACCCCGGTGCGCGGCAGATCGGCCTTGCGCAGGCAAAGCTCCGCTGCCCGCCGCTGCAGCAGGCTTTCAGCCTGCTCCCAGTTTTCACAGCCCTGCTCACAGAAGCCCGCATCCTGCGTCAGGAAATCGAAGTCGGAGGCCAGCGGCCCCTCACTCTCCTTTTTGCCGCCCGCTGCGGCCCAGGCCGCCACGACCGGCGGGGTGTCAAACAGCAGGGTATCCTTTTTGCGCGCCATCGCTCACCCCACCTTTCCCAGCAGCCAGTAAACCGCGCCCCACACAAAGCTTGCCAGTGTGCCGTAAGCGATGACCGGCCCCGCGATCGTAAAGATCTTGGCCCCCACGCCGGTGACCCAGCCCTCGGCCTTGAACTCGATGGCCGGGCTTACGACCGAGTTGGCAAACCCGGTGATCGGCACCAGCGTACCCGCGCCCGCCTTAGCGGCCAGCTTCTGGTACCAGCCGGGCAGCGTGAACAGCGCCGACAGAAAAATCAGTGCAATGCTCGTCAGCGTGCCTGCCAGTGTCTTGTCATACCAGATCAGAAAGAGCTGGCGCAGCCCTTCCCCGACGGTGCAGATCGCCCCGCCGACACAGAATGCCCAAACGCAGTCCCTCACAACGGGGGAGGGCGGCGAGGCGCGGCCGATCATCTCATCATATTGTTTGGGATTCAGCTTCACACTCCATTCCTCCTTTTGGGGGATAGTATGTGCTCAGCCGCCGTAAAATATGACCCGGCCGCGGCAATACGGCTCCGGCACCATGACCTTGTAGAGGGCGCGCAGTTCTTTGCAGAGCACAGCATCGGGCGCAGTGCCGCCGCACGGCAGGGAAAGCACCGCATACCGGCTGCCGAACACGCGGCTCTCCAGCGCAGTGGCGCGCGCCCCGGCCCGCAGGTAAAACCCGATGCGCCGCCGCGCAACGGCGGGGTCGGGGGCCTCAGCAGGGTGCTCGCATTCCAGCAGCAGGTCCTGCACCCGCAGAGCGTAGTAGTCCCGGATCAGCTGCAGCGCCGCCGTACCCACACCGCTGCCGCGCAAATCACACCGCACGGCAAAATAGTCCAGCAGCGCCGTCCGCTGGCCCGGCAGCACGACCTGCCATGCGTAGGCCAGCCGCGCACCGGCATCATCGGTCAGCAGCAGCGGCTCATACACCCCTGCCTCCAACAGGCGGCGTATCTCGGCAAAGGGCTTGCACTCGGCGGCGGGGAAATCCCGCGGCAGGGCGGTGTGGTACAGCTCCTCACAGCCGGCAGGGGACAGACGCTTGATTTGCATGGAGATTTCTCCTTTCTGTGATTGAATTGTGGGGGAAAATAAGATATAATAAATAAAATATGCCTGCACACCTCGTAGGGGTCGGCGTCCCCGACGACCCGCTGCTGCCTTGCGGCGGCATGGGACATGCCGCCCTACACGCAGCCATACGGTCGTATGTAGGGCGGGGTGCCCTCACCCCGCCGCAGGCGTTCACGCTTCCGGTAAGTTTCCGGGGCGTCGAGGACGCCGCCCCCTACGGCACACATTACTCACCTATAAAAACAAGGAGCCACCCACATGGAATGGACTGACATCAGCATCACCGTTGCCAAGCGCGACGCCGACACGGCCGAGGCCATCTCTACGATGGTCGCCAACGGCGGCATTTATATCGAGGATTACAGCGATCTGGAACAGCAGGCGTGGGAGATCGCGCATGTTGACCTTATTGAGCAGGAGCTGCTCGATAAGCCCCGCGATGTGGTCATCGTACACATGTACCTTGCCCCCGATGAGAACCCCGCCGAGGTACTGCCACTGTTTGAGGAGCGGCTGAAAAACAGCGGCATCGACTATAAGCTCAACACGACCGGCGTTGAGCAGGAGGACTGGCAGAACGCCTGGAAGAAATATTACCATGCCATGGACATCGGCAAGCGCCTTGCCATCGTCCCCGGGTGGGAGGAGCATGACACCGACCGCATCAAGATCATCATGGACCCCGGCATGGCGTTCGGAACCGGCACGCATGAGACGACCTCCCTCTGCCTTGAAACGCTGGACAGCCTTGTCAAGGGCGGCGAGCGGGTGCTGGATATTGGCACCGGCTCGGGGATTCTGGCCATTGCAGCGCTCAAGCTGGGCGCCGGCAGCGCCGAGGGCGTTGACATCGACCCCATGTGCGTGCGCACCGCCGGCGAGAACGCCGCGTGCAACGGTGTGGCCGACCGGTTCAAGGTGCTTGTAGGCGATCTGTCCGACAAGGCCAGCGGGCAGTACAACATCATTACCGCAAACATCGTGGCGGCGGCCATTCTTTCTCTGGCACCCCATGTGCCGGTGCTGATGGCCCCGGACGCCCGCTTTATCGCCAGCGGCATCATTGACGAGCGCAAGGACGAGGTTCTGGCCGGTCTGCGCGCCGCAGGGCTTGCGCCTGTCGAGGTCAAGGAAAAGCGCGGCTGGGTCTGCATCATCTGCAAAAAATCCGAGACGAAAGAGGCGTAAACGATGCCGCACCGTTATTTTACCCGTGAGCTGGCGGACGGCCGCGCTGTGCTGACCGGCAGCGATGCCCACCATCTGGCAGATGTCATGCGCGCCAAGCTCGGCGAGGAGGTCGTGCTCTGCGGCCCTGACGGGCTGGAATACCTCGGCACTGTGACCTCCATCGAGCCGGGCCGGGTCGAGTTCTCGGTCACTGACGGCACGACCAGCAAGGCCGAACCGGACTGCGCCGTGACGCTGTTTGCGGGTTACCCCAAGCAGGGCAAGCTTGAGGAGGTCATCCGCCACAGCGTTGAACTGGGCGTAACCGGAATCGTTCCGTTTTTCAGCCGTTACTGTGTGGCCGCACCCAAAAAAGAGGACGCCAAGAACGAACGGTACAACCGCATTGCCGCCGAGGCCGCCAAGCAGGCGGGCCGCGCCATGCTGCCCCATGTGGCCATGCCGCTGCCAGATTTTGCCGCCGTCTGCGCCGCCATGAAGGATTTTGACCTTGTGCTGTTCTTTTACGAGGGCGGCGGTGCCCCCCTGCGGGAGGTGCTGCACCCCGGGCAGTATAAGCGCATCGCCATCATCACCGGCAGTGAGGGCGGCTTCTCGGTCGAGGAGGCCGCCGCCGCCAAGGCCGCAGGTGCCGTGACGGTGGGCCTTGGCCCGCGCATCCTGCGCTGCGAGACTGCGCCGCTGGCCGCCCTGACCGCTGCCATGCTGCTGACCGGGAATTTGGAATAACTGCGCACGCAAACTATAGTATGTAAAAAAGAAGAGGAGCGTCACCGATGCGTGACACTCCTCTTCTTAGGTTGTTCATGTTGCAGTTGTAGGGGAGGGATTCATCCCTCCCGGGCACATCGAGGTTGCCGCACGGTTCCCGGAGCGGTCAAGACCGCTCCCTACAGGGCGTCGGCAAAAGGGTTGTAGGGAGGGGTCTTGACCCCTCCGTGCAATGTTTCCGCAACCGCAACACTGTCGGGAGGGATGAATCCCTCCCCTACGACCTATTTTGCCTTCACATACGCGCCGAACGCATTCGGCACGGGGTAGACCTCGGCCAGATCCTCGGGCGCGGCCCAGACATAGCCCTCCGGCAGCTCGCACGCCGGGGCGGTGCCGCGCCAGCCGCCCAGCTCCCAAATTTTGTGGGTAAACACATGCTTTGCAGGGGGCAATGCCTCGCCCAGCGCGGCCCGCACGCCCAGTGCAGCCAGCGCAGTGGTCAGCTCCTCGCGGGTCAGGCTCTTTTCCCACGCGGCGGGCTGCCACAGGCCGGCCAGCAGTCCGCGGGCGGGGCGGCGCTGCAATAAAACGCCGCGCTCACTCTCAATCAGCGCCACCGTCACGGGCACCCTGCCCTTAGCTTTCGGCGCGGGCTTCACGGGCAGCTCGGCAGCACGCCCTGCGGCGTACCCCTGACACAGCCGCGCCAGCGGGCACACCTCGCACCGGGGCGCACCGGGCACGCAGACCAGCGCGCCCAACTCCATCAGTGCCTCATTGTACGGGCCGGGGGTGGCCTTCGGCATCTGGTCAACCACCCGCACGGTAAACGCTTTCTTTGCGGCGGGGGTCATCACATCGGCATCGTCGTTGTACAGCCGCGCAAAGACCCGCAGCACATTGCCGTCCACCGCAGGCACCGGGATGCCAAACGCAATGCTCGCCACCGCGCCCGCCGTGTAGTCGCCGATGCCCGGCAGGCTGCGCAGGGCGTCGTAGTCGGCGGGCAGGTTTCCGCCGTACTGCTCACAGACGATGCGGGCCGCCTTCTGCATATTGTTGACGCGGTTGTAGTACCCCAGACCCTGCCACAGCTTGCGCAGGGCGTCCGGCTCACAGGCGGCCAGCGCGGCGGGGTCGGGCAGCGCCGCGATAAAGCGCTCATAGTAGGGGATGGCCGCTGCCACGCGGGTCTGCTGAAGCATGATCTCGCTGACCCAGATATGGTACGCAGAAGGCTCCTGCCGGAAAGGCAGGAGCCGTTTGTTTGCGTTGAACCATTGCAGCAGCGGTGCGGCAATGGGCTGCATCAGAAGCCTCCGCAGGTGCGGGGGAAGGGGATGACATCGCGGATGTTGGGGATGCCGGTGACATACATCAGCAGACGCTCAAAGCCCAGACCGTAGCCGGCATGCTTGACGCTGCCGTAGCGGCGCAGGTCAAGGTACCAGTCATAGTCGGCGGTGTTCAGACCCAGCTCCTTCATGCGGGCTTCCAGCACGTCGAGGCGCTCCTCACGCTGAGAACCGCCGATCAGCTCGCCGATGCCGGGCACCAGCATATCGGCGGCAGCCACGGTCTTGCCGTCCTCGTTCTGGCGCATGTAGAATGCCTTGATCTCCTTCGGGTAGTCGGTGACGAACACCGGCTTTTTGAAGATCTGCTCGGTCAGATAGCGCTCATGCTCGGTCTGCAGGTCGGTACCCCACTCGACCTTGTACTGGAAGTTATCGTTGTTCTTCTTCAGCAGCTCGACGGCATCGGTGTAGCTTACGCGGGCAAACTCGGAGTTTGCGACCAGCTCCAGCCGCTCGATCAGGCCCTTATCGAAGAACTGGTTGAAGAAGGCCAGCTCGTCGGGGCAGTTGTCGAGCAGATAGCGGATGACATAGCGGGTCATCGCCTCGGCGGTCTCAAGGTAGGTGTTCAGGTCGGCGAAGGCCATCTCGGGCTCGATCATCCAGAACTCTGCCGCATGGCGGGTGTCGTAGCTCTTCTCGGCGCGGAAGGTGGGGCCGAAGGTGTAAACATTGCCCAGCGCCATCGCCATGGCCTCGGCCTCCAGCTGGCCGGAGACGGTCAGGTTGACGGGGCGCTTGAAGAAGTCCTTCGTGTAGTCGACACCGCCCTCGTCGTTGCGGGGGATGTCGTTGAGGTCGAGCGTTGTGACTTGGAACATCTCGCCCGCGCCCTCGCAGTCAGAGCCGGTGAAGATCGGCGTATGAACATAGGTAAAGCCATGCTCATGGAAGAACTGGTGCAGGGCAAACGCTGCCTGACCGCGCACGCGGAACGCCGCATTGAAGGTGTTGGTGCGGGGGCGCAGGTGGGTCATCGTGCGCAGATAGTCCATGCCCATCTTCTTTTTCTGCAGCGGATAATCGCCGCCGCAGGCACCCAGCACGGTGATCTCGTCGGCGTTGATCTCAAAGGGCTGCTTGGCGTTCGGGGTAAGCACCAGCGTGCCGGTGACCTCAAAGCTGGTGTACAGGCCGCACTTGGCGATCTCGGCATAGTTGGCGAGCTTGTCGGCCTGAAAAACGATCTGGACAGGCTTATAGCAGCTGCCGTCCGACAGCGAGATGAAGCCGATATTTTTGGAATCGCGCACAGTCTTGGCCCAGCCGCAGACAGTGACCTTAGTGCCGTCTGCGGGGGTAGCCTTGTACAGCGATGCAAGTTCCGTTCTCTGCATGGGTAGTCCACTCCTCTTTATACTATGAATATTAGTATTGTAGCAGGTATTTTATAAAAAGTAAAGAGCCGATATTTATAGAGTTGTAGGGGCCGGGCATACCCGGCCCGCCGCTGTACGGGAGCTGCTCAGCAATGGGCAAGCTGAGAGCCGCATATCTGCGGCCTCTACAGCGCGGCGTTATTTTCATCTGTCGGCTCACAATATTTTCGCCAGCCCTTCCGCCGCATACCTTCCGGCCCTTATTGCCTCATCCAGCGTATTGGCATGGCCGCCGACCTCTATCAACAAACTGCCGGTCGTTAAATCCTGGTTATAAAACCTGTACCCGCACAGAACAGGGCGGGTCAGGCCGGGGTGGGACTCCTCCATGGCGGTCTCCCATGCGGCGGCCAGACGCAGATTCAGCCGCCAGTTTGGCAGCGGGATGCTGCCGCCGTTGTCACACCCGGCAATGACCATGACCTGCGCCGTGCTTTCGCCGCCAATTTCGCACACCGGCTTGACCCGGGTGCCGTCCGCGTCCTCGATGGCATCGCGGTGAACATCCAGCACGACCCTGATCGAGGGATACCGCGCCAGATACTCCTGCACGCCGGCGCGGCTGCGCTTGTAGCTGTCGGTGTAGCCGGGCGCATCGTAGAGCGTTGTGTCGTGCAGGGTGTTGATGCCGGCCTCGTTCAGCACCCGGGCCATCTCAGCCCCCACGGCGCAGACATTCAGTGCCGTGTTCCTGCTGCGGGCCGCATAGCTTTTGTCATAGACAAGGTCGGGCCAAAGCTGGTAGCTTTCCGTGGCGTGGGTGTGCATGATCAGCACCTGCGGCGCGGCGCTGTCCCTTTCTATAGAAAAAGGCAGGCTGGGGGTCGTGACGGCGGCGCGCAGGTCAGCGTCCGGATGCTCGGTGCTGTTTTTGATGCTGCCTGCGGCAAGCTGCAGATAGCCGGTGCCGCTGCCCTGCCGCAGCTGCACCGCACGGATACGGCCCGCGTCCGCCAGCTCGGGCGCGGCGCTGGGCAGCGGTGTGGCCGTGGGGGCTGCGGACGGCTGCGGCGTTGCGGACGGTGCCGGGGCAGGGCTGGGTGTGGGCAGCGGCGTGGGGCGGCTTTCCGGCCGCTGCGGGCTGCTGACGCTCTGTGCCGGGGCGGCGGGCCAGTCAAGCGCCGCCGCAGCCGCAGGGTCCTGCAGATAGAGCGCCCCCCGCAGCAGCCAGGCGCGCCCGGGGCAGAACGCCAGCGCTGCCCCAACCGCCAGCACCCCGGCCGCAAAAGCACCCCCGTACACCGCCGCCGAGGCCCATCGGCGCAGTCTTTGCATGGCACACACCCCCTCTGCACCCAAATTTTATGCGCTTTTTTTGCTTTCTATGAAGTTTTTTTCAAAAACCACTTGCAACTTTGCAAAAAGTATGATAGGATAACTTGTACTGTTATGGGGAACTAAGGAGGTGGAACGAATGCCTAATATTAAATCTCAGAAGGATCGCGTTGTTCAGGCCAAGAAAGAGGCCCTGCACAATAAGGTCGTCAAGTCCAACCTGAAAACAGTTGTCAAGAAGGCAAACGCTGCCATCGACAGCAATGCTGCTGACAAGGAGACCGTCGTTAAGGTTGCTGTCTCTGCCATCGACTCTGCTAAGAGCAAGGGTGTCATCCATAAGAACACCGCTGCCCGCAAGATCAGCCGCATGGCTAAGCGCGCCAACAAGGCTGCTGCTCAGTAATTGATCGCATGAACAATGCCCGCCGTGAAAACGGCGGGCATTTTCATTTTGTTACGCGCTGCAAAGGGGCGTTTTCTCGGCACGCTGCGGGGGTACAGGTTTCAAATCTCCTGCTCCATCAGCAGCTTCTTCAGCGGCAGCAGCGCGGCAGGCTCTGCGCTGAAGGTGCGCACACCGAGCTTGAGGTACTCCGGCATGGCACTCACCGCCGCCACCGTGATGCCGCAGATATAGACCGGCACACTGCGGGCCGCAGCCTGCTCCACCACACTCTTGACCAGCCGCAGCACAGCGGGGTTTGTCAGCTGGCCCACGGCAGCGGTGGGGTTATGCACAAGGCCCAGCGTGTAGCGGGTCAGGTCCTCCGCGTCAATGACCATCAACTGGGCGCCGCGGTCCATGATGTCGGCAGCCATCAGAGCGGCCGAGGGCATATCTATCACACAGCCCAGCATCGGCATCCCGATCTCAACACCGCTGATCTGCAGCTCATCCTTGCAGTCATTGACCTCCTGCAGGCATCTATCCCAGTCTGCCGCATCCTTTACCATCGGGAACACGACACACAGATGCCCCTCCGGGGCGGCGCGCAGCAGCGCACGGATCTGGGACTTGAACAGCCGTTCTCCGCCCAGCCGCGCCTGCAGCTCGGCAGACCAGGGGGCATCATCATCGGCGCGGGTATCGCAGGTGCGCAGCACCACGGGGACGCCCTCGGCCGAGCGCAGATATTCCTTCAGGCGGCTCGTCTGGGTCTGCTCGCTCTGCTCGCAAAGGATCGCGCTCTCGGAGCGCACGATGCCGATGCCCGCCGCCCCCTGCGTATGGGGCACCTCGTTGTCGATCAGGTTGCAGGTCTGCATCAGACGGAAGGCTGTGCCGCCCTTGGTCAGGCAGGGCAGGGCGGCCACAGGGTCAGGCTGCTGGCCGTGCAGGCGGCTCAATGCGATCTGGCAGTCCACCCGGGCGATCTGCGCGCCGTCCGGCTCGACCACCAGTGTGCCGTTGTCGGCATCGAGGATCGCGCGGCGGCCCACCGCCATGGCGGCTGCGCCGTCCCCCAGCTGCACCACCGCCGGGATCCCCATGCTGCGCGCCATAATGGCGGCGTGGCTGATCGTGCTGTCCTGATCGCTGGCAAGCCCCAGCACCATCCGGCGATCAAGGCTGAACAGATCGCTGGGGAAAAACCGATCCGCGACCAGAATGCTCGGCCGCTTGAGATGCAGCCGCCGGCGCGGGCGGCCATCCAGAATATCCACGACCCGGCGGCAGACATCGCAGACATCGACACTGCGCTCCCGGATATACTCATCGTCCACATTCTTCAGCCGGTCTGCAAAGATCTGCTCTGCCCGCTCAACGGCGGCGGCACCGCCCGCACCGGCGGCGATATAATCGCCGATCTCGTTGGTGAAGGATTCATCCTCCAGCAGGGCGATCTGAAACAGCAGAATATCCGCATCGGGGCCCTTGGCGCGCTGGCTAAGCCGGCGCAGCTCGTCCTTGGCCAGCACAACGGCCACATCATAGAGCGCGCGCTCCCGGAACGGGTCACAGACGATGCGGTGCAGCCCTGTGGTGCCGTGGTCGATCTGCTCGACCGGGCCGACCACAATACCGGACGAAGCCGGCACGCCGGTGTAGGTGTGCATAGAGTAGGCCTCCTTTTTGAATCTCCTTAGCCTTCCCGGAGGGGAGGCACTTTTACAAAATCGGCATTTCGGAGAGTGTTTTGCTCACAAGGGCCGTGACAAACTCCTCCGGCACAGCGGCGGCAATGGCGCGCTCGGTCACAAGGGTGTTTTCCTTTCCCTCCAGCAGGGCGGGGAACCGGTCTGCCGGGTCCTTGTCAAAGCTGCCCATAAAGGTCGCAGCCAGCAGCTTCGGGGTATACGGAATGTCCTCAGGCACGCCGACACGCTCTGCCGCCAGCTCCAGCGGGGCCAGCGCGCCGCGGGTCGGGGCGCTGGGGTTCGGCGCATAAGGGGCCGGGTAGTTTGCCCGGGTGCGGGCGTTCTTCTCGACCAGATCTATCTCGGGTGCGCGGGCGCAGACCTCGGCAAGGTTTTTCTGGTACTGCTCCGCGAAATGGGCAAGGTATTCCTCGTTATCGGGCAGCATGGCGTAGGCCGTGCCGCCGCACCGGCCAAACAGGCGCAGCGTATCAAAATAGCCCAGCGCAATGTTGCGTCCGGCGCGGGCGGGGTCAAAGTCCAGCGTGGGGCCAAGGTCCCAATGGCTGCGCACAATGCGGGTGGGCAGGCCGGTCGTGTTGGGTCGCACGATGCCGATGCCGTCCACATCGACCCCAAGCAGCTCGGTCGCGCCCATGCGGGCGGCCAGATCCAACGGCATATTATCCCGCCAGCCACCGTCAATGTACTTTACACCGTCAATTTCCCGCGGGCGCAGGGCAGGGAAGCAGGCGCTGGACGCCAGCATATAGTCCTTGAGCTGCCCCTCAGGGATCTCCTCGATCGGGCATTGCACGCTGCGCAGGCTGCCAAGCTCCGTCATGACAAGGCCGAAATGAATGGCGGAATGCCGCACGGCGTCCTCGTCGATCAGCCGGTCGATCGTCTCAGCCAGCGGCTCAACATTCAGCCCGCCGCTGCGGAAAATATCGAGGAAGAAGGCGCGCAGCTCCTCGCGCTTGAGCGATTCGGGGACCTCCAGCACATCATGGATCTCCAGACTGCGCCAAAGCTCCTCTGCCTCGCGGGCCTTGCCCATCGTGAAAAGGCAGCCGTTCAGGGTGCCGACACTGGCCCCGGTGATGATATCCGGCGTCCAGTCCAGCGCCTGCAGGGCATGCCAGACACCGATCTGGTAGCTGCCCTTGGCACCGCCCCCCGCCAGCACCAGCGCGCGCTTTCCGGTATGTTCCATCTTCGTTCTCCCTCCCGGTCATGGTTTTCCTCATTATAGCATCTTCTGTGCAAAGTTGCCATAGCAAACTGCGTCACAATCTGCCGTTTTTTTATGGAATTTTTGTATTTTGTCAGGGGTTGCAACGGAAGGGGAAACGCAGTATTATAAAAGCAGTTGTTTATCCTGCGTGCTGTAGGGGGCGGCGTCCTCGACGCCCCTGCCATATTCTAACATTGCAATACCATATTAGTGAGGGAATTTTCATGTCTACCAAACCTATCCTTGTTGTCATGGCTGCCGGTATGGGCAGCCGCTACGGCGGGCTCAAGCAGATCGACCCGGTGGGGCCGTCCGGCGAGGCCATTCTGGACTACAGCCTTTACGATGCCCGCCGCGCCGGGTTCGAGACCGTTGTTTTCATCATCAAGCATGAGATCGAGCAGGCGTTCAAGGAGGCTGTCGGCGCCCGCGCCCTGCGCGCCGGGTTTGAGGTCCGCTATGCCTACCAGCAGCTCGACAAGCTGCCGGAGGGCTTCACCGTGCCGGAGGGGCGCGTCAAGCCCTGGGGCACGGCCCACGCCATCCTTGTGGCAGAGCAGGCCATCGGCGATGCGCCGTTCGCGGTCATCAACGCAGATGACTACTACGGTCCGCAGGGCTTCCGCCTTGTCTACGACTACCTCAGCACCCACGCCGATGGCGACCGCTACGCTTGGGCGATGGTGGGCTTCCTGCTGGGCAACACGGTCAGCGCCAACGGCAGCGTCAGCCGCGGTGTCTGTGTGACCGATGCACAGCACAACCTCGTCAGCGTGACCGAGCGCACCTGCATCGAGCCGTATGACGGCGGCATCCATTACAGCGAGGACGGCGGCAAAAGCTGGTGCGACCTGCCTGCAGACGCCGTTGTTTCGATGAATCTGTGGGGCTTCACGCCCGCCTATGTCCGCGATGCAAAGGCCGGGTTTACGGCGTTTTTGAAGGAGAATCTGCCCGTCAACCCGCTGAAATGCGAGTACTATCTGCCCACCGTCGTGACGAACGCGCTGAACAACGGCGAGGCCGATGTCCATGTGCTGACCAGCGCCGACAAATGGCACGGCATCACCTACCGTGAGGACAAGCCCGAGCTTGTCGCCGCTCTCAAGCAGATGAGCGAGGCCGGGCTGTACCCGACCGACCGGCTGTTCTGATGCCTATGCCGGGGGACGCTGCGCGCAATATTTTACAATTACGCTGTTGTATTTGCGCGGGATGTCGGGTATAATAAAATCAGTAAATCGGAACATCAAGCTGTCAAAAGCTCTTGTAGGGGCGAGCATTGCTCGCCCGTGTCCGTTTGTCTGTGAAAAAGCCTTCTTGGGAAACGCATTGCTGCGCCAAGTTGGCGGGCGACCAATGGTCGCCCCTACACATTCAATAGGGCAAGAATGTAATTTTTTGACACGCTGGGAACATTTCACCAAGCTGACGCAGCAGCGCAGCTTTTACAAAGGAGTTTTTATCATGATGAAAAAGACCACCTTCGGTGCCGCTCTGGCCTTCCTGTTTGCCGCTGCCGGTGCCCTGACCGCCGCCGCCCTCTACCTGCATCACCGTGAGAAGGAGCTGGACGAGTACGAGCGCCTGCTCTTCAGCGATGATTATGACGATTTCGATGACGAGGACGACACCAACGCCGAGGACACCACCACCTACGAGAAGATCCCCGACGCCCCCAACACCGAGGAGTAATCCCCATCGGGGTCCTGTGTGACCGAATACGAACCGGCTGGGCGCTGACCTGACGGCGCCCAGTCTTTTGTTAATGGAGAAAGCTAGATCATGCGCAAACTGCTGCTTTGGCTGGTGATGGTCGCCGCCATGGTTGCCGCGATCCTTGGCGGAACAGCGGCGTTTCTCTACAGCCGCACCGGCGAGGACCGACTTCCCCAGCAGCCCGTGCAGTTCGGCGGGCTGACGCTGACCGCCAACGGCTGGGACTGGGCCATACCCGTGCTGGGCGACAAGGTCAGCAAGACCTATGAAAGCCCGACCAACCTGACCGTGCAGAAGCTCGGCACCTTCACCGATACGATCCCCGCACTGACCCTGCCCGAATGGGTCACAGCGGCCGAGGTGCAGATCACCGCGCCAGACGGCACCGTCTGGTCGGGCGGCCTGACCGACTGCAACACCTATACCTACACCCAGAACGGCGCGTATCAGATCATAGTGACCGCCCACCACAGCGACAGTGATGCCCCCGGTAACCCGGTGGGCTGGTACGCCTACCGCGCAGGCTACACAATGGCGATGAACCCCAAGGTCACCCTGAGCAGCGAGCGCGCGCCGCAGGGCAGCATCGTGGCGATCCAGCTGTCCGGTATTCTGGACGGCGAGCCGACCGTTGAGAGTGATCTCGGCGAGGTATGGTTCCGCAAGACCGCCACGGGGTACATGGGCTACCTGCCCGTAACCTACAATGCCGAGGGCGGCGACCATACGCTGCAGCTGACCTGCGGCACCCTGCAAAAGGAGATCACCCTGACGGTGACCCGCACACTGTACGACACCGTCTCCGTCCCGGCGGAGGAGGATGCCGGCGGCGGGGAGGAGTTCCGCAACGCGATCTGGCCGCTTTACACCACCGGCAGCTCCGCCAAGCTATGGAACGGCCGGTTCGAGGCCCCCAGCGCCGGTGCTGTCAGTCTGGCCTACGGCACCACCCAGATGGTGGATGGCCAGCGCAGCGGTCAGGCCACCGGCCTGACCTATGCTGCCGCAGACGGCGAGACTGTCACCGCCCCTCAGGCCGGCAACATCGTGTTTGCCGGCACGCTGACCCTGACCGGCGGCACTGTGGTCATCGACCACGGCTGCGGCGTAAAAAGCTATCTGTACGGTCTGGAAACGGTCGGCGTTGTGCGCGGGCAGTCGGTTTCCACCGGCGACCCGCTGGGTACTGCCGGGACGAGCCACAGCCTGATTTATGAGCTGCGCATCGGCAGCAAATCCACCGACCCGCAGCTTGCCCTGAACGGCAGCAGCGGTCTGCAATTCCGTGAGGCTGAATAACGCAGGCATCGCGCGGCGATGCCGCCCATAGAATGTTACGATCGGCGCGGTGCCCCCGGCCCGCCGTGCCGTGTGTATGGCCGGGTGTGCCAAGAGAGTGGGAGTAAGCATGGAAGAAGAGAAGAAAGCCGCAGCCGGCGTGGACTGGGTCGAAGAAGCCCCCGCCGCGCCCCGCAGGCGCAGCCGCAAAAAGTCAGCGGCCAAGGGCAAGCCCAAAAAGTCCGCAGCCCCGGCAGAGCCGAAGCAGCAGCCGGCTGTGAGCGATGCCGCGGAGACCCCCGCAGAAACTGCACCTGCGGCCCTGCAGGTACCCGAGGCCCCGGACGCCCCGCAGCCCGACACCGTCCCCGTGTCACTGCCGGAAACCCCTGAAACAGCATCTGAAACGGCCCCGGCACAGCCCGAGGCCGCCGAGCAGCCGGAACCGGCAGAGACTGCCGAGGCAGCCCTGCCGGATACCAGCACAGATGAAACAGCGGCGGCCGAGCCTACCCCTGAAGATACTGCCTCCGCAGAGCCGGAGCAGCCCGTACCCGATGCAGACGAGGGTGCGGCCAATGCACCGGAGGAGGATTCCACAGAGGAGGACGCCCCCGAGAAAAAGGCCCGTGCGGACACCATCGCCCGCACGGCACAGCTTTCCATCGCCCAGATCATGGCCGGGCTGGCAGACACCCCCGCCGAGGACACCCCCGATGCGCCGCCCGCCGAGCCGGACAGCACTGAGGAGGACACCGAGGAGGAGCCTGCGGACACCCTTACCCAAAAGCTCGGGCGCGGTGTGACCGGCATGCTGCGCTGGCTGCTGCTGGTCGTGCTTTTTGTGCTGGTCATCGCGTGCGGCGGCGTAGCGTGGCTCTACCACAATGCCACCCCCGATATGCTGCCCCAGATCAAGGCCACCTTTGACGGACAGGAGCTTGCCCCCACCGCCTACAAATGGCATGTACCGATTGTTGGCAGCTGGCTCCGCCGCACCTATGCCGAAACGCTGAACCCCACCCCGGCCGAGCTGGCGCTGCCGGTGTCCGGTGCTTCCCCCGATCTGGTCGTCACGCCAGGCGGCTACAGCGCCCAGCTGACCATCACCGATGCCGCCGGGGAATCCATCTATGACGGCAGCGCCACCGGCTTCCGCAGCTACCGTTTTGCTGAGAACGGCACCTACGATGCCAAGCTGATCGTCAGCACAAGCGGCACCCCCGCTGACGAGGCGACTGTGACCGGCACCGAGACCTGGCAGTTCCGCTTTACGGTCAGCATCAAGCCGTCCATCCAGCTGGCGACCGACAGCGTGGCACAGGGCTGTGTGGCGGCGGTGCGGGTCGGCCAGACCCTCGGGCAGGATGCCCCGGCCATCAAGACCACCCTCAAAAATGTCGGCTTTGTCAAGGCCGGCAGCGGCTGGATCTGCTACCTGCCCATCCCATGGAACCAGAAGCCCGGCAGCATTGATCTGGAAGTATCGGCCGACGGCTACACCGAGACCCTCTCCCTGTCGGTGCGCGCAGGCTCCTTCAGCTACAAGGACTACAGCAAAACCTCTCAGATGGCCGCGCCCTACATCGGCGAGGATGATGCCCCGGCGGCGGTCAGCAAGCTGTTTGCCACTGTGGACGACAAGATCCAGTGGTCCGTAGGCGGCTTTGTGCAGCCCTTCCTCGACAGCTTTGACACCCCGCTGACCTACGGCATGACTGAGTACGCGGGCCGCCCCTACAGTGAGCGGGGCACCAACTACGGCTACGGCGGGCGCACCTCGACCAATGTGATCATCCGCCCCAAAAACGGCAAAGGCTCTATGATTGCCCCTGCCAGCGGCCGTGTGCTGCTGGCGAAGGACCTCGGCGGCCTCTACGGCAACTCCCTCGTGATCGAGCACGGCGCAGGCCTCAAGAGCATCTTCTACGGTCTCGCCTCGCTGGATGTCAAGACCGGTGATACCGTCAAGCAGGGCCAGCTGCTGGGCGGCTGCAGCAAGGCCGTTGTGGCAGAGATGCGCATTGGCACCGTTCCCATCGACCCGCTGGCCGTCTGGCGCAGCCGCTGCGATGGTCTGAAGCTCTATTGATTCCCAAGGCACCCATCCCAAACGGGATGGGTGCTTTTTTTGCTGTCACCGATCGTCCGCAGCCGAAGGGGCGGGCCGTCAGCGGATGTTCACACTCTGCGCGGGCAGGACATAGTATGGCGCAAAACAAAACGAGGTGAGCGCGTATGCCAAAGACCTTCTGTGTGGTGGGCCACGATGCCCGCCAGCAGGCGGCGGCCCGTGTGCTGCGCCGCGCAGGCTGCGGCGTGACCGCCGCCGACAACGCCGCAGCAGCGGATTATATCCTGCTGCCGATGTCTCAGGGGCGCGTCAGCGATGAGGTTGCCCGCGCCCTGCAGGGTGCGGGGCAGGGGACGCTGATTCTGGCAGGCCGCCCCGGCCTGCCGGTACGGCTGGCCGCGCGGGAGGCCGGGCTGCCGCTGATCGACTATTTCCGGTGGCCCGAGCTGGAATGTCTGAACGCCGTCCCCACGGCCGAGGGCTGCCTTGAGCTGCTGCTCCGCCTGCGGGAGCGCACGATCTGGGAGAGTGCCTTTCTTGTGCTGGGCTACGGCCGGGTGGGCCGCGCCGTGGCGCGTCGTCTGGCACTGCTGGGCGGGCGGGTCACCGTGGCTGCCCGCAGCCCCGAACAGCGCGCCAACGCCCGCTGCAGCGGCTGCCGCGCCGCTGCGCTGACCGCCCTGCCCGCGCTGCTGCCGGGGTTCGACGCCGTCATCAACACGATCCCCGCGCCGGTGCTACCCCGGGCACTGCTGCAAAAACTGCCGGCCGGGGCGCTGATCATCGACCTTGCCAGCCTGCCCGGCGGCACCGATTTTGCCGCCGCCGAGGAGCTGGGCCTGCACGCCGAGCATGCACTGGCCCTGCCGGGGCGCTGCGCCCCGCAGACCGCGGGAGCGCTGATTGCCCAGACCGTGCTGGCCATTCTGGAAGAACGCGAAGAACAGAAAGAAAGGAGCGAGCCATGACGACCCGGCCGAAACGCACTGCCGCCTTTGCGCTGTGCGGCAGCTTTTGCAGCTTTTCCGCCGTGCTGCCCCAGATACAGGTGCTGACGGCGCGCGGGTGGGAGATCCTGCCCATTCTCAGCGCCAGCGCGGCAGGGCTGGACACCCGCTTCGGCACTGCAGCAGCCCTGCGGCAGACCCTGTTGGAGCTGACCGGTCATGAACCGCTCACAACACTGCAGGGCGTGGAGCCGCTCGGCCCGCAAAAACTGGCCGACGCCCTTATCATTGCCCCCGCCACCGGTACAACGATGGCGCTGCTGGCGGCGGGCATCAGCGCGACCCCGGTGACGCTGGCGGCCAAAAGCCTGCTGCGTGGCGGCCGGCCGGTCATACTGGCCCCCTCCACCAACGATGGTCTGGCGGGCAGCGCCCCGGCACTGGGCCAGCTTTTGCAGCGGCGCAGCTACTATTTTGTGCCCTTCGGTCAGGATGACTGCTACAAAAAGCCCCGCAGCCTGAAAAGTGATTTCACCCTGCTGCCCGATACGCTGGACGCTGCCCTGCGCGGGGTGCAGCTGCAGCCGATGCTGGTGTAATATGTTGCCGGGCAGGCGGCATATAACAGGGTAGAAGATATACCCCAGCCTTCCCCCTCGGGGGAAGGTGGCCCTGCAGGGCCGGATGAGGGCAGGCTTTCCATCATTGCCCGGCAATGTACTGCTGCGGCAAACACGCCCCTCATCAGTCAGCTCCGCTGACAGCTTCCCCTTCGGGGGAAGCCTTTTTGCATACAATTCTATATTTCTTCGGGGGAGGCCCGCTCATGCAGATGATCACCATTACCGGCAAACAGGCTCTGCATGGGCGCATCCGCCCGGCGGCCGCCAAAAACAGCACGCTGCCGCTGCTGGCGGCCACGCTGCTCTGCCGCGGCCCCTGCCGCCTGCAGGAGGTGCCGGCCCTTGCCGATGTAACGACCAGCCTTGCGCTGCTGCAGGCCGTGGGCGCCGATGTGCGGCGGTGCGGCGCGGACCTGTGTACACTGCCGGTGCAGACGCTCTGCGGCGAGATTCCCGAATCCCTTGCCGGGGCAATGCGCAGCTCGGTGTTTTACCTTGCGCCGCTGCTCTGCCGCACAGGGTATGTGCGGCTGCCGCTGCCCGGCGGCTGCCGTCTGGGGCCGAGGCCGGTGGATATTCATCTGGCCGGGCTGGCCGCCATGGGGGCCGAGGTCGAGCTGGAGGGCATTGCCGTGACGCTGCGGCGCAAAGGCCCGCTGCATGGCGTGGACTTTACGCTGCGCCTGCCGAGCGTCGGCGCGACCCTCACGCTGCTGATGGCTGCCTGCTGCGCCCGGGGCCGCACCGTGCTGCGCGGCGCCGCGCAGGAACCGGAAATAGGCGATATGGTGCATTTTCTGCAGGCATGCGGTGCCCGGATACTGGGCTGCGGCACGCCGGTGCTGACGGTGGACGGGGGCTGCCCGCTGGCGGGCACCGCGCACCGCCCGCTGCCGGACCGCATCGCTGCCGCTACCTATGCCGCCGCACTGGCCGCCGCCGGCGGTGAGATTGAGATCTGCGGCTGCGACCCGGCCGTTTACGGGGCCTTTCTGCGCTTTTTGGCCGAAACCGGCGTGACCGTGACCCGGGCAGGGGACTGCGTGCGGCTTGCCCGCGACCCCGCTGCGCCGCTGCGGGGCGGGGCCAGACTGACCGCCGATGCATGGCCCGCCTTTGCGACCGACACTGCCCCGCTGGCCGCCGCCGTGCTGCTGACGGCAGCGGGGGAGAGCGAGATCTATGACCGCCTGTTCGCCAACCGGTTTGCCTGCGCAGCGGGGTTTGCCGCATTGGGGGCCGGCTGCACCGCGCAGGGACGGCGGCTGCACATTGACGGCGGTGCGGCGCTGCACGGAGCCGCCGTGACCGCCCCCGACCTGCGCGGCGGTGCGGCGCTGCTCATTGCGGCGCTTGCCGCCGAGGGGCAGACCACGCTGCGCGACCCCGGGCATATCCCGCGCGGCTACGCCGACCTGCCGGGAGAGCTGCACAGCCTTGGGGCAGACTGCACCGCCGCGCACTGTGAAGCGTGATCCAAGACCCGCGCCGCAGGAGCAGACCCGGTCCGCCCCCTGCGGCGCTTTTTTGTGGGAACTTCCTGCTTTTTTCCTTTAAAATATAGCAATCTGCCGAATTTTCGCGTTTCTATCCCGTGCTTGTCCGGCAAAAGCGCAGGGAGAAACGCAATTTTTTATGAATTTGCCCTCAGGGTATTGAAATTGCATGTAAAATTTGATATTCTAATAATCAGTTATATGTAAAAAATAGCGGACCAGTGTGCCCCTGCGCGGGGTGCAGTACCCATAGGGTCCGGTTTAACAACTTCACTTTTAGGGGGATACACTCATGGCATTCGTTCTCGACGAAGAAATGCAAAATGTAACCAATATCAAGGTCATCGGCGTAGGTGGCGGCGGCGGCAACGCTGTCAACCGCATGGTCGAGTCCGGTCTGTCCGGGGTCGAGTTCGTTGCAATGAACACCGACCAGCAGGCCCTGCTGAACTCCAAGGCCACCCAGAAGGTCCAGCTTGGCGCCAAGCTGACCAAGGGCCGTGGTGCCGGTGCTGACCCGGAGATCGGCCAGCGCGCCGCCGAGGAGAGCAAGGACGAGATCACCAACGCCCTGAAGGGTGCGCAGATGGTCTTTATCACCGCCGGTATGGGCGGCGGCACCGGCACGGGCGCTGCCCCTGTCGTGGCCGAGACTGCCCATGATCTGGGCATCCTGACCGTCGGCATCGTCACAAAGCCCTTCGCCTTTGAGGGCAAGCGCAAGATGGCGCAGGCCGAGCAGGGCATTGCCTCCCTGATGATGCATGTCGACTCTCTGATCGTCATCCCGAACGAGCGCCTGAAGCTCATCAGTCAGGAGAAGATCACCCTGATGAACGCCTTCGAGGCCGCCGACAATGTGCTGCGTCAGGGCGTTGAGAGCATCTCCAGCCTGATCAACATCCCCGCCTTCATCAACCTCGACTTCGCGGACGTCCGCTCCATCATGAAGGACGCCGGCTTTGCCCACATGGGTGTCGGCGTTGCCAAGGGCGCCGGCAAGGCCGAGAACGCCGCCAAGGCTGCCATCTCCAGCCCGCTGCTGGAGACCAGCATCGCCGGTGCGCGCGGCGTCATCATCAACATCACCTCCAGCCCCGACATTGGTCTGGAGGATGTCGAGACTGCTGCCAGCATGATCACCCAGAGCGCCCATCCCGATGCCAACATCATCTGGGGTACTGCCTTTGATGAGCGCCTGAGCGATGAGATGAGCATCACCGTTGTGGCCACCGGCTTTGAGAGCACCCCCGAGGTGGACGAGCCGATTCAGGCCCATGTTGACGCCAAGCGCGCCGCCCAGCAGACCGCTGTACAGCAGCCCGCACAGCCTGTCCAGCCTGTGCAGCCCGCCGCCCCCGTGCAGCCCGCACAGCAGCCCATCAACCCGCCGATGCCCAACCCCATCTTCACCCAGTCCTTCAGCACCGGCATGGATACCCCCGTGGCTGCCCAGCCTGCTGCCCCGGCTGAGGAAGAGGATGACGGCGATTACTTTGACGATCTGCTCAGCATCCTGAACAAGCGTTCTTGATCAATTTTCTGCGAGAGGATGTAAAAAGCCATGCCGTCTGAACCTATGAACATTCAGGAACAGGGCTTCCGTTCCAGCTTGTTCGGCTTTGATAAAAATGATGTGCTGGCTTACATGAACGCGCTGGCCAACGAGGCCCAGCAGCATGAACTGGAGTACAACCGCCAGCTGCAGCAGATGCAGTCCCGTCTGGACGAGCTGCGCAGCCAACAGAGCAGCGATGACAGCCGGATCGAGGCCCTCAAGGCCGAGGTGGCCGCTGCCAACCAGCGCGCCGAGGCCGCCGAGACCCGCCGCCGCGAGAGCGAGGAGCAGCTTGAGACGCTGCAGAAGCAGACTGCCTCCTACCAGTCCAACCAGCGCGAATCCCAGAAAAACGCCAACATCTGGCAGCTGAAGCACCATGATCTGCAGCAGAAAAATGACGATCTGCAAAAGCAGGTCGAGGAGCTGCAGAAGCAGCTGGATTCAGCGCGCCAGCTGAATACTTCGTCCCTGAGCGCCCCCGCGTCCGATCTGGTGCGGGAGGCAAAGCTTGAGGCCGGTAAGATTCTGGCCGATGCCCGCCTGTACGCCGAGAGCGCCGAGAAGGAGCTGAAGCAGCAGGCAGACAGCCAGAAGAACCGCATGGCCGAGAATGCCCGCAGCATCGCCTCGGGCGTCATGCTCGTGCGAGAGCGTCTGGCCCGCGTGGATGAACGGCTGAGCGCCGCCACGCTGGATCTGGACGGCCTGACGCAGGCTATCTATCAGGCCCTTGACCAGACTGAGGCCGAGCTGAAGGAGCTGGGCACCGACATGCGCGGCTTTGCGCAGGGCACACCGGAGACGGATCTGCCTGCACCCCTGCCGCCGCGCCCCGCCGCCGCACAGACCCCGGCAGCCAAGCCCGCCGACCGGCTGCGCGTAAAGGCAAAGAAGGCCCAGCCCGCGCACCACACGCCCCCAGCCCCGGCCCACCGGCTGCGCAACACGCGCCGCCCTGTGTCCCAGCTGCTGCAGGACCAGATCGACCGGCTGAATGGGGAAGAACAGTAAACTTCAATACATAAATCTCACCCGGCGATGCAGCTGGGTGAGATTTTTCTTGCCTTCCCCCGAGGGGACAGACTCCCCCGGTACGGGGGAGGTGGTGCATAGCACCAGAAGGGGAACGGTGGCCCCGCAGGGCCGGATGAGGGGCATGTGTGCCGCAGAGCCCCGTGAAGAGGCAATCGCGGCAAGGCCGCCCCTCCCGTTTGTTCACAAACCCTTCTTAATTTATTGAATATTCATTCACGACTTTAACACAAATCCGGGGTATACTATAGATGTTCTCAGGAAGGGAGCAGGGACCCGACCTGATGAACAGGACCCCAAGTTTTTCATCCATACTCCTCTTTTCTTTTGACGCGGAAGCGGTGCGGATTTTTTTTCGCACCGCTTCCGTGTTTTTGTACAATTCCTGTCATTTGACAACGATTTTATGCGGCGGCACTCTTGCCGAATTTTCAAGAAACCTGTATAATATATGCTGATATTGTAGCGCCTTGGGGCAGACCCGGCCTTCGGTATCCCGCAATCACCCCAACGGCAACCCCGCTTATCCGCCCTACGGCGCGCAGCTTCAGTGGGTTTGCCTGACCCGCAGGAGGCTAAAGCCTATGAGAGTTGGTCTGGATATTGGTTCCACCACCATTAAATGTGTCGTGCTGAATGACGCCGGGCAGATCGTTTATTCTACCTATGAGCGTCATTTCAGCCATATTTTAGAAAAGGGCAGAGCGCTTTTGGAAAAAGTCGCCGCCGAATATCTGCCTGACGGCCGCGCGCATCTGGCCATCTCCGGCTCTGCCGGCATGGGCCTTGCCGACAGCTGCAGGGTGCCCTTTGTGCAGGAGGTCTTTGCCACCCGCGTGGCTGCCAACCGCCTGACACCGGGCACCGACTGCATCATTGAGCTGGGCGGCGAGGATGCAAAGATCCTCTTTCTGACCAACGGCACCGAGGTCCGCATGAACGGCAGCTGTGCCGGCGGCACCGGCGCCTTCATTGACCAGATGGCCACCCTGCTGAAGATGGGTGCCGATGAGATGGACAAGGCCGCCCAGGGCGCCACCCGCACCTACACGATTGCCAGCCGCTGCGGCGTTTTTGCCAAAAGCGATATCCAGCCCCTCATCAATCAGGGCGCGCAGGCAGGGGACATCGCAGCATCGATCTATCAGGCAGTCGTCAACCAGACCATCGCCGGCCTTGCGCAGGGACGCCCCATCAAGGGCAACATCCTGTATCTGGGCGGCCCGCTGACCTTCTCCCGGACACTGCGCCAGAGCTTTGACAAAACGCTCGGCGTCACCGGCACGCTGCCGGAAAACAGTCTGCTCTTTGTGGCGCTGGGCGCAGCATTCTACGCCGATGAGGAGTCCGACCTGCGCGAGGTCGCAAAGCGGCTGGACAACTACAGCGCCGCCGCCACCTATGTAAGCCTGCCGCCGCTTTTTGCCGATCAGCAGGAGTACGAGGCGTTCCACGCCCGCCACATGAAGGCCACCGTGCCCTGCCTGCCCTTCGGCGCAGACTGCGGCCCCGTGCATATCGGCATCGACTCCGGCTCGACCACCATCAAGCTGGTCGTCATTGACAACAACGCCAACATTCTGTTTGAAAGCTACCGCCCCAACCTCGGCAACCCAATCCCGCTTGTGAAGGAGACGCTGCTCAAGCTGTATCGGGATCACCCCGGGCTGCAGATTGCCAGTGTGACCACGACCGGCTACGGTGAGGAGCTGGTCAAAAATGCTTTCCACTGCGACCGCGGCCTTGTCGAGACGGTGGCCCACTTTACCGCTGCCAAGCACTTCCTGCCCGATGTGGACTTCATCATCGACATCGGCGGGCAGGACATGAAGTGCTTCAAGATCGAGGACGGCGCCATCAGCAACATCTTCCTGAACGAGGCCTGCTCCTCCGGCTGCGGCAGCTTTTTGCAGACCTTCGCCCAGGCGCTGGGCTACGATGTCAAGGAATTTGCCGCCCTCGGCCTGTTTGCCGACAAGCCTGTGGACCTCGGCAGCCGCTGCACCGTCTTTATGAACTCCAGCGTTAAGCAGGCGCAGAAGGACGGTGCCTCGATCGAGAACATCAGCGCCGGTCTGTCCATCTCGGTCGTCAAAAATGCGCTGTACAAGGTCATCCGCGCCTCCAGCCCTGAGGAGCTGGGCCGCCGCATCGTTGTGCAGGGCGGCACCTTCTACAACGAGGCCGTTCTCCGCGCCTTTGAGAAGGAGATGGGCGTCCATGTCATCCGCCCCGACATCGCGGGCTTGATGGGCGCTTATGGCGCAGCGCTGTACGGCAAGGCCAAGGCAGGCGAGAACGCCCACAGCACCGTACTGACCGAGGCCGAGTTGGAAGCGTTCAGCCAGAAGGTCAACACCGTGCAGTGTCAGGGCTGCGGCAACCACTGCCAGCTGACCGTCAATGTCTTTGCGGACGGCAAGCGGTACATTTCGGGCAACCGATGCGACAAGCCCGTGACCGGCAAGGCCAACAACGAGGACCTGAACCTGTACGCCTACAAGCTGAAACTGCTGGACGGCTACCGCAATGCCCCCGCGCCCGCCGCACCGCGCGCACGCATCGGCCTGCCGCTGTGCCTGAACATGTATGAGCTGCTGCCGTTCTGGCACACGCTGTTCACCCGCCTCGGGTTTGAGGTCGTGGTCAGCCCCTTCTCGAGCCGCAGCCTGTACCAGAGCGGTCAGGCAACGATCCCGAGCGACACGGCCTGCTTCCCCGCCAAGCTGAGCCACGGCCACATCCACTGGCTGTGCGAGCAGGGCGTGGACGCCATCTTCTACCCCTGCATGAGCTACAACCTTGATGAGCATCTGGGGGACAACCATTATAACTGCCCCGTGGTCGCCTATTACCCCGAGGTGCTGGAGGGCAACTGCCCCGAGCTGAACGGCACGCGGTTCCTATACGACTACTTCAATCTGGAGCGCCGCAAGGATTTCTACAAGAAATTCCAGCAGTCGCTTGACAAATATTTTCCCGGTCTTGACAAAAAGGCGGTGCGCGAGGCCATTGACGCCGCCTATGACGAGTATCACCGCCACATGCAGCAGCTGCGCGACAAGGGCAGCGCGATCATCGCCGCCGCCCGCGCCGAGGGCCGCCGCATTATTGTGCTGGCGGGCCGCCCCTACCATGTGGACCCGGAGGTCAACCACGGCATCGACCAGCTCATCATCCGGCAGGGCGCAGCTGTCGTCAGTGAGGATTCCGTCAGCTGGCATGAGCAGAAATTCCAGACCTCGGTGCTGAACCAGTGGACCTATCACAGCCGCCTGTACGCCGCCGCCAAATACTGCACCGAGAACCCCGACATGGATCTGGTGCAGCTGGTATCCTTCGGCTGCGGTCTGGACGCCGTGACCACCGATGAGACCCGCGAGATCCTGCAGGCGGGCGGCAAGCTGTACACCCAGCTCAAGATTGATGAGATCACCAACCTCGGCGCGGTCAACATCCGCCTGCGCAGCCTGTTTGCAGCGCTGGAGGAACGGAAAGAGGACAAAAAGTAAGAGGCAATTCCATGGAATACATAACTCCCAACTTTACCAAGGACATGGTAAAGACCCATAAAATTCTCATTCCCAACATGGCGGTTACCCAGTTCCGGCTGATGCAGGCGGCACTTGCCAGCGAGGGCTACCAGACCGAGGTGCTGGGCAACTGCGGCAGCGAAGTCGCGCAGCTGGGCCTGAAATATGTCCACAACGACACCTGCTACCCGGCGCTGCTGGTCATCGGGCAGTTTTTGGACGCGCTGAACAGCGGCAAGTACGATCTGGACCATACCGCGCTGCTCATCACACAGACGGGCGGCGGCTGCCGTGCGTCCAACTACATCAAGCTTTTGCGCAAGGCGCTCGTCAAGGCGGGCTACGGCAATATCCCCGTAGCCTCGCTGAACTTCTCCGGGCTGGAAAAGGGCAGCGGTCTGCCGCTGACCCTGCCGCTGCTGCGCAAGGTCATTGCGTCCATCTTCTACGGTGATCTGCTGGTGGCGCTGCGCAGCCAGACCCACCCGTATGAGAACCACAAGGGCGACGCCGACGCCATGACTGAGAAGTGGATTGCCACGATTCAGGGCTGGATCAAGGACGACAAGAATTATTCCGCCCACGACATGAAACGCCGGTTCTACGACATTGCCGCCGACTACGCCACGATCCCCATCACCCGTGTGCCGAAGGTCAAGGTCGGCGTGGTGGGCGAAATTTATGTCAAATATTCGCCGCTGGGCAATAACGATCTGGAAAAATTCCTTGAAAGTCAGGACTGCGAGGTCAACCTGCCCGGCCTGATGGGCTTTGTAGAATACTGCGTGGCCAACTACCGGCTGGACATCGACCTGTACGGCGGCAATAAGCTGGTAGCGGGCGGTGCGGATTTCTTCCTGAGCTGGCTGGATTCGATCGGCTGCGCCAGCTATGACGCCATGCGCAAGTACGGCTTCTACGCGCCGGGCTCCTTCCGCGAGCTGATGAAAAAGCCCGAGGGCATCATCTCGCTGGGTGCCAAGATGGGTGAGGGCTGGCTGCTGACTGCCGAGATGATCGAGCTGGTCGAGGGCGGCTACGGCAATATCGTCTGCGCGCAGCCGTTCGGCTGCCTGCCCAACCATATCGTGGGCAAGGGTATGATCAACAAGATCCGCGCCCTGCACCCCGATGCGAACATCACCCCCGTGGACTACGACCCCAGCGCCACCCGCGTCAATCAGGAGAACCGCATCAAGCTGATGCTGGCCGTTGCCCGCGAAAAGCTGGACAAGCCGGCCGAGGCCCCGGCCCCCCTGACCGCAGAGGCGCTTGCCGGCGGTGCCCCGCAGCTGGAGACCGTTGTGCCGTAAGCCCCGCCCCGCGCATACAGCAAAAAAAGCAGAAGTTTTTTTGCAAAAGGGCTTGCATTTTGTAAAAGCATCTGTTATAATAATATGCGTCGCCAAGAGGCGGCGCGACATGCGCGGTTAGCTCAGCTGGTAGAGCATCTGCTTGACGTGCAGGAGGTCACAGGTTCGAGTCCTGTACCGCGCACCAAATCCCCATCGGGTCACTCCGGTGGGGATTTTTCTGTATACCGGCGCGGCAAAAGCCAAGCAAAAAGTCCCACTTTTTTCAAAAAAGGGCTTGCATTTTGCAAAAACATCTGTTATACTAATATGCGTTGCCAGTCGGCGGCACAGTATGCGCGGTTAGCTCAGCTGGTAGAGCATCTGCTTGACGTGCAGGAGGTCACAGGTTCGAGTCCTGTACCGCGCACCAAATCCCCATCGGGTCACCCCCCGGTGGGGATTTTTTTGTATACCGTTCTGCGCATTTTCGGGGGACGATTGACGAAACCGCGCAGGTACGCTATACTGGTTATCTGCGGCCTTTGCCGCACACTGTATGGATAAGGGAGGTATACCCGCCGTGATCTTCGGCAAACACATCAACCGATACTACCTCAAAAATGCGCCGGTGCTGCTTCTGGGCATTGTGTCGCTTTTGATGGTGGACTACATCCAGCTTCTGATCCCGGAGCTGTACCGGCTGGTCATCAACGGCGTCAATCTGGGGCAGGTGGTCGTGAACGGCCAGACGGTCCCCTTTGACAAGCAGGTGCTGTTTCAGCACATCTGCCTGCCTATGATCTGGATCGTAGTGCTTATGGTGGTAGGCCGCTTTTTGTGGCGCATCTGCTTTTTCGGCTCTGCTGTGCGGGTCACCGCCGACCTGCGGGAGCGGATGTTCGACCACAGCCGCCGCCTGTCCCAGCAGTATTACCAGCTTAACAAGGTCGGCAACCTGATGAGCCTGTACACCAACGACCTTGACACCATTCAGGAGTGCTTCGGTGACGGCATCCTGATGTTCTTTGACGCCGCTGTACTGGGGCTGATGGCGCTGGTCAAGATGTGGCGGATGGATTTCCGCCTGACGCTGCTGGCGCTGATCCCTGCGGGCGTCATGTTCGCCATCGGCACCGTGATGAGTCAGGTCATGACCAAGCGGTGGGAGGAGCGCCAGCAGGCCTTTTCCGACCTGTCAGACTTTGCGCAGGAGAACTTTTCCGGCATCGCGGTCATCAAGGCGTTCGTCAAGGAGCTGAAGGAGCTGATTGCCTTCCGTAAGCTGAACAAGCAGAACGAGGAGATCAACGTCACCTACACAAAGATTGCCACCCTGCTCGAGGTACTGGTCACCCTTTTTGTCGAGTCGGTCATCTGTGTCATCCTCGGCTACGGCGGCTGGCTTGTCTGGCGCGGGCAGTTCAACGCCGGGCAGCTGGTGGAGTATATCGGCTACTTTGAGGCCATCGTCTGGCCCATCATGGCGATCTCGATGCTGATTGAAAAAACAGCCCGCGGCAAGGCATCGCTGAACCGCATCACCGAGCTGCTCGATGCGCCGATCGATGTGGCCGACCGGGACGGCGTGGCCGACCTGGCCGACCCGCGCGGCGGCATCGAGTTCCGGCATCTGAATTTCCGTTATCCGGACGGCGAATACGATGTGCTGCGGGATGTCTCCTTCACCGTGCAGCCCGGCGAGAGCGTAGGCATCGTAGGCAAGACCGGCGCGGGCAAGACCGCACTGGTGGACCTGCTGCTGCGCACCTACAATGTGCCGGACGGCACCCTGTTTGTGGACGGGCAGGATGTGAACAGCGTATCCATCCGCTCGGTGCGCAATGCCTGCGCCTATGTACCGCAGGACAATTTCCTCTTCTCGGATACGATCGCTCATAACATCGGCTTCGGTGTGGACGGCGCCAGCCGGGAGGACATTGACCATGCCGCTGCGCTGGCCGATGTCCGGGACAACATCGTGGACTTCAAGGACGGGTTTGAGACCGTCCTCGGTGAGCGCGGCGTCACCGTCTCCGGCGGGCAGAAGCAGCGCATCTCGATTGCCCGCGCCCTGCTCAAGGACGCGCCGATCCTGATTCTGGACGATTCCGTCTCCGCCGTTGACACCCGCACCGAGCGCATCATCCTTGACAACCTGAAGGCGAGCCGCGCAGGCAAAACGACCCTGCTGATTGCCCACCGCATCTCTACGGTGGAGCAGCTCGACAAGATCATCTTTATTGAGGACGGCAGGGTAGAGGCTGTCGGCCCCCATGATACACTTTACCGCAGCTGCGCTGAGTACCGCCGCATGGTGGATCTGCAAAAGCTGGAGGATGAAGCGGGAGGTGACACAGATGACTGAACTCAATCCGCTGGTGCTGGTCGGTGCCGTCATCGGCGCCGTGACGGCACTGCTGGTGCTGGCCTACGCGCTGGTCAAGGACAAAAAGGAGACGATGGGCTTTGAGCGCACGATGGCGGACAGCGAGATCCTGCGCCGTCTGGCCGGTTATGCCAAGCCCTACCGCGCAAAGTTTGTCATTGTCCTGTTTTTGATGCTCTTTTCCATTGCCTACGACATTGTTTCGCCGCTGATCGTCGGCGCGCTGGAGGAGCTGGTATCCGGGGATTTCGCCCTGCCGCAGCTTTACATCGGTGTGGCGGTCTATGCAGGTGTACTGGTCTTTTCCATGGCCAGCACCTACCTGCAGGCGGTCATCCTGCAGCGGGTCGGCCAGCGCATCATCTCCGACCTGCGCGAGGATCTGTTTACCCACATCGAAGCCCTCTCCCATGAGCAGCTCAACGAGATCCCGGTCGGCAAGCTTGTCACCCGTGTGACGAACGACACGAACGCCATCTCGATGATGTTCACAAATCTTCTTGTCAGTCTGACCAAAAACATCTTTGTGATTTTGGGCATACTGATTGCCATGCTCTGCCTGAATTACGCGCTGACCCTGATGGTGCTCTGCTTTGTGCCGTTCATCGTCATCTTCACGGTCATCTTCCGCAAGTTTTCACGCCGCGCCTACCGCAAGGTGAAGGACGCCACCACCGACATCAACACCTACCTGTCGGAGAACCTGTCCGGCATCAAGGTCACGCAGATCTTTGGCCGCGAGGACGAGAAGATGGCGGAGTTCCGCGAGAAAAGCCAGACGCTCTCCCGGGTCACGCAGGAGCAGATCTTTGTGTTCGGCGTATTCCGCCCGCTGGTCTATATGCTGTACATCTGTTCCATTCTGTGCCTGTTCTATCTGGGCGGCATGGGGCACTTGAACGGCGTGAGCTTTATGGGCCAGACCATCACCGGCGGCACCATCGTGACCTTTTACATGTACATTTCCAAGTTCTTCACTCCCATCCAGAATCTGGCCGAGCAGTTCAACTGGCTGCAGTCGGCGCTGGCCTCCTCGGAAAAGGTGTTCTCGCTCATGGACATCGAGCCGAAGATGGTGGACGCCCCCGATGCCATCGAGCTGGACGAGGTGCGGGGCGAAATCGAATTCCGGGATGTCTGGTTCAGCTACATACCCGGCGAGTGGGTGCTGCAGGGCGTCTCCTTCCATGTGGACCCGCGTCAGACGGTGGCGTTTGTGGGGTCCACCGGCTCCGGCAAAAGCACGATTTTGTCGCTGATCTGCCGCAACTATGAGTTCCAGAGGGGCGAGATCCTGATTGACGGCATCGACATCCGCAAGATCAAGATCTCCTCGCTGCGCCGCCATTTCGGGCAGATGCTGCAGGATGTGTTCCTTTTCTCGGGTACGATCCGCAGCAACATCGTCCTGCGGGAGGAGGGCATCCCGGACGAGGAGATCCTGCGGGTCTGCCGCTATGTCAACGCCGACAAGTTTATCGCCCGGCTTGACCACGGTCTGGACGAGGAGGTCCGCGAGCGCGGCAACAACTTCTCAGCCGGGCAGCGGCAGCTTCTGAGCTTTGCGCGAACGATCCTGCACAAGCCCAGTGTCATGATTCTGGACGAAGCCACGGCAAACATCGACACCGAGACCGAGATCCTGATTCAGGATTCTCTGGAAAAGATGCGCTCTGTCGGCACAATGCTGATCGTAGCCCACCGGCTGTCCACCATCCAGCACGCGGACAACATCATCGTGCTGTCCCACGGCAAGATTCTTGAGCAGGGCAGCCGTCATGAGCTTTTAGCCAACCACGGGCGGTATTACCAGCTCTACACGCTGCAGTACCATCGCGAGCAGCTGGAGGGGTAAGGGCCGGATGAGGGGCTAGTTTGCCATTGCGGACTTTTCATGGGCAGCCCCGTAGGGCGGCATGCCCCCATGCCGCCGTTGCTGCCACTCCTCTGACGGTCTATTGCGGAAGCCTGCGGCGGGCAGAGGACTGCCCGCCCTACGCAGCCTTATGGCTTACATTCCCTGTAGTGCGGCCAGTCCTCTGGCCGCCGTGTTTACCCAGCCGTCCCGCTAAAGGTCTGCCACGGAAGGTCGCGGCGGGGTGAGGGCACCCCGCCCTACGCCTTCTCCGAGGCCGTATCCTCTGAGGTCGTTTCCGAGGCCGCACCGGCCGAGTCCGCTGCTGTCTCCACCGCCGCGTTGTCAGCTTGGTATTGAGCGGGCTGATGGGGGCACTGCTCGTTGTCAGCAAGCAGGCCATGAGCGGCCTGAGCTACGATGCCCTGCACGGCGCAGGCAACTTTGCCATCATGCTGCTGTTGTACCGGCCCCTGCGCAAGGCGCTGCGGGCCGCCAAGCGGCAGATCGGGTATTGATCGCTGCCCTTACAGCCAAGCATCTCCCTGTCCGGGAGGTGCTTTTTTGTTTGTAGAATTTTTATTGCTTTTTCTGTGCAAATTCACGGAATGTTTACCCCAAACAGTGGACGCAGCGTTGTTTTTATGGTATACTATATCGGTTAAAGTGGGGAGGTATGGGATAAATGCGTGTTTTGGGCATCGACCCGGGCTACGCCATTGTGGGCTGGGGTGTTGTCGAATACATCGGCAACCGCTTTGCACCCATCGGCTACGGGGCTGTCATCACCGAGAAGGACACCCCGTTTGAGCAGCGCCTTGTTGAAATATACGAGGGCGTGCTGGATATCTGCAAGCGCTATCAGCCCGAGGCCCTCTCCATCGAGAAGCTGTACTACCAGCACAACCAGACCACCGTCATCGGCGTGGCCGAGGCGCGCGGCGTCATTCTGCTCGCTGCGGCCCAGTGCGGCGTGCCGATCTACGAATACACACCGATGCAGGTCAAGCAGGCCATCACCGGCTACGGCAAGGCCGTAAAAAAGCAGATTCAGGAGATGACCCGCATGATGCTGCATCTGGAGAGCATCCCCAAGCCTGACGATACCGCCGATGCACTGGGTATGGCCATTGCCCACTGCCACTGCAGCCGCAGCCGCCTGATGGGGACGCCGGTAAGATAATCCCTTGCCTTCCCCCAAGTGGGGGAAGGCTTTCCACCATATAAAAGAAGGACACACCATGATCTACTGTCTAACCGGAAAAATCATTAAAAAGACGCTGGATTCCGTTGTGATCAGCTGCGGCGGGGTCGGCTATTTCGTGCAGATTCCCGCCACCACCGGCGAGGCTCTGCCCCCCGCCGGCAAAGAGGGCACCGTCTACACCATCATGAATGTGACCGAGAACGATGTCTCCCTCTACGGCTTCGCAACGGAGGAGCAGCGCGACTGCTTCAAGATGCTGACCGCCGTCACCGGTGTCGGCCCCAAGGCCGGGCTGGCGATCCTATCGATCATGACGCCCGAAAAGATTGCCCTTGCCGCGTCCAGCGGGGATCACAAGGCCTTTACCAAGGCGGCCGGCGTTGGGCCCAAGCTGGCCCAGCGCATCACGCTGGAGCTGAAGGACAAGGTCGGCAAGGGTCTGGCTGCCGGCACCGGCTTTGCGGGCGGCAGCGCTGCCCCCGCGCCCACCTCCGCACCGGCGCAGGCCGTGGCCGCACTGGTCAGCCTTGGGTACGCCGCCTCCGATGCAGCCGCTGCCGTGGCCCGGGTGGACGAGACCCTCTCGGTGCAGGAGATCATCACGATTGCGCTGCGCAGCCTGTCGCGCATTTAAAGGGAAGGGGAGTGCTAGAGCTTGAATCAGGAATACACCGTTGACCCCAGCCGTCTGGTCAGCCCCGACGCCTGCTCCGCCGATGCGGAGGAGGTCAGCCTGCGCCCGAAAACGCTGGATGACTATGTAGGTCAGGAGAAGGCCAAGGGCAACCTGCGGGTCTACCTGCGGGCGGCGCAGCAGCGCGGCGAGCCGATGGATCACATCCTGCTCTACGGCCCGCCGGGTCTGGGCAAAACCACGCTGGCTGGTATTGTGGCGCAGGAGATGGGTGTGCAGATCCGCATCACCTCCGGCCCCGCCATCGAGAAGCCCGGCGACTTGGCCGCCCTGCTCACGAATCTGCAGGAGGGCGATGTCCTTTTTATTGACGAGATCCACCGCTTGTCCCGTCAGGTGGAGGAGGTCCTTTACCCCGCGCTGGAGGATTTTGCCCTCGACATCATGATCGGCAAGGGTCCCAGCGCCCAGAGCATCCGCATCAATCTGCCCCGGTTCACGCTGGTGGGTGCCACCACCCGCGCCGGGCAGCTGACCGGCCCCCTGCGCGACCGCTTCGGCATCCTGCTCAAGCTGGAGCTGTACAGCCCGCGGGAGCTGGGACATATCATCAGCCGCAGCGCCGGGATTTTAGGTGTGCCGATCACTGAGGAGGGCGCGCTTGAGCTGGCGCGCTGCGCCCGCGGCACGCCGCGTATCGCCAACCGCCTGCTCAAGCGGGTGCGCGACTTTGCCACCGTGCAGGGCGACGGCACCATTGACGAGGAGACCGCCATCGCCGCCCGCCGGTGGATGGACATTGACGAGCTGGGTCTGGACGAGCTGGACCGCAGTGTGCTGCGCGCCATCATCGAGATGTACGGCGGCGGCCCCGTAGGTCTGGACACCCTGGCCGCCGCCTTGGGCGAGGAGAGCGTCACGCTGGAGGACATCTGCGAGCCCTACCTGATGCAGATGGGCATGCTGACACGCACCCCGCGCGGCCGCTGTGTGACACGCCTTGCCTATGAGCATCTGCACATGGCCGTGCCCCGCCGCTTTGACGACACCGACAACGGCCAGCAGAGTATGTTTTGACCGATGAAAAAGACAAAAAGGAGACTTGAATATGCGCCCTGCTGATTCCTGGCGGGATTATGAGCTGCTGGACGCCACCAACCATAATCGGTTGGAGCGCTGGGGCAGCACCCTGCTGATCCGACCTGACCCGCAGGTCATCTGGAAAAATGCCGAAACCAGCCCGCTGTGGGCAAACGCTGATGCCGTCTACTACCGCTCTGCCAAGGGCGGCGGGCAGTGGGATTACCACAAAAGACTGCCCCAAAAGTGGCAGATCCACTGGAACGACCTGACCCTGATCGTCAGCCCCACCGGCTTCAAGCACACCGGCGTCTTTCCGGAGCAGGCCGTCAACTGGGCGTGGTATCAGGAAAAGATCCGCGCGGCCGGCCGGCCGATCCGCGTGCTGAACCTCTTTGGCTACACGGGCGGCGCCACACTGGCGTGCCTTGCGGCCGGTGCCTCGGTCACCCATGTGGACGCGAGCAAGGGCATGGTGGCCTGGGCGCGGGAGAACGCCGCCGCAAGCGGCCTTGCCGAGCGCCCCTGCCGCTGGATCGTGGACGACTGCGTGAAGTTCGTCCAGCGCGAGATCCGCCGCGGCAGCAAATACGATGCCGTCATCATGGACCCGCCGAGCTACGGCCGCGGCCCCGGCGGTGAGATCTGGAAGCTGGAGGACAATGTCTACGACCTCATCACGCTGACGGAGCAGGTCCTGAGTGACGACCCGCTGTTCTTTGCCATCAACTCCTACACCGAGGGGTTAAGCCCGGCGGTCATGGAATACATCGTTAAAACGACGCTCTGCCCCGTCACGGGCGGCCACACCCACTGCGATGAGATCGGTCTGCCGGTCTCCGCCACCGGCGGTGTTGTGCCCTGCGGCGCAACCGCCATCTGGGAGGAAAACTGAGCCATGAGTACCTTTACCCCCTTCCTATGGCTGAATGGTCTTGCCCGTGAGCGTGACTGGCTGCGGGAGCGGCGCGACGCCCTGTGCCCGCTGCTGCCCACCGCCCTGCTGACTGCCGGACTGGCACTCGTCTTTGCCCACTACCTTTTTTTGGTGACGGGCTACACCGGCCCCGACGGCCTGTGCGAGGGACTGCTCTGGGCGACGAACCTGAGCTGGAACGTCCGGCTTGGCCGCTGGCTTATGGCGTGGACGCGGCAGGCGTCGCTGTCCATCGTCATGCCCGCGCTGTTTTTCGTCGCAAACACCCTTGGCATCGCGCTGGCATCGCTGCTGCTGGCCGATTTGTGGCAGCTGCGCAGCCGCTGGTTCGTCGCATGGACGTGCATTGCCTTCGCGGTCGCCCCGGCGCTGGTCTGGCAGGCGCTCGTCGTACACCTGACGCTGAGCTTTGCTCTCTCGATGCTGCTGGCTGTCGCCACCGTCTGGCTCGCGTTCTGCCAGCCCAGCCCGTTCCGCTTTGTGCTGGCGGTCATCTGCATGGCATTCTCGATGGGCGGCTATCAGGCCTATGTCGGCATTGCCGCCGGGCTGACGTTGCTTTCCGTCATGCTGGCCTGCCTGCGCACCGAGCCGCTGCGCCCGGCGCTGCTGGCGGCCGGGCGGATGCTGGGCGTCGGCGTGCTGGGCGGAGCGCTCTACTTCGGCATCACAAAGCTGGAACAGCTGCGCTACAACACAACAATGGCCGACTACTGCGGTGCCGACCAGATCAGCTTGGGGCAGAGCCTTGCGCAGCTGCGCCCCTCGCTGGCACACGCCTACGGCGATTTCTTCAGCTATTTTAAAATGGAGACCGGCCACATCGGCACATGGCTCTGGCGGCTGCTGGTATTGACAGCAGTGTTCGGGCTGGTCTGCCGGGGGCTGGCTCTGGTGAAACGCCCCGTCTATCTGGCCTTGCTGGCCGTCTGCACGGCACTGCTGCCGCTGGCCTGCAACGTCATCGACGTTATCGCGCCCGATGTGCAGGTCGACCGCCTGATGAGCTACCCGCTGCAATTTGTCCTGCCGTTCTGTCTGGCAGTCTGGGCACTGCCCGCCGCACCGCGCGTGAACCGTCTGACGCGGGCGGTCGGTACGGTGCTGACCGCGCTGGTCTGCTGGCTGTTTGCCATCTCGGCCACCGCGACCTACCGCACCGTCGCGCTTTCTTATGAATATGTCGGCACGCTGACCGATTCGATTTTGAATCAGGTCATGGCCGACCCTGACTACACCGCCGACAACCGCCTGCTGATGGCAGGCTTGCCGGATGAAACCCGCGTGCAGGACGCGAACGCCCTGTACTGGTACAGCCAGTATCAGCGCTCGCCGCTGTTCTGGGGCGGCACCCACGGCATTCTGGACTGCTGGCCGACCTATCTCTACAACTACCACGGCTTCAACGCCGGGGGCGTCACGCTGGCCGAGTACGAGAATATTGTGTCCAGCGCGGAATTTGCCGCCATGCCAGTCTACCCGCAGGCGGGCAGCATAACTTACTTTGGCGATGTTCTCGTCGTGAAATTGGAGGAGAACCCGCCGCAATGACCCGAAAGGGGAACTTTTATGCAAAACGAATCGATTTTACAGGCGCAGAACGTGCGCTTCCGCTATGACCCCGAGCAGCCCAGCTATGCAGTGGACGGCGTGAGCCTTGCCA